>ODAK010006375.1_pt1 | contig 11914 bp, 14 predicted proteins | sample 1539591 | NCBI WGS metagenome assembly ODAK01 (sample SAMEA3539303, study PRJEB22396) | soil metagenome | biome: tundra; feature: field; material: soil | place: USA | collected 2010-05 | depth 0.15 m | reverse complement strand
CGTCGAACGCGGTGACCAGCACGGCGCCGGACGCCTGCGCGCTGAATTCCAGATAGCAGGTGTTATTCTGCGGCCCGTCGATCCAGGCCGAGGCGACGCCCCAGACCGCCTGCACGCCCGCGGCACTCGGCGTCACAGAAAGTTGAACGCGTGTCTCGAAGATCAGGCCTTTGGTGCAGTCCAACCCCTGGTTGTCCCCGAAATAGAGGACGCAATCCTCTTTCTCGCTGGTCGCCGTCAGGGCGCAGGCAACCTGGCCGCCGATCGCGTTGGCGACGCCGGCCAGCGTGGGCGGCCCCGCGCCGACGACCTTCTTGACGAAGGGACAGCCATCAACGGCGGCGCCGGCCGCGGGAACCGCGACATAGGCCTGCCCGAGAAAGTCTTCGTAAAACACGATTGGCGCGACCGGCAGCACATACTCAAACGTCGCGTTATCGAACATTTCCAGCCGTCCGGCGTGAAACTTTGAAGTGGTAGTCATTCAGGCCTCCCGCCCTGGTTAAACGTAGGACGAAGGCTCCGAGCCACCCTGGTAGGACCCGATCATGAACAGTTCCGCCTCGGTGATGTTCGCGGCGTTCGACGCGCTGGTCTCGATCGCGATGGTGTGGAAGCCGCCGGTCACGTTGAGACACATTTCCGGCGTGATCTCGAAGATCACGATTTTGTCCGCCAGTGCCGCCGAAGTGGTGAAGCTCGCCGCCGGCGTCTGCACCGCCAGCGTGTCGCTGGTCGCGGTCGCCGCCGTGAGCCAGATCGGCATCACACCAGCCGCCGTAGAGCCGGTGCCGAGCACGTCCTGGCCTTGGAGGATCGACAGCGTGACCGGCGCGGCATTGCCCTGGTTCACGTGCACCACGATCCAGGCTTTGAGTGCATTGGCGAGGTCGCGAAAGGTACTGGTCCGGCCGCCCGCGTCGGCCGCCGGAGGCAGCAGGCAGACCGGCGGGAATTGATAAGGCATCGAGTATTGCCGAGCCATCGTCTGAAACTCCTGGCCGCTCAATAAGCGGATTGAATTTGAATGGGAGGAAAAGTCGTGGCGGCTCTTAACGAGATGCCAAAGCGATGAAGGGGCTCTTGGTGTTGCTGCCCTTGAACGGAGTCAGCGGCACCGACCACATCGGCTTGCCGTCAACGCGGTATGTGATGCGGAACACCTGCTCATCGGTCAGGAACGCGACGTGCATGGAGGTCGCGGCCTGAACCCCGTTCTTGTCGACCAGGGTGTACTGGCTCATGTCCGCAAGCACGATGTCGCCCGTGGTCCCGAGCGTCGAGTTGTATTCCGTCCAGACAATCTCGCGGCCATACAGTGTCGCGAACGGCGTGGCCGAGAGACCGCCGGGCGGCAGGTAAACCAGCTGGCCGCCGGTGCCGACCGCCTGGTTCATCGCATTCAGTTGCGGCAGGATGTCCTGATTGATGAACCAGCAGGCATTCTTCATTGAGCGCGCCCACAGCCGCGCCCACATATTGTCGATGTTTTCCTTGACGATCGTCTTGGAGGCCTGCCCGGTCTGGATCGGGATGGTGATCAGCGCCGGGCATTTCATGTAGCCAAGCGGCATGCCGGCGCCGGTGCCTTCGACGATCGCGTCCTCGGTCATGAACATGACTTCTTCCGAGAACGCCTGTCCGGCGATGGCGGTCAACGCGGTCGAGTCCTGCAACAGTTCGTCGGACGTGTACATGACCGACATCAGCTTTTTCAGGTCAAACTCGATGGTGCGGAACTTCGGCTTCGACGGGGTGACGGCGGTTCCCTCGCCAACCCAGCTTGACGACACACCACCCCAGCGGCTGCCGGTGGCCCGACTGGTTTCGTCGACGCCCGGAATCTTGAGCCCGTTGGCGTTGGCGCTGATCGGGATTTTGTTTACCCGCTTCAGGATTTCGCCCATGTCGTGCGCCAGCATGAAGATCGCCGCCGCGAAATCGACCTGCACCAGGAAGCCGCCGCCGGTCGGATCGACCTCGCCGGCACCGGTCGGCGCGCGCACCAGCCGCGGATCATGCTCGCTGCCTTTGCTGGCGTAGTGCTTGAAGATCGATTGAAGCTGCTCGCCGAAGCTGCGGAACTGCGCGTCGGCGCGTGGCGTGAAATCCAGTCCCTTGCGGGCGAGGCCGAGGTAATCGCTGAAATCCCGCAGCTGTGCGGGACGCGGATCCATCGCCCTGATCTGCGAGAGGGTGCGCTGCGACGGGTTTATATCGGACACGTCCACGCCCGGCCCGCCACCGATCGGCCGCGCCAGACCAGCCGCGAGCTTTTCTGCCCGCTCCAGTTCGCCGATCGTGCGAACCAGGTCCTCGACCTCTTTTTCCCTGGCCGCGAAGGCCGGGGAACCGGCGAGCGCGGGAAGTGAATCCACCGCGTCGCCCAGGGCGCGGCGGAGCGACAAAAGTGTGCTCACGTAATTTGGTATCCTTTGAAATTATGTGGCGTGCCCTACGGCCGGCAAGGCCATGTTGACAGGGCCGGTTTTCGTTACGAAGGGACTTAGGGTATGATCATTCGGACAATGATCTCGCCCGGCCGAGAGCTCCTGGTGACGATGACCGAGGAAGAATATCAGGACCTGATCGACGCGCGCGATGCCGAGACCGCCATGCGGGCCATTGCCGCTGGCACGCTGCAAACGTTGTCCGACGATGATGTCGATGCCTATCTGGCGGCGACAACACCGCTGGCGTTCTGGCGCAAGCATCGCGGGTTTACGCAGACGGATTTGGCCCAACTGGCCGGTGTATCTCAGCCCTATCTGGCCCAACTGGAAAGCGGCCAAAGGGAAGGGTCAGTCTCGGTCAGGCAACGGCTCGTCAGGTGGCTGGGAGTCGGTGTGGACGATCTGCTGCCCGATGAGGCGGCCGTTTAACGAGTCCTGTTCGCGTTTGAGCTATCGGCGAGATTGAACGGCACGGCCTCGCGGGCCGAGCCGACACCCTTGGAACCCCCCTTAAGCAGAGATTGGAGAACTCGCGGGGAGCTTCTCCTGAATCGGCCCACTCAACTCATAGGGCTGTATCAGCATATCCGCGGGGATATCGAGAGCACGGCTCAACGCGCGGATCATTGGCAAGGTCAATGCGCGGCGCCGATTGAGCACCTCGGCCACCCGTGCCCGGCTGCCGATCGCCGGTTCCAGGTCACGCCGGGTCAATCCCTTCTGCTCCATCATGAACAGAATCGCGCTGATTGGGTCCGGTGCCTCGATCGGGAAATGCACCGCCTCATAGGCCTCGACAAGTGTCGCCAGTACATCGAGCCGGTCACCAGCCGGTGAGCCCATGCTGGCGTCCATCAAAGAGGCAATCTCGGTCAGCGCCTCCTGATAGTCGGCCTCGGTCCGGATCGGGCGCACATCCATCACATCCTCCTGTCGTCACACGGTCTGGGCGTCGATATTGTCGTAGTCTCGGTGCGTGCCGATGAAGCGCACATAGAGAGTGCCATATGCGTAATTGATCCACACGACGAGGCGGTACTTGTTGCCGCCGATGTCGAAGACAACCCGGCCACCTCGCAGAATATCCGCGCTTCCGAACATTTGCTTGACCGCCGGCGGATCGGCCCACCGGGCGGGCCTGACCACACGCACCCAGGTTCGCAGCGGCAGTTCCGCGTCCCGGTGAGCCGGCTGATCCCAGAATGCTTTCAGCGTGCCCACAGAGATGATCCGCATGGCGGTTTATAGCTGCTCCCATTGTGGGAGCAAAGTCCAGATCGCGTGGCGATCCGCGGTCAGGTCGGCTTGTGCTTCGCCCTCAGTTCAGCGGCACGTGAGAGTTGCGCCGCTTTCGTGGCGGGGTCCGGGTCCGGGTCGGCTGGCGGGTCGGTCACCGGGTCGGTGTCGAGCGCCGCGGCGACGCCGTCCAACAGGCTCAGCGCCTTGGCGTGGTGCGTCATACCCTCGGTGATGAAAGCCTTTGAAGTCCGCAGGCTTTTATGCGCGAGGCGGATCGCGTCCTCATGCGCCACCGTCGGATCGTCGGCTGGATCGGCCCCGGTCTCCCGGCGCACCAGGCGGCGCAGCGCCGCCAGCAGCCTCGTGTCTTCGTCCGTGTCCGTGACCGCCGCGGTCCCGCCGTGCACCGAACATTCGTCAGGGTCTTTCATCCCGCATTGGTCATCCGGGCCGCGTCCGCAATTGCCGACGACGGCACCGCCAGCGGTGGGATCGTCCTCGCCCGCGCCATCCTCGCGGCGCACCGGCGCGCGCCGTGTCTGCCCCGGACCACGGGGTTTCACCGTCATTGAAGGTTCCTTCGCTGCTGTCCGCAGACGCTGCAATTCGTCTCGGGTTATCAACACTCGTTTCATTTCGGCACCACTGCCGTCGAGGACGCGTTCCGCCCATTCCACCATCGGTCGCGTGTCGATGCCCTTGCGTCGCGCCTCGGCCAGCGCGTTTGGATTCGCGGGTACCGGACAGACGCTGATTTCAAGCAGGCTCTGTTCGAGGAAATCGATCCCCCAGGGCCGGTCGGGGTCGTCCTGCACGAACAGGTGTTTGGTCGGCATGAAGCCGACGCTGACCGCGCGGAGGAATTTGCCGACCAGCAGGCGGTAGATCGTGTCCGCGAACAGATAGGTCTCGGGTGGGGCGAACTCGATGTCGCCCATCAGGCGCGCGCCCTCGACCCCAACATTCTTGCCATTGCCAATCGGCGGCGCCGAACTGTCGTGTGCCCACAGCGCCACCGGGTTCCGCACGTAATCGGAGATGTCCCACCCGGCGGCGCGGATCGTATCGCCCATGCGATCGACCGACTCGTCGGAGTAGCAAAATCGCAGGGTCCGCTCCTGGCTGGTCAACGCCGGCGGCTCGATGCTGATCCGGAATACGCCGCCCGTTGGTGTGTGCTTCGCACGCAATTCCGCACGGAACTGCTCGACGCTGATGAGCGTCGTCACGTTCAGGCGCCCATCTCGACCAGATCAAGCGCTGTCACGGTCAGGCGGGAACAACCGGCGAGGTCAGCGAGGCCCAGCGCGTGCAACGCGCCGTCGATGACCGCCACGATCGCATCGCTCTCCCCGGCCTCGAACGGCGTCCTCCCGCTCGCCAGAACAGCCCTCGCGGCGTCCAGCGCCATCCGGGCATCATCGGTGCGGCCTGCCGCCAAATCCGCCAGCGCGCCCCGGAGACTGTCGGACGGGCTGTCCGGGCCAAGCATTTCGCGCACCAGGTCGGTCAACGCCGTCAGCGCCGAAACGGTCGCGCGATGATCGCCGTTGCGTGCGTGGGCCAGATGCACGCGCACCCCGGAGATCCGGGCTTTCAGCGCGTCGCGGATCGCCTGCAACTCACTCACCATCCTACCCGGAGGGCGCGTGGGAGACGTTGTCGGCCCGGCTGGTTCGGCCGCGAGGTCGATCGCCGTGGTGGGCGCGTCAGGCGCCGGTGCGGCGTCGCCACCGTCCGGCTGTTTGTCACTCAAATCCGCTCTCCATGTGTCTGTGTCAGCCGCCGAGGATCAGCAGCCCGCGACCGTCGCCGTAGATGCCCGGCGGTTCCGCCAGCGACCGGCCCACCGCCATGATCAGCGCGACGATGGGATCGATGCGCTCGATTGAGCGCTCCTTGTCCGGCTTCTCGTTGCCGGCGGGGTCTTTGCGTACGGTGACGTTCGACGCGCACCAGTCCGCCACCGGATCGCCGCCGTGCTGCAGTTCGCCCGCCAGCAGCTTGCGGATGAATTCGGCCGAGGCCGGACCCATGCTCAGAAACCCCTGGCCGAACTCGACCAGGGTCATCCCCTCATCCTGTAAATTGCGGACAATCTCGCCGGCGAACGTTCGGTCGAACGCCAGTTCCTGGATGTCGTAGATCGTCGCCAGGCGCAGGATTTCCGCCTCGACGAATTTGAAATCTGTCGTGTTGCCCTCGGTCGCGATCAAATGCCCCTGGTCGCGCCACACCGCGTACGGCGCGCGGTCGCGCTTCGACCGTTCTTCGATGTCGTCACCCGGGCACCAGTGCCGCCAGAGCACTTTCCAGCGCTCGCCGTCCTCGGCCGGCGGAAACAGCAGCGCCAGCGACGAAAGATCGTTCACTCGCGCCAGGTCCAGCGCGGCGATGCAGCGCCGCCCCTTCAACGCCTCGGCCTCGATCGGATCCGACCCGCGGGCCCAAACGTCCATCGGGATCCAGCGGACAAGCTGCTGGGTCCACTGGTTCAACCGCAGGCGCCGGATCGAGTTCTGCCGCGACGGCATCGATTGCGCGAGCGCCACCTCGGCCCGCAGGGCGTCGATCTTGAGCAGGCTGTCGGGCTTGCTACCGAGCGATGGGTTGGCCTTGCGCCAGGCCAGTTCGTCCTGCCAGTCGTCGCCTTCGTCGATGGTCGCGATGTAGGCGAACCACCGGTCGCCGGTCACCAGCGGGATCACACCCTCCAGCACCTTGGTCGAAAAATCCCAGTGCAGGTAACAGACCGAGGTGCGGCTCACCCCGGCCGTCGTGGTCTCATACATCAGCGGTTGCACGCGCGCGCCCATGCCGGTGTCGAGCTTCTCGATCACCTCGGCGTTGGGATGCTCGTGCAGTTCGTCGACCAACGCGACGAACACGTTCAACCCGTCCATCCTCGATGTGTCGGCCGACAGCGGGCGGAACCAGGACGCGGTCGAAAGCACGGCGAGGTTGTTGGTCGTTTTCGTGATCCGCCGCCGCAGAGCGGGCGATCTCGCCCGCATCCGCTCGGCCTCGGAGAACACGATCCGGGCCTGGTCCTTGGTGGTCGCGGCGGAATAAATCTCCGCGCCCGGCTCGTTTTCGTCGATTAGCGCTTTCAGGCCGATCCCGGCCTCGAGGGTGGATTTGCCGTTCTTGCGCGCGGTCGAAACGAACGCGGTGCGAAATCGTCTGATCTCCGACTGGAAGCTCTCGACCCAGAGCTTCCAGCCGAAGATCGAACCCAGGACGAAGGCCTGCCAGTCGAGCGGTTCGAACGGCTGGTTGGCGAACTGCCCCTTGCTGTGCCGCAGCACCGCGGGGAAGAAGTCGATCGCGCGCTGCGCGGTCGCCCGATCCCAGCGCAGGCCGCGCGCCGGCCCGTCCACCAGGTCGCGCAAGTGCCGTTCGCAGGCGAGGCGCACCAGCCGCCCGGTGACGATTTCGTTGCCGACGACGGCCCTCGCATACGCTTCGACGGGATCGAGAGCGGGTTGCTTCGGCCGCTTACGCCCTCCCACTCAGGAACGCCTCGGCCGGATCGGCGTCATCATTCGGTTTGTCGACCTTGATCCGCGAGCGTGACGAACCCGACAGGCCGATCTGCTCGGAGAACTGCCGCACCTGATCGAGTGCTTTGTTCGAAGCCGAGAGATACGGCGAATACATCGGATAGCCGTTCGGCGCCTTCACGATCAGACCGGTGTCTTTCAGCAATCGCTCGCACTCGACCCAGCGCGACCACGCCATGCAATATCCGGCGATGACGGCGCGATCGAGTTTGGCGATCAGGCCGACCTCGGCCAGCAGCACGGTGACCCGCTTCCATTCCTTCAACGCCTCGTCGGTCAGCATGTCCGGCGGGTCCGGTATCACCACAAGCGGCTTCGCCTCTTTGGCGTTGAGCGGGCGCCGCCCCGGGTTGCCGGTGACGAGCTTGAGCACCGTCGCCTTTGGTTTACGCCCCTGCATCCGCTTGCTCGCTTCGCGCGGCGTCCTCGGCGGCGAGTGCCTTCCCCGCCAGTTCGGCCATCAGCCGCAGGGCGACCGCCGTGTTGTGAATGCCGGTCGCGTGTTTCACGGCGAGCAATTGCTCGAAGAACCGGCCGAAGTCGGTATAGGCCCCGACCATGCGTGCCGCCGGCTTCGATTTTCCGAGTTTGTCGAGCCAACCGCCAAAGATCGCCGCGTCCGCCGGCAAAAACGAAATGTGCAATTCCTCGTAGAACGGCTGCTCGACGCGCAGCACCGACATGTCGAGGTCTTCGGCCTTGAAGGCATCATCGGTCAGGCCGGAGTACTCTTTCCACTCAAAGCCCAGTTCGTCGTACAGCGCACGCAGGACGTTCGGATCATCCTCGCCCACGATCGCGTTGTGGCTCAGTTGCAGGGCGACGAACTGCTCGCGGGTCAGCGGCGAGGTGATCTCGATCACGTCATGCTCGATCAGGCCCGCTTTCATCGCCGCCGCCACGCGATGACTGCCTGAGGCGACGGTAAGGTCCTCGCCCTGCCGGTTCACCAGCGGAAAGCTGGTCAGGCACCCATCCCGCCTGATGTTGGCGACAAGTTGGGCGAACGCCGCTCCTTTCAGAAACCGCGCGTTCTTCTCAGGTAGTTTCAGGTCGGACAGGCGCACCCTTGTAACGCGCGTTTGCAACAAATCGCTGGAACCACTCGGCGTAGACTCCGGCTGGGGTCGTTCGCCGGACTTTGCTCGCATAATTGATCATCCCAGGGCTGCGCCCGATAATTTCGAAAATGCCGCGGTATTTCATCGAAACCGGCCTGTCGGTGAACGCCGTCGTGACGACGGACTCGATCCGCTGCACCAGTTTGACCTCCATCCGGTCAATCACCGCGGCCGAGGTCGCCAGCATGGCGATCAGCTTCGACACGCGGCTTTTTGGCGCCAGCGCGAAATCCGACAGCAAATAGATCACGTCGCCACCGAATTTGGCGCGCGCGTAAATGAAACCGCCGGTCAGGTGCCCATCGATCAGCACCAGGAAGTTCGCGATCCCCGAGGTGTGCGCGATGCCCTTGGCCAGATAGATATCTTTCAGGAAATTCATCTGCGCCGAACTGGCGGTGATGATCTCGACCTCGGACGTGGGCGTAAGCAGCACCGGATCGAGTGCCCGGTAACGAAACGGCTCCGAACCGTGTGTGCTTCGGCGTACCGAACTCGCTGCGTGGTCGGCGAAGGTGAACACCGGCTTGTTGGTCTCGCCGCGGTAGACCGTCACCGGCTGGTGCCGTTCCAACAGGTGGTCGGTCAGCACGCAATACCGCACCCCCAGCACGTCCAGGTCATCCAGCCAGTTTTCGAGATTCGCCGGATCCCAGATGTCGTAGGACGGGCGCGCCCAATCGGTGCAGTCGTCGACGAACCGGTACAGCCGCTCGTAGCCATTCTTGTAGGTTGGCGGGAAAGCCGCGACGCCGCCCCCGGCCTCGGCCGCGCGCCTGGCCTGCTCGCGAAAATCGCCCGGATGGAAGCTGGCGATCTGCAGGTGCGTGAGAAGGCTGTCCAGCCGCGTCCGGACCGGGGTGAGGAAGTCCGCGAACCGTTCCTGGTAGTGCGCGAAATGCGCCCGCGCGTAGTCATTGGTGCCTTTGTATTTCGCCATCTCCAGTGCGACCTCGACCGCGGCGACGCGCGCCGCGAAGGGCTCGCCGGCAAGAGCATTCTCGATGAAGGCGAGTCGTCCCTTGAAGCCGATCGGGAACTCGGCGCCGGTCGCCAGCGCGCCCAGAGAGCACGACAGCAGCGAAACATCGTTCGAATGGACCCGGACAGTTGGATGGACATCCTTCACCGCGCGGTCGAAACGAAACGATCCGGAGCATCCGACGAACACCTCGCGCCATTCCATGAAGGGAACGGTGCGCGTGATTTGCTCAACCGCCTGACGCGGCACGGCGCCTACGAACACGGCTCGGGCGGTCCCACGAATGCCAAGGGCCGCACGGTCACCCGTACGGCCCAGGGCAACCCGAAGGCTGCTGTTTTCCTACCACAGAAAACGGTCGGACATTGACGCGAAACCCGGCCTCTGTAAAGCACAAAGCGCGGCGCTATTAACTGGCATCGCGAAACCCATAGGTATACACTGGTAATTTGTTATTCCTACCGCAGAAGCCAACTGCCAATGACCGAGATCAAACTCACCCGCTACCAACTCGACTGCCTCCGACGCGCTTTTGAGGAACACAGCTATTTGATGCTGCCACATGAGCCCGCCCTGCGCCGGCTGACCGAGGTTGGGTTCGTGACCGCCGATCGCGAGAACGGTGTCGTCTGGATCATGCCGACCCCGGCGGGGTTCGGTTACCTCTGCCGTCACCCTCGCTCAATTCCTTATCCCGGAGTCCTCCGATGAAAACCGCGTCCTGGTTCACCACTTTGCCCGACGATCACAAGCGGATCGGCATCTCACGCGGAACGCCGCGACGAATGCCGGCGGGCTATCGCGTCTATCGCGCGCTCGCGCCCGGTCCTTGGTTCAACAGCGTCGGGATCGAGGAGTACTACAACCTTTACCGGACCGAAATTCTCGCCCCACTCGATCCCCGCGCGGTCGCCGATGACCTGATCCGGCTTGCCGGCGGCCTCGTCCCGGTGATCCTCTGCTACGAACGGCCCCCGGCACAGGCGACATTGATCACCGGAACGGGCGACTGGTGCCACCGCGCCATGGCCGCCGAATGGCTGGCCGAGGCCCTGGGCTTCGTCGTTCCCGAGGTTGGCTTTGAAGCCCTGCCGCAACACGAACACCCGCTCATGCCGTTGCAGCTTCGCCGCGTTATCGCGACAGCCGAACCTCTCGACGTCACGCCCTGGATCGGCCGCACAGCCACCATAGACGGCGAACTGCATCGCGTGGACCGGCCCAATCCACTCAAGCCGGGTACCGCGATCATCGTCGCGGATGGAAGGGAATATTCCACCGGCGGTGACATGCTGCGCCGCTATTTCAACGCCTGATCCCGTCGGGCGCGGTGTGGAGCGGCTACGGGAACTGCACCCGCCCGATGGTGGGACCATCGGTCTACTCATAGTCGCCGCACTGCACAGCAGGATACGAAAATAATCAGTCGGGAACGCGCTTTTTAGTCGTTCGCGTAGCGTAACCGTGCTATAAGAACAGTTGCTACCTTCCTACCACGGAAACCCGGCCAAAATGGCCTCCCCATCGCTACCACAGGAGACCATACGATATGACGCATATATCCCGAATTGTGCCCGCGCGGGCCTACCGAACGACCGCGCCGGCCGGAACCTTCCTAAGCGACGACGACATTCGCCGCGTCGCTCCCTCCGTGTTCGCCACGGCCGCGCATCAATCCCGCTCCGCCGGGTTCGCGCCGATTCCCACGTCCCGGATACTCGAAGGCCTCCGCGGAGAGGGCTTCGACGTCGTCCAGGCCGGGCAGTCCCGCTCGCGTGACGCGAGTCGTGTCGAGTTCATCAAGCACCTGATCCGGCTGCGACACCGGGACCAAAAGACAGGAGCCGCGCGCCAACTCGGCGACGTGTTCCCCGAGGTCGTGCTGGTGAACGCCAATGACGGGTCCAGCAGTTACGTCATGAGCGCCGGTCTGTTCCGCCTCGTTTGTCTCAATGGCATGACGGTGTCCGAGAAGGAGTTCCAGACGGTCCGCGTCACCCATTGGGGTGACGTGGTGGGCAAGGTGATCGAAGGCTCGTTCACCGTCCTGGATGAATCCAGGAACGCGCTTGAACATGCCGAGGCCTGGTCGGCGATCTCTCTCGCGCCGCCGGAACAGACCGCGTTCGCGGAAGCCGCGCGCGTCCTTCGGTTTGGCGATCACGAGGGCAACGTCACCACGCCAATCACCGCCGAGCAGCTTCTGCGGCCGAACCGGACCGCGGATGTTGGACCGTCGCTCTGGCAAACATTCAATAGGCTGCAAGAGAATCTGATTAAGGGCGGACTTTCCGCCCTCGACCGCAGTTCCACCGGACGGCCGCGCCGGGTCACCACCCGGGCGGTCAATGGCATCGATCAGGATCAGCGACTCAATCGCGCGCTCTGGCTCCTGGCCGAGACCCTCGCCGGTCACAAAGGTCACTGACGCGGAATCGGCAGGCGGCGCGGACAACATTCCGCGCCGCCTGTCCGACCACTCTGACCGGCATAAGCCCTGGCGGATCAATAAAAAATCCCCGCAGCAAGCTGCGGGGTATTGGTGGTAGAAAGGAA
>ODAK010006374.1_pt1 | contig 11915 bp, 10 predicted proteins | sample 1539591 | NCBI WGS metagenome assembly ODAK01 (sample SAMEA3539303, study PRJEB22396) | soil metagenome | biome: tundra; feature: field; material: soil | place: USA | collected 2010-05 | depth 0.15 m | reverse complement strand
CCGCCTCCAACGCGGCCATGGACAACGCGCGCGACGCGACCCAGATCTTCGGCGGGTACGGCTACATCAACGACTTTCCGGTCGCCAGGTTCTACCGGGACGCGAAGGTGCTCGAAATCGGCGAGGGCACCTCAGAGGTGCAGCGGATCATTATCGCCCGCCAGCTGGGACTGGCCAGGTAACGATGGCTGGGCTAGCTGCCGAGCACAATGGGTCCGGAGTACGAGGGTGCCCGTGACCAGCAGGCCGACTCACTCCTGTCCCACTTGTCCCCGAGCCGGCTCCTGAGCGGGTCCGCTGCGCCGAGCCGCGCCAGAGACGGTTTCCAGGCGGAGATGTCGGAAGCGTTACAGGCTGAGATGTCTTGAGGACTTATCGGCGTAAAGATGCTGTATGGTGATCCACCGGTACCACAATCCGTGGCCAGCCCCCGACCGGCCGCTTATGGCAGCGTCGCTGTGGCGCACGCATGGCAACGGAGTTGGCGGGCCATCCACTGGGTCATCATGACGTTGGAAGGAGAAGCCGGGGATGAGACCTCAATCCGCCCGGTTCTTGTCACTTGCCGCTGCGACTGCCCTAACGGCGGCTGTGCTGGCCGGCTGCGGCAGCAGCGGCGGCGGTACCACGTCGACCGGCAGCGGTAACAAGTCGCCCATCCTCTTCGGGGCCTCGCTGCCGCTGACCGGCGACTTCGCCTTCGACGGCCAGGCGTTCCAGCGCGCGTACCAGTTGTGGCAAAGCGATGTCAACAGCCACGGCGGCCTGCTCGGCCGTCAGGTCAAGCTGATCATCTTGAACGACGCGAGTTCCCCGACCACGGTGGTCTCCAACTACCAGAAGCTGATCTCCGTTGATCATGTCCCCCTGGTCCTCGGGCCGGTCTCCTCGCTGCTCACCGCGCCGGCGTCGACACTCGCCGCGCGGTACGGGTATGCGATGGTCAATGGCGCGGGCAGCACGGACAACGTCTTCGATCTGGCGTCCAACAAGGCAGTCCACAACGTGTTCTCGCCCAGCCTGCCCGTCGATGACTATCTGGTGCCGTTTGCCAACTGGGTCAAGTCGCTGCCGCCCGGCCAGCGGCCGAAGTCAGCGGCCTACCCGATGGCCAATGACCCGTTCGCCGATCCGCCGGTCTTGAAAGCGGAGCAGATTCTGGCGAGCGCCGGGATTAGGACCGTCTACAACAAGGTCTTCCCCGCAGAAGTCTCCGCCTACAAGCCGGCCGCCGATCAGGTGGCCGCGACCGGTGCCCAGATGGTGGTGCTCGGCTCCCCCGACGTGCCGACCGTGAGCGGATTCATGCAGGCCTTCGAGCAGCAGCATTACAACCCCAAGATCTTCATCGCCGCGTCAGGACCGGACCAGGGCATATCGTTCCTCGGTACGGTGGGGAAGGCCAACGCCACCGGGATGATGGTGCCCAACGGCTGGTTCGGGGCTTACAACAACCCGCTGAGCAGCGTGATGGTCGAGGAGTACATCGCCAAGTACGGCGGCACCGCCTCGGACATCAACGCAGATGTGGCCGAGGGGTACTCGGTGGGCGAGGTCATGGCGGATGCGGTCAAGGCGACCAACAGCACGAGTAACGCCAAGATCATTCATTATCTGCACAGCGGGGTCACGCTGAACAGCGTGCAGGGACCCGTCCAGTTCACCGCGCTCGGACAGAATCCCAAGCCCGCGTCGTTCATCTTCCAGTGGCAGAACGGCAACTACAACCAGGTGCTGCCACTCGGCGCGCCAGGCTCGGTAAAGATCATCTTCCCGAAGCCTAACTGGGGCGGCTGAGCAGTCAGGAACAGGGGCGGCACAGATCTGTTATGACACGCCAGATCTTCGAGGCGATCGTCGACGGACTACTTGTCGGGGCTGTTTACGGGCTGATGGCCGTCGGGCTGACGCTGATCTTCGGCGTGCTCGATATCATCAACATCGCCCAGGGCATCCTGGTCATCGTCGGTGCCTATCTCAGCTATGTGCTCTCCGTGCACCTGCACATCGACCTGTTCGTTGGCCTGCTCGTGACGGTCCCGGCGATGTTCGTCATCGGCGTCGCCATCTACTGGGCGTTCATCCGGCCGCTTCGCGGCCCGGAGCGGACATCGATGTCGCTATTGGCCAGCTACGCGGTCGCGCTCATCATCGAGGGAATCCTGTACTGGATCTTCAGCCCCGGCTACGTGGAGTTGAATGCCTGGTACGTGATTTCCAGCGTGCGCGTGTTCGGTTTCTACCTGCCCTATATCTACCTGTTCGCAGCTGCCCTCGCCATCGCGCTGGTCGTGGCGCTGTACGCCGTCCTGTACCGAACCCGGTTCGGCCGCAGCGTCCGCGCTACCATGCAGGACCAGACAGCCGCCAGGCTCGTCGGGATCGACGTGACCCGGGTGGCCGCGGTCACGTTCGGGATCGGCGTGGCGGTTACCGCGGTAGGCGGCACGGTCTACGGCGCCACCAGCGGGGGCTTCAACCCGAACAGCGGATACGACCTGATCTCGCGGTTGCTCGCCATCATCATCCTCGGCGGGCTCGGCAGCATCAGCGGCGCTCTCGCCGCATCGGTGTTCATGATCACAATTGAGTCCGTGGTGGATATCTGGTCACCAAACTGGGCGATCGTGGTGTTCTACGCTGCGCTTGTGATTGTGCTCATAGTCCGCCCATCTGGCCTGTTCGGGCGCCCGGCGGTGAGGGAACAGTGAATGGTGGCACAGGACTACGGGCAGCAGCCGGATGGCGTAGCGGGGGAGTCCTGGCCCTGCTCGCCCTGGCTGCCGCCTTCCCCATGGTGTTCAGCAACCCACTGGTGACCACGATCGGCGTGGACACGCTGATCTTCGTTGGGGCGGCCAGCGCCTGGAACATCTTCTCCGGGTATTCCGGCTACATCTCGCTCGGGCATGCCGTTTTCTTCGGCTGCGGGGCCTATACGGTCGGGATCGCTGCCAGGGACTGGCAGCTGACCGGAAACGTGGTGTTCGCCTTGCTGCCGCTAGCAGGGATCGTAGGGGCCGTCGTCGCGGTGCCTTTCGGCCTGATCGCGCTGCGGGTCCAGCGGCACACGTTCTTGGTCGTCACGATCGCCATCTTCTTCATCTTCGAGCTGATGGCCTTCAACTTTTCGTTCACAGGCGGCACCACCGGAGTCGCCGCGCCGTTCCTTGCCTGGCAACCTGGTACCTATAACGACCCCTTTTACTACATCGCGCTGGCCATAGCTGCATGCACGGCCGGGCTGTCTTGGCTGATCAGGGGATCCAGGTTCGGGCTGCAGCTACGAGCCATCCGAGACGACGAAGGGCGTGCCAGGGGTCTTGGCGTGCGGACCATGCGCGTCAAGCTAGCCGCGTTCGTGATCTCCGCGTTCGTGACCGGGGTGATCGGCGGGCTCTGGTTCTACTTCATCACCCAGGTCCTGCCGTCGTCCGGGTTCGATCCAGGATTCGGTCTCACTGTTGCGCTGATGGCCTTCCTCGGCGGGCTCGGCACAGTTCCGGGTCCGGTGCTCGGCGCCCTGCTCATCGAACCGACGCAACAGTATCTCACCCAGCAGTTCACGAACGACTATCTGAGCCAGATCGTGCTCGGTGCGCTGTTCCTGGTGGTGATCGTCTTCCTGCCACGGGGCGTGATCCCTGCGGCCGGCGAGAAGGTGACGTCGCGGCGGGCGAGACGATCCGGCCGCATGGCTGCGCACGCGTCGGCCGCCTGGGTGCGGGAGGCCGCGCCGGCTGCGGAGCCTGGCGGCGCGGCCGATGCGGCCGCGAAAGGGAGTGCGCGATGACCGTGCTCTTGCGGGCCGACCGTGTGTCCAAGGCATTCGGCGGCGTGCAGGCACTGAGCGACTGCACGGTTGAGGTGCAGGAGCGTACGATCACCGGCCTCATCGGGCCGAATGGCTCCGGCAAGACGACGCTGTTCAACGTCATCACCGGTTATGAGCGAGTGGACGCCGGTGACGTGTATTTGGGCGGCCGGAGGATCACGAACGCGCCGCCGGAGCGGGCATTCGCCATGGGGATCGGCCGGACCTTCCAGCTCACCCGAACCTTCCCCAGGCTCACGGTCATGGAGAACATGCTCATCGCGGCCCAGCACCAGAGGCCCGGCCACGCGCGCGAGCGGACACGGAACCCGCTCGCACGGGCAGGCGGGGCGGCAGACCGGCGGCACGCCATGGAGCTACTGGAGTTCACGGGGATCGCCGGGCACGCATCCGCGCTGGCCGGCACCTTGTCCTATGGGCAGCGCAAACTGCTTGAGCTGGCCTACGTGCTGGTCGCCGACCCGGCCGTCGTGCTGCTCGACGAGCCGACCGGCGGGGTTAACCCCTCGCTCATCAACCACATCGCCGACCGGATCCGCGAGCTGAACCGGCGGGGCACGACTTTCCTTATTGTCGAGCACAACATGGAGTTCGTGATGGGCCTCTGCGATGGGGTCACGGTCCTTGACTATGGCACCGTGGTTGCTGCCGGACCCCCGGCAACGATCCGGGATGATCCCAGGGTCCTCGACGCCTATCTCGGCATTGCAGAGGAGGAGGATGATGACGCCGTCGGCCAGTGAAATGGCGCTCGTCGTCGAGGGACTGGTGGCCGGCTACGGCGGCGGCGACGTGCTGCACGACGTATCACTCAGCGTGCCTGAAGGTGCGATCACCTGCGTGGTCGGTCCGAACGGGGCGGGAAAGTCCACGCTGCTGGCCGCCATCAGCGGGCTGATGCGGCCGAGGCGCGGCACCATCACGCTTCGCGGTGAGTCACTCGCTGGCAAGAGCCCGCGCGAGATCCTGCGCATGGGCGTCGTACACGCCCCGCAAAATCACAGCCTCTTTCGCGACATGACGGTCAGGGAGAACATCGAGCTCGGCGGCTACATCCTGCCGAACCGGACGGTTGTCGAGCGCAGGCGTGCGCACGTTGAGGAGATGTTCCCCCAGGTGGCGGGGTGGGCGAGGGAGAAGGCGGGCAGCCTCTCCGGCGGCCAGCAACGTCTCGTCGAGTTCGCCCGCTGCCTGATGCTCGACCCAGCGCTGGTCATCCTGGACGAGCCGTCCATGGGGCTGGCGCCGAAGGTACTCAAGACGGTGCTGGACGCGGTCCGCCTGATGAACTCCCAGGGCAAAACAATCTTGCTCGTAGAGCAGAACGCCCGAGCAGGCCTGCGGCTGTCTAGCCACGGCGTCGTGCTGGAGAACGGGCGGGTACGCATGGCGGGCAGCGGCCGTGAGGTCCTCGAGCATCCTGAGATCGGCGCGCTCTACCTCGGTGGCGCCGTGACCGCTGTCAAGGACGCGGGGTCCGAGAATGGCACCGGCCGGTCGGCTACGAGCTAACGCAGGGCGCGGGTTGATCGATCAGCCGGTCAGTCTTGAGCAGCCGGGGATGACTGCAAGCCCGGCGATTAAACCTTGCTGGCCATCAGGGAAGCACCATCGGCGTGACGTCAAACGTGCTGGTCAGCACGTCAGAGTTAAACATCAGGCCGACGACCCGCTGGAGGCTGGCGGCATCGAGTGAAGTTGGGTAGGCCCCGATCGTGACCAGGGACGCGACCTGCATGCTCATCCCGGAATCTTCTGCCAGTACAGCATGCAAAGGCCCTGGCAAGACGGCGTTGGTCTGTGCTTGCTGCAATACGGACCGGAACTCCCGCAAGGCGGCCGGGTACTTGCCGGCGAAGGACTTCACGGTGAAGTAGCCCGAGAGGGGGAGGCTGGCCGTCGCGCCGCTACAGGAGTCAAGCACCTCGAAGGCGCCAAGCTGACTTTCCGCATCAAAAATATATGGCTCCTGCACCAGGATGGCGCTGACCTCGTGGCGCGAAAGCGCACTGATCAGGTCTCCCGCCGGCAGCGGCTTCCATCGCACCGTCGCCGGATTCACGCCGTCGTTCTGCAGCACCGACTCAGTGGCTATCGTCTCAAGACTGTACGGTGCGCCGTTCTGAATCGGAATCACCTGTGGCTCAGCCGTGCCGATGGTCTTGCCCGCGAGATCCTGCGGCGTGCTGATGCCCAGGCCCGGCCGCGTGAGTACCTCCATCACGCCTGGCGCCGCGTGATAGCCATCGGCAACGATGCGCAAGTCTGCCTTTCGCGACGTGGCCTGCGCGTAGAAGAAGTCGGCGTAGTCCCCGGCAGCCACGTCGACGTGACCGCTCTGCAGGGCCTGCAGTTCCTTGCTCACCGACTGGTAGCGCCGGATGGTGACATCGAGGCCCGCGGCCCTGAAAGCTCCGTTCTTAGCGGCGAGGTAAAGCGGGGCGTCATCGACGCCTGGGATCGCCGCCACCGTGATCGCAGCCCTCGCTGCTGCAGAGGTGCCGGATCCGCTGCCAGCCTGACAGCCGGCCGCGAGCGCGGTGACAGCGAGGACCGCCATTGCGGCGGACATGGCACGCAATGGCCGGGCGGGCCGCAAGCAGCGCGTGACCAGGAGGTAAGCGGGCGCCAGCCTCATGGGCCTCCTTCGCGCGCCCCGGATAGAGGGCGGCACCTGCACGGGGATACGGACAGTTCGGAACATGACGGTAACGCCAGAGAGTACCCTACTCATGTCGAGCGATACCGCAGCGTCACGTTACATCGGTTTACGGCCTCACGTTGCCATTGATCCACGTTAGCCGGTTAGATGGCGGCTTGCCGTTTCGCTGCGCTACGCTCACGGAGACTTCACCCGGGAAGGGGTACGCGATGTCGCTTCCGCCGCAAGTCCCACATGTATGCGGACTCGCCACGGTAGCCTTGTGACCGGCGTAGACGCTGTGCGGTCCCGAACCAAGAAGATCCGCGGTGCCACAGATCAGGCGCCGGTCAGGGCGGACTCGCGCGGCCACACGCCGCAGGCCCCCGGCCCATCCGACGGGCGGTCCGATCGCTCCCCGCACGAAGAGAGCGCCGCCCCGCCGAAGGCCCGGGGCTCCCGTCGAGCACTGAAGAACTGGCGCGTGCGCTCGCGTCTGCTCCTACTTGTCGCCATCCCCACGCTGACCGCCCTCGTGCTCGGCGGCCTCCACATCTCTTCGTCGATTCAGAGTGCCGGCACGTATCAGCGGGTGGAGACGCTGGCCAACCTGGGCCAGGACATCCTGGTCTTGAGCCAGAACCTTGAGGACGAACGGGACCAGACCGTTTACTACATCGCGCTGGGCGCCGACGGCGGACGCGTCAGCGGACCGTCGGCGAATCCCGCCCAAGCCGCGGCACTCGAGCAGGCGGTGGTCACGCGGGCAGTCAATTCGACGGATCAGTCCGCCACCCCGGTCCGCAACCTGGCAGCCCAGATCGGCAGCACTTACCCCGCGCAGACGCAGCAGGCGGCCGCTACGGTGCTCACCACACTGAGCGGGCTGCAGTACCTGCGAAATGCCTCGATCGATTCTCAGTTGCCTGCGCTGGTAGTCGTCCAGAAGTACACGCAGGTGATCGACGACGTGCTGGCTCTGAACGATGAGATTTCGCAGAGCGCCAGCGACCCGACGCTTGCTCAGACGGTCCGGGTGCTCGGGCTCGTGTCCGCCATGAAAGAGCAAGCTTCGGAGCAGCGCGCCATCCTGGCCGCGGCCCTACTGCAGGGCAGCTTCGGCCCGGGTCAGCTGGCAGCGCTGGAGTCAGCACAGTCAGCGCAGCAGAGCAACCTGGCGGCGTTTGATATCTCTGCCAGCGTCGGTCAGAGGCAGCTCTGGAACAACAGCGTGGACCAGTCCTTCGCTTACCTGGCGAACTCTGAGGAGCTGCAGGCGATATCCCTGGCGGGCAGCGGGGCGTCGCTGCTCAGCGACCCCACGACTGCGGTGGACTGGTTCGGGGCGATGTCGAACACCATCGAATTCCAGATGGGTTCTGTCGAGAATCAGCTGGCCGGAGCAGTTACCTCGCGGGCCGCCTCGCTGCGCAAGGACGCAATAACCTCGGCCGTGGTCGTGGGCGCGGCTGTGCTACTCGTTCTGGCGCTAGCGCTGCTCTTCACCATAATTGTCGGCAGATCAATGATCCGCCCGCTGCAGCGGCTGCGCTCCGGCGCCCTGCAGGTCGCCGGGGTCGGGCTGCCCGAGGCGGTCCGGGGGATGAGCGAGACCGACGACCCTGCCACCGGTATCGAGGTCGATCCGATCGATGTGGACTCCATAGACGAGATCGGTGAAGTGGCGCGGGCATTCGACCAGGTACATATGGAAGCGCTCCGGCTAGCCGCCAACGAGGCCGCGCTGCGCGGCAACGTCAACGCCATGTTCGTCAACCTCTCCCGGCGCAGCCAGTCCCTGGTCGAACGGCAGATCCGTCTTATCGATGACCTTGAGCAGGGCGAGCAGGACGCGGAGCGGCTGGGGAACCTGTTCCAGATGGACCACCTGGCCACCCGGATGCGTCGTAACTCGGAGAACCTGCTCGTCCTCGCCGGTCACGATCTGTCCAGGCGCTGGAGCCAGCCGGTCGCGCTGGTGGACGTGCTCAGGGCGGCGGTGTCCGAGATCGAACAGTACGAGCGCGTCTCGCTGAACGTGCAACCGGGCATTGCGGTGCGCGGCCAGGCCGTCAATGACGTGGTGCACCTGCTGGCCGAGCTCGCTGAGAACGCGACGTCGCTATCGTCGGCCGACACGCCCGTCAACATCGCCGGCCACCTCCTGAACAGCGGCGGAGTCCTGATCGACATCACTGACCAGGGTGTCGGCATGGGCGCCGAGGAGATGGCGCATGCCAACTGGCGGCTGGACAATCCGCCCGTGGTCGACGTTGCGGTCTCCCGCCGGATGGGCCTTTTCGTGGTCGGCAGGCTTGCCGCCAGGCATGGCGTCAGGGTCAGGCTGCGTCCGGCTGCGTCCGGCGGCCTTACCGCCCTGGTCTGGCTGCCCGACGAGGTGATCACCAACGAAACTCCGGCTACCTCGCCAGGCCTGAGCGGAATGGACACGGCAGATTCCGGAGCAGACCTGTTCGCGACCGAACTCGCCGAGCTCAGCCAGGGCGACTGGCTTGATCCGGACCGGTCCGCCACTGAGCAGGAAGTGACCGCCGCGAGAACGCCCAAGTTCGCGCCGCTGCGGGCGGAGGGCGAGGATGCGCCGCCCATTCCGCGACGGGTGCCAGGCGCAGCCCTGCGACACGATTCTGCCTGGTCGGCCACTGGTGCCCTGCCCGCGTTCCAGCCTGACCGGCCGTCGGCGGCAGAATCTGATGAGCTGTCAGCTGCCGGGCAGCCGCCGCCGGCCGTGATCGGCCGGGAGGCTGCTGACTCTGGCCCGCGCCCCAGCCTCTTTGGTGAGCAGCCCGGCCCGGACGATGAAGCCAGCGTGCCTGCATTTGGCGAGACCGCGTCGAGCGAATCGGCGTGGGGCGAGCCGGCGTGGAGCGAACCTGCGTTCGGCGAGCCGGTGGCTGGTGAGCCTGCGTTCGGCGAGCCGGTGGCTGGTGAGCCTGCGTTCGGCGAGCCGGTGGCTGGTGAGCCTGCATTCAGTGAGCCCGCGGTCAGTGAACCTGCGGCCGGCGCTGATGCACAGTCGGCCGCCTCAGACGACGCGCTTTTTGGCGTAGGCCCGCGCTCTGGCAATGGAGCGTCCGGCATCGGCGCGCTCGGCAACGGCGCGAGCGAGACGGCAGGACTGGCCGGCGCCCCGCTCGGTGTGCCAGCGTCCTATCGCTGGGAAGCGGGTACGGCCAACGGCGAAGTGATCGTGCCCCCGGCGGAGAGCCTCGCAGATGAGCACCGGCTGCCCATCTTCGAGGCGGTGGAGTCGGACTGGTTCCGGCACGGACGCAATGCGTTCAGTTCGCCCGCTGGCGCCGAGGAACCTGAGTCCACCTGGGCTTCGCCAGCGGACGAGGGCTGGCGGGCCGCAGAGATCGTCCCGGCGCCATCCTCGGCCGGCCTGACATCCGCCGGGCTGCCCAAGCGCGTGCCGAAGGCGAATCTCGTGCCCGGAGCCGCTGCAAGCTCGGCAGCTCCCGCGCCGAGCAGGTCCGCCGCCGCGACGCGAGAGCGGTTTGCCAGCTTCCAGCGGGGCGTTAGAGAGGGCCGCGCCGCTGCAAGTGGCAGCGCGAATCCGGCCGGAGAGGACGAGACTTCCTGATGTGGGCTGGCATGAGATCGCCAAAATGGTCATGCTTATGCCACGAACGCAGTTGCGTCAGCTGACCGCAGAGCCGCTAGCCTGCGGCTCTAGCAGCGCAGCAACACCGATAGGCCGGCTTGAAAGGAAGGAGCGCCCGTGAGTCCCCTAGTGCGCCCCGCACAGGACCTGAACTGGCTCATCACGAACTTCGTTGAGCGGGTGCAGTCCGTCGCGCACGCAATCGTCGTCTCGTCCGACGGGCTCCCGATGGCGTTCTCACAGGGATTTCCCGCCGATCGCGTCGACCAGCTTTCCGCCGTTACCTCGGGCCTGACGAGCCTGACTCAGGGCGCCGCCAGGGTCTTTGAGGGCGGCGCGGTGACGCAGACGGTGGTCGAGATGCACCGCGGTCTGCTGATCGTGATGGCGATCAGCGACGGGTCGAGCCTCGCTGTCTTGGCTGCGGCCGACTGTGACATGGGCCTCGTGGCCTACGAAATGACGCTACTCGTCGAGCGAGTGGGAAATGCGCTCACACCGGACGTGCGTGGCGGCCTGCAGTCCGACTGGCGCGAGGATGGCACGTTGTGACGGGAGATACAGGTGTCGACCCCGGGCAGCAATAACTGGCTGCCCGCCGAAAATGGCAACCGTCCGCCCGGGCAGGGCACGACGGACTCGGCAGCCAGCAGCGCCCGCGCTGTCAGCCCGCAGGATGCCAGGAATTACCAGTCGAAAGGCTCCGGAAGTTCACTGGTCCGCCCGTACGCTGTCACGGGGGGACGTACCAAGCCGAGATACCAGCTGCAGATCGAGGCGATGGTCGCCGCCTCTCATTACGAGGCGCGGGATCTATCGGCGCTCAGCCCAGAATGCCAGGCCATCCTGGGATTCTGTCGCGACTGGCGTTCGGTCGCCGAGATCTCAGCTGTGCTCAGGATGCCGCTAGGAGTCGCCCGGGTTCTCATCGCGGACATGGCGGTGGAAGGGCTGGTCAGGATCCATCAGCTTGACTATGCGCGCGGACGACCCGATCTCAATCTGCTCGAAAGGGTGCTCAGTGGACTTCGCAAGCTCTAAGACCGCTGACGGCGAGGTGACGGACGCCGCCGCGATGACGTCTGTCAAGATCGTCGTTGCTGGCGGTTTCGGCGTGGGCAAGACCACTTTTGTCGGGTCGGTCTCGGAGATCACTCCGCTGACCACCGAGGCCGTGATGACCTCCGCGAGCGACGGTGTCGACGACCTGTCGCACACTCCGGATAAGACAACGACCACAGTGGCGATGGACTTCGGCCGCGTCACGCTTGACGCTGGGCTGATCCTCTACCTGTTCGGCACTCCAGGCCAGCACCGGTTCTGGTTCATGTGGGACGACCTGATCCACGGCGCGATCGGGGCGGTCGTCCTCGTCGACACCCGCAGGCTTGCAGACTCCTTCCCCGCCGTGGACTACTTCGAGTCCGCGGGGCTTCCGTTCATCGTCGCCATCAACGGCTTCCATGGCGCCTTCCCACACGCCGTCACCGAAGTCCAGGATGCGTTGTCGGTCAGCCCGCATATTCCGGTTGTCGAGTGCGACGCGCGGGACAGGAAGTCGACCAAGAGCACACTGATCGCCCTGGTGGAGCACGCCATGGCGATGCAGCTCAGCCCCCGGTAGGCTGAACTGCCCAGGCTCTGGCCTTGGTTCCTGCGTCGTGCCGCGTGCGGTGGGCTGGGCCGGCGAACTGGATCTGCGGTGTAATTGTTCATGCGGCCACAAGGGGCGGTAGCTCAGCCGGTCAGAGCAGCGGACTCATAATCCGCCGGTCGTGGGTTCGAGCCCCACCCGCCCCACTTGTGATCAT
>ODAK010006372.1_pt1 | contig 11917 bp, 6 predicted proteins | sample 1539591 | NCBI WGS metagenome assembly ODAK01 (sample SAMEA3539303, study PRJEB22396) | soil metagenome | biome: tundra; feature: field; material: soil | place: USA | collected 2010-05 | depth 0.15 m | reverse complement strand
AAAAAACCGTGTCGCAGCCCATCGAAGAGCAGTTGATCGGCCTCGACGGCATGCTCTTTTTTCTCTCTAGCAGCGGCAACGATGGCTCGCTCAATATTCAGGTCACCTTCCGCCTCGGCACCAACCCCGACACGGCCACGGTGCAGGTGCAGAACCGGGTGAATATCGCCCTGCCGCGCCTTCCACCCGAGGTGCAGATCCAGGGGGTCGTGGTCAAAAAGGTTTCCACCGCTTTCCTGACCAGCGTCAGCCTGATCTCGCCGGACAGCCGTTACGACTCGCTATTCCTCACCAACTACGCGCAGATCAACCTGCTGAACCAGGTGGCCAGCCTGGAGGGTGTGGGCGAATGCCGCCTGGGAGCCAACACGGTGTACTCCATGCGGGTCTGGGTGAATCCCGACCGCATGGCCCAACTGGGCATCACCGCCAGCGATATCGCCACTGCCATTCAGGCGCAGAACCGCCAGAACCCCGCCGGTTCGCTGGGCCAGCCGCCCGCGCCCACCGGCACCGACTTTCAATACACGGTTACCGCGCCGGGACGCCTCGTCGATCCATCCCAGTTTGAAGATATCGTCCTGCGCGCCCGCCCGGATACCGGCTTGCTCCGCATCCGCGATATCGGCCATGTGCAGCTCGGGGCGCTCAGCTACAGCGGCTTCAGCCGCGTCAGCGGCGTTCCTTCCGGCAATCTCATCGTCTATCTGTCGCCCGGCGCCAACGCCGTGGCCACCGCCGACCGCGTGCGCAAGTTCATGGCGCAGGCGAAACGCAGCTTCCCCACCGGCATGGATTACGTCATCCCCTACGATTCCAGCGTCTTCGTGCGCGCCGCCATTAAGGAAGTGATGATGACTTTGTTTGAAGCCACCGGGCTGGTCATCGTCGTGGTCTTCCTTTTCCTGCAAAACTGGCGCGCCACGCTGATCCCGCTGCTCACCGTTCCGGTGGCCATCGTGGGCACCTTCGCCCTCTTTCCTCTGCTCGGATTTTCCATCAACATGACCAGCATGTTCGGCCTGGTGCTCGCCATCGGCATCGTGGTCGACGATGCCATCGTCGTCGTCGAGGCCGCGCAGCGCCATATCGACGAGGGGTTGGGGGCGCGCGACGCGGCCATCCGGGCCATGGAGGAAGTGTCCGCCCCCGTGGTCGCCATCGCCTGTATCCTGGCCGCCGCCTTCATCCCGGTAGCCTTTCTGGGCGGCATCAGCGGCCAGATCTACAAGCAATTCGCCCTCACTATCGCCGCTTCCGTGCTCATCTCGGCCTTCAACGCCCTTTCGCTGAGCCCCGCCCTGAGCGCCATTCTGCTGCGGCCGAAAATGCAGAGCCACGGCTTGTTTAGCGGCTTCTTCCGCGGCTTCGACCGCGCCTTTGACTGGACCCGGAACCGCTACCTCACCGGCGTGGGAGGGCTGATCCGCAAGCCGGTCCTGGCGCTGCTCGGGCTGTTCTGCTTCTGGTTCGCCGCCGGATCGCTCTTCCGCCATCTGCCTGCCGGCTTCCTACCCGAAGAGGACCAGGGCACCGTCTTTGTCTCCGTTCGTCTGCCCGATGCCGCCTCCATGGCGCGCGCCGACGCCGTCAGCCGCAAGGTCGAGGACATCGTCCTCAAGATCCCCGGCGTGGCCGGCACCTTCGTCCTCGGCGGCCTGGACATCACCACCCGCACCTCCAGCTCCAATGTCGCTACCGTCATTACCCGCCTCGCCCCCTGGGACGAGCGCCAGGACGAATCCCTATCGCTCCACGCCATCCTCGCCCGCATGCAGGCGGAATTCGTCCATGTGCCCGAAGCCCAGGTTTTCGCCTTCGGTCTGCCGCCCATCCTCGGCCTCAGTACCACCGGAGGCTTTCAGTTCATGCTGGAGGACCGCGCTGGTACGGGCGTCCAGGAACTCGCCCAGACGGCCGACACCCTGGTGCAGGCGGCCCGCGGCCGCCGTGAACTGGCCAACGTGGTCAACACCTTCCGTTCCAACGTCCCCGCGTACAAGATCGATGTCGATCTGGACAAAGTCCAGACCATGGGGATTAGCGTCACCGACGCTTACAACGCCCTGCAGACCTTCCTGGGCGGCCTTTACGTCAACGACTTCAACGTCTTCGGCCGCACCTGGCAGGTCCTGGTGCAGGCCGAGCCCGAATTCCGCAGCCAGCCGCGCGATATCGACCGCTTCTATGTCCGCACCGGCGAGGGCAACATGGTCCCGCTCGGTACCCTCTCCACCGTTACGGCCACCGCCGGACCCGACGTCATCTACCGCTACAACCGCTACCGCGCCGTGCAGTTGCTCGGCGGCCCCGCGCCTGGATACTCCAGCGGCCAGGCATCCAGCGTCATGGAAGATGTTGCCGCTTCCGTCCTGCCCGAAGGATACGGCTACGAGTGGACCGGCACCACCTACCAGGAGAAGGAAGCTCAAGGCCATGAGGGCGTGATCTTCGGCTTCGCGGCCGTCCTCGTCTTCCTTTTCCTGGCCGCGCTGTACGAAAGCTGGTCGATACCGTTCGCCGTTCTCCTGGCGCTGCCGCTGGGCTTGTTTGGAGCGCTCGTCGCCGTCTGGCTCCGCTCCTATCCATACGACATTTACACGCAGATCGGAATTGTGACGCTGATCGGCCTCGCCGCCAAAAACGCCATCCTCATCGTGGAGTTCGCTCGCCAACGCTATGAGGACGGGCAATCCATTCGGGACGCCGCCATGGAAGCCGCCCGCCTCCGCTTGCGGCCCATTCTGATGACTTCGTTCGCCTTCATCCTCGGTGTCACGCCGCTGCTCATGGCGACCGGGGCCGGCGGCGCTTCCCGCCGCTCGCTCGGCACGGCGGTGTTCGGCGGCATGAACGCGGCCACGCTGCTGGCCATCTTCATCGTGCCGGTGCTCTTCGTTGTGATCCAGCGGATCGTCTCGCGGAAGGAGCAGGCCAAATGAGAAATCGCTGTGGGTATCTTTTGCCTGTGGTATTGCTGGCCGGCTGTACGATGGGTCCCAACTACCGGCGGCCTGCCGTGCCCGTTCCTGCACAATATCGTGGCGCGGCTGGGCAGCCAACCGAAGCCTCACTGGCGGATACCAAGTGGCCCGAACTCTTCCAGGACGACACGCTCAAACAGCTCATGGCGGACGCGCTCGCGCATAACCTGGATCTGGCTCTCGCGGCGGAACGCGTCACCGAGGAGCGCGACCGGTTTCGCATCGCCGGCGCCAACCAATATCCTTTTCTGTACGCGTCAGGCCAGTTCAATGCCACGCGGAATTCCCTGATCGGCGCCAACCCGGCGGTCCCGCCGGGCACGGACATGAATGTCGCCTATACGCAAGTCGGCGCGGCATTGTCCTGGGAGCTGGACTTGTGGGGCCGCCTCCGCCGCCTCACCGAATCGGCGCGCGCGCAATACCTGGCCACCGAGGAAGCCCGCCGCGGCGTTGTCGTCTCGCTCGTTGCCGATGTCGCCACCAACTATTTCACCCTCCGCGAGCGCGACCTGGAGTTGGAAATCGCCCGCGGCACGCGCGACATCGCGTCCCGCAATCTCGACCTGGTGCGCTTGCGCCACGATCACGGAGCCGCCACCGGGCTGGACGTTCATCAGGCGGAACAGCTTTTCTTCATCGCTACCGCGCAGATCGCCAGCACCCAGCGTGACATCGGACAGACGGAGAACGCGCTCAGCCTGCTGCTCGGCCGGCCTCCCGCAGATGTCGCGCGCGGCAAGCCAATGGACGATAAGGGCCTCCCGCCCGAGCTGTCCGCCGGGTTGCCTTCCTCGCTGCTCGAACGCCGCCCCGATATCCGCGAAGCCGAGCAAAAGCTGATTGCCGCCAACGCGCAGATCGGCGCCGCCAAGGCATACTACTTTCCGCAAATCTCGCTCACCGGTTTCCTCGGCGGCCAAAGCCGTGCCCTCTCCGATCTGTTCACCGGCCCTGCCCGTTTTTGGACCATTGCCCCCACATCCCTCCTGCCGATTTTCAACGCGGGTCAGGTGCGCGTCGGTGTGCGCTTGACGGAAACCCAGCGGCGCGAGATGGTAATCACCTACCAGAAAACCGTCTACAATGCGTTCCGGGAAGTCTCCGATGCGCTGGTCCGCTACCAATACACCCGCGAGCAGCGCAGCCAGCAGGATCAACTTGTGCACGCGCTGGAGGAGACTTCCCGGCTCTCCAATCTCCGCTATCGCGGTGGGCTGGACAGCTTTCTGCAAGTGCTCGATGCGGATCGCAACCTGTTTCAGGCCCGCCTGGCGCTGGCTCAATTGCGCCTGCAGGAGTCGCTGTCCTTTGTGGAGTTCTACCGGGCTCTGGGAGGCGGCTGGCAATGACGCGCCTCAGGTGGACTGCTATGGTCAAGGCTGTTCGAGGCTGTGCGGCAGGTTGTTTAACCTGCGGCGGATTGTTAATCCGCCTGCCGCCTTTGGACGCGCCGCTGCGATCCCCGGAGAATCGACTGCACCGTTTGCGGCTTGCCGCTATGCGCAGTTCTCACAGCGCGACAAAACGCGTTCGGACGTTCTCAAAACTCAGCGTTCCCAAATGGCGCTCGCTGGCCAGCTTCAAATATCGCAGCGTGTGCCAGTCCAGGTCCCAGTAAGCTTTAGCGGCGTATGCGTCCAGCGCCACCGGATCGGTTCCGGCAATCAGCGTCTTCTTCAAAGCCACGTCCGCGGGATTCCCGCCGCCCGGCCCGTTTCTCACAAGCACGCGAAAGGCATCGATCAGCGTCAACGTCGGCCGCATAAAATCGGCCAGGTCTACCAGGCTTTCGTGAATCTGCTGGTGCAGCCGCTGACGCGGGCCGCCCAGAATGCCGTACCAGTTCTTCATCCCCAGCGAGGCGCCGGTCAGGCTGTGGTGCTTGGCAATCGGAATGTTGATCGTCTTGTCGGCGCTCAGAAAAGGCCCGAGCACCGGCCAGGATGTCAGCACCTCCCCGCGCAGGTCGACCTCGCGGAACAGGCGCGCCTCGGGAAGCACCACCTGCGCACCCGCCGCGCGGGCGGCGGCGGCAATGCCGCTGCGCGCGAAACACGACCGCGCGTCGTTGATGCTCACATCCGTCACAATCGCCCGCCGCGCCCCCGCCTCCAGGCAAAGCCGGACCGCTTCGGCGACTACCAGCGGATTCGTGTTGGCGGCTTGTTCGACGGTGCGGTCCCAGGCGGCGTTGGGCTTGATGACCACCACGTCGCCGCGCGAAATGAAGCGGCGGATGCCGCCCAGTTCCTGGATCGCGCGGCGCACCATGCGCGCCGGGTCGTCGCACTGGACCACCACCATCTCGGGGAGAGCCAGATCCGCGGGAACCTGAAACTGCAAGCGCACATTCTCTGCGGCCGGCGCCGCGGGGTGCTGGCCGCGCCCGTTCAGCCACACGCCAAGCCCGGCCGCCGCGGCGCCCACTCCACCCAAACGAAGCAGTTGGATCATGGCTTCACGCCGTCGCGCCGGTGTCGCTTCGGGATCCATGGCTGGTGCACCTTTGACTTCACGACCAGTTTACGTCTAATTGTGGAGGTGTGAAGGCTGCATTCGGAGTTCGGGCAGTTCTTATTCTGATTGGCTTCACGGCCGCCATTGCACAGATCGTGCTTTTGCGCGAACTGATGGTGGTGTTCTATGGCAACGAGAGTTCCATCGGGCTGATGCTCGGAAGTTGGCTCTTCTGGACGGCTGCGGGCAGCAGTCTGGCCGGGCGCTTTGCCGCGCGCGCCCGCCAACCGCGCCGCCTGATGGCCGGCATCCAGGTGCTGATCGCTGCCATCCTGCCCTGGACCATCCTGGCCGTGCGTGCCGCAAAAGGCGTCCTCCAGACGGTGCCGGGCGAGGTTCTGGGGCCGGGTCCCCTGCTGCTCACTGCGTTTGCCGCGCTGGCCCCGCTCTGCGTTCTTTCGGGAGCCCTGTTCACGGCAGGCAGCAAGGTCTACGCCGCCACGGCCACCGCGTCCGCCGGCGACGCTACCGGTTCGGTTTACCTGTGGGAAGCCGTGGGGTCGTCGGGCGGCGGCGTGGTGGCGGGATTGCTGCTGATCCGGTATTTGAACTCGCTCGAAATCGCCGGGTTGCTGGCCGTGCTGAATCTGCTGGCTGCCTCCGCCCTCGCCATCGCGGCCCGGCGGCTGCGCTGCGCGGCAATGGGAGCACTGGTTGGCCTGGCCGTCCTGGCTGGGTCTTGCGGGTGGCCACGACGCCTGGAAGCCATCTCCCAGGAGCGCTTCTGGCGCGGCCAGCACCTCATCGCGACGCGCAACTCGCTTTACGGAAACCTGGCCGTAGTCGGGACGGAAGGAAGCCGGAGCGTTTACGAAAACGGCGTGGTCCTGTTCAACGTGCCCGATCCGGCCGCCGCCGAGGAGGCCGTTCACTACGCGCTGCTGGAGCATCCGTCACCGCGCAGTCTCCTGCTCATTGGCGGCGGCCTCAACGGCAGCATCGCCCAGGCCCTGCGGCACCCCACGCTCGAACGGGTGGATTACGTGGAACTCGACCCCGTCATTCTGGACCTGGCCCGGGAATACTTCCCGAACGAGTGGCTGGCCCTGCGGGCAGACCCTCGGGTGCGCATGCACATCACCGATGGCCGGCTGTTTCTGAAAACCACGCAGTCCACTTTCGATGTCGTGATCGTCAATCTGCCGGAGCCGCTGAACGCCCAACTCAACCGCTTCTATACGGTCGAGTTCTTCCGCGAGGTGTCGCGCAAGCTCACACCAACGGGTCTGGTTTCCTTCCAGTTGAGGTCATCGGAGGATTACATCAGCGCGGAGCTCGGCCAATTCCTGCGCTCCATTTACCAGAGCCTGCGGACGGTGTTCCCGGAAGTCATCGCGATCCCGGGTGAGACGGTCCACTTCTTCGCGGCACGGCAGGCGGGCACGCTGGCCTCAGGCGCGGACGAACTGCTGGCGCGCCTGCACGCGCGAAATCTCCCAACCAGCTATGTGAGCGAATATTACATCCCGTTTCGCATGACGCCGGAGCGCATGGCCGACCTGAACACGCAGATGCGGCCCGGCCCGGGGGGCGCCAAAGTGACGCCCGTCAACCGCGATTTTGCGCCGGTGGCTTATTATTTCGACATGGCGTTGTGGAGCAGCCAGTTCAACCAGGGCTATCGCCGGCTCTTCCGCACGATGGCTGGCGTCGATTTCGGAGTCATGGTGGCCACGTTCGGAGTGGTGCTGGCGGCGCTGGTCGTAGGAGGGCGCTTTTTCACGGAAAAGCGATACCGGCTGCAACTCGCGGCCGGCTTCTGCACGGCTGCCACGGGGTTCACCATGATCGGGCTGGAGATGCTGCTGCTACTCGGGTTCCAGGCGGTGTACGGCTACGTGTACCAGCAACTCGCCCTGCTCATCGCGGCTTTTATGGGAGGAATGGCCTTGGGCACCTGGCTCGGGATGCGGCGGCCGGCGCATGGCGGGATGCGCGTCCTCGGGATCACGCAGGTGCTGGCCGCGGCGGCGCCGCTGGTTCTGCTGGGGGTGTTCGAGGCGGTCGGGCGAGCCGGCAGCACTTCCAGCCTGGCCGCGAGCCGGATCGCCTTTCCCGCCCTGGCGCTGGTTTCCGGCATGCTGGGTGGATACGAGTTTCCGGTGGCCAGCCGAATGGTGCCGCGTCCCGGTACGCTCTATGCGCTCGATCTTGCGGGCTCGTGCCTGGGCGCGATTTTGTTCAGTGTCTGGCTGGTGCCGGTTTTCGGCTTTCTCAAAATGGCGCTGCTGTCGGCGATGGTGAGCCTGGCGGCGATGGCGATGACCATGCTCGAGGGCTCCGCCACAGATCCAGCGGAATGAGCGCATCCATCCTGCGCTCGCCAAACACCAGGGCGGTGAAGCGGAAGAGATCGGCGTCGGCACTCTGCCAGGCACGCCCCGGGAGGCCGGCCTTGTAGCAAACCTGCTCCAGCAACGTGGCCCGGTCCCATTTCTCGTCGCTCGCCACCTGGGGCAGCAACAAGCCTTCATGGCTGCTGGTGTGGATCAGCAAGCCGTGCTGCCCGATGCGGATCTCCTGGATGTCCCCCACGCGCCGCAACGGGGACAAGACGGAGATTTCGTATTGCAGTTCACCCAGTTCGCTCGCCTTGACCGGGCGGAAGCGGGTGTCCCGGAGCGCCGCCAATCTGGCCACGTCGCGCACGGTGAGGTACAGGGGTTTGAGCGGCGCTACGTATCCGATGCAGCCACGGAGCTGTCCGTTTTCGGTCAGAGTTACGAACGCCCCGCGCTCCCGCTCGAGCGCCTCCAGGCCGCCGGTCGTGCACTCGTAGGGCTTGCCCTCGCGCACCGAGCTTTCCACCGAGTTGCGCGCGATTTTGAGGAGCGCATCCTTCTCCGCCCTGCTCAGGGAAAACTGCGCCTCATCGTTCTTGGCAGCGCCCGCGGCCTTCACCAGGGCAACGGCGCCGTAGCCGACCACGCGGCTGTGGTCGCCGGCCGTGTCGCCGCTATTGGCGTAATCGAGCAGCTTGGCCTGGGTGGCGCCCAAGCGCTCGGCGGCGATCATGGTGGCCACGATCGGCCCTCCGCCGCACGCCTCCCAGACGCGCAGTTCGAGATTGCGCGACAGGTCGAAGTAATCGTACTCTTCGATGGCCTTCAGCGTCTTATGGTCGAGTTTCTCCGCCTCATCGTAAGTGTGATAGTGGGAGAGGTCGGAACTGGCCACGATCAGGGTATTGGTGCCCGCGGCCAGCTTGGCTAGCGCCACGCCCAGGGCGCGGCACGCATCGTAGCTTTGATCTCCCATGATGATGGGCACAAGTTGGAACTGCCCGACGACCCGCTGCAGGAAGGGCAGTTGGACCTCGATGGCATGCTCCGGGCGGTCCGCCGACGGCGTATGGCCCACCGGCGAAAGCTTGATCAGCGGGCTCGCCTTGGCCAGTTTCGCGGCGAAGGCCTGGTCCACGGGAACCTGGCCGAATGGGGTCGTGTAGGCCGCGCCGTCATACACCGATGAGAAACCGAAGGCTTCGTAGTGCGAGGGTGCAATCACCACCACGCGGTCGAATTTCCGGCCCTTCAATAACGCATAGGAGTACGCGGCCACCGGACCCGAATAAGGATAGCCCGCGTGCGGCGCCACCAGCGCCACCACATTCTGTTGCGGTGGAGGCGCCGCTTTCGAAAGGAAGCCGTCGAGCATGCTCCCGAGTTCCTTCGGGTCGGCCGGATAGAATGACCCCGCAACCGCCGGTTGCCGGATCTTGGGCGCTTGTCCGCCGCCGCTCGAAGCTCCTTCCACCAGAAGGAGGCCGGCCACCACGGACACCGCGACGATACCGAAAGTCAGAGTCTTCATATGCGGCGTGACCCATCCCAAATGCCCGGGATGACTTGCTGGCAGAACTTACACTTGCCCCCGTCGAGATGCATCGCTTTAACGGTGAAGCCGGCGCGCTCTACCACGACGCGGCGGCATTTCGGGCACCAGGTATTCTCGGCCGGATGGCCGGGAACGTTGCCGATGTACACGTAATCGAGACCTTCGGCGTCGCAGATGGCCTTGGCGCGTTCCAGCGTCGCCAAGGGCGTGGGCGGAAGGTTCTTCAACAGGTACTCGGGATGGAAGCGCGAGAAGTGCAGCGGGACGTCGCGGCCGAGTTCCGCTTTGATCCAGCGGGCGAGCCCGCGAAACTCCTCGTCGGAGTCGTTCAAGGTCGGTATCACCAGGTAGACTACCTCGGTCCAGGTGCCCAGCTTGCGGATGGTCGCCAAGGCATTCAGCACCGGTTTGAGCTCGCCGTTCACCACCTCTTTGTAGTACTTCTCGGAGAAGGCCTTGAGGTCGATCTTGATGGCGTCCACGCGGCGGCACAACTGTTTCAGCGGCTCCTGTTGGATATATCCGCCGCTGATGACCACGCTTTTCACACCCGCGGCGCGGCCGGCCTCCGCGCAATCCAAAACGTATTCGCAAAAAACCACCGGTTCGCTGTAGGTGTAAGCGATGGAGGCGCACGGATACTGGCGGCACCGCGCGGCCAGTTCCTTAGGCGGAATGAAAGTGCTGGTTACCTGTTCCGGACGGACCTGAGAGATGTCCCAGTTCTGGCACATTTTGCAGTTGACATTGCAGCCCGCCGTGGCCACCGAGAATGCCATGCTGCCGGGAAGGAAATGGAACAGGGGCTTCTTCTCGATGGGATCGACGTGCGCGGCCGCGACGCGCGAATACACCAGCGAGTAGTAGGTGCCGCCACGGTTTTCGCGCACGCCGCAATAGCCGCGTTCGCGGTCGTCGATCACGCACTCGCGGGGGCAAAGCTTGCACTTGATCTTCTTGTAGGGCAGCTTTTCGTAGAATCGCGCCTCGATGGTGAACCGGGCATCGGCCTCCGCCGCGCGCATCGCAAAACACGGAAACGCCAGCGCCTGAAGCATCACTCTGCGATCCATCGGGTCACGCCTCCACCACGTCGATCAGGTTCGGATCGTTCGTCCCCAGCCGGTGGCGGGCATCCGCCGCGGTGGCGATGTAGAGCGGCTCGCGGCGCAACTCCCGCAGGGGCTTCATCCCCTTTTCCGCCCGCTTTCGTTCGAGGATCTGCCAGCCCGTGTAGTCCAGCGCCACCGGGTCGCGCGCCACCATCAGGCCGTTATAGGGCCACGACCATTGCGGCATGTAGGAAGGCCCGCCTTCATACTGGGCGGTCAGGGCGTCGCAGATGGTTAGCCGCACCTTTCGCCGGATCGGCTGGAACATATTGACGTCCGCCACGTAGGGGTCGCCCGAATTCACGTGGTACTTGTTGGGATTGTGAATCGCGCCGAACAGGTTCTTGAGCGCCAGCGTCACGCCAACGATGCCGTGGTCCTTGAGCACGGGCAGGTTGATCACGGCATCGCAGGTGCGCGCCAAGGTGTTCGCCAGGAGGCTGCCCGCGCTTCCATAAACCGCCAGTTCGGTGCCGTAGCCGGCGGTGTCGTTGCCGATGCAACGGATGCGATCCTTGCGGGAGGCCACGCGGTAACCGGCGCTTTCCAGGTCGGCGTTCAGGCGGTCCCAGATGACAATATCCTTCGGCGGAATTCCGGCTTGCTGCAGGCGCTCGCAGATGGCTTCCACCAGCACCGGGTTGGTAGCGGCGCCTTTGCCGGAAAGGCAGTTCACCTTCAGGCCGACCACTTCCCCGGGCCGCACGACTTTCTTCCAGGCAGCGAGCGGGGAATCGCCGTCGTAGAACGACTGCATGGCCCCATCGAGCAGCTTTAAGACCCGGCCGGAATCGGGGGAGCCTCCGGCGGCACGCAGAGCCGGATCGCGCGCGATGACGACTTTGGACTTTTCGGGGGCAGCGCCGGCCACGCAGGCGCTGGACAGAACGCCTGCGACGAGATCCCTGCGAGTGATGCCGTGTTGTGGGCTGATGCGCATGGCTCTTGCCCCGGCTATTTCAGCGATGCCGATTCCTTTATAGCACCCGCCGCGGATGGGGGCCAGGGGGCAATGCCGTTCACTTGAGGGCGGGAATCTTCCCGGAAGACGGTAGCGGCGGCGGCATCGGGGCGCTTGGTGGGATGGGCGGCTGGCGCCGGCTATACAATCAGGCAGTTCAACAGATCGTCGGTGCTGCCATAATCAGAGCATGGTGTCCTGGTTGCCGTGGCTGCTTTTCTGGCCCCAGACAAGCCCCGAGGCTCTGCTCCATCTGAAGGCCTGCTCGGAGAGCCTGCAGCGCAACCAGGCTCAACAGGCCGTCACGGAATGTAAGCAGGCGGTGAGCATCGACGGTCAATCGGGCGCGGCGCACATGCTGCTCGGCCAGGCCTATCTCGCCCTGCGCTCGGCCAGCATGATCGCCGAGGCAAAAGCCGAGTTGCAGCAAGCGCTGGACCTCGATCCCAGCCTGGTGTGGGGACGCTTCTACCTGGCGAAGGTGTACCTCGATACCGGGCGCC
>ODAK010006367.1_pt1 | contig 11920 bp, 7 predicted proteins | sample 1539591 | NCBI WGS metagenome assembly ODAK01 (sample SAMEA3539303, study PRJEB22396) | soil metagenome | biome: tundra; feature: field; material: soil | place: USA | collected 2010-05 | depth 0.15 m | reverse complement strand
TTCTTCATCGTCCTGCGCGCCCTCTATGGAATCGGCATGGGCGGCTACTGGGGCATTGGTGCGTCTTTCGCCATGGAGAACGCCCCGCGCAAGCGCCGCGGGTTCTTCTCTGGACTCATGCAGGGCGGCTATCCATTCGGATACCTGATCACTGCAGTTTGCATGCAATTTGTCGAGCCCCATTTTGGATGGCAGTCCCTGTTCCTCGTCGGTACCCCACTGGCTGCCCTCATCATTATTCTGACCGCACTGTCACCGGAGTCCTATGCATGGAAGCTGAATCACATGGGCACGGTTCTGAATATCTTCCGCACACTCTGGCAGCATGCGGGCAGCTTTGCGTACCTCCTGCTGGTGATGGTGGTAATGTCGTGCCTGTCACACGGCACCCAGGATCTCTATCCTGACTTTCTCAAGAGCCTCTCGTTTGTACGTGACACCAGCATTCTCGGAATGGCGCCGCTCTTTGGGATTCCGATCGTCTACAACATCGGTGCAATCGCCGGAGCTCTCTTATTTGGCGGGATGTCGGAGCGCTTCGGGCGCCGCCGCTCGATGATCGCCGCGCTGATCTTGTCGCTGTTGTCGATTCCGGCCTGGGCTTTCGGTGGCGGACTTCTCTCGCTCGTACTTGGATCCTTTGTCATGCAGGCCGGTGTGCAAGGAGCCTTTGGCGTCATTCCCGCTCACCTGAACGAGCTCTCACCTGATGCTGTACGCAGTCTTTTTCCTGGCTTCGTCTATCAGCTTGGCGTTCTTGTCGCTTCGCCCGCTGTGTCGTTCGAGTACGCGTTGCGGGATCATCTGGGCTATCCCTGGGCGCTCACCTTGTTCGAGCTCATCGTCATCCTTTCGCTAATCCTGATCTTCGCGCTCGGTCCGGAAAAGCGCGGGAAAAGCTTCTTTCGCGCCGAGGAGCGAACCGACTGACAAGAAATCGTGGATACGATTGTCCCATGACATCGAGAGGTTTTTGACTGATGCGAAATTTCTTTCTCGGCTTCATCCTTGGCGCTTTGGCCATTCCAGCCGCCGGCTTTCTCTACATCCACTTTGGACATCCGCCGGTTGCAGTGGCAGACCAGCCATTTCTGCTGGAAAAGCAAATCGTCCGCGGCCCCCTGCACGCGCGCATTGGGAAGGAGATGCCGACGAGCGCCCCCATCGCGACCAGCGATGAGAACCTGGTTGCCGGAGCAAAAATCTACCGCGAGCAATGCGCCGCGTGCCACGGACTCCAGGGTCAGCCGTCGGCATTCGCTGCTCATATGTACCCATATGTACCGCAGCTATGGGCGTCGCACCGTAAGGGCGTCGTGGGTGTTAGCGACGACCCACCAGGAGAAACCTACTGGAAAGTCGAGAACGGAATTCGATTGACGGGAATGCCTGCCTTCGGAAAGCTGCTCAGTCAGACCGAGATGTGGCAGGTGAGCCTTCTGCTGGCCAACGCGGACAAGCCTATTCCTTACGCGGCTATGAACCTGGTTAAAGAGCCACTCGATTTTGCTCCTCACACTGCGCCTGGAGCGCCTGCCTCTCAATCTCATTGAGTCGAGGTGGGGCACTATCGCCTAGGTCATCCATGATGCTGCGGGCGAACTCTTGCGGGGAATCAATAGAATGAATTCGCTCGCGTCTTAAGGTTAGTCAAATGTTTTTCTGGCATGATGGCAAGTAGAAACCCACTCGAGGTTGACTGACCAAAACGAATGAGGCCCCATTTCATCTTCATCCTGCTGGCGGCAATGCTTTTGCCATTGAGCATCTATGGGCAGGCGTCTCCCTCAGGTCGCACGATCTCCGGAGTTGTTCAGGACACGAGCGGAGCATCCCTAGAGGGCGCTGAAATTGAGTTGAACAAGCCAGATGGCAGTGCAGTGGCCAAGACAACCTCGGACAGTGCAGGCAGTTTCCGATTCAAGAACATTCCGTTGGGATCGTATTTCGTCCACGTTCGACAGCCGGGGTTCAAAGAAATGAAAGTGAGTGCGCTTTCCGATACTTCGGTTCGCGCACCACTGCGGATTGTTCTCGCAGTCGCTTCTGTTGAGACCGACGTGACGGTCTCAGCATCGGATTCGTCCGCTCAACTCAGCACTGACATCAGTCAGAATCAAAACGGCGCGTCATTGGATGAGAATGCGCTGGACCGCCTTCCCGTCTTCGACATGGACTACATAACAACCTTTTCCCGGTTTCTCGATGCCGATGCGACGGGAAGCAATGGAGTCACCCTGGTTGTGAATGGTGTGGAGGCGAATGGACCAGGCGTTACGGCGTCTGCGGTTCAGAACATCAAGATCAATCAGAATCCCTATTCCGCCCTCTTCTCCAGGCCGGGCCGAGCGAGGATCGAGATCACCACTAAGGGAGGCACGCCGAAAATTCATGGAAACGCAAATTTCCTCTATCGCGATTCGTTTTTTGACGCCCGAAATCCATTCGCGTTGGTGAAGCCGGGAGAACAGAGGACATACTACGAAGGCTCACTCACTGGTCCTCTGAGCCAAAGCAAGAAGACCACATTCCTTCTCGCTCTCGACAAAGATAGCGACAATCAGCAGGCAACTGTGGATGCGGCTGGACCAAGTGGCCCAGTGAACGCGAACGTCCCGTTCCCCACCAAGCACTACTTTCTCTCCGGCCGTGTCTTCCATGACTATCGCCAAGCGAATCAGTTCTGGATCGGCTACTCCTACGAACATGAGACGGTCCAGAACCAGGGCGTTGGCGGAACAGTCCTTCCAGAAGCCGGGTACAACACTCTGTTTTTCGAACACGAGATCAACGTTGGCGACATATATGTATTCAACCCAAGGCTTCTGAACCAGCTTCATTTTCTGGTAGGTCATTACGACAATCAGACGCACAGTATTAATGAAAACCCGCAGATCGCCGTCTCTGGCGCATTCACTGGAGGGGGAGCCCAGGCCGATGCGCGACGAACTGAGTATCACGTCGATGCCACCGACATCGCCACTTACACAAGCGGAGAGCAGGAGCTCAGGTTCGGCATCGATGTTCCAGACTTAAGCCGTCGAGGCTTCGATGACTTCACCAACCAGGCCGGAACATACTCCTTCGCCAGTATCAGCGCCTTCAACGCAGGAAATCCGTTCGGCTATCTCGTGCAGCGCGGAAACGGCCACGTCACATTCCTTGAGAAGACTGTTGCGGGCATCTTCGAAGACAACATCCGATTCACGCAAAATTTCTCCGTTTCTCTAGGCGTGCGATATTACTGGCAGAACTACTTCCACGACGTCGCCCACAACGTCGCGCCGCGTTTCAGCTTCGCCTACGCTCCAAGTCGGAAAAGCAAGATCGTTATCCGTGGAGGCGCAGGAATCTTTTTCGATCGCACCGGTCCCCGTCCCATCGCGGACCTGCTTCACTTCGACGGCGTGCGTCTCAATCGGTTCATCGTCATCACCCCCGGCTTCCCCGCCACTCAACGCCAAATTGCTTCTGTTCCCACCAGCATCATCACACTCGACCCTCACGCCCTCATTCCCTATTCAATTCAATTCGGCATCGGCATCGAACGCCAGTTAACCGCCAACAGTTCGGTTTCAGCAAACTATGTGGGCTCCCGCGGTATTCATCTATTTCGTTCCATCGATGCCAATGCACCGCCGCCCCCGAACTATGGTGCTCGCCCGAATCCGAATCTCGGCCAGGACCGTCAAATGCAGTCGGAAGGCTATCTAAAAGCAGCGTCTCTAGAATTGAGCTTCCGTGGCCGCCCGACAAGCTACTTTTCAGGCCAGGCGCAGTACACCCTAGGCAAGACTTACAACAATACAGGCGGCATCACCTGGTTCCCGGCCAACAGCTATCAGCCCGGTGCCGATTGGGGACGATCCGACAACGACCGCCGCAACAAATTCAATCTGCTCGGCGCACTCACTGCGAAGAGCTGGTTTAATTTCGGCACGGCGCTCTCGTTCTTATTCAGGGTTGCCGGTGGATGTGACTACAGGCAACGATGAGAATCATGACAGTCTGCCTCTCGATCGGCCGAACGGCATACCCCGAAACTCACTCCATGGCCCCGGTTATATCGACCTCGATCTCAGCCTTTCCCATACATTACGGCTTTCGAAGTCGAAGCATGAGGGTCCCAGCGCCACTCTGGGCGTTAACTCATTCAACGTCTTGAATCACGAGAACGACATCACCTATGTGGGCGTGATGAGCTCGCCATTGTACGGACATGCCGTCACCGCGCAACCTGCAAGGCGCCTACAACTCGAGCTCGAAATCAGCTTCTGATCCAGCCGCGATCCGCTCAACCGACCCAAACCACCCCCCCGGCGTTTGCGGTTCGAAAAATCAGTCCAGACACACCTTACTAAGCATGGCTACTTAAAACCTGATTTCAAACAGCTTAAAGCCTGGTTGCAGAATAGGGACCACTGGGTCGGAGGTTCGAACCCTCTCTCTCGACCATTTAAAGCAGGCGTCGTCACTAAAGTCCAAATCTCGGAAATTGCCATTTCCAAAGCTGTCGCCATCCACTCGGGCGCAGCCCGCGCTGCGGGCGATTTGCGCCGAGTCGGCCAACCGTGCTTCAGCTCCATTTGACCTCGATTTCTCGCATTGCTATAGTTGCGCTATGGCTCATTGCCTCACACCGGTGGTCTGTTGTGCGTGCTGTTGCGCGCCGCGCCGGTCTTGTGGGTAAGTAGCCTCAGATTTAGCAGTCACCCAAAAAGGCCGCGTCGCAGCAATTTGCTGACGCGGCCTTTTTCTTTTTCGAGGCGTTTTGCAGTTCGATATTGAACTCTGTACCAGGAAAGAATGAACTACCTTTCTCTCCACTCCCGCCTCCCCCTATCCGCCTCTCAGCGGACCTGCCTTTGTTGTTGTCGCTGATCAGTTCCCCATCCTGAATTGTCATGTCACCGGAAGGTGCGTTCATCGCTCGATACACGCGCCTTCGCTCTTCGCCTGACCTGGTCAGGCAATTACTCGATGAATTTTAGGAGGCCATGTGAAACTCGCAACAAAGCTGAACTATTTCTTGATCGCGCTATTCCTCGGAGGCATCGTCGTCGCGCACGCCCAGGTTGTGGGCGGCACTATCAGCGGTACCGTTCGAGAGACCACGGGAGCAGCGCTGACGGATGCGACCGTGATCGTCCGCCAGGTTGAGACAGGCGCAACACGCAGACTTACGACAGGGGATGACGGCCGCTTCTTCGCGCCCTCCGTGCCAGTGGGTGCGTACAAGGTTTCGGTGGCCCACGACGGCTTCGCACAACAGCAGCGCAATGGGATTTCACTTACCGTGGGTCAGAGTCTGCAGCTGGATTTTGTGCTTGGCGTTGAAGCTGTTCAACAGAGCGTCGAAGTCGATGCCACTTCAGAAACCGTGAATACGAGAACGCAACAGACTACAGGACTCATCGACGAGAGAGAAGTGAAGGAGTTACCCCTTAACGGCCGCAGCTACGATGAATTGCTTACGCTGAATCCCGCAACGGTGAACTACTCCAATGAGCGCTCGGGCAGCATCGGTACTTCGAACTCCTCCGTGGGAAATATGTTTGCAGTCAGCGGCCGCCGGCCACAGGACAATCTCTTCCTGCTAAATGGCATTGAGTATACCGGTGCTTCGCTCATCAACGTTACACCAGGGGGCACCAGCGGCCAACTATTAGGCGTTGACGCTGTCCGTGAATTCAATGTGGTCAGCGACACCTACGGCGCAGGCTACGGCAAGCGCGACGGTGCGCAGGTTAGCATCGTCACGACATCGGGATCGAATCAGCTTCACGGCACGGCATTTGAATTCATTCGCAACAGCGCGCTCGATGCAAGAAACTATTTCGATTTCGGGTCTATACCTGAATTTCAGCGCAACCAGTTCGGAGGCTCGCTAGGCGGCCCGATCCGTCACGATAAGGTTTTTGTCTTCGGCAACTACGAAGGTTTTCGGCAAAATTGGGGACTGAGTTCCGTGACCCTGGTTCCAGACGATCAGGCGCGCCAAGGCTACTTGCCTAACGCTGCGCGCGTGGAACAGTACGTCGGCGTAGACCCCGCCGTGCAACCGCTGCTCGCGCTCTGGCCTGTTGCCAATGGACCGGACCTTGGCGGTGGAATTGCCGAGGCTTTCAGTCATCCAAAACAGCGCATTCATGAGGACTTCGGCACTGCGCGGTTTGACCAGAATATCAGCGGCAACGACCTTCTCTTTGCCGTTTACACAGTCGACGACAGCAGCGCGGATACCCCATCGCAAAATCCACTGAGCTATGTGAATGAGAGCTTGTGCGAGCAGGTGCTCAGCCTTCAAGAGCAGCATGTGTTTTCGCCTTCACTACTCAACACGGCACGTGTCGGTTACTCACGCGCCAGTTATTTCTTTACCGGATACTCCCCCGTCAATTTGCCGGGCTGGGTAACGGGGGAGCCCATCGGCGCAATCGTTATCAGCGGTAGCACTGCCTCTAACGGCGCTTCGCAGATCACCCAAGCCGGCAGCAATGTGGGCAGCAATAACAAGGCAGCTCGCAATCTATTCACCGTCGAAGATCATGTCTACTGGTCGCACGGCCGCCATCAGGTTGAAGCGGGCCTCTGGTTGCAGCGCATTCAGTCGAACGATTTGCTTGCGCAAAATCAATACGGGCAAGCATCCTTCAGCACGCTCAAGTCATTTCTTCAAGGCACGGTAGCGACCTTCACCGTTGTACCGTCACCGACTGAGTTAGGCTGGCGCTCCCTTGAAGGAGCAGGTTTCGTCGAGGACACCATAAAAATTGCGCGCAGACTGGAACTACGCGCAGGCTTCCGCTCAGAGTCGACTAACGGATGGAATGAAGCGCAAGGCAGAGCTTCGAATTACGCGATCACCGACGGCGTGTTACAGACACAGCCGGTGATCGGGAATTCCGCGCTCACTGCTAACCGCGCCAAATTCCTGCCTGCGCCGCGCGTGGGCTTTGCTTGGGACGTGTGGGGCAACGGCAAGACGGCTGTTCACGGTGGCGTCGGCTTGTATCACGGACTGCTCGATACCCTCGACTATCGCCTCGATCAGACCGCGCCCTACAATACCTCCGAGTCGATCAAGAACATCGCTGTCTCCAATCTTCAAATCACGCCGGGAACACCGCCGCCGCCAGGCACAAAAGTTTCGCCCAGCAATGTGCAGCCCGACATCGCGACACCTGCCGTGCTTACATGGAGCCTGCGCGTCGAACAAGAGATCGCACCGCGCACTTCACTCACCGTGGGATATGTGGGTTCGCACGGTTATCATCAAATCCTCTCTGAAGATATGAATGAGCCCGTGCCGACCGTCCAGGCCGATGGAACGATTTACTATCCCGCCGGCTCGAAAAATGCGAATCCGAGTCTCGCGAATTCGACGTCGTGGGTTTCGCAAGGCGTGGGACTCTACAACTCATTAATCGTCGATGTGCGCCGCTCATTTGCGGGCGGGTTTCAGTTTCGCGGAAACTACACCTACGCAAAGAACCTCGACGATGGCTCTGCCTGGAACACGAGCGTCAGTGGAAACACACCTGCTTTCGTTGAGTTTCCATTGCGTCCTAAATTGGATTGGGGGCCAGCAGCCACAGATGTACGCCACGCAGCCTCGATCAACTCAAGCTACGAACTGCCGTTCGGTCCGCGTCATCGCTTTTTAAAGAACGCTGCTGCACCAGTGAATTTAGTTGCTGCCGGCTGGACTGCGAGCGCGATCGTCAACCTGCAGAGCGGGTTTCCGTTTTCACCGCAGCTCGGCTACAACCCGACAGGAAATGGCGATACCCGCAATCCGGTGCGCCCGAATTGGAATCCCGACTTTCACGGAAGTCTCTATCCACGCAAAGCAAGTGAGTACTTCAATCCGCAGGCTTTTCTTCCGCCTGCCACTGGAACCTATGGCAATGTTTCACGTGATTCTCTGACAGGCCCTGGATTGTCGGAACTGGATTTCTCCGCGTCGAAGAACTCACGCATCACTGAGAGACTTGGATTGCAGTTTCGTGTTGAATTCTTTAACATCTTAAACCACTCAAATTTAATGACCCCCAATGAAGTGGTCTACACGTCAGCGACTTCGGGAATCTCGCCGACAGCGGGCCTGGTGACAGCGACGTCAACAACGTCGCGGCAGATTCAGTTCGGTGCCAAACTTCAGTTTTAGTCGTTGAATTTCTTGTAATGCGGTTTCACGAGCAGATCACAACTTCCGACCGCCGCCCTTCAAAATACGTCCTCTCAGATCGATGTCTGGAGAATGCGATTGAGCCTCTGAACGAACGTTGCCGGATCATGGAGCGGCACACCCTCCATGAGCAGCGCCTGGTCGAGCAGCAACCATGATGCATCTTCAGCGACTGCATCGGCGGGGCGCAGCAGCAGCTTCTTCACAATCTCGTGATCGGGATTGATCTCGAGCGTCGGCTTGGGGGCAGGAATGTCCTTCTGGCCCATGGCGCGAAGCATCTGCTGCATTTTCATCGATGGCTCTTCCTCATCGGAGACGATACACGAGGGGCTGTCAGCGAGCCGCACGGAGACGCGCACATCTTTAACGCGATCGCCCAAGGTTGCCTTCATCTTGTCGAGCAGCGGCTTGAGCGCTTCAGTCTTGTCGACCTCGGCCTCGTCTTTGAGGTCTTCGCCCGTGGAAGATTTGTTGACAGCTTTGAGTTCGACGTCGGTGTATTTGTCGACGCCAGAGAAAACAATTTCGTCGATATCGTCATCGAGAATCAGAACCTCGAGATCCTTCTTCTTGTAAATCTCAAGTAAGGGCGATGGGCGCAGCAGCGATTCAGCGCCGCCAGTGATGTAATAAATTCCCTTCTGCCCTTCTTTCATGCGCGACTTCACGTCGGCGAGACTCGTGAGCCCCTCCACTTTCGTCGATTTGAAGCGAATAAGATCGAGCAGCGTTTCGCGATTGGCAAAATCGCTATAGAGGCCTTCTTTGAGAGGCCGGTTGTATTCAATAATGAACTTGAGATAGTCATCCGGCCGGTTGGCGGCGACACTCTTCAATTCAGAGAGGATCTTCTTCACGCTGGCAGTACGAATGCTCGTGAGAACTCGATTCTGCTGCAGAATTTCGCGACTCACGTTGAGCGGCAGGTCTTCGCTATCAATGATGCCGCGAATGAAACGCAGGTATTGCGGCAGCAGGTCTTTCGAGTCATCCATGATGAAGACGCGATTGACATATAGCTTCACGCCTCCCTTGTAATCCGATTGATAAAGATCGAGCGGAGCTTTGGCAGGCACGTAGAAGAGCGTGGTGTAATCGAGGCTTCCCTCAGCCTTGGTGTGAAACCAGAAGAGCGGATCTTCCCAATCGCCGAAAATGGATTTGTAAAGTTCCTTGTAATCGTCAGATGTGAGCTCGCTCTTGGGGCGGCGCCACAAGGCGCTCGCGGCATTGACCTGTTCAGTAATTCGCGTCTTGATCGACTTTTTCTCGGTCTCGTTCCATTCGCTCTTGTCGTACGTGAGAAAGATGGGGAATGCAATGTGGTTGGAATACTTTTTTACGATCTCTTGCAAGCGCCAGCTGTTAGCATACTGACTGCCTTCTTCGTTGAAGTGAAGCAGCACAGTCGTCCCGGCCGCCGAGCGCTCTGCCAGTTCGATTTCAAACCCGGTCTTGCCATCGCTGATCCAGCGCCACGCTTTGTCTTCACCGGCCTTGCGCGAGACGACCTCGACGCGGTCCGCGACCATGAAGGCGCTGTAAAATCCCACTCCAAATTGGCCGATGAGATTTGAATCTTTCTTGGCGTCGCCGGAGAGCTGCGACAGAAAGTTCTTGGTCCCGGATCGGGCGATGGTGCCAAGATGCGAGACAAGATCCTCTTCGTTCATCCCGATACCGGAATCTGCGATGGTCAGCGTCTTCTTCTCTTCATTGAGTTCGAGATCGATGCGCGGATCAAAGGGGAGCGACTTATACGCGTCGTCGACCAGCGTCAGATGGCGCAGTTTATCGAGGGCATCGGAGGAATTCGAAATCAGCTCGCGCAGAAAGATTTCTGGATGCGAATAAAGCGAGTGGATGATGAGTTGAAGGAGTTGTTCGACTTCGGTCTGGAATTCACGCTTTGACATAGATGTTTATCACCAACATCAATAAATATAAAGGGCGCAGCTTGGCTGCGGAAACATACCGTGGGACTGGACGGTTCGCAAACACTAACCGTTGAGGCAAAAACCAAATATTGCAGCACCGTTTGCTTGCTAGCGGCTGCCTCGCGTGCCGATCTGGGGCGTTCTGACAGCCTCTGCCGCACGAAGAGCAAGCCCATGCGCTACGGAAGTAAATTCGTTTCCCCCGCTGATACGATCGTGGCCAAAGCGGCTCTCGAAGATCCGGCGTACCGCCGGCACAAACGAGCTGCCTCCGGTGAGGAAGATGCGGTCGACCTGACTGGCGCGAATTCCCGATGTTTCGAGAAGCGTATCGATGCACCGCTCGATGGCACGGAGCTCATCGGCGATCCAAAATTCAAAGTCATCGCGCGAGATCGGTATCGTTAGATTCATGCTTCCATCGCGAAAGCGAAACACAGCATTAGCGCAGCGCGACAATTCAAACTTCACTTTCTGCACTGCGTGATGAAGTTGGTAACCGAGATCTTCATCGATGAGAGCGATGAGAGCTTCGATCTTTTCTGGTTCTAACGCACGGGCGCGAGCGCTCTTCAGAATTTCGCGTACATTATTGGTGCGCAAAAAAGAAAGATAATGCCAGCGCTCCAGGTTGGCAAAGATCCAGGCGGGCACGGCGGGCAGCAGCTTGTTCAACGACCGCGCTTCAGAATTGGATCCAAGCGCAGGCGAGACCAGCTTACGCACGATACGAGCGTCAAATGCATCGCCAGCCAGCCCAACACCGCTGTTGCCCAGCAGATCGTCGGGAGTCCGGCCGCGACGGCGCACCGCTGGGCCTACACGCAACAGCGAAAAGTCACTGGTACCTCCGCCGAAGTCGCCAATGAGAATCAGTTCGTCGCGCGTGAGGGTTGCTTCATAGGCATACGCAGCAGCGACCGGCTCGAATTCAAAATCAACATGTTCGAATCCAGCGAGGATAAATGCCTCTCGCAACCGACTGACAGCAAACTCGTCATCCTCTTGGGTGTCAGCGCCAACAAATCTTACCGGGCGACCCACCGTAGCCCTGTGAATGGGCTTGCCCAGATGTTCCTCTGCGGCTTTGCGCAGATCTTTGAGCATACGCGATATCAGATCCTCAAGCTTGTGGCGCCGGCCGAAAATCTCGGTGCCTGAAAGCGTGCGGCTGGGTAAGTGAGACTTCAGCGATTGGATGAGCCGGCCTTTCTCTTCCGCCTCGAGATATCGGTCAATTGCGGGTTGGCCTGCGAACGAAGCAGTTCGCTTAACACCACCAGGCGCTTTGAGTTGTTCGAAATAAAGGATGGAACGCACCGAAGGCGTAACGCTCTCGCCCGCAGGAAATGAAACAAGCTGAACCGCGCCCTGAGCGCTGACGATCGCGACGGAGCTGTTGGTAGTGCCAAAGTCGATCCCGATCGCATCGGGCAAATTCTGATTACGTTGCACACTAGCCTGTTCTTCAAATCGTAAATATCAAGATGTGAGTGAAGAAGCTTTAAGGGAGATCACATCGTGCGCAGGTAGATTCATTTGCGCGTAAATTGGAGGCCCGCCGCCAGAGCGGGCAATTGAATTTTAGCCGATCGATTCAACGGTAGCTTACCTCTGGTCACCAAGCTGCCTGAGTTTCCTTGAACATCTATGAGCTGGCGGTGCAGCCAACTTCAGGTGGAGATGCTAAACACGCACTTTCCATTTGGATGAAAGCGCGGCCAGCTTCTCATCGAGCGTCGCTTGCGGCTTGGCTTGCGGGGTCGATGCGGGGTGCGCGTTGACAGGG
>ODAK010006366.1_pt1 | contig 11920 bp, 12 predicted proteins | sample 1539591 | NCBI WGS metagenome assembly ODAK01 (sample SAMEA3539303, study PRJEB22396) | soil metagenome | biome: tundra; feature: field; material: soil | place: USA | collected 2010-05 | depth 0.15 m | reverse complement strand
CCCACTCGTGCCACGACCTTTTCGATGATGCGCAGCAGATGCGTGTTGTCTTTGAACTCGACCGAGGTGCGGAACAGTTTGCCGGCGCGCTCGATGTAGACCAGTTTCGGGGTGGTGACCAGGATGTCCGAGATGGTGGGATCGCGGAGAAGAGGCTCGAGCGGCCCGAGGCCGAACACCTCGTCGAGCACTTCTTCGATAACGCGTTCCTTCTCGGCGAGGCTGAGCGGAGTACGTTCTTCATCGACGAGTTTGGCAACCGCAATGCGGATCTCGGCGCGGGCGCGTTCGCCGGCGAGCGATGAGAGCGCTTCCAGATTGATGCGGTCCAGAAGCTTACGGTGGATGGTGAATTTGAGTTCCTGGTATTCGGCGCCGGTGGAATCGCGATTATTCAGACGAGTGACCCAGCCCGCCTCCTGCGGGTTGCCACTGCCGTTCGCGTTACCGTTGAAGCCCGTTGGTGTGGTTGCCATAGTTTTGATTCCGGTTTACGCCTGCGCCCGTCCGTGATCTTTTTGAAAACCGGGCACCTTGCTGAGAAAAGCAAGCCAGCCCTTGCCGCCGGCTGGCGCCGCGGGTTTGGGTTCCTGCCTGTCGCGGGCCCGCTCTCCCATGGCGCGAATGCGAATCGAATCCGCCAGGCCGTGGAACTCCTTCGCCAGTGCGTTGCCGGGCGGCAGGAAGCGGCCTTCCGAGTATGAGTCGTAAAGTGCCAGGTGATCGTTGCGGAACGTGACGTCGATGGCACGGCCCAGAGATTTCTCGATCGCCCCGTTCTTCTTCGCGTCTGCCGCGCGGTTCAGGATGACCTTGATGCGATTGGAAGCGAACCCGCGGTCTTCGACAAACTGAATGGCGCGGCGCGCTCGCTCGATAGTCGTCTCTTCGGGGGTTGTGACCAGATAGAGCGTTTCCAGTTCGGGCAGCGAATCGAGAGCGGCGGCGCTGATGCTGCGTCCGAAGTCGACGAGAGCCAGCGGATATGTGGAACGGATGAACCGCATCAGGTGCGTCATCTCTTCACGGCTCGGCGCCTGCTTCGCGGCTACTTCGTCCGGAGCGGGAATGACATCGAGCATATCCGGCAAAGTTGAGACCAGCGCTTTCCAGAGGCTGGAATCCATGCGATGCAGATTGTCTACCGCGTCACGAACCGAGTAGGTATTTTTGGACTTCATCACGAAGCGCAGCAGACCGGCTTCGAAATCGAAATCGGCCAGCAGAGTGGGCTGTTTGAGCGGGCCCTGTCCCATCTGCTTCGCGATATGAGTCGCGACGTGAATGAGGATCGTGGTGGCGCCGCAGCCGCCGCGTACGGAAAGAAAACCAAAGATTTTTCCGAGTGCGTTAGAGCTGTTGGAGCCGCCCTTCGAGCGGGTCGCCGAGAGCCGCTGGAGCGCATCGCGGAGAGTATCGGCTAGAGGCGGATATAGATATTCGTTGGCTCCGGCGCGCAGCGCTTCGAGAATCAATTCGGGGGAGGCGTCGGGATTCAGGACGAAGACCGCCGGCTGTGCCGCGGTATTGCGCAGGCGGCGGACGAATTCTTCGAGCGGTATGGCTATGCGGCTGGCTTCGATCAGGACAACATCCACGCGATGGCGCTCGATGCGGTCGAGCAGCGCGTCGGTTTCGGCCGGATCCGTCTGACCGGTCCCCTGTCCCATGCCCTGTTCCACGGCCAGCCGCACCGGAAGATTCTGGATGCAGGCATGCGCCTGTTCCCAGACTCCGCGGTTGGAGACCACGAATGCGGCAGTGAGCGGCATCATGCTCATTTGGTCGCTCCGGCCGTCGGAGGTGCTCCGCCGAAAGTTCCCGCACCGGAAGGTGTTCCTCCGCCGGCTCCGCCCGCTCCGCCTGATTGCGACGAGTCGGTGGGGAGGGGGGCAGCCGGGTTGATTGCGAGAGGATTCATGCCGCCCAGCGGCGCCTGCGCTGGAGCAGCCTGCTGCGAGACCACGCGCTGCAGTTGCTGCATTTCCTGGACAGTGATCTGATTCCGCACCGGCACGCTGGGTCCGGGACCTGTTTGATCGGTACCGGGCGTCTGCGGCGCATGGTTGAGGATGCCGGGACCTTCGAGGAAAGTCTGCGGGCGCGGCAGGTCAGGCAGATTCTGGCCTTCCGGTACGGCGGCCACCAATTCGGGAGTCACGATGACCAGCAGTTCCGAATTCGTTTTGCTGAGCGCCCGGCTCTGAAACAGTTTGCCGAAAAACGGAATGTCGGCGAGGCCCGGTATCTTGCTGAGTGATTCTGTGGTCCGGTTATCGAGCAGACCGGCGATCGCGAAACTCTGACCGCTCTGCAGTTCGATTTCGGTATCGACGCGTCTGGTATTCAGCGCGGGAATGGTTGCGCCCTGGATCGAAAGCGAGTTCGCGAAGTCGAGCGAACTGACTTCCGGGGTGACATGCAAACGGATCGTTCCCCGCGGCGTAATCGTCGGCAGGAAATGCAGCCGTATACCGAATTCGCGGAAAGATATGGTGATCTGGCCTACGCCGCCGCCGCCACCCTGCAGCGTTGGAAACGGAAACTCACCGCCCGCGACGAAGCTGGCTTCTTTGCCATTCATGGCGAGCAGATTGGGCTCGGAAAGAATCTGCAGGATGTTCTTGTTGGCCAGCGCCTTGATCGTGGCGCCCACATCCCAGTGCGGGTTGAAGAGCAGGACATTCAGCGCTTCGCTGAGCGTCAGCGTGGTCGGGCCGCCCGCACTTGTCGACTGCGTCACGGTGTTACTGCCGTATTGCCCGGTGGCTTCGGAGAAAGGAAATCCGCCCGGACCGCCAGCAATGTTGATGCCGAGGTCTGAAGATTTCGACCGATCCACATCGGCAAACTTAACCTTAAGGAGAATTTGCCGTTCCTGTGGCGGCACGTCCACTTTGAGAAGGTTGACGACACGCCCGACCGTGGAGGCGATGGCAACGGCGCGATCGGCTTCGTAAAGATCTTTCAGGCGGCCGGTCAGGTAAACCGTTGCGTTGTCGGCCGTCATTTCGACGTTCGAGCCGAATTCGCGAGCCAGTTGCTCTTTCGCCGCATCGATGCGTGCGGCGTTGTATTTGACTTCAACCGTAAACTCTTTTCTCGAACCGTCGCTCAGCCACACGATGAGGCTGGTTTCGCCCGGCGCTTTGCCGTTGATCATCAGGCTGCGGGCGCTCACGGGCACGGCCTCGGCCGTTTCCGGCGACGCAATCGAGACGCGTTCAATGTTCACGGGCATGTCGAGCAGGTGCGTTCTGCCGGCGCCCACGGTAATCTGATCCACCAGCGGCCCAACTGACGGCGCTGGCTGCGCTGCGCGCAACGCACTGGCGCAGAAGACGAGACCTGCCAGCAGCAGCACGTCGATCAGGGTTTTGCGCGAAGCCGCGATGGCCTGAATCTTCACTGTGCGGCTCCGTTTCCATTCATCACAACCGGAGCGCTCGCGGTGGGATAGGCCCCGCCGATGGCTGGCGCGTCGGGATTGTGGAAGGTGGATTCCACCCTGCGGTTACCTTCGAAAACTTCGATCGTCACGGTCTGCATTTTGGGCGGAGCGGCGTCAACGCGAGGCCGGGGCGCGTTGTCCGCGCTGGAACCCCGCGGCTTGCTGTCATCGCTGTCAACCTCTATTCGCGGGGCGTGGATCCTGCCGCCGGCGAAGAGGTTCAGAGTCGACGCACCAGGCGTGTTGACGATCGTCTGGTCGGCGGGATTACGCAGCACCAGTTGAATGGTCTGCTGCGTCGCGAGATTCAGAATTTCCGCCTGCTCCGGCGTGACCAGCAGATTGACGACCTGCACGAGGACAGGCTTGCCCTCGGCGTCTTTCTGATAGTTCTGGCCGGCCGAAAGGACCTGGATGTTCTGCAGGAGAGTGCGGGTAATGTTGCCCACGTTCTCCTGTGCGGTGGTGCCGGGAGGGCTGCCGGACACGAGCAGATCAACCCGCATTCCCGCAACAGCAAAACCGGCAACGCCTATGACCTCGGTCACGTGTACGGCAAATGCGCGCATCCCCTGCGGGATGGTGGCTGCGAAGCCAGCGCCCGCGCCCTTTGGCGCGAGAGCAGCGTCATAGAAAGGCGCATCCTGATGGATCGGCGAGTTTACACCGCGATTGAGGATGTCATCTTTCTTGAGAAGGGCGCCAGGAGGAGGCGTCAGATATTCCTGCGTCTCGATATCGCGTTCCGTAATCAGGGCGCCCAGCGCCAGATCGCGCGCGGCTACAAAAACTTTCGTGGTGGTTGGTTTGGGTGCGGTGGCGCCCACAGTGATCTTGGAGGCGATCAATTGATAAAGCACGAACGCCGCTCCGGCCGAAACGGCCAGGGCGAAGGCGAGCACTCCGATTAATCGCTTTTTCATTTGTCGTTTTCCGTTTTTTAATCGGGGTGCCGACCTCGACACCCCATATACCGCTAGCTCGCTGACGTGTTGGCGGTGGTCAGTTGCGTGTTGGCGCTGCCCCAGATTCCGGCGATATTGCCACCCGCGCTGATAAACAACGACGCCGATGCCAGCGCAACAAAAGCCATCAGCAGCGTGTATTCGATGAGGTCCTGGCCGGACTCTTCGTGCCAGAAATTTTTAATAAGAATTCGCATGATTCCTCCTTTTTCCTCTGGTTGCGGACGGCAACCCCTGGTTAACGGGTTTGTTCCGGCGGGGCGGGGTCAGCCGCCCACACCGGAACGCTCCCCCCTGCATCTATTTAGCTGGCAGCTACGTTGGCGGCTGCGAGCTGGGTGTTTGACGCGCTCCAGATGCCTTTGATCTGGGTACCCGCATTGATAAAGATGGCCGCTGACGCGAGAGCGACGAATGCCATCAACAGGGTGTATTCGATAAGATCCTGGCCCTGTTCGTCTTTTACGAAATTCATAAACATTGTTTTCATTGGTGTGTCTTCTCCTCTAGGTTGTTTAGGTTGTTTAGGTTGTTGGTTGGGTGATCCGTTGATCACGAGTGATTGTTTTCGTGATCACGCGATCACGGATTTTTCCCTCATTACTGGAAACGAGAGAACCTGGTACGCGCGAACGGCTTTCGGCGCGGCGGAACACGACGGCAACTCCGTCGTCATACACCACGCGCCAGTCGGGCGAGATCTTGAGAGTGCTGGTCAGAGCGAGCCGGGGCGACAGCAGAATCGTGTCGATGTCGTACCGGTCCAGCGTCTTTTCCCAGCCGTACTTCACGTTGAGAAGATCGAGATATTTTTCGTCGAATTCGTCGCCGTAGAAATCGCTGCGGCCGTCCACGAACACGAGCTTCTTCGGGTACAGATTGAAAACCAGATAGTCGCCCCACTCATCGTCGGCGAAAATGTGGTGCGTTTCCGGCGAAAGCAGTACCGGGATGGCCTTCTCCGGATATACGGCGGGGTCGTAGGTCGATACGAAGTTCGCAGAGGCCGGCCGAGAGGCGCAAAGCAGCGCGCCGACTGCGAGCAGCGGCAGGGCGCCGACTAAATGTACACGCCACAGTCTGTCGGTCTGTTCGAAACCCACGCAGGAGGAGCTGAACGATGCCGCGGTGCGGCCGATCCATTGTGCGAGGCCTGCATTCTGCAAAGCGGCTGAATCGATCAGGCCGACGATACCGCGGGCGATGAAAGGCGAGGCGGCAATCGCGAAGAGCGGTACGTTCCGCTGTGCGATCAGGCCCAGATGCAGAAAACCGAGGCTGAGAAAGAAGTCTGCAAACCGGCGGTGGCGCGCATCCCACAGCGCGGTCAGGAACGCGAGCACCATCAGGGGTTCGAAGAAAATAACAACCGGTGCATGGAAATTCATCGACTGAAATTCCGCAATATGCTGCATCTGGTACGGGTCCGCAATGTATTCGGCCAGATGCTTATGGAGTTGCCAGCCGTACGGATTGAGGAACGACACAGCCAGACAGGCGGCAAAGGCAGCCAGCCAGGGTTTCAGCGATGCGAGATAGCCGGCGCGCAGTGCCGCGTCACGTTCGATAGCGGCATTCAGCAGGAGTGACGCGATATAGCAAAGCAGGACCAGAAAAATCACGAAAAAACCGCCATGCAGATTAGTCCAGAGCAGAGTGATGGGCGGGAGCCACGCCAGCAAAGCTGTGCGGCCTTCCGCTGCGCGCGTGGTTAAATGCAGCGCGATTACCAGGAAAAACAGAGTAAAAAGATGGGGCCGAGCCAGCCAGTGAACTGCGCAGCCCCCCGTTGCCAATAGGGTCACGGCTATGGCAACCAAACTATTGCCGCATTGACGGCGAATCAGGCGGAACAACGCCACGCTCGTCACGCATATAAGAGCGATGCTCGCAAAAACCACTGCGGGCAGGCCGCCGGCGCAATGCAGCACGGCGAGAAGAATGTCAGAGAGCCATTCCCAGGCGAACCAGGGCTCACCTGGGCGGCTGAACGAAAAGATATCGGTATAAGGTACCTGACCGTGGGCGAGTATCCATTGGCCGGTGCGGATGTGCCAGCCGGTATCGCCGTCGCCCAGCAGCGTCCGCGCGCCCTGAAGTGTGAAGAATATGAACGCCAGCGGCATCAGGAACGCGATGTCCGTCAGCGATGGAAGGAAACGCGCGATCGCCGGCGTCTTTTCAGACACCGTGACTGTCGTACTCCTCTCCATTGCCGGGGACGGGATAAGCATCAGATGACCCGGTTTCCCGACACAACCATCGATGAAAGATCGCGCGCCGGCATAGGCTGCTTCGTCTTGATGAAGCGCATTGCTGTGACGCGCAGCGCTACCGCGTGCGTGTCGCCGTCACACGGGTCGATGCGAACAACTTCCGTCCGGCACCTCATTACCCTGGGGCCAAATTCGGAATTTTCCGGTAATTCGAGATCCAGTATCAGTTTTCCATCCAGGGCAGGGAGAGGAACCCCGGGCATCCAGCGCATCAGCATTCCGGTACGGCTGACATTTTCGGTGAAGGCGCGGATTGGAGCTGCCTGCACTTTGCCGGCGCCGACGTAACACGTCAGCTGAACGTCGATTCGAGACTTTGTTCGGCGATCCATTTTTTCGGTTAGTCTGAATTTATTCCTGAAGTAGGCTTCGGACAATACCGAATTTGGGTTGTATCGAGACGCTATCAATCGTTACGCAGCCGGGTTAACCGGAGTTGTGGGACCTGCGGTACGATAGTCCTGTTAGTCCCATGATGTGGGCTAAACCGCTTATTGCCAATTGGTTATGGGTATCTGCCAAAGCGAAGTACCCGCCTGCGCACCCCTGGGCTTAGTGCTTCTTTAGTTTTCTGTGTCTAACGGTAGTATTCAAAGGATTGCGTAATAAATATTCAAAAGAAAACTGCAAAAAGTATTAGATATTTCCTCTGCAAGATGGTAAGCTCCAGCCATGGCAAATGTGCTACTTTGCAGTGATGAGCCGGTTCTCGCCGAGGGTTTGTCGAGAATCCTGGCAGGTGCTGAAGCTCTGGATCTGATATCGTTCTGTCCTGGTATAGAAGATCTGAGGGCTCAGATGGAACTGCACCAGCCGGATCTCCTGCTCGTCGATCTGAGCGCCGGTGTCACGTTCGGGGTGTTAAGCGGTTTGCATGAAGTAGCCACACAAGCCAAGATCATCCTTTGGGTGCACTCGATCTCCACGGAGTTGGCGCTGCAGGCCATGAGCCTTGGCGTGCGCGGCATTCTCCGCAAGACGCTGCCCACCGATACGCTTCTGCGCTGCCTGACCCGCGTCAATGAAGGTGAGCTATGGTTCGAGAAGGCGCTGACCGACAGCATTATGTCGGCTCGCCGTTACTCTCTGACACGGCGGGAAGGTCAGCTGGTCAGCCTGCTCTCGCAAGGCTTGAAAAATAAGGAGATAGCCACCGCTCTCACCATTTCCGAGGGAACTGTAAAGGTCTACCTCTCACGCCTCTTCCAGAAGCTTGGGGTGAAAGACCGGTTCGAACTGGCGCTTTATGGCCTGAAGAATCTGACTCCTGGTGGCGGATCGATCGAAAACACGCCGCGTGGTGCGGGACAAAAGCAGGGCAACCCGGTATGGCAGCCGCCGCGTTCCTTCTTTGTGGAGAGAATGCCGGTGCAGTCGGTGCCGCAGCCCGAACGCCGTCCGGTTGGCCAGTTCAAGTTCTGAATCCGCTGCGTCGGATTTTTCCGCAATTCAACAGACGGAGCGCCGGCTTGGTTAAGGCTGGCGCTTTAGTGACTCATCTGCGTCAGGCCACACCTGCGGCCTGCTTCTTCAAACCCTTCATCAGGTCCCGCTTTCACGGCTTCAAGTCCGTCAAGAACTTTCTGCAGTAACTCGTCTGTCTGGCCCACCATGAGCCGCAAAGCCTCTGTCGAGCGGTTCTGGTGTTCGAACCTCGTTTCAACGTTGTGTTCCAACTGCCTGAAAACCCGATTGATCGTTTCCGTCAGTTCGTCCCGTGTAACTCTCTGATGTAGCTGAACTTGCAACTGTTCCGTTTGATCCGCAAGGCGTGCCACCGCAACCTGTATGGTGTCGATTCTGGCGTCGATCGTCCCCAGGCATGCTGCAGTGCGGTTGATGTTTCCCAGCACACGGAGCCCGCGAAGCAAACCGAAACCTGCTCCAGCTGCAATCAGCGCCGATCTCCTCGCGTTCGACATTCCTGTTTTCGACAGCAAGGGCAATTATAGGGCTTTTATATAAGATGGGAAGGGGTTGCCCCGGGATGGTAGTACCAGAACTGTCCCGCCCAAAACTCTTCAGTTCATTGCACTTGTGCGACGTTTCTGGCCTCCCGTTCATGTATAACGGAAGTATAGGAAGTGCCTGACACCAATCACAGGCGATTCTTATGGAAACTGATGCCGCTTGGTATAGGACTCCCTATGACGAGGGCAAACATAAGGGGAATCTCAAAGGAATGGCTGAAGAAATGGCTGCCTGGGCAGACATGCTGTCCAGGATCGGTCAGAAAAACAGCCGTCTCTACGAATGGATCGAGCGGGATTCGATTCTTCGCAAGCCGGCCCCCACGATTCGCGGTGAGGGAACGTCCGGCCGCAGCATCATGCAGGAGCTCGAGCGCGAACGCTCGCGAATTGCCCGTGAACTCCACGCCGGAGCCGGACAGCCGCTGGCTGGCATGAAGTTAAATCTCGAGATGCTCGACGGCTTCCTGGGTGACTTGCCCGCTGCCGGACAGTTAGCTCTCGGCAGGCTCCAGGTTCTTACCGAGCAGGCCCTGCAGCAGGTCCGGGCAGTCTCCCACAACCTGCATCCACCTGAATGGCAAGGGCTTAAGACAGAAGACGCGCTGCGCCGTCTGGTTCAGCAAAGCGGCCTGGCCGGACGTCTGGCGATCGATCTGGACATGCAGCCTCTGCCCGAAGAGCCGGCACAACCGGTCAAAGTGGCGATTTACCGTTGCGCGCAGGAGTGCCTGTCCAACGTGGCAAGGCATTCCGGAGCCACCCGGCTCGCGATTTCTCTACGGCCCGATGGCCGTATGATTGAACTGCGCATGCAGGACAACGGTCGCGGTTTCCCGGAAGGCCAGCTCGCAGGGACCGGCATAGGGCTGACCGCCCTGCGCGAGCACGCCGAAGCACTGGATGGTACCTGCGTTATTTCGGGTGCCGAAGTCCCGGGCGGCGGGGGTGGCGTCATAATCGTCGTCCGGCTCCCCTTGGATTCCGATTGAAAATTGATTCGAAGTAACTTAGCGTTGAGAGCAATTCTCAAACCGAGGAAAAAGAAATGGAAGCAACGAAACCGATAACACTGGTTCTGGCCGACGATCACGGAATTCTGCGCGAAGGCGTAGCCGCGTTCTGCGCTTCCCGTCCCGATCTGAAGATTCTGGGGCAGGCTTCCGACGGCGGCGAGGCTGTCGAGCTCATTCTCGCCCTCAAGCCGGATTTCGCGGTACTGGACCTGAACATGCCAAAGGTCAGCGGCCTGGATGTAATCCGCCGCGTCCGCCACGCGAAGTCCGAAACCAAGTTGATTGTTCTATCCATCAGCCGCGACGAGAGTTTGATTCGGGAAATATTCCGCAGTGGTGCTAATGGATATCTTTTGAAAGATGGTCCCGCCAGGCATCTATTTGATGCAATCAATTATATTCAGGACGGAGGCCAGTATCTGACTCCGCTGATCCGCCGTGAATCTATTGATACTAAAGTAGATAAGCAGGATCCATTGGCTCTCCTCAGCAAGCGGGAATATGAAGTGTTTTCTTTTCTTGTGGACGGAATGCGGCCAAAAGATATTGCGAAACTATTAGAAATAAGTCCTAAGACCGTGGATACTTATCGCGCCAATATCATGAGAAAACTGGAAGTCGACGGTATCGCCGGCCTGGTCCGTTTCGCGATCCAGCGGAACCTGCAAACCAACACCATGCCCTGTTGATCGGCAATTATCCTGGCCGGAAGGTCAGCATTGGGGTTCCTGGTTACGGATAGGATAACCCCGGTCATAGTACTAAGCAATACCCTTAATGTGAATATTTCGTCTAACATGAGTGCATTAACGGTGCGCAAGTTACTACCTGAGTAGATTTCGTGGCTAAGCTGATCAAAATTCTCGCGGCGTCGGTGGGGGGCGGTCTTGTCCTCGGAGCCGGCATCCGTCTGGGAGAAGCGATCGCCACATGGGACCCGGATTCTCCTCCTCCAACCCAGAAACTGGCGCGCCGTCTAGGCCAACTCGAAACCAGGCTCCAGAGTCTCGAAGGCGAAGGCGCCGGGGTCAGTTCGCGGGTGGACGCCCAAGCCAATGCAATGTCGGCAGTCAAGTCTCAGATCAAAACGGAAAACCAGCACGTCGAGGCTTTGAACGAGACCAGCGTCCGGCTCCGCGGTGAACTGCAGAGCTGGCTCGAGGAAAGCGTCAGCACGCACATGGCCGAGGTGGAAGCGCGGCTCAAGGCCGAATCCGAACGCGGACAGAAGCAAATGCTGGACGTTTTCGTGGAAAACGTGCAAACGCGGGTCATTCAGCGGATTTCTCAGCTGGAAGAGGAAGTAGCAGGGCAGTCGGCGGCCATGAACGAACTGCGTGAATGCTCCCTGCGCACCGAACGCAGCATTCAAAAACTGCTGGGCGGTCTCGACCGGCTTGTCGTGAGACAATCTGATCCCCCGAAGCTTGACCCTGTCAAAGAAGAAGGGACGTCAGCCGCACCAGCCCTTCGGCCCGCTGCCCCCACGTTTGTAGAACCGCCCGCCCGTCCATACCGCTGGAAAATTTTCGGGTGAACGCTCTGGAAGATGGCAGCTTCAATTTACCGGACGCGAAACAGTGACGTTTCACGCTAAAATGTTACGACAGCGTGATTTCAATCCTTTATCGGTACTAATGGCCTCCCCGGAAAAAATAACGATTCTGTTGGCTGACGAGGATGCCCTCCGCCGCGACGGGCTCGCCGCAGTGCTCCAGGGAAACACACAATTCGAGGTTATAGCGCAGTGTCCGGACGGCGAGACAGCCATGGGGCAGATCCGGCAACTCCGCCCGGACGTGGCGGTGGTCGATCTGAATCTGCCCAAACTCCATGGTATAGAACTCGTTCGGCGCGTCCGCGGTGAAACACTGGGCACGAAAGTTGTGATTCTGGCTGGCACCACGGACAACGATATTATTCGCGAAGTGGTGCGTGCCGGCGCCGATGCCTACCTTCTTAAGAACGGTCCCGCGCGCCATCTGACAGACGCTATCCTTTATGTCCGCGACGGCGGGCAGTATTTTTCGCCTCAGCTGCGGCGTGACGGTCTCGACCGCCGTCTGCTCGAAGAGCCCGCTCGCATTCCTGCCGATCGTACTTCCCGGCGTGCCGGGGATGTCCGTCCGGAAGACGCAGCGCAGGCGGAAGCCCATGCAGACGACGAGCCCGAAGAGCGCACTCCGCCCGTCGCCCGCGACAGCCGTTACAGCAAATCTCGCCGCATTCCGGCCCGTGGCCG
>ODAK010006364.1_pt1 | contig 11921 bp, 9 predicted proteins | sample 1539591 | NCBI WGS metagenome assembly ODAK01 (sample SAMEA3539303, study PRJEB22396) | soil metagenome | biome: tundra; feature: field; material: soil | place: USA | collected 2010-05 | depth 0.15 m | reverse complement strand
TGCCCCGCTGGAGCCTTGCCAACTACTATTTTCGCCGTGACAACATGCCGGCCTTTTGGGCATGGGCCCGCAGTGCCGCCGACATGCCCGCCGACGATATCGGGTCGCTCTTCGAACTGTGCTGGCGCGCTTCGCCCGATCCCAGCAAGATCACCGCGGCAATCCTCAATGAGAAACCCGAAATGCTCCGCCAGTACATCAGATTTCTGCTTGCAACGGATCAGCCAGGCGCCGTTGCCAATGTTGCCCCACATCTGGTTCGCACGAGTAATCCGGAAGCCGACCTCGGGCTGCTGTTCGGCGTCGTAAACCGGCTGATTGCCGTCAATGACGCTTCTGCAGCGAATGCGTTGTGGCACTTGCTGATCGAGAAGCGCTGGGTCAATGCCGACCAAACTATCCCCAACAACGCCAACTTTCAGCGTGGACCGCTTCCTGTCAGTTTTGATTGGTCCATTCCGGAGTATCAAGGCCTTCATTCCTGGCCGGGGTCTTCCGGACTGGAAACGGAGTTCACGGGAAGTCAGCCCGAGGATTGCTTGATTGCTGAGCAGGCAGTGACCCTGAAACCCGGCAACTACTCAATGTCCTTCTCCTATCGGACGTCTGGCATCCCACCTGGCACGGGAATCCGGTGGCAAGTTCTCGATGCAAGGTCGAACGCAGTCCTTGCAGAGTCTCCTGATCTCTCGAGTGAGGAGCTGAAGTATTCGGGAATGGGCTTCATGGTTCCACCTGGCGCCTCGCTCCTCCGGCTACGCCTCACATATCGACGCACGCTCGGGACAATGCACATCTCCGGTACACTCGATGTGCAATCTACACAAATTCAACCTCTGCCCAAGTCATGACGTGTCCAGAATGCGGCAGCCCTGATATTCGTGCTTCCAAACACGCCCGCAAGGGCGACGTTTTCCAGCGAATAAGGGGGAAGAAAGCGTTCCGTTGCCGTAATTGCCAGAAGCGTTTCTTTGTTTCGCTTTTTTCTCCTTCGCGCTCGAAGCAGTTGTTGCCATCAAGTCGCAGCCGGCGATCCAGATCCTATTTGAGTCTTGCAACAAGGAGACGCCTTGCGCATTGGCTAGTCGTGATCGCAACCTTCGCGGTGGCGTTAGTCCTGTTCTTGCTCTTCCTGCGCTATCTCACAGCTGAGAAAATTCATCCGCGGAATTCTGTTTCAGTCAGGGCTCGCCACGCCGTTTCCTTATCCTCGGCGCCGTTTTCCGGGAGCCAACTCGCATTTATCAGGCCAGCGAATTCGTTGGTGCGACGTTGAGCGGCTCGTGGTGCAAGGCTTGATCTGCGTCTTGAAAGTTCCTCTGAGAATTCACCGGTCTGTTTGCATTCTCCTGCAGTGGTAATCGTCAAGCGGTTGGATCGAAAGCGGCAAGAGTATCCGTCCGTTGCGAAAAGGAGTTGCTCACCTTCTTTCGGCGCGGCGACACGAAGTTGGCTCAGAGAACTTGATGCTATCAAGCCCTTTGCTCATTTTTAGGCCCATTGCCATATCAAGTACTGGCGAACTCTTCGCCCTGAATTGCTTGGCCAAAAGCGGCTGAGAGTTAACTAAGTTGTTATAAAATGACGCTACGGATGAAATCCTCCAGCAGTGGCACAGGCCACGAAGTGGTCATTGAGATAGGCGGCATCCCCATCGCGCTGCAAACCACTGATTCCGAGTTCGTGCGCCTTCTGACAGGACGTTATGGCGATTACATGAAGTCCGAAATGAGACCCGAATTCACATATCGAGTGGAATTGATCCCACCCGGCACATTCAATCCGGAAGACGATGCGGCGGTGTGGTTGGAAGACGGCGAATGGCGGTTTGAACGCGGCGATTTCCAGGCCACATGGAGTCAGGAAAGCCGCCAGGGGCTAATTCGTCAGTCGGCAAATCCGTATTCCATCGACTCTGTGCTCCGCATCACGCATACCCTCCTGCTTGCCCGTACGGGAGGTTTCCTTTTGCATGCCTCCAGCGCTGTCCGAAATGGCAAGGCGTTTCTGTTTTCCGGCTTATCCGAAGCTGGAAAGACGACGATTGCCAGGCTGGCGCCATCCGATGTGGCTCTGTTAACGGACGAGGCCTCCTACGTCAGGCGAGTTGCGGATCAGTACGTTGCCTACGGCACTCCCTTCGCGGGCGAGCTTGGAGAACCTGGTAAGAACGTCTCGGCCCCGATCGCGGCGGTTTATTTACTTGAGAAGGCGAGCGAGAACCGGATCGTGAGCATCGAACCGGCCGTAGCTGTACGGCGCCTGTTGCGGAACATTCTCTTTTTTGCGCACGACCCGGAATTGGTGCGCCTCGTCTTCGAGTCGGCTTGCGCTTTCGTGGCGTCAGTGCCGGTTTTTCAACTTTCGTTTTACCCCGACGAGCGCGTCTGGGACTTGATTGGGTGAGATATGCCGACTACCGAAACATATTTGGCCAAAAGTGTTGACATCGCGGCGCGCACAATGGGCGACGAAACAATCATCATGTCCACCTTGGATTCCACAATTTTCATGCTGAACCCGACTGGCAGGGCTATTTGGGAAGCTGCAGACGGCAATACCCCACTGTCTCGCATCATAGAGGAGAAGGTGTGCGCGGAGTTCGATGTCCCCGTCGAACAAGCTTCCGCAGACGCCCAGCATTTCGTTGACGAACTGGCAGAGCACGGCATACTAGTTGTCTCCGACCAACCGATACCCCAGTAGGAAGATTCCATGAGTCTGCTCGAAGAAATGAACCAGAAGGCGACTGCTCAAGGTATTCCGTTGAGTGCGCATCTTGACATTACATGGCGCTGCAACGAGCGCTGCGTCCACTGCTATCTGGACCACGATGGCAAAGACGAAATGAGCACCGCCGAGATCAAGGATGTGATCCGGCAACTAGAGGAGTGCGGGACATTCTTTCTGAGCATCAGCGGCGGGGAGCCGTTGTTGCGGCGGGACTGCTTTGAGATCCTGGAATACGCACGGAAGCTGCGATTCAATGTGAAGCTGAAGACCAACGCGGTGATGATCGGGGCCAAGGAAGCTGCTCGCCTTAAGCGGCTTGGCATCGAGCAAGTCCAGATCAGCATCTATTCCGACCGCCCTGAGATTCACGACGCGATCACCAAATTGCCGGGATCCCTGCGCCGTTCGCTGGAGGCCATTCGGCACCTCACGGCAGAGGGAGTCAAAGTCTCCATCACCAACGTCCTGATGAAGCAGAACGTCGCCAGCGGAAAAGCCGTGCAGAGACTGGCTAAAGAAATGGGGATTCAGTTCGTGATCGACCCAACGATCACTCCCATGCTCAATGGCGACCGAGGGATTCTCAACCTTGGAATTTCCAAGGAAGAACTTGATGAAGTATTCCACACGGAAGAATTCATTGGGAACGTGGGCGAGTTCTGCGCTCCAATTTCAACCGTGAACGACGATGTGCTGGAGGGCTACAGCTGCAGCGCAGGGCACACGCTGGCTTACATTTCTCCGTCCGGCGACGTATTTCCCTGTGTGCAGTTCCCAATGCCGTGCGGCAATGTACGCGAAAAGAGTTTTCGCGAGATATGGTATCGCTCCGAAGAACTTACCGAGCTCCGCACCGTCCAGGTGAAAGACCTGCCCACATGTTCGGGATGCGGTCATGTCGCCTATTGCACGCGCTGCCCGGGCCTGGCTTACATGGAAGGAAACATGCGCGGCCCATCCAGTTCCGATTGCGCAAAGTCAGAAGCGCGAACTGGAATTCCGAGTGCCTGGCAGGTAAAGTCGGGCGCGCGACTCGGGCCGACTCTGGTTCAAATCCGGGTTTGATAAGGCAGTATGCGCTCGCGCCAAAGCGCCTCGGGCACCTCTTAGCCAATCTATCCAAAATCGGCAGTGCCCCAGCCTGCTCCCGGCCTCTTACCGCCATCCCTTGTCTTGACAAGGTAGCCTAATTAAGCCCAGACTGCGACACCTGAACGGCGCAACCGCCCGTCGCGTTTCCTGTTGTCCCATTGCCCACGCAGACCTGATTCGCGAGCGTAGTGAAGTAGATCTGCGATTCGCCAACTGTGCTGTTTGTGTTATCGATGACAATCCCGCTCGTTCCGCCTGCCTCAATGATCCCCGCAGTCGCGTTCGTCGGCGTGGATTCGGTAACACCGTTACCAACCAGGAAGTTGTAAAGGCACGAGTTGCCCGCCGCGCATCCGGCGACCCCGCTGAGACTGCTGCTGCCACTGACGCTGAGAAATATATAGTCGTTGGTGGTGCCACCGCTGCCATAAACCTCCGTGACCGGCGAGCAGGTCGCTTGAGCCGAAGTCAACGTGGTGATGGCTGTAGTGGCAATACTCAACACGCTTCCAGTGGGCGCGATGCCATTGCCGGATTGCATTGGCACGAACGACAATCTCGGCTCAGAGGCAACATGGGGGATGCAGGCCCAAAGGTTCCCGGTCGCCCCCGTTCCGGCCTGGTAAATTTGGTCGAACGCTCCGTCGTACGCGGTTGGGGTGGCGATAGTCCCAATCCCAAAGACAGATTCTTCGCCGCAGTTTGATCCCGACCAAGCCGTTGTACTAGTTGCGACGCAGGCAAGGCTTCCAACGCCTGTTGCGAGACCGGCGGCGAACTGGAAGACTCCGCTGCACCCGGTGGCATTTGTGCACGCGAGGCTCCCGCTGGTGTTTGCATCGTCCCCCACAAAGACATAGACCTTCTCGGTGGTGGAGTCGACCAGAGGACCGTCGACTATACCAACCGAACCGGTTGCAAAGGTGAGCTTGCTGCTTGTCATCTGGGGGGCAGCGGTTGAGGCTTTATAGGAGTAAAGAAAGCCGCCCGAGTCGGCCACGAAGATGTTTCCAGACGCTCCGGAATCATATACGGGGCTGGTAAGGACATTTGCACTCACCGAAATCGGCCAGCTGACTGTCACCTCAGCCGGCGTCCCATTGAATACACCGGTGAATTGATGTAGCTTGCCGGCATTGTCCCCAACGTACATGACATCGTTGTCGTATCTGTAGAAAGGCGCGGAGTTTGTGTCTGTGGGGCTGCCGTTCAAGGTGATTGTCGTGTAGCAAGGCGCCGTGCAGGCGCGGTAGCTGGCAGGAGCAGAGAAACTAATGGCCGTAGGGGAAGCTGCATTGGCTCCTGTGATCGGTGACGGCTTCAACAATACAAGGGTCGCAGCGGCGCCGGCGACCTGCTGAATGTACGCGACCAGATTGCCAGTGTAGGAAACCACGGGTGAGAGGCTGGCGGTGCCGCCGGCTCCCACGCCGCCGGTTGGTGTGTTATAAGCCCAGGCGACATTCGGTCGAGTCGCAGTGGTCCCGCATGTGGTGTCGTAAAGCTGGTTGTAGGCTACGATCGCAGCCTGGGTGGCGCCGCCGGCAAGCCCGGTCGGGAAAACAACGTAATCATTGCAGTTTGCCGTGGTGATGGAGAAGTTGTATTTGGCAGGGTATTGTCCCGCCCCCAGGTGGCCCCCGCTTCCCAGGCTCATGCTCCAGTCGCGTGCCAGTGCCGGGTTGCTTGGGTTCGGCGCGCCATCTTTGTGGTGCCGTCTTTCCCGCGGATCGCGGTGGAACTTGTTCCAAATCTCCGCGTCTTCCGCGGCTTCCCTATACCGCATCTTCACATCATCGGCTGCGGGTCCTTCCACGGGAAGGTTTCGCTTCAACTCGTGAATCACGTAGCGAGGATCGTTGACGACGGCTTGCCACCGGTCGTGGGTACCTTTCCGGATTGCGTTCTCCTCTGTCCCAGGATTGGAGAAGACCTGGTGATGATGCGACCAATCGTCAGGCAAGCCGGTGATGCGAGTGTTGCCGACATGAATCGCGGGGGCTTCCTGGCCCCACGCCGGAATGCCGAATGTGGCAATCGTCCCTAAGGTCAATGTGGCGATCGACAACCTGAGGCTCGTGGGATTTGTACTCAGCATGTCTTTAACTTTCCGGTCATGGTTTGATGCATTCTTTTCGTGGTTCGGTTTGGCGTCTTGTTCGAAATATCGAATTGGCGCCCGACAGGAAATGTGTCACTCAGTTGTGCCCCTGGCGCAGCAAGGAGGTTCAGAATTCAATCACAAGCCGAAATCACTTTTTCGCCAGGCGATTCAATCAAAATTGGGCCTTTTTCAGCGCGTCGTGGATAGCCAATTCAGAATCTGAATATGCCTGAACAATCGCCCTTTTTTTGAAGGCTACCACATTGATTCACCGCATGGGGTAGCAACCCGGAACAAGAACAAAGTTGCAAAACACATCTACATCCCGCGCGATGAGCGATCCGGGCTAGCACCAGGACTTGGAGAGAAAGGGTCCAAGCCTGGCACTATTTCTTGAGAAGAAATTCCCTCTTTGCCTCTCCGCAGCTAACCAATGGAACCCCGGTTGTCTCCGCTCGTGACCTCTTTGCATGCGTTCCAAGTCGAACGCATTGGACGTCTCCGGTAGAGCCTTCACAGGAAGAGAAATGTCCAAATTCGAACAGGGTCGCGTCTTGGAAAGCGAAGAACCAGGTAGAGCCGCAACCCTTGGCCTACCTGGATAAGGCGTACTTGTGCGCGAGACGCAAGACCCGCAGCCCTGGGTACAGAGGCGCCAGAAACTGTGGCAACCTGAATAGTTCAAAATCCTCTACCGCCGGGCAAAAGACACTCCCCAGTAGTAAACGCAAGCGGTCCCGAAGATCCTCACCTGCGGAACGATCCAGTAGCCAACGAAGACTCGATGTTGTCAGCGCCGGGTTTGGCGAGGACCAAATCTCAGTCTGGATGCGGCCAGCCAGCCGTGCCACATGCGGGTCGGCGGAGATCCTGGCCCTCATGTCCGCGGGGATCTGTACGTCCCAGTGCTCTCCAAGCAGGTTCAAGCTGACGTAGACCATCCGCGTAGTGTTTGAATCTCCAAGATGGCTATCCACGATATTCCAGTCCAGTTGAGGGTGTTTCCGGAACAACTGTGAAATATCGCACATGTGTGATAACTGTTGCCAGCCATGGTGGCCAGCATGGAGACAGAGCACGACCAGCAAGTCTTCCGGACAGAAAGTCGGCGCCTCACCGCCCCAGAAAGGGACCATCGCAACGCGCTTCCATATGCCTTCCATATCCAGTGAGCGGGACTTGAACGTCTGTACCAGGCGCCAATGGAGGTCGAGGTCCACTCCTCCAACAGCAGTAAACGGGTGCTCAAATCCGAACCGGAAAGATGCTGCCTGCTGCGAAGCGCTCAGGCCGTACTTATCGCTGAAGCCAATCTTCACAAGCGCATCGCGAACGTCCTCAATTCTTGACGGCTTCACAAGGATGTCGAGATCGTGAAAGACGCGAAGCGTGCAGTTTCCGTAATAGACCTCGGCGAGCAACGGGCCCTTGTACGCGATGTGTTCAATCTGCTGCGCGCGAAGATGGGCTGAAACAGCCTTGAGCCTGGAAGCAAGAATCAGGTTGCGCCCGCCAATTACCTTGCAGTTCTCGCGCAGAGTTAGCATGACCCTTGCAGGCACAGTTTCCTCGGTGAAGGAATGGAGATGCAGGTACAGGAGCGGCTCAAGGCCGTGCCAGTAAGCCAGTGAAAGCAAATAGTCCCAATCCAACGGTCCGGCGAGCAGATCGCTCAGGGCGCTCCGCTCGGCGGGGAGCAACTCGACCCTTGCGATGGTGATCAACAGAGCCAGTTCCGGTCTGTTGTTCATGGCCTCAGGCAAAGCAACACCTCGTCTGGGATCCCCGATCCGGTTCCTTTGTGAAAGGGACCTGTCGCTGAGAAATGGCGCAGGTATCTGAGTGCGTCAACGCTTCCAGGTTGGCTGCGGTGACGAGTTTGTCCACGGTGTTCGCAGATCCCACGTAGACCGCAATCGCCTGCTCAAATACAGCGTGATGCGCATCAGGAGATCCGAGCTGCGCAAGATCCACGAGGCAATTCGCTGCCAGAGTCTCTGTTCAGGCCGAAAATCGCGGCCGTCGCGCGAGATGCTCACGACCTGACCCACAATCTCATCGGCTTGTACTGGAGGATCGAAGCAGGGTACCGAATCTCCACGCGTGATCAGGTGGTCGCCGGACAGTTGCTGGATGCGGTGCGCAGTGAGCTTTCCGTCGCGGCGGTAGAGAACTATCTGCCCAGGCTTGAATTCGGGCAGGTCGCGGCGGCGAACTGTGATGAGATCGCCGGGCCAGATGGCAGGCAACATACTAGCCCCGCCGGCCTTGAGGCGAACCTCGCCTGCACTGCGAGCCGCGTCATGGACGAGCTCGCAACACACGGAGTGGCGTTGTGTCTCTGCATTCATGCGGCAGCATTCATGAGGATTTACGGTTAAAGTGGCACGATCCCTGGGTGCTGTTTACCTTGCCACACTGTAGAGCCATCGTCTCGAACACCCGCTCATACCGCACTTCCGGCTTCTGGTAAGGCTTCTTGGCGGCGGACTTGCTCCCTGTCGCCGACGTAACTCGAGGCGTCTGTTCCGGTTGGCTCATCGGGACCTCTCAACCAAATTGTACCCCGGTTGAGTTCCGTCTCTGCAGCATAAAACTGCCAATTGTGTTGCCGGACCCTGGCACGGCAACGCAGATTAGTTGAGCCCAGACTGCGACACCTGAACGGCGCAACTGCCCGTCGTGTTTCCTGTTGTCCCATTGCCGACGCAGGCCTGATTAGCAAGCGTCGTGTAATAAATCTGCGACTCACCGGCTGTGATGGTTGAGTTGTCGATGATGATCCCGCTCGTACCGCCCGCGGCAGGCAGCCCAGTTGTTGCTGCGGCCGGAGTGCCCGCCGTAAGGGAGTAGCTATACACACAGGCGCCCATGCATCCCGTATCGGTGCCAAGGGCCGACACGCTCAGGTAAAGCCATTCAAGTTGCGGAATCGTCACGTTCGTTCCGTTCAACTGAACGGCAGCCGTCGTTCCGAGTGTTCCCCGTGTCACCGTCAGGGTGTTGCTTGCGATGGCCGAGACGAACATGTCTTCCGTGCCCATCTGGATGTAATCTCCGACTCCGATGTTCGTGACAGAGGCGACATTCACAGAAGTTGTGGCGGCGGGAAGGTTGTTCTCATAGATGGTTACAGGCGATCCGTCTATGTGCGCTGCTGCGGCGGAGCCTTGCGCTGCCCTTGTCACCGTAATGGTGGTACCTGCCACGTTCGTAACCAGCATAGTCTCCGTGTTGATGAGGAGATAATCACCAGCCCCGATTCCCGTGCTTGAGGCAACAACGAGGGTGGTGGCGACATTGGTGATAGCCCCATTAAGCGTAGTCGCGGCGGTTGCAATATTGTAGGCATCTACCACCGCTCCGGTGGTGTGGGCGGCCCCGGTCGTGCCGAGTTGCCCGCGTGTCACGGTCAGGGTGTTGGCTGCAATGACGGTAATATACATCAACTCTGAATCGATCAGGACGTAATCACCGACCGCCATGCCTGCGGCCGAGGTGACGGTAACGGCGGTGGCACCAACGGTGATTGTTCCATTAAGCGTGGTGCTGGCGAGTGTCGTATTCGTGAGCGTGGTAACGGCGCTCCCTCCGGACCCGGTGTTCAGGAACTCGGTCGCAGGAGAACATGTCGCAGCACCGGATGTGGGACTGACGACTGTGGTGGCGGTACCAGTGAACGTGGCGATGGCCACCCGAAACAAACTGGGAGCAGTGCCGGCGGTGTGAGTACCACATACATAGAGGTTCCCGGTGGCGCCGGTTCCCGAATAATGTGTGTTATCGAAATCGCCATCGTAAACGACGGACGTTAAGACGGCGGCCCCGAGAGTCACAAAAGTTCCGAGACTAGCTGCAGCAAAATTAGTTGCAAATCGGTCGACGGAGTTGTTCCCCGCATTCTGGTTGTTGTCGCCTACCGTGACATACACCAAAGGAGTTGAGGGAGTGTTGTCGACAATCGGCGCGTCAACGATGCCAGTGCTGCCAGTAACGGCTAGCTGCCCTGATCTGACGAGATTTGTGGAGCCCCCGCCGGGTGGAATTCTGAAGAGAAACCCGCCCGCACCAGCAACAAATACCATCCCGTCGGTCGAATCCAGAACGGGACTGGTGAGAATCCCCCCACCGGTCATCGTCTGCGGCCATCCGGAGCCAGTTCCGCCACCTGTAATCTCGGCCGGCGTCCCACTGAACACCCCGGTGAACTTATGGAGCACACCAGAATCGTCTCCCACGTACATTACGTCCAGGTTGTAGTCGTAGTACGGCGCTGAGTTTGTGTCGTTGGCAGGACCGCTCAGGGCGATCGTCGTGTAGCAAGGCGCAACGCAACTGCGATAGGTGGCGTTTGTATTGTAGGTAATCGTTGCCGGCGCACCAACTGTGCCTCCCGAAGTCGATAACGGCTTCAGCAGCACCAGGGCCGCTGCAGTGCCAACGGTCTGGATATACGCCACTTGATCCCCGGTATAGGAGATGACGGGCGAGAGCCCGGAGGTGCCTCCGGTGCCTGTGCCGCCGGTTTGCGTCCAATAAGACCAGGCGATGCCGGGCCGCGTGTTCGCAGTCCCGCAAGTACCGGCGTAGAGGTTGTTGTAGCCAACGATAGTGGCCTGAGTGCCGCTGCCGGTAAGCCCGGCAGGGAAAACAACTATGTCGTTGCAGGTTGCCGCGGAGGTGGAGAAGTTGTACTTTGCGGGATATTGACCAGGTTTAAGGCCGCCAGCGCTGCCCAGGCTCATACTCCAGTCCCGATGAACTGATGGAGCGCTCGAATTCGGCACTCGATCGTGATGCCGATGGTCATCCCATCCGTCTCGCCCACGGCGATCCTCTTTGGCTTCTCTATACCTGAAATCCACATCTTCTGAGGCAGGTCCTTGCACAGGGAGGTTTCGCTTCAGTTGCTGAATAACATAGCGAGGATCGTTTACGGTATTAAGCCAATGCTCGTGAGTGCCGTTCTTGATAGCGTCCCGCTCCGTCCCGGGACTGGCGAAAACAACATGATGGTGCGACCAATCGTCTGGCAGACCGGTGATGCGAGTGTAGCCGGCGTGCACAGCCGGCGCCTCCTGAGCAGACAGCGAGACAGCGAATGCGGCGATTAGCACCAGCGTGAAGAGGATGGTCGAAAACCGGGGGGAGGACAGATTTACATTCAGCATGGCTTGAATCCTCCGATCTTACGTTGCGTCATTTACATTCCCGCTATGCTTTACGGTTTGCATGTCAACTTGAAAGCGGGTCTTGAAAGCTGCAATGCGATTCTGCCCTGGGGCCCAATTTCCGCGGAAAAAGTCGATCGAACTCTCTGAATCCGGGTCGCCAGCTTCAGCGGGCGCTCGTCTGAATTGTACCTTTCTCTCACTGCGTTGCCAGTGAAAATCTATCTATATCAACACCAAAGTCGTACACCAAAGTGGTAAATCGTTCCCGCTCGCGAGCCGCATCGCAACTCCCACGCCTTGTGCGCTGTAGAGTAAAGACGCGGGTCCCAGCGTCAGGGGTTGCCACGAGTCATCGAAGGCGTTCCGCATCAGTTGCGGTACCGCGGCCCGCAACTGTAACTACGGCGACGCGCTGGTTTCCCCATCTGACCGGGTGCGGCACTGGTAAGCCTTCAAAGCATTGGCCAGCCGCTCTTAGTCGCCACCATCGGATCATCGCCATTGGACGCAAGATGTGTGCGCTATACAGATGCCATACAGAGCAAAGTTTAACTATCGCGGTTCTGACGTCCGCGCCATATAAAGCAGTGCAAGCATGACAAACATCCAGCCTGAGACAGCCGGGCGTGGAAAAGGGAAATCGACGCATGCGTGCAGCATGATCGCGATCAGCCCCAGCCCCCAGGGATTCCGCACGGCTGCGGGTACAGCAACACCAAATGGGATAAGCACTAGCAGCATAAAGGGGAATCCACCGTCAGCTGCAAACTCCGCCCAGTCATTGTGTGTGTGGTTGACGTATAACGGGAAGTCCTTGA
>ODAK010006363.1_pt1 | contig 11922 bp, 8 predicted proteins | sample 1539591 | NCBI WGS metagenome assembly ODAK01 (sample SAMEA3539303, study PRJEB22396) | soil metagenome | biome: tundra; feature: field; material: soil | place: USA | collected 2010-05 | depth 0.15 m | reverse complement strand
AACCAAGCATGCGCTTGGTTGGTTCAGATGTGCTCACGATAGACATATCAGGGGACACGGGCAAGGTTCGAGAGGACAGATTTGGGAAGGTTTCTGTAACGTGTTCTAGCTGCTTTACGTCGAGGAGCCCACTAGGGCACATCGTGCGCAATTGTCCGGGATTCCGGGCCGACCTGGCCCGGTCGGCGCGCTTGCTCAGGCCGTTCCGCAAATGAGCAGGCAGTACCCGGGCGGGTACTACGCCGACCTGGCCGCAGAGACATCCGCCAGTTTGGCCAATGCCTGCCCCGAACGCGCGGGGTGGCCGGCTACGCGTTCCTAGACCGCGGGATCAAGGACGGGCTCAGGCATCGTCTTGGCGGCATCGTCTGACTGATCGCCCCGCGTCAGCCAGACCAGCACGATCCCGGCGATCAGCGCCGCGAGGCCGACGAGCGCGCAGACCAGCGGGATGACCGTCACCAGCAACGAGTACTCGCTGCGCCCGGACCTATCGAGCTTGACCACCTTGTGGACGCTCTGCGGCGTCATGACGAGGGAACCGTCGAGGAGCACCAGGCGTTGCGCGCCCGTGGCGTCCTGGAGGACCAGCTTCTGGTTCTCGCTCGTGGTCAGCTGGGCTCCAGTGAGCGGATCCACCCAGAAGGTGTTGGTCGCGGTGTAGTACTCCGGAAGGGTCACCCACGACTGGCCCTTCATTCCGACCAGCGACGGGGGCAGCGTCACGCTGCCTGACCGGGTGGGCGCCACGTGCTCGACGAAACGATAGACACGGATCCCGTCGATCGTCGAGGTCCCCGTGTACCGGGCTGGCCGGGGCTTGTTCAGCGCGGGGTCGAAGACCTCGTAGGTCGTCTTCTGGGTTCCCATCGGCCACAGGAACCCCACCAGCCCGGACTGGCGGATCGCCTTGTTGCCGCCGATATTGGCCGCGCAGCAGTTGACCAGCTCGGCACTGCGGCGGTCGAAGGCGAAGCGGCGCGAGCTGAACTCGAACGGCGCGGAGTTGGTGACGTCGTAGAGGTAGGTGAAAGTGTTCCACACCGCCGTCGAGGACGTGCCGGCGGCGGCATCGCCCTTGACCGTGCTGGTCACCCGTATCGTGGCTCCCGACACGGCCTTCACCATGCTCGGGCTGAAGTAGGAGACCCCGGTGCCCTCCAGGGTGGTCTCAAGGTACTCGTTCAGCGGATACTTGATCACCTGGCCAGCTACATAGGTGGGCAAGAACACCGCCACCACGAGAAGGAATGCCCCCAGCCCGGCGAGCGTGAGCCCGATGACACGACGCATCGATCCTCCTGGAAACAGCTGGCCACCACTTCTGGCGCCGACAACGGCAATGTTGCTCTTTGGGCAGTATCGTGGCGTCGTCATAGCGAATCAATGGCAATCCGGGACACAGGACTGTAACAGGTTCTACCCAGGTTGGTAGATTCTGATCCGGCCCGCACGGATCTTCGCCCGGCGTGGCCCGAACTACGCCCGAACTGGGGCCGTCAGGGCTCAGGGAGGATGAGAGCGGCCGCCAGCCGTCCAGCGATGACCAGGCAGATGACCTGGGGCGCCGCGTTCCAGAGTCCGGTCACGACCAGGCCGGAACCCCCAGCCCAGAGCAGGCGCTCGCCTACCGCACCGCACGCCAGCGCGGCCAGCAGCAGACCGGTCAGCAGCCGCGGGCGGGCGGACTCGAGCCAGAACCGGCGGGAACGCCGGTAGCTGATCGCGGCCATGAACAGCCAGGTGGCCGCGGTCAGGATGGCCGCGCCCAGCGGCCCTCCCAGCCAGAACCCGGCGAGCAGCAGCCCGCATGCAGTGGCTACCGAGGTCACGACGGAGGAGGCTCTCGGACCGAGGCGGACGCGCCGCGTCCGGGCCGGCGCGGCGGCGGTCACCGGCGCGGTGCCGCGTCGGGCAGCCAGCGCCACGATCATGACCAGGGCGAGGGCGCCAAGCCCGCCGATAATCGCATCATGGTAGGGCGCGCTGGGCAGGTAGGTCAGCGTCACCACCCCGGCGGTGCCCGCAGGCAGCAGCCACGCCTGCGCCCACCCATCCAACCGGACCGCCCGCAGCCGCCTGCCGCCGATGCTCGCCCGCCACCCGGCGTTGAAGTTCTCGTTCACCACCAGGTAGGACCTCGTGTCTGCGGCCACCCGGATGCTCCGCCGCTGCGATGTCCAGGCCAGCACCCGGCCCGGGGTGGCTGGCACGGACGCGCCCGCGCTCAGGGCCTGGGCACCGGAGCTGTCCAGCACGACGTCCTGGATGTCGAATCCGTCCGTGGCCGGCTCGACCAGGCGGTTGGTGCCCGCGGCGATCGTGACCTGGGAGCAGGCGGTGAACCGCAGGGGCCGGCCGGTGAGCAGGTCGGCGAAGGTGCCCGATACCCGGGTCGGCACGACTTTCCCGTTGAGCTTGACCAGCGGCCCGAGCCCGCACGGCAGCCGGAACGGCCCCGACGGCGTACCCAGCGGCGGCACGCCGGGGATCACTATGTCGGTGATCTGAACCGGCCCCAGCAGCGGGGTGAACTTGAACGTCAGCTCGTTCGTTAGCATCGGCGCGAACCTCAGAGCTCCGGTGGGGCCGACCGTGCCCCCGCGGACCTGGCCCCCGGACCCCAAGATCAGGACCTGCAGCAGGCCTGACGCGCCGGGGGGCCGCTGGATCGTCACCTGGCCGACCTTCAAGCGGTGTGCCCACCGGATCTTGAGCATTGGATGCGCGTCGAGGGGACCAGCGATCCAGGTGGTCGCCGGGTCACCGTCGAAGGCGGACCTGGCCAGGTCTTCTGGGTCGGAGGTGGACACCGATGACGCCGTCACCTGAGCCTTGCCGCTGGAGTGCGCGTACTTATCCACCTGAGCGGGAGCGATGAGCACCGCTGACCCGCGCAGCTGGGCCTGGCCGGCGGCTGACTCGGTGAACGCCTGGTCGAATCCGTACTGCTCCTCGGCCAGAGTGGTGAGCGACGGCGAGCACACCCACCGCAGCGAGGTGAGCATGCACCCGGTCGGCTGCGGCTGGGTCTTGGCCAGGACCACTGCCGTGGGATCACCGGCCCGCCCCGAGCCGCCGCCCGAGACCGTTACGTTCGGGGCGACAATCACCCGGCTGGCCCGCACGCCGGGCACTGAGATCTCGGCGATCCCCACCTGGGCCCCGAGGACAGGCTGCGGCCGCGAGGCGAGTCCGGTGACCGTGATCCGCAGCCAGGAATACGCGCCCTCCGGCACCCGCAGTGGCTGCGGATTGCCGTTGGCGCGGACCCGGTCGGTGACCCGGCCCGCCGCGGTGGTGACCTCGACCCGGCTGACCGCGGGGCCGATGAACGCGTTGTCGGCGAACGTCACCTGGATCACTCGGGCGGTGACCGGACGGTCGAAGTCGATCCGGATCCACTGGCCGATCGGCCCGGTGAAGCTGCCCGACTCCCACATCGTCCGCAGGTCCCCGTCGATGACGGAGTAAGGCATCGTGCCGCTCGCCCAATTGGCCGGAATGCTTCCGATGTCGGACGCGGACGAGGACGCGGTGACGTTCCTGACCCCCTGGTACTGCGCCACACTCTGGTAGCGCGACCAGCCAGGCTCGGTGAAGTCGCCGGTCGCCTCGAATGTCTGCGCGGGCTGGGTCGTGGTCAGCGTCGGCGAGTACGACGTGCGCACTTCGCCGAAGTTGACCACGCGGCGCCGCAGCGAGTCCGTGACCACCGACGCAGCGGCAGGCAGGCCAGGCGAGTCGGAGTTCAGCAGCACCGGGCGGTCGTGCAGCAGGCCCTCGTCGGCAAGAGTCAGCACCGCCTCAGGTGCCCCGTACACCCGCAGCGCGGCGGAGGCCGGCACCACGGTCGCCACCGACGCCACCCCGGACACCTGGTAGATCTCCACGGGGGGGTAGGGCGCGTCGAAGGCGCTCGCCGCGTCGTCCGGGGACGCCCTCGCGACCGGCGCTCCGAACCGGGCTACCTCGGTCATCCCGGGCGAGGTCGCCAGGGCGTCGTTGACCCGGGCGGGCCAGGCCCCGTACAGGCCGGAGCGAATCAGGTCATTGCGGACGACCACGTACTTCACGCCCATCTGGGCGAGCACCTGGCTCAGGCCGGCGGATCCGTCGCCCGCGGCCAATCGCTGGTCGATTGCCTCGATCAGCCGCTCATTCCCCGGCGACCCGATGGCGCCCAGGTCGCGTTCCGCCCAGTCCACGGTGGTCAGCGGCTGCAGCACGTCATCCTGGGAACTGCCCCAGAGATACTGGCCGAACGCCGCACCGGGGACGACGAGCACGGCCTGGCGGCCCGAATGCCGGTCCAGCCAGTTGGCGGCGCTCACCCAGTAGCCGGGGATCTGCGGGAAGGCGCCGCGCGCGGCCAGCCCGCTGACACACGCGGGCACCGCCAGGCCCGCGACGGCGACCGCCGCGACCAGCGGGGCCGCGCCGCTCAGCCGGGTCGCCCCCGCTGCTGCCCCCCGCAGCCAGCCGACCCGGTCCGCAGCCAGCGGCCGGGAGGCGCGCCCGGTCGCCGTCAGGTGGGCCAGCCCGAGCGCGATCGGGAGCCGGATCAGCGGATCGAACTTCCACAGGTTGCGGAATGGCGCTGCCGGGCCGTTGATCAGGTGATCGATCGGGCCCGCGAGCAGGTTCCCGAGGCTGCTGACATATCCGGTCGAGATGATCACTACCCCGAGCAGGAGGCTGAGCACCAGGAAACGCCGCTCGGGCAACCGGCGGCGGACCAGCCCGGCCAGCCCCAGGCTGGCGATCAGCCCAGTGAGCAGCGTCAGCACCGTATCGGTCACGATCTTGTAGGCCAGCTGAAAGAAGGGCTGCCCGTTCACCACGAGGTAGCTGGTCCAGTCCTCGGTCCCACGCAGGATGTTCCACAGGCTGGTCACCGACGTGGTGACGGCCGCGCTCTCGGTGTAGGGCAGGAACGACACGCCGTACTTGTCCAGGAGCAGCAGCGGAATCGACCACCATGCGGTGGCGAGCACCACAGCCGGCGCCCACCAGGCCAGGATCCGCCAGGGCCGCGCCGGGCGCGACCGGGCCAGCAGGAATAGCACCGCGGCCACCAGCACGGGGATCATTGCCGAGGCGTTGGTGCCACCGCACGCCGCGACCGCGGCCGCCGACTGGGCTGCGGCCCGCGCGTGCCCCCGGCCGCCGCGGACGGCCGGGCCGGCCAGCGGGAGCAGTACCCACGGCAGCATCGCCGCGGGCAGGAACTGCGCCGACAGCACACCGAGCAAGCTCAGCCCAATCGGCGACATGGCGTAGCTGAGGCCACCGAGGATCCGGGTCCGCGGCGTCCCGATCCCCAGCCGGCCCGCCAGCGCTACGGTGCCGAGAAACGCGGCGATCAGCACAAGTGCGATCCAGAGCCGCTGAATCACCCACGGATCCAGGTGGATCAGCCTGCCGAGCGCGAAGAACGGGCCCATCGGGAACAGGTAGCCAACGGCCTGGTTCTGCAACTGGCCGAACTGGGTGGGGTCCCACAAGGTGAGCGCCCGGGCGAGAAAGCGGGCCGGGTTGATCGCCAGGTCGAGCTTGGTGTCTGAGATTATGTCGCCCGGGGCCGTGGCAAACGGCAACGCGACGAGCAGCAGGCAGAACACGGCCACCCGGATGCGCTCCCGGATCCGCTCGTCGCCGACGGCGGCCCGAAGGTCAAGGTCAGGCCGCCCGGATGCCTCGATCATGGTGGGCGGCACGCCTCCCCGAGCACGCATGGGGGGCAGCACGGGATCCCGCTGCGGTCCGCGGGGCCGGGGCTCGCCACCGCCCGGGCCGGGTCAGCGCGTCCCGTACTGATACAGCGAGGCGTTGCTCGGCGTGCCGTTGGCCACGCCGGTCAGGGCGTTGCCGACCAGAAAGGCGGCCCCGACGCCGAGCACAAGCCCCACCGCGATGACGATGAGCAAGCGGGCCACGGCGCTCCTCCTGCAGCAGGGACATGCTCAATGGCTGGACACTAACCGCCCACCTGGGCAACCGCCTAGTGACGTGACAGAAATGTAACAGGTTCTACCAGCACCCGGACTCCCGTCGCGCCCTTACCGGTGCGGCACCTGGTACACGACCAAGCCGGGACCGGCGAGCACTACCCGGCACCCGGGCAGCCGGCCGCGGAAGGGGTAGCCGCCAGGCTCCGCGGCCCGCGATGACGGCGACGCGGGGCTGAATCCGGCATCGACGATCACGTAGCGGACCCCCGCCGCCTGCAGTCGGCGGGTGAGCGGCGCGCCCGAGGAGATCACGCCATTCAGCGCGAGCGCCCGCGGATCCTCGGAGGGAATTGTCACGGGCCCCACCTGTACCCCGTCGTTCCAGATCACCGGCCGCGACAGCAGCCGGGGCCAGGGGTCAAGCACCGCCTCGCTGTCGTTCCACCCGAACCGGCGGTAGGCCGCCCACGGCAGCAGCAGCGCGCTGCCCGGCGCCCGGTCGCCGTCGATGACGCTGCGCGCTACCAGCCAGTCGGCGGGATACTGCACCGCCCGAAGGCGCCCTGCGGCTCCCCAGGCCAGCCCAGGCAGCAGCACGACCGGTGCCATCACCGCGATGGCACCCAGGAGATACCTCATCTCTTTCACGCCAGCCGGCCGGCGGAGCCGCATCAGCCACGCCACGCCGAGCCCGGCCCCAGCCGCCTCGGCCAGGGCCAGCGGCGCGACGAACTGCTGGCCATCCCTGAGCACCGCGAAGCCCGGCCAGAACTGGATCATCGCCCGGAGCAGGTCGCGGCCGGGGCCGGTCAGTCCGATGCACGCCACCGCAAGACCCGCTGCGGCGGCGATTCCCAGACCCGGCCAGCGCCTCCGGCCGAGCGCGAGGTACCCGCCGAGTGCGGCCAGGCCGAGCACCAGCCACACCGCCGAGAGCGGGCCGCCATACCCGGCGGGCACCGTCTGGGCATTCCAGACCCCGCTCAGCATCAGCAGGCTGCCGAATGCGCCGAACGGCGTGTCGGCCCTGGCCGCGAACGCCGCCACGCCTGCCGGGCTGGTGTGCACAGTCCTCGTCAGCGCCGGGACCAGCCACGGCAGGCTGAGAACCGCGAGCACCAGCAGCGCTGCGCCGACCGACAGGATCCGCCGGGCGGCCTGGCCGGCCGCGCAGGCGGCCGCGGGCACCACCACGAGCGCGGACAGGCACATGGCGGAGAAGCCGCCCACCGCGGCCGGCAGCAGCGCCAGCGTCAGGCGACCCGCCGGGCGCCACCGGGTGGGCGCGGTCCTGACCAGGGTGCACAACACCCAGGGCAGAGCCCCGTAGCCGAGCAGCAGCGCCCACTGCCCGATGATGAGCCGTTCGGCGACAAACGGATTCCAGGCGTAGAAGACCGCGCCCGCCAGGCGGGCGAGCCAGTGCTCGCCCGCCAGCAGCGCGGCCATGCCCGAGCAGGCCAGCACGAAGATGGACAGCAGCAGCAACTTCTGCACGATGTCCGCGGGCAGCGCCCTGGCCGCCGCGGCCGCCACGGCGTCACTCGGCACTGCCCTGGGCAGGGTTCCGGTCAAGCCGAAAATCGTCGCCGTGAACGGCTGCCGCGGCACGCTCACCATGTCGTAGCTGAGCAGGAAGCCCCGCTTGAGGCCCGGGCCGAGGGCGAGCATGCCCAGCAGAAGGCCGACGATGGCCGCCGGGCCGATCTGGCGGAGACAGCTCAACGGCGGACCGCAGTCGTCGGGATCTGGCTGGCTGCGGGCGACGGCTCGATGGTGCCCATGGCCCGCCGGATCGTCCGGCCGGACGTGGGAACGGGCGAGCAGCCACGCCGCGACTGGAGGCCACTCGATCCCTGGCACGGTCGCCCCATCCCTCCGGCGGCTTCCAGCACCGAGAGTGTAGCTTTCGGCACAGTTAAGTACATAAACTCCGGTGATGAGCGCCAGCCGGAGCCTCGCCGGGCTTCGCCGAGACTGGACCAGACTCGGCGAGGCAGATCCGCTGTGGGCAGTCTGCGTCGAGCCCGCCAGGCGGGGCGGCCGCTGGGACGTCCAGGAGTTCCTGGCCAGCGGGCAAGCCGAGATCACGGGCGCGATGGCCACCCTGGAGCGGCTCGGCCTGTGCACCGGGCGCGACGACGCGCTGGACTTCGGCTGTGGAGCAGGGCGGCTGACCGTGCCGCTCGCCGCGCATTTCCGCGCCGTAACCGGGGTGGATATCTCGCCCTCCATGCTGGCGCAGGCGCGGGCCCTGCACGCGGACAATCAGCGCTGCCGTTTCGTGCACAACGACAGCCTCAAGCTCAGCACTTTCGATGACGGGTCGTTCGACCTCGTGTACTCGAGCCTGGTTCTCCAGCACATGCCGACGGACCTGGCGGGGGCCTACCTGGCGGAATTCATCCGGGTGCTGCGGCCCGGCGGCGCGATCGTCATCCTCGTTCCTGAGGCGCACCTGCGTACCCCGCGCGGCATCGTGTACGCACGCGCCCCGCGCCGGCTGATCGGGCTGATTCAGCGGAAGGTCTTCGGATATCCCGCGCCGATGCAGATGCATGTTCTTCCAGCCGACCTTGTCCGGCGGCTGATCGGTGCCCATGGCGGGCGACTCGCGGCGTCCGTGCCACATGCCGGATACGCCGGGCACTGGCGGATGACCGAGCACTTCATCGTCAAGGATCGCGAGCGGGACGCCGGTCAGGCGGTAAGCCGCGTGCCGTGACGGTCAATCCGTTTGACCTGGCCCGGTCCCGTGTCCGAGCAGGCGCTCCAGCGGCGTAGCTGGCCGCAGGGCCAGGGCGCCGGTGCTGCTCTTGATCAGGATGTCGAGGACCGGCCCCTCCGCGAGTACCTCGCGAGAGCTGCCTGCGTCAGACACGATCCAGGCGCCGCTGCGGCTGCCCTGGGACGTACCGCTGCGGATGCAAGCCGAGATCAGCGCGGCCATCCGCGCCTCACCCCGGTCCCAGCCGAACCGGGCCGCCCACTCGCGGCACGCGGCGGCGACGGCCGCCCGGCGAGCCGGGTCGGCCAGCTCCTTGACCGCCCGTTGCGTGACATCCTCGATCAGTTCCCCGTCCCTGACCAGCCAGCCGGTCTGCCCGTCGCGCACCGCGTCGCGCAGGCCCTCGACGTCGTAGGCGACAGTGGGCACGCCGAGAGCTGCGGCTTCGAGCACGCACAGTCCCCAGCCTTCGCCCTGCGAGGTATTCAGGTGCAGCAGCGATCCGGCCACGATCGCCTGCTTCTCCGCCTCCGGGAGGAAGCCGCGGAGCCGGACCGTATCGGCCAGGCCGTGGGCCGCGACGCGGGCGGCCAGAGACCGCGCCGCCGGGCCGCGGCCCACCACATCGATGGTGACCCCGCGGCCGGCCAGTCGCTCCGCGACGGGCACGAGCAGTTCGGCCCGCTTGTGGGCGACCAGGCGGCCCACCCAGACCAAGGATGCCCGCGGTGGTCCCGGCGGTCCGGCCGGCTGCGGCGGGGGCAGCGGCACCCCGTTCGGGATCAGGTAGATGTCACCGGTCCAGCGCAGCCGGGTGCGCATCGCTTCGACCGTGGAGGGAGAGACCGCCACGCAGGCGTGCCGCCGGTAGGCCCACCGCGCGGCCGGCCCTTCCAGCATTCTGCCCGCCCACGCCATCCAGGACGGAAAGTGCACGGCAAACTGAACAGAATGCACATGATGCATAACGCAAAGCACAGGCACCTGCCGGGACAGCACGCACGGGGTGAAGAACGGGATCCCGTTCTGGCAGTCCAGCACGGCGTCGAAGGACCGGCGGTGCGCCAGCAGCCAGCCAAGCACCAGCGGGTACACGGTGAAGCGCCCGCCCAGCCTGATGATCTCGATCCCGTCACGGCCGTCGCGGCGGCGCTGCCCCGGCGCCCGCGCGGTCAGGAAGCGGACCCGGGCCCCCCGGCCGGCCAGGCCGCGGGCGATCTGCCACGCGTACCGCTCGGCCCCGCCGGCCTGCGGATGCCACGGGTCGCGCCAGTTGGCGATGGCGATCCGCGTGCCGCTCAGGTCTGCGGGGCACCTGCCAGCCGCGGTCACGCCGTCGTGACCGCGGCCGGAAGCGCCTGGAGGCCCGCCGACACGTCCGCCGGGAGCGCCGGAACTGGCGCGGGCGCTCGCCCCGCGGCGGCATAGTCGGCCCGCAGCCGCAGCCAGATGGAGGCGACATCACGGAAGGTGGCGACGGTGTGCCGCGGCACCGAGAAGGTGGAGCCGGGCACGTCCCGCCAGCAGACCGGGATCTCCGTCAGTGTCGCGCCCAGCCGCTGGCACCTGGCGATCAGCTCGACATCGAAGGCGAAACCGGCCGTCCTCAGTGACCGCGCCGCGGCGCGGGCCAGCGGCCCGGAGAAGAACTTGAATCCGCACTGGGTATCTGTGGCGTCAGGGACGATCCGGCGGGCCAGCGCACGGAACGTGGTGGCGCCGATCCGGCGGATCCCGCTGTGCCTGTCCTCCACGACCGAGGCGTCCAGCATTCGCGACCCGATGACCAGGGGATTCCCCCGAGTGAGCAGGCTCACCGCCACGTCCAGGGCGGACAGGTCGGTGGCCATGTCCGCGTCGCAGAACCCCACGAACGGCGCCCGGGTGGCCAGCAGGCCCGCCTGTACCGCGAGTCCCTTGCCCGCGCGGTCGCACTGCACCAGCCTGACCGGCACCGGGCCGGCAGGCCACCCCCGAACGATGTCGCCCGTCAGGTCAGTGCTCGCACTGTTGACGACCACGATCGCCGTGCGCAGCGGGAGGGTGGCTGCGTGCCGGCACAGGGCAGCCAGCCCCTCGGGCAGCCTGAGGGCCTCGTTGCGGGCCGGGACGACGATCTCGACTAGCGGCGGGGCGGCGCTGCGGCGGCCCGGCCGTGGCATGTCCGCCACTACCGTGCCCGGGTCAGCGTGAGCCGTATTGATACAGGGTGGCGTTGCTCGGCGTGCCGTTGGCCAGCCCGGTCAGCGCGTTACCGGCCAAGACGGCGGCCCCGACGGCGAGCACGACCCCTACGACGATGGCAATGAGCAAGCGGGCCACGGCGCTCCTCCTGCGGCAGGGTCACCTTCGATGGCTGGACATTAACCGCAATCCAGGTAACCGACTAGTAACGTGATCGAACTGTAACAGGTTCTAGTTTTTCTGGCGTAGTCCCAGGGCTGGTATATGGGCAGGTCGGGCGCAGAATCGTTCGCTATGTTACTGGAAGGTAGTAATTAGGTTCTACCAGCTTCCAGCCGAGTCAGTCCCGCTCGAACCCCACCAGGTTGACGTAGCGCTCAGCGGGCCGCGCCAGCCGTCCCAGCATTCCCCGCTCGGCCACGTGCATGTTCGCCCGCTGGTGGGCAGCCAGGTCGAAATCCTCCAGCGGGACCCAGGATCGGCCGGGCATCACTTTCCCGGCGTAGCCCCAATCGGCGAGAGTGCCGATGACATCCTCGATCCGCTGGTGGCGGGTTTCGAGTTCGAGAAGGAGCATCGGCGAGTCCCGCCTGATCGTGCGCTCCGCGCCGCGGAGCGCGGCCGCCTCGTGGCCTTCGATGTCCATCTTGATGAAGCGCACGTCGGTGAGGCCGAGGCTATCGATGGTGACCCGCTGAACCGTGCGGGACCGCTCGCCGGTGTGCTCGAGTGAGGCAGTACCCTCCGCGCCGCGCCCGCCGGCAGGCAGCCAGAGTTGTGCCGTCCCGCCCCGATCGGACGCCGCCGCCTCGACGACCTGGGCGGCGGGGAAGCTGGCCCGCACCAGCCGGGCCAGGTCCGGATTCGCCTCGATGGTCACTACCCGGTCGGCGAGCCTTAGCAACCGGGCCGTCCACGGCCCGTACCACGCCCCCACATCAACGGCCGTGCCGCCGCGCGGCGCCCAGGCAGCGACGCGGGCCAGCTCGACTTCGATCCGGGGGTAGATCGCCCGCATGAGCGCGGCGAAGGCCCGGCCGGGCACGGCCCGGGCGA
>ODAK010006362.1_pt1 | contig 11924 bp, 9 predicted proteins | sample 1539591 | NCBI WGS metagenome assembly ODAK01 (sample SAMEA3539303, study PRJEB22396) | soil metagenome | biome: tundra; feature: field; material: soil | place: USA | collected 2010-05 | depth 0.15 m | reverse complement strand
GGTCCACCGGCTGTGCCCGCACAGCACCTGCACGGTGTCGCCGGCGCGTACGTGCCGGGCGACAGCGTCCTCGAGCGTCACGTGCTCCACGTCCGGTCCTCTGGCTCGCGCTCTCGTGGTGCCTAGCGCCCGGTCCAGCGCGGGGGCCGCTTCTCGACGAAGGCCGCGGGCCCTTCTTTGGCGTCCTCGCTCGAGAAGACCTCGGTGGCGATGGAGGACTCGATCCGATACGCCTCTTTCATGTCGACGGCGAGACCTCGGAGCACGCTCTCCTTGGTCTTGCGCACAGCGAAGGGCCCGTTGGCCGTGATGCGGTGCGCATACTCCTGCGCCTTGGCCCGCAACTGCTCGGCGGGGACCACGGCATTGAGCAACCCGAAGGCGCGCGCCTGTTCGGCCGGCACGCGATCGGCACACAGGAGGAACTCCATCGCAGCCGGGAAGGCGATCTGGCGGGGAAGCCGCACCGTGGTCCCTCCGCCGGCGAACAGCCCGCGCTTGGGCTCCATGACCCCGAAGTACGACTCGGGTACCGCCACGCGCAAGTCACACCCACCGAGCATCTCCATGCCCCCCGCCACGCACGCTCCGTTCACCGCGGCGATGATCGGCTTGTAGAGCTTCACGCCGCGCAACACCGCTTTCACCCCGTCGTCGATCCGGTAGCCGTCGAGCTCCTCGACCTGACGCGAGGCGATCTCCCGCTGGAGCTTGGTCACCTGCGGGATGTATGTCTTAAGATCCGCACCGGTGCAGAAAGCGTTGCCGACGCCGGTGATGATCGCCACCCACGCCTCGTCGTCCTCGCCGAAGCGGTCCCAGGCGCCGCGCAGAGCGGCGAAGTGCTCCATGTCGAGACTGTTCATCGAGGCCAGACGATCGATGGTGATCCACACCACATGGTCGTCACCGAGCTCGTAGTGGACGGGCACGTTATCTCCTCTGCTCGCGTGGGAGCCCCAAGATGCGCTCCCCGATCACGTTCCGCTGCACCTCCGACGTACCGCCGGCGATGCTGGCGGCTTTCGACCACAGCCATTGGCGCTGCCACGGTCCCCACAGGCCCGACGCCGGCCCTTCCACCGCCAGCGCGGCCTCGGACATCTGCTGGGTCATGTCGGACCACGTGAGCTTCACCCAGCTCGACTCGGGCCCGGGCTCACCGCCGCGCGCCAGCTTCGAGAGCGTCCGCCAGTTGTGCGTCCGCAGCACCACGAGCGACACATAGGCGTCGACCAGCGCATCGGCGACATCGGGATCGTCGAGCGTGCCGTTCCGGGCCGCCTGCGCGAACAGCCGCGTCAGGTATCCCTCGTGCACCACTTCCTCTTTGAACGGAAAGTTCGTGCCCCGCTCGTGCGCCAACGTCGTCGATGCCACGGTCCAGCCCTGCCCGGCCGGCCCGACCAGATGCCCGGCGGGAACCGCGACTTCCTCGAGGAACACCTCGTTGAACTCAGCTTCGCCGGTGATCTGCACCAGAGGGCGGATCTCGACGCCCGCGGCCTCCATGTCCACCACCAGCAGCGACAAGCCCCGGGGCCCGGTGGTGCCGGGTTCGGTTCGCGCCAGGCACAGTCCGTACCGGGCGAACTGCGCGTACGACGTCCACACCTTCTGGCCGCTTACCCGCCACCCTCCGGTACCGGGGTCGGGCTCGGCGCGCGTCACGAGTCCCGACAGGTCCGAGCCGGCTCCGGGCTCGCTGAAGAGCTGGCACCAGATCTCGTCCGCGCTCACGATGGCGGGCAGCCACCGGCGGCACTGCTCGGGAGTCCCATGCGCCAGGAGCGTGGGGCCGGCCAGGTTGATCCCGACGCGGTTGACGAGCTGTGGGGCACCGCTGCGCGCGTATTCGGCGTTGAAGATCGCCACCTCGACAGGCGACGCCCCCCGACCCCCGTACTCCTCGGGCCAATTGATGCCGACCCAACCCGCACCCGCCAGCTTCGACTGCCAGGCGCGGCCGCGGCCGATCGTCTCGGCGAGGTCGTCACCGTGTTCGCTCATGCCCAGGTCGGGGTCAGGGTCGACGTCTTGCGTGGGCACGACGTTGGCCTCGAGCCACGCCCGCACGTCCTGCGCGAAACGTTGCTCGGTCTCGGTGAGCGACAGGTCCACCTGGTCCTTCAGATCTTCCTATAGGTCCCAGGCCTGAGCCCGGCCGCTCTCGACGAAGGCGCGGCGCAACACCGACTCCTCGTCGGCTCCGAAGGACTGGTAGCGGTCCTCGCCCCGCCCCCGCACGAACACCGGGTCCCCTTCGACGCGATCGGACCGGAACTTCTGGTGCACGAGCGTGCGCACCAGGACCTTGTTGGTGGGCGTGGTGGGCAGGGTCTGGCAGACGCGCACATAGCGGGGACGCCACTTGGGACTCAAGTCGCTCTGCCCGTCGACCCAGGTCGCGAAGGCGACGGGATCGAAGACGGCGCCGTCACCCAACACCAGCGCGGCCATGACCTGGTCCCCGGAGTCGACGTCGGGCACGCCGTAGACCGACGCCAGCATGACCTCGGGATGCCGAGCGACGATCGCCTCGACCGGCGCGGCCGGGAAGTTCTCGCCGTCCACCCTGAGCCAGTCCGATGTGCGACCCGCGAAGTACACCCAGTCATCCGCGTCGACGTATCCGAGGTCGCCGCTCCAGTACCAACCGTTGCGGGTCGTCTTGGCCATGGCCTCGGCGTTGCGGTAATAGCCCTCGAACGGGCCCACCCCGTCGACGTTGACGATCTCTCCCACGCACTCCTCGGCGTTGACGAGACGCCCATCCGCGTCGAACTCGGCGCGGGGCCGCTCCTCGCCGTCGGGGTCGACGACCTTGATCCCCTGACGCAGCTTGCCCACCGAACCACGCGGCACACCACCGGATCGGTCCAGGGCGATGCCGCCTTCGGTGGACCCGAACACGTCCACGACCGCCACGCCAAAGCGCTTGGCCACGGCTTCGACCACATGCGGCGAGCCCTCGTTGCCGTACGCCAACCGCAACGGGTTCTCGGCGTCGTCGGGTCGCTCCGGGGTAGCCAACAGATAGGCCAGGGGTTTGCCCGTGTAGTTGAACCACGTCGCCCCGTACCGGCGCACGTCCTCCAAGAACCGCGACGCGCTGAACCGCCGGGCCAGGCCGACCGAGGCACCGGCCACCAGCGCCGGGGCGAGACCCACCATGAGCGAGTTGGAGTGGAAGAGGGGCATGGCGAGGTACCCGACATCGTCAGGGCCCACGTCGAGCACCATCGTCATCCGGTTGCCGGTGGTGAGCAGCCGTCGCTGCGTGCAGAGCACCGCCTTGGGTGCGGCCGAGGTCCCCGAGGTGAACAACAGAACCCAGAGCGTCTCGACGTCGGGCTCGAGCCCAGGATCACCGGTCCCGGGCGCCCACTGAGCCAATGCGTCTTCGAGTGACTCGCCCATGGTGCGGAGGGAATCGCCCCCGTCCGTACCGGCACCTCCATCGGCTCCGTTGCCTTTGCCGTCGGCGTCGCCGGCGTCGGCGAACCGCTCTGAGACCAAGAGGCCGCCGGGCAGCGTGAGGTCACCGACCACCGGTGCGAGCAGCTCCTGGTGGCGAGGCTCGGTGATGAGCAGCTGGACGTCGGTGTAGCCGATGTCGGCGAGAAGGTGCTCGTCGCGCCGTGTGTGATTGAGCCCCACCACCGCCGCGCCGGCCAGGGCCGCGCCGGCCAGGCAGAACACGTACTCGGGGGTGTTGTCGAGCAACACACCCACATGGGGCGGGCGCGCCGGGTCGAGCCGCTGGCGGAAAAGGGCGGCGTAGCGGGTGGACTCGGCATACATCTCGGCATGGGTCCAGGTCCGCTCGCCGAAGTGCAACGCCGGTCGGGGGGCGAACTCGGGGTCCGTGCCGTTCCGGCGGAGCAGCTCGGCGGCATTGGCCGCGGGCAGCGGTGCTTCACCCGGAGCCGGCGCCAGTGCCACGCGCTCGGCCACGTCAGGTGGGGCCACGATATGAGTCCGGGACGCGGCGCGTTCTCTGACCACGGCGTCAGGTTAGACAAACCGGCCCGGCGGTAGCGTGGCCGGATGCCCCATGTCCGCAGGGCCTCGACGCCAACCGGACACCGGATCGGCCCCCGGCTGCGTCCCACGTTGGTCCAGGCCGGATCGGCGCGCTACCGGCGCGTCGGGGGCGCGTGGGACCGGGGGGCGCTGGATGCGTCCTTCGCCACGGAGCCGGGGGCCGCCGGATCGGGCTCCGCCGAATCGGGCGCCGCCGTTGTCGATGGATCGGGCCGACTCGACCCCGGGGCAGTCGAATCTGCCATCTCGGCGCTGGCGGGACGGCTGGCGGCGACGGGCGTGCGGCGAGGCGACGTCGTGGCCTGGCAGCTGCCCAACGGTGCCCCCCCTCTCCTTCTCTATCGAGCGTGTTGGCGCCTCGGTGCTGTCGCCGCGCCCCTGCATCACCGGTTGGGTGGCGCCGAGGTGGCGGCCGCTCTCGAGCAGGTGCACCCAATACTCGTCATCGCCGCTCCCGACATGCCGGGATCGGAGTGGGCGGGGGCGCTCGTCCCCGCGGGACAAGGGACCGAGCACCTGATGAACGTGCTCGAGTCCGGGCCCTCCGTGCCGGCCGGCTCCTCCCCGGCCCGGGCCACCGACATCGCGGTGGCGCTGTTCACCTCGGGGTCCACCGGGGTACCCAAGGCGGCACTGCACACGCACCGGAGCCTGGGCTACAAGGCCGCCCTGATGGTTTCGGTGCACGGGCTTCGGCCCGGCGACGCCGTCCTCATGCCTGCGCCCTTGGCCCATGTGTCGGGCCTGCTCAACGGCGTGCTCATCCCGGCGACAGCGGGGATCCCGACCGTGCTCATGGCGGCGTGGGACCCCGACGAGGGTGTCCGCTTGATCGAAGAAGAGCGCGTGTCGTTCATGGGTGCACCCCCCGTCTTCTTCACTCAGATGGCCGCGTCGTCGGGCTTCCGGCGCAAGAGGACGCAGAGCCTGCGGCTGGTCTCGACCGGGGGAGCCTCGGTGAGCCCCGCCTTCGTGGACGCCACGAGCGAAGCGTTCGGATGTCGCGTGAAGCGGACGTACGGATCGACCGAGGCACCGACGATCACGACTTCTGGCCCCGACGACAGCGTCGAGCGCGCGCGCGACACCGACGGCCGTGGCTTCGGGGAGGTCGAGCTCGAAGTGCACGACCCCGAGACCTCGGCCCGACTCGGGCCCGGCACGGTAGGCGAGCTGTGGCTGCGGGGCCCGGAGCTGTTCGCGGGCTACGTCGATCCCGACGCCACGGCCCGGGTGCTCTCGGAACGAGGACGGTGGTTCCGCACCGGCGACCTCTGCGTGCTCGACGGGGAGGGCTGGCTCCAGGTGGTGGGCCGACTCTCGGACATCATCATCCGCGCCGGGGAGAACATCTCGGCGTCGGAGGTCGAAGCCGTGCTCGAGGCTCATCCCGACGTTCGCCACGCCGTGGCCGTGGCACTTCCCGACCCTGACGTCGGTGAGCGCGTGGCCGCCTTCGTGGAGGCGACTGCACCATTCGACCTGGCCGCGTGCCGGGCCTGGTTCTCAGAACGTGGGGTGACTCGCTTCAAGACCCCGGAGATGGTGGTCCAACTCGATGCCCTGCCGGTTCTCGCCGCCGGCAAGCCCGATCGCGCCACGATGCGCACCATGGCGGCCGAGCTCCGCAGTGGAGCACAACCGGCCTGAACGGCAGTTCGGTCTGGTTCAGAGCACCGGCAGTCCGGCCTCGACGCGCGACCGGAGAATGCGAGCGATGCGGTCTCGATGATGCGCGGCGTCACCGAAGGTCACCTGATCGAGCTGCGAGCGCTTCAGGAACAGGTGGAGGTCGTGCTCCCATGTGAACCCGATGCCACCGTGGACCTGCAGTCCCGAGGCCATCACGCGCCGAGCCGCGTCGGAGCACCACACTTTGGCCGCGGATGCCGCCACCGTAGCTTCGGGGTCACGAGCCCCCACGGCCCACGCCGCATAGTACGCCGCGGATCGCATGCCCTCCACGTCCACCAGCATGTCTGCGCACCGGTGCTTCACCGCCTGGAACCCGCCAATCGGCCGGCCGAACTGCACGCGGTCCTGGGCGTACTGGACCGTCATCGCCAGCACGACGTCGGCGGCACCGAGCATCTCGGCGCATACAGCGACGAGCGCCCTGTCGAGCACCGCATCGGCGACCCGGTCATCGCCGAGCCAGCGTGCGGGTCGGTCGTCGAGCTCGAGCCACCCGATGCTGCGGGTACGGTCCATGGCCGGTTCGTCACGGGGTCGTGTGCCGCCGTCCTCGGTGGCCAAAGCGAAGATCGCCGGGACACCCTCTGTCTCGGCGAACACCAGGAGAACGTCGGCCAGCGGGCCGTCGATCACCGGGTCGGACCGACCGGTCAACCGCCACGTCCCGACATCGTCGCGTCGGGCCCGCACCACGTCGGCGCGGCGCGACCAGGCCACCGCTCCTGTGGCCTCGCCCGTCGAGAGGCGCCGTGTCCACTCCGCCCCGTCGACGTCCCCCAGGCCGAGGCTCGCTTCTCCGTCGAGCGCGCCGCTCGCCAACGCGGAGGAGATGGCGCCATGGGCGACCACCGTCCCGGCGAAGGGCACCGGGGCCAGATGCCGTCCCAGCTGCTCACCGAGCACAGCCACCTCGACCAGACCGAGCCCCAGACCACCCTCGTGGTCGGAGCGCTCGACCGCCGGCCATCCTTGTTCTGCCATGGCCGCCCACAACGCGTCATCGCGATGCCGACCGCTGTCGGCCACCTCTCTCACTCGGGTCGACGAACAGGCATCGTCGAGGAGACTCGCAGCCGCGTCGCGCAGCGCAACCTGATCCTCTGACAGCTCGAAGTCCACGGGCCGGAGCCTACCGACAGGCCCGTTCGGGAGCCTGACGCATGTGTCATGCTGGCGCGGGCGATGGACCTGACGACGACGCCTGAACAGGAGCGCCTCCGCGAACAGCTGCGGGGATGGCTCCGCAGCCACCTGCCATGGGAGTACGGGGTGGGTCTGCCCCCGCGCTTCGACAACCTCGCCGAGGAAGTTGCCTTCGGACGCCGGTGGCAGGCGGACCTCGCCGACGCCGGATGGGTGGCGGTGACCTGGCCCACGGCATACGGCGGGCGAGACCTCGGTCCCGCGGAGAATTTCGTAGTCCAAGAAGAACTGGCGCGTGCCCGCGCTCCCGAGCTCGTGGGCCGCATCGGCGTCAACCTGGCGGGACCGACGCTGCTCGCCCACGGGACCGACGATCAGAAGGCGCGCTGGCTGCCATCGATCCCGACGGCCAGAGAGCTGTGGTGCCAGTTGTTCTCCGAGCCCGACGCGGGCTCGGACCTCGCCGCGGTGCGAACCACCGCACGTCGCGTCGACGGAGGCTGGCGGCTCGACGGTCGAAAGGTCTGGACGTCCTACGCGCAATTCGCCGACTGGGGGGTGTGTCTGGCTCGCAGCGACCCCAGCGCCCCCAAACACAAAGGCCTCTCCTTTTTCACCGTGGACATGCACGCACCGGGAGTGGACGTCCGTCCCCTGGTGCAACTCACCGGTGAAGCCGAGTTCAACGAAGTGGAGCTCACCGAAGTGTTCGTGCCCGACGATCAGCTGGTGGGAGCGACGGGAGAGGGTTGGCGGGTGGCCGGATCGACCTTGTCGAACGAGCGAGGGGTGAACCCCCGTCAACTCGTGATCCACATGCAACATCTCGAAGAGCTCTTGTCGGCCGCGGCGGCTTGTGGCGCGTTCGACGACACCCGACTTCGCCGCAGGCTGGCTCAGGCGTATGTCGAGGTGCGCCTGTTCCAACTCCACAATTGGCGTTCGCTCTCCAAGCTGCAGCGGGGACTCGAGCCCGGCCCCGAAGGAAGCATCCTCAAGCTGTACTGGAGCGAGATGAGCAAGCGTCTCCACGCCCTGGCCCTCGACGTCTTGGGCCCGGCCGCACCCCTGTGGCGCGACGCCACGGGGAATCCCGGCGATGGATCGTGGCAGCGGGCGTGGCTCTACTATCAGGCGGCGTCGATCTTCGCGGGAACCAACGAGATCCAGCGCAATGTGGTCGGTGAGCGGGTGCTGGGCCTCCCGCGCGAACCGGTCGCGCCCGAAGGGGCTCGTTGACCACCGGGTTGCGGGGAGAAACCGACCGCATGCCGGGGGGCATCAACCTCTCGGTGAAGGCGAAGGAGGCTTGCCATGTCGAGCAATGAGCCGGTGGTGCGCTACGAGGTCGACGGGCCCGTGGCAACGCTGACGATGAACCGTCCCGAGGTCGCCAACGCGCAGAACACCGCGCTGATCGACGCCCTCGACGCGTGCTTCGACCGCGCCGACGCCGATGACGACGTCCGCGTCGTGATCCTGGCGGGTGCCGGCAAGCACTTCAGCGCCGGACACGACCTCAAGGCGATCGTCGGCAACGAGGGAGCCGACGACTGGGTCGCCATGCGCGAGACGCCGGAGGGGAAGTTCCACCACGAGCAGGTCATGTATGTCGACCGCTGCCGCAGGATCCACGATTTCCGCAAACCGACTATCGCCGCGGTCCAGGGCAAGTGCGTGGCGGCAGGCCTCATGTTGGCGTGCATGTGCGACCTGATCGTGGCCTCTGACGACGCGTCGTTCTCCAACCCCGTGCTGCGCATGACCGGCGCCGGCGTCGAGCTTCTGGTCGAGCCCTGGGAGCTCGGCATCCGCAAGGCGAAGGAATTCCTCCTTGCCGCCGAGGAGCTCGATGCCGCCGAGGCGCTGCGACTCGGCCTCGTGAACAAGGTCGTCCCCCGGGCCGATCTCGCGGCACGCACCATGGAGCTCGCCCAACGTGTCGCCCTCGTTCCCCCGGTGACCGCACAGGTGGTCAAGAGCTCGATCAACCACGTCGGGGAGCTGATGGGCAAGGGCGCGTCGTGGCGATACCACTTCATGGCCCACCAGTGGGCCCACAACACCGCCACCGCGCTGTCCGCGCTCGACCAGCGCAAGAAGATGGGCTCGATGAAAGAGGTCTTCGCGGCCCGCGACCGGGGGGATGCGGCCGAAGCACCTCCCGAGCAGGGCTGACACCCCGGCGTGGCGCGCCCCCTCGAGGGTCTTCGGGTCATCGACGTCGGCACCAGGATCGGTGCACCGTTCTGCGCGGGGCTCCTCGGCGAGTGGGGTGCCGAGGTCGTGAAGGTCGAGCAGCCCCGTGGCGGTGACTTCATGCGCACCATCGGGCCCTTCGTCGACGGCTACTCGTTGTTCTGGGCGGTGGAGGGTCGGGGTCGCAAGAGCGTCACCTGCGACCTGCGTACGCCAGAAGGTCAGGACCTCTTCCGCCGCCTGGTGTCGACGGCGGATGTCGTGTGCGAGAACTTCCGGCCCGGGACGATGGAGGAATGGGGACTGGGCCCCGCTGCGCTCGACCCGCACCTGGTGTTCGTGCGCATCAGCGCCTTCGGCCAGGACGGCCCCTACTCCGCCCGGCCCGGGCTCGATCGGTTGGGTGTGGCATACGGGGGCCTGCTCCATCTGACCGGTGAGGCAGATCGACCACCGGTGCGACCGGGCGTGACGGTGGCGGACTACCTCACCGGCGTGTTCGCCGCCGAGGCGGCCCTCGCGGCACTGTACCGACGCGACGCCTCCCGTACCGGGGTTGGAAGCGGCACGGGTACAGGCGCTGTCATCGACGCGTCGCTTTACGGGTCGGTCCTGCGCATCTTGGAGTGGACGATCCCGGCCTACGACCGCCTCGGGACGGTGCGAGCCCGCGAGGGCAACCGGTTGTCGAACTCGGCCCCGCTCGACAACTACCCCACCGCAGACGGGAACTATGTCTGCGTAGTGGCCGGAGGCGACGCCAACTTCGGTCGCCTGTGTCGCGCCATGGGTCGCCTCGACCTGCTCGAGGACCCCCGCTTCACCACCCTGGCCGATCGGGCCCGCAACGGCGACACCATCAACGCGTTGGTGGCCCAGTGGACGTCGACGCAGAGCGCGGCCGAGGTGGAGAGGGCATGTGTCGCCCACGACGTGCCTGTGGCGACGGCCTACAGCGCTCGAGACATCGCCCTCGATCCCCATTTCGAGGCGCGCCACGATCTCGTCGCCGTCGACGACCCGGTCCTCGGTCCGATTCGCCAGCAATCGCCGTATCCCAGGCTCGTGGGAGAGAGCACGCCAGTGCCGAGCGGAGCGCCTTCCCTCGGGGCGCACAACCGCGAGGTCTGGTGCGACCTCGTCGGCCTCTCGTCATCCGAATTCGAAGACCTTCGGGCCAAGGGGATCGTATGAGCGCTCGATCCGGACTCCGCGTTGGTCCCTATCAAGGACGGTCGATGTGAGAGCACTCGTATTCGGCTCCGCACCCTCGCCCGACGAGGCGCGGCCCCAACCCACCGACGACCTCGAGCGCATGTTGGCCTCGCTGCCGTTCGGGCTGCACATCATCGAGGACGCTCGACCCCCGCGCCCCGACTGGGTGATCACGAGGCCGATCCTGTCGGGCATCTGCGGATCCGACGCCAAGCTGGTCCTGGGCGACTTCGGCGAAGGTGACATCGACAATCCCATGTCCGCCTTCTCATCGCTTCCCCATGTGCCGGGACACGAGGTGGTGGCCGAGGTCGTCGAGCTCGGTCCGGCCGCACAAGGCGTGGAGGTCGGAGACCGGGTGGTCCTGAACCCGTGGCTCACGTGCGCGCCCCGCGGTGTCGAACCCCTGTGCCCTCCGTGTCAGGCCGGCGACCTGAATCTGTGTTGGAGCTTCACCCGCGGCGCGCTCGGGCCCGGTGTCCATGTGGGCGTGACCACCGACGCGCCCGGTGCATGGGCGGACCTCCTTGCCGCACACGACTCGATGTTGATCCCCGTCCCCGCCAACGTGTCGGACACCTTGGCGGTGCTGGCGGACCCCTTCTCGGTGTCGATGCACGCCATCTTGCGCCATCCGCCACCGCCCGGGGGCAAGGTGCTCGTGTACGGCGCCGGTGCGCTGGGCGTCACGAGTGTGGCCGCCCTGCGCGCCCTGTTCCCCGACGTCGAGGTGGCGGTGGTGGCGCGCTTTGCCGCCCAGGCCGAATTCGCCACCCGGCTGGGTGCGAGCAAGGTGGTGGCACACGAACCGCGCCTCGCAGTGGTGGAAGAGCTGGCCGAGTGGTCCGGTGGAGTGCTCCACAAGCCCTTCGACGGGCTGCCCGTCGCCCACCCGGGAGGGATCGACGTCGTCTACGACACGATCGCCAGGCCCGAGACCCTCGAAGTCGGAGTGCGCGTGCTCGCCGAGCGCGGCACCCTCGTCCAGAGCGGCGTCTCGACCCCGGGACGGTGGGAGTGGACGCCGATCTACTTCAAAGAGCTCACCATCGCCGGATCCAATGCGTTCGGGATGGAGGAGGTCGACGGGGTACGCAAGCACGCCATCGCCCACTACCTCGATATGACAGCCTCCGGACGTGTGGACCTCACCGGCATGTTGACGCACCGGTTCCCGCTCGAGCGGTGGTGGGACGCCCTGCGGGCCATCGCCCGTCAAGACGAGAGCGGGGCCATCAAGGTCGCTTTCGAGGCATCCTGAGCCGGTCGGTGACTACGATGCCCCGGGAATGGAACCGGCTTCCACGCCGAGCGCCCCCACCGGGCCCAACCCGGTGAGCAGCCAAGGCGCGAAGAGCGGCACGAACGGGAAACGGGCTGCGTCCCGCGGCGGCAAGGTGGCTGTCGTGGCCGGGGAGCCTGCGAGCAAACGCGCCCTGCGGTCCCAGGGTCGCAAGACCATGCGCAAGCTCCTCGACGCCGCCATGGTCGTCTTCGCACGCCGGGGATACCACGCCGCCCGGGTCGACGACATCGTCAAGGTGGCACGGACCTCACACGGCACTTTCTACCTGTACTTCTCCAACAAAGAGGATCTCCTCCGAGCCTTGGTCGGAGAGGCAGGG
>ODAK010006361.1_pt1 | contig 11925 bp, 13 predicted proteins | sample 1539591 | NCBI WGS metagenome assembly ODAK01 (sample SAMEA3539303, study PRJEB22396) | soil metagenome | biome: tundra; feature: field; material: soil | place: USA | collected 2010-05 | depth 0.15 m | reverse complement strand
GCGGGTATCAGATGGACCGGTCGATGCGGCTGCGGATCGGGCACTACCTCGACGGTGGCGGGGCGCCGTACCTGGGCTGAGTCTCCTGGCCGAGGTCAGGGACGCTGGCGTGCACGCGGCCGACGGCTTCCAGGATCTGCGGGGTGGCGCGGCTGATGAACCGGCTGACCAGGTGGGCGGAGCCGTAGCGGTCGTGGATCTCGGCCAGGCGGCGGTGCACCTGGACATGCTCGCCGTCGGGGCTGGTGGTCATGTCACTGAAGGTCAAGGCGTCGGCCAGGTGCTGCGGGGGCGCGGGGAACTCACTCGTTAGCAGGGCTGCGAGGCCGCGTTCCCCGGCCTCGATGACGGCGCAGGAGTGATGCGCGACCAGACGGCACAGCATCGGTCCGCGTGCCCGGCATCGCGGAGGTAGCGGGCGCCGTCCAGGCCATGCAGCCCGGTCCCGGCGAGATCGGGAAGGTAGCCGATGTCGTGCAGCCAGGCAGCGGCTTCGAGCCGATCGGCGTCGGCGCCGACGGCCGGCGCGAGGCCCCTGGCTCGACGATGCCGTGATCCTTTGGACGTTCCCCCGCGCGACCCCGGCGGGGCCGTCGGGGAGGACGGGGATGTTCTGTCTCACTCCCCCGCCGCCAGGTCAAGCCGCGCCCAGACGACCCGGCTGCCGTCATTGGCGGGTTCGGTTCCCCAGCCGTCCGGACCGGTGAGCGCTTCCACCACGTCCAGGCCGTGCGGCCTGTCATCGTGCTGCCGGCTCCGCCAGGGGCCACCGAGGTCTTCGGCCTCGACCCAGACGTAATCCGCGTGCAACTCGGCCCGGACGGTGAAGAACTCGCCCCGGCTAGCCGAGTGCAGGACCGCATTGCTGGCCAGTTCGGATGTGATGAGGACCGCGTCATCGAGGGCCGGGCACCCCGCCAGGTGCCGGGCCACCGCGCGGCGCGCGTCCTGCACCTGGTCCGGGCGCCCTGGGTACGTACCCGTGAAACGTGTCGCCGTGGCCGGCTTAGGCATCACGGGAAGTCAGGCCGTGGCCGCGGAGAGTCGGGCTGTCCCGGCAGCGCGGCGGCGGTCTTCGCGCAGTGTCTGCTTCAGATCTGCCTGAAACGCATGGAGCCTCTCGCGCTCGGCAGGCGGCAGGTCTGACCGTTCGGCTACCAAGTCGACGAGACTCCTGACCTCCTCAAACTGCGCCGCGGTGTACAGCTGGACCGACCTGCTGGGCATCTGGATGTTCCTCCTGACTGCGTACGGCTCCTGAGACCGGGAGGCGGCTGTGCCGCACGCCCTGGTCCCCCAGGCTGCTGCAGATGCTGGAACTTCTACACACCACCTGAGGGACTTCTAGGGACGTCTTCTGGTACGGTCGGGAAGTGTCCTCGCGTTCCGGGAGGCGGGAACGGTGAACGAGCCGCTGCGCCGAGCTCTATTGCATGGGCGACTACGGGGAAACGATGTCGCCGCCCGCCTGGGCGTCGATCCCAAAACGGTGCGGCGCTGGCTGAACGGGCGTGTGCCCTATCCGCACAACCGGGCCGCTCTTGCTGACCTGGTTGAGGCGGACGAGGCAGACCTGTGGCCAGATGCCGGCGGACCCCTCGCGGCGCGGACTCGGCCCGACGATCTGGGGACGGTCTATCCACATCGATGGGCCGTTCCGCGCGAGGTCTGGACCAGGCTGTTCGCTTCCGCCGAGCACGACATCGGCATCCTCGCCTACAGCGCCCTGTTCCTCGCCGAAGACACAGGAATCCTCCGCATCCTCGCCGATAAAGGCCGCGCCGGAGTGACCGTACGAATCGCGCTCGGAGACCCTGACGGACCGCACGCCGCGGAGCGCGGAGAAGAAGAAGGCATCGGCGACGCCATGCCCGCCAAGATCCGCAACGCCCTGACCCTTTACCGGCCGCTCACCAACGTCCAGAACGTCGAGATCCGCATTCACCGCACCGTGCTGTACAACTCGATCTACCGCGCCGACGGCCAGCTCATGGTCAATCAGCACACCTACGGCATCCCAGCCGCCCAGGCACCCGTATTCTGCCTACGCGATACCGGCAGCGGCGAGATGGCCGCCCTCTACCGCGACAGCTTCGAGCGCGTGTGGGCCAGCTCTGCGCCGCTCGCATAACGTCGCCGATCAGCGTAAGGGAGTAGGCCAAAAGCGGCGGTTGTGCAATGTTTCTTATAATTTAGAAATCGGCCCCTAGGTCAGCTCTTTGATCTGACTTCGGGCATGATGTCAGGTTTGATGCTCTCGCCACGCCTGTTGCGAAATTCAGTAACGTGGTGAACAGAGGAGGGGGTACCTTTGCGCCAGACCGGAACCACACCGCATGCGACATCGTGACAATAGGACACTTTCTGCGGAATGGCGGACAGCCGTTAATGGCGGCCTGGCATTTCGCGAACGTCGGTGGTGGCGCATCGCCCTTTTAGGAGATTACTACTAAACCGGCAGCCCGAAAGCGGCTATCGATCAATGAGGTGGACCGGCAAGGAAGTCGAACACATACAGTCCTGCCCAGCTCGCGGCGGCCACGCCCTCGGTACCAAGCCATGAGAAAGCAGAAAATGCGTGGTCGACACGCATTAGCGCTTGGATTTGCCCATTAGTTGGATCCCAGATCTGCATTGTTCCCTCCTCGGTGGTGGCCAACCAACTACCATCCGGCGAAACAGCCGCGGCGCTTACGCGACCGTGCTGGATGGCAAGGACAGCGCGCTCTCGCCCCGATACAGGATCCCAAATTCGAATTGCGCCTTCCTCGGTGGTGGCCAACCAACTACCATCCGGCGAAACAGCCGCCACGCCCATCTGACCGCGCTGGATGCCAAGGACAGCGCGCTCTCGTCCCGATGCAGGATCCCAGAGACGCACCGGGCCACGATCATCGGTAGTTGCTAGCCAACCGCCATCTGGCGCAATAGCCGCAGTGCGTATCGCACGTTTTCGAGAAGAAAGAGTTTTGCGTAGATTTCCGGTATAAGCGTCAAAGAGACGCACTACGCCACGACTGTCAGAGACAAGCCACCGGCTATCCGGTGCAATCATTATAGAATCGATCTGGTGACCGAATAGCGTCGCTCGTTTAGACTGCGTCTTTGTATCCCAGATCACCGTACTGCCGCCAACTTCGCGAGCGGCCAACCACGTACCATCCGGCGCGATGGTGATACCCGTAATCTTGGCGCTGTTCCCGAGGAGGGGCCGGACAGTGAATTCTTCGCGTTGCACTCCGCTGGTAGGGTCCCAGAGCCGTACAACACCTTCGCTGTCGCCTGTAGCCAGCCAGCTGCTATCTGGCGAGATCGCCACTATGGTAACCCTACGACGAATTCCGTATTTGATATTCTCTATGGTTGCACGACACTGTCCGGTAGCGATCTCCCAGGTTCGAACTACGTGGGCCTCATCACAAGTCGCCAGCCAGCCGCTATCCGGTGCGATCGTCACCGAGGTAATCTCTCGTATATTCCCTCGCTCATCCGTGCTAGTGATGACTGCGCGTTCAGAGCCTGTAGAAGCGTCCCAGATGCGCAACGAGTTACCGACAATGGTTGCTAGCCAATCGCCGTCCGGCGCGACTCTCATTGCCGTCGGCATGCGACTGCGGGGAGAAGGAGAATCTCGATGCTGCCCCATGGCTACATCCCAGATTCGCACCGTTCCGCCCTCGTCACCGGTTGCCAGCCACCTGCTGTCTCCCGCAACAGCAACAGCAGTCACCGCGCGGTTATGGCCAGCCAGGGCAGCACGCTCCGTCATAGTAGCCGCATCAATAATCCGCACCACGTTGTCAGTTCCTCCAGTCGCCAGCCATCTGCCGTCCGGGGCGACTGCCATCACCTTCGCTGAAGGGCCACGGCTCTGGCTGGCTGTGCTGATCGCCTGCCCAGTAGAGGCATCCAAAATCCTCAGTCGGCCATCGCTGATGGTTGCCAGCCAGCTGCTATCTGGTCCGATCAGAAGCGCGCTTACCCTTCCATGATAGGTCGGAAGGGAGGCGCGCGCCTGACCCTTAACTGCATCCCAGATACGCACCAAGCCGGTGTCGCTTGTTGCTAGCCAATTACCGTCAGGAGAGATCGCCACTGTGCTAACGCGCCCGCGGTGGCCAGTGACGGTTGCTTTGAGACGCCCGGTGGCAGTATCCCAGATCTGAGCCTTGCCGTTGGTGCAGCCGGCTGCCAGCCAGCTACCGTCAGGTGCGATCGCGACGGAAACTATTTGATAACCTCGGTGGCCAGTCAGAGTGGTTCTTAGCTGCCAGGTGATCGCATCCCATACCCTCACCTTCCCTCCGACGCCACTCTCGTCCACCGTAGCCAGCCGAGTGCCGTCTCTGGAGATCTCGATGCTGGCTACTCGACCGTGGTGCCCAGTAAGAGAAACTTGTTCTTGCCCGGTAAATGCGTCCCAGATCCGCGCTACTCCGTCGGTGCCGCCTGTGGCGAGCCAACTGCTATCGGGCGATATCGCCATCGCCATAACTTGGTGTCCACGGTGCCCAGTGAGAGTTGCACGCGCCCGTCCCGAAGCTGCATCCCAGATTCGCACAGTGCCACCGCGATCGCTCGTGGTCAGCCAACTGTCATCCGGCGCAATCGCCAACACATCTATTGAACCGTCATGGCCCGTTAGGACGCGACGGAGGGCCGAGTGAGGTATGTCCGGCAGCCGCCATCGGTTGACCAGCCGAGGTCGATGCGGCAACTTCCGCAATGCGGATACTTGCTGCTCCCACTCCGGGTTGTCGGCCACCCTGCTGTGCAGCACGTCTACCACGGCTTCCGGTGGCTCGGTAGGAGCCAGCAAATGAGCCGCGCGTGTTAGCGCGGTGCGGAGCCTGACAGCAGAAGGCGTGCCGACCATCGTAAGGTCAGCAGCGGGACCTGCGGGACCAAACTTCAGGAGCCGCGCCCCCACCCACCTCAAGTCGCTAGCCGTATCCTCAGCCTCAGCCTTTCGCCCTGCGTCCAAGAGGTGCTCAATCAGGTGCTCCCACATGTACCGATCATCCGAGTCCAGGTTCCACCACATGACCTTTGTCGACTTGTGCGTGCTACCGTTCGAGGTATCGACCGGTAGATCCGCAGCGATGGCGTTCAGGAGCTGTCCGTTCAGCGCGGCTAGCTGATCGGACCCCAATTCGCCACGCAGGAAGTCGCGGACCACATCGTGGATCTTGAGCCCGCTGAGCCTCGCGGAATCGGAAGACATCGAGACCAGAGCCAATTCGTTCAATCGACTGCACAACCGAGCCGCGCGCAAATCATCGAATCCAGCAGTAACATTCCATAGCCGAGCGACCAAGCTGAAGGGAACAATCTCATCTTCAGCGAACAAGCCCAGTTCCGTGAAACGCAGTGCTTCATCCGGACTCAACAAGCTCGTACTCGCACCAATTGTTGCCCGCACAGCCCTTGCGCGCTCTGCGGGCACTCCTACTCGCAAGGTCTTGCTGTCCTCGCCCAGCAGGTCGTCCACTACCGCCGGGCCGACCGCTCGTAGCCGCTCCAACAACTGCACCCCTGCTGCGCGGACATCCGCTCCGCTTCCCGCAGCGATGGCCAAGATCTTGTTGACCAGGCGCAGTAGTAGAGGCCACCGTCCTGTCACTTCAAGCAGTCCGCCCGCCACCATCGGATCCAACGGCGGCAGCCCAGCCATCAACAGCTTGCGCGCTTGTTCTCCTGACATCTGGTCAACCAACACCGCTTGCGTGCGTGCACCCAGCAACCCCGGGACGCGAGTCGTGACCAACCGTGCGCACCCCCGCGCACCGCTAGTGAACGGCGCCAGTTGTTCTGTCTCCCATACGTCATCAATGACCAGCAGCCGTTGCGGACCAGCTTCAAGGAGCATTCCTAGTCGGCTACCCGCAATCTCCGGGTCTGTGAATGAAGCCTCCTCACCGCTTAGGAGTTTAATAACGTCGTTTACCTTGGCAGCCATCGCTGCGGCGCCTCGGATGTCCCTTCCGATCGTTATCGGATAAATGCCTCCGCGGAACCGACGCTGCACTCGATGATCAGCACACACGATCCGCGCCAGAGTAGTCTTTCCGAAGCCACCTGCGCCGTGCAATCCCGTGGTAATAGCCACGGTCTTGCCATTGCGATTAAGCAATGCCGACACGACCTGGCCTGCCTCCTGCGGGCGGTCGATCACCCATTCAGGTAGTGCGAGCTCAGGTGGGACTTGCAATCTTGGCGGCCTGGAAATCAGAGGCAAAATGGCGACCGCGACGGCTGCAAGTGTGGTCACCAAGCTCAGCACACTCGCCCACAAGCTCGCCTTCGCCAAGCCCTGTCCAGCCAGGAACAGACCAACAAAGACACATGCGGCCGCGCTCAGGGCAGCCACGAAACCAGTGATGATCTTTGCTCGCCGAGACATAGCTTATACTTGTCACTAACTGCGACTTTTCAGTCGTCGCTTGGGTTTGTCATCCGCCTGACCTGAGGTTCTAACACTACGCAGCGTCCCACGATTACCGGTTCGGCGTGCGTAATGCGATCTGTGGTGCCGCGCTGGCGGTATCGTCTCCAGTCTGACTCCTGGCGGAGCGTACATCCCTGCCGGCACGAACCGCGTCAAAAACCTAATCGCACGGTGGAGCGTGCCCATAGACCAGCGATTACCTGCGCATCGGTAGATAGCCAGCCATTCACCGTCGCCATCAGCCGACATGCCAGGGATTGTATACAGAACTGCGCAGATACGGATCCAGCAAGCGAGTCAACTGCGGACCTGATTACCGTCAGTTATGTTCGGCACCTCGATCCCGTGATCTTCGCCTGTTCATCAGGATCTGGTCTCTCCGAATGACACCCGATCGGGGTTCTGCCTGGCGTTGCGCAGATCCATGCAAGGTACGCCGCAGGCCTAGCGGGGTCAAATGCTGCACTCCCTGTTACGCCTGCGCATTAGGAACCACCGCAGCGCTGCCTAACCGCCTGGAGAAACGATACAGCTGCCACGCTTCCTCATTTTCTTGTTTGTGCTGGTCACTGACGCCTTCCCGCTCCCGCTGGATTCTCCCGCGCTGGTCGCTGCCAGCGATCTTGTACTGCCCGTCCTCACCATGATCTATATCCGCGCAGACCGTTGCATTCATCTGAATGATCATGGTCAGTCCCGCGGCCGCGTGACGTGGAAGGAGGCAGCTGTTGGCCGTGGTCGTGACCGTCGCCAAGGGCTACGACCTGGACTACATCTGGAAGAACCAAGGCCGGGCCGACGTGGAGAAGAGCACCGGCGGCTACTACATCAACGCCGCCCAGGCCGGGGAGGCACCAGGCCGGTGGTGGGGCCCGGGAGCTCAAGCACTCGGCTTCGCGCCCGGGCAGGTAGTGAAGCGCGCACCGTACAAGGCGGTTTACCAGCAGCGCGACCCGCGGAGCGGGGACAAGCTGGGGCGGCCGCGCGGCAGCTATGCCAAGTTCGCTGATCACCTGGCGCGGCTGCGGGCAGCCGAGCCGCATGCGACGGCGGAGCGGGTGGTCGAGCTGGAGCGGGACGCGGCCCGGGCAGCCCGGCAGCCCGCCGTCTACACCGACGTGACCGTCTCGTTCTCCAAGTCGATCTCGGTGCTGCACGCCTCCCTGCGGGAAAACGCCCGCCGGGCACAGCTGGCCGGGGACGGGCGGGCGGCAGCGTACTGGGCCGGACGGGAAAAGAAATTCCAGGACATCCTGCACCGGGGTAACCGGGCCGCGCTGGAGTACCTGCAGCTGTGGGCGGGTGTCACCCGGGGCGGCTACCACGGTGTCTGGGTTGGCGGCCAGGAGCCGGGCCGGTTCGAGGAGGCCGGGCTGATCGTGACGTCGTGGCTGCAGGGCACCAGCCGGGACGGCGACCCGCAAGATCACATCCATAACCAGATCGCGCGGATCACCCGCACGATCAGCGACGGGAAGTGGCGCGCGCATGACACGGCGAGCCTGCGCGCGGTCCTGGGCGCGCTGCAGGCGGTGGCGGCCACCGCGGTGGAGTGCGAGCTGACGGCCGAGTTCGGCGTGAGCTGGGTGCCGCGCGCGGACGGGCGCGGCAACGAGATCGCCGGGATCACGCAGGCGCAGATGGACGCCTACTCCACGCGAACGGTGCAGGTGCGCGAGAAGGAACGCGAGGCCTGCGGTCCCAGGGTGGCCAGGTCAAGAAAGACGGTCGCGCCGCGGCGCCGGCAGCGTCCCTGCAGCGGCGCGGCGATCAGGTTCCCCAGGCCTCCTGCCTGCCGGACGTCTTGGGAGGGGAACAGGCGGTCATAACTGGACAGGTCCATCCGCCCGCGCAGCGCGATCGCCTCTCGCAGCAGCCCGGTACCTACCTGACGTGCCTCAGCGGCAGGAACAGTCGCGGCGAAAAACATCCACGCGTGCGCGCCAGTTCCGGATCGAGACACCTCCAGAGCGGCCGGCGCACCGGCACCACGGGCAGCTTTCAGGTAGGCCAGCGCATCCAGCATCGCCGACGGGCCATCGAAATCAGCCGCGAGCCACCAGCATCGGTCACCATCCAGCATCGGGTACAGCCCGAGGTCAAGATCGCCCGACAAGTGCGCAGTGACGACCTCCTCGGTCAGCGGCAGATACTCCCGCTGCGCGGCCGGGATCCCCTTGCGCCAGCCACCTCGGACCGCTGGCATCCACCCGGACTTCCCGGCGCGCACATTGTCCCACCGCACCGCGTATGCATCGGTCCGGGCGGCGAACAGCGCGCCGAAGAACGCCACCTTCATCACCGGCGGCGACCCGGCATCGACCACGCCTGGAGCCGCGTCGAACAGTCCTGTCTGCGCCGGGCCCGGCGGGCGAGCCTGTTCCGGCGTCATCCGCAGCAGCCTCAGCAAACGAGCATTTTCCGCCCGCAACTGCGCCACCTGCACCCGCAACGCCGACAGTTCAGCATCCAGCCCGGCGGATGACCGCAAGCTGGCATCCGCTGAAGGCAGCCCTCCAGTCATGTTCTCCTCGCTATCACGGCGCCAATCCCCCGCAGAGTCAAACTATACGAGTAACCCAGCCGATGCTCCCCACGCCAGGTGCCCATTTCCAACAAGACCGGAATTACCCTGTAGGCGTTTGCCGGATCCGGTAGGTGCACCAAATCAGGGCAAGGTAATCCGTGCGCAGCCGCCCCATCTGGCTGTGTCCGCATTTACTTCCACTGCCGCTGACAGAAACTACGGTCGCGACGCTTGCGGCGCTTCCCGATCGAAATCTCTATGCCCGTCCATGCTAGCATCAACGAATCACGAAATGCACCTGCCAGGAAAGCCCGCCGCCGACGATCTGCACCAAGTAAACGATCTCCACCGTTCCAGAGTAAGGGTGACTAAACGAATGGCAGGGATCACCGAAAGCATCCTTTACCGAAATGCAAAATTTGGCCTTCGCGAGTTGACATCTAGACTGCCAGGTGATGGTAGCCGAAGTAACCCGCGCCGTTCCAGTATGAATTTCCCAGACGATCCGGAGCGGCTAACGCTCGCAGCGATGCGGGAACCAGCCCTCCCTGGACTACACTGGAGGTACTGGAGGCACTAGTTTAGAGCGTCTCGCGGGAAGGGAAGAACGCAGCGATGACGATGATGGAGCATGCACCCCGGCAGATTGCAGTCAAAGTCTCCCCCGAGGGAGACAAGCTGATCACCAGCGGCGCGCACTATCTGCACATGAGCAAGAAGGACCTCGTCGAGGCTGCGGTCGCCTTCTACCTGGACGCGCGCCGGGAAGAGATGCAAGCCGGGATGCGCGAACTGCTGAGCGAACTCGATGGTAGCCGCGCGTCGCGGGTGGCGATGCTGGCTGGGATGACTCGCGCGGAGTTGGAGTCGGTCGGCGGGACCGACGAGGACGACTTACAGTGACTAGGCGGGCCAGGCCGACACTGCGCTGCCTGCGCGAGGACCTCTCGCTCCCCCTCCCGCACGTAGATATCCCGCTGGATGAAGATCACCCACCCGCTGCTGGCCAAGGTATCTGAGCGTTTTGCGGATGACCAGACACCGCAGGAGCGGATCAGCGCGATTGACGATGAGGTGCTGTTCAAGGTAAAGATCCAGCGATGGCGCGGTGCTACGTGGGTCGATGAAGATATCGCATGGCTGGTAGCGGCAGGGAAGCGTGAAGCAGGCTCTCCGGAAGACTTCTACGCAGCATTGGCAGCCCGCGGCAACGCCGCTAGGGCGCGCTACAACGCCGAACATTCACCGCCGCTGAGCAGCGCGACCTATAGCGGATACTTGCTGCCTGGCCATGAGGATGACCTGCGGTGGCGGGCCGAAGCCGCTGCACGGACCGAACGCCAGCTGAGAACAACCGTCCTCGATCTGGTCCGGCAGTCCTTGCTCGACGGGCGCGAGCACGCGGCGATACTCGACGGCGCGGCTCTGGGCGTTCAAGTCCTGGCCGACCAGGGCCACGAAACTTACGTCGCGATCCGGATCATCGGATCGATCCCGAGACGACTCGTCGCGACCATCCTTAGCCTCATACCCGGTTGTCAGTCCGACGCATGGATGTCGGATTACGCAATGCCTGAACGCGCGGTGGCTCCCGAAGAACAGATCTGGTCGAACATCATGGACCCGGCCGCCGCCGCAAAGCTCCTCGACGAGCAACCGTGAGCACCTCAGGCGTCCTTCTACGCCACAACAGCCATCGTCTCGGAGAATGGCGCTGAACGGAGCGCCATGTGTGGGCTGATCTCTTGCGTGCTACGCATACGACCGAGGCCGCACAGCGCATGCCGGGGCGATCATCCGGAGACTCCTACCCTGCTGACCTGGCCGGAGCGCTTGGCCGCATCGCTGAGCCCGGTCCCAGATCTCCGGCAGTAGCCGCCTCGTCACAGTTAAATTTGGTGCGGGGTGATCTGGTAGGTGATGGGGCGGGTGTCGCCGGGCATGGCGGGCGGGTTGGTGTTGATCTCGTCGGTCAGCAGCTCCAGGGCGCGGGCGACGCGGGGTGAGCGCGGCCGCTGGAGGGTGACGGTGATCGCGTCGGGGGTGTATGTGATGGTGCCGGCCAGGCCGCGGATGATCGTCTCGCGGGTGATGGCGCGGTATTCGTCGTCATCGTGCAGGTAGGCGTTGAGGTGGTTCGATAGCCAGTGCTCGGCGTTGTGGGCGAGGAGCCGCAGGATCATCTGCAGGCCGCGGCGCCCGGCGCGCAGTACCGCGTTCCGGGCGTCGGGGTCGATGACGTTGGCGGGCAGTTTCGCGGGGACCGGTTTGCGGGCGGTGATGGCGGCGGCCAGGTCCTTGCGGGCCGTGGTGATCTTGTTCTGCAGGTCCGGGATGCGCCCGTTCTTCGCCGCGGGGGTGAGGTCTGGGCTGGCGAGCAGTGCGGCGAGGCCGCGTTCGGCGGCGGCGAGGGTTTTCTCCGCGTCGCGGACGGCAGCGTTCGCCCGCTTGCGGGCCGGGTTACCGGTCTTCTTAGTGTTCTCGGTGATCTCGGCGATGTAGTCGCAGATCTTGTCGATCCCGTAGTTGTCCGACGCGTATTTGAGGAAGTTCTCTTCCCTCCACCGGGATTTCAGCCAGGACAGGATCTCTGCGGGGCACGCATCGAAGTCTGAGGTGAGGATCTGCAGGGCGACCTTGCCGTGCTCGAACAGGGTGATCTGCCGCGCGTCGCCGTAGTCCTTGAGCTGCACAGTCTCCTCGGCCCAGGCGATCTGCCGGGTCCGGCCGCCGTACGTGATCGTGGTGATGACGGGGAGCATCGCGGGGACGGCGAGCGGCGCGCGCCGGTAGGTGACCCAGTGCACCTGCTCCTTACGGCAGTGCGTGAAGACCTGCGGGTAGGCGCCGCCGCGGTCGAACCCGACCATGATCGCCGCGCCGGGCCCGGCGGCTTTCTTCAGCTCGGCCAGCGCCTTGGGCAGCGTGACGCTCAGCCCGGACGGCTCGC
>ODAK010006358.1_pt1 | contig 11927 bp, 11 predicted proteins | sample 1539591 | NCBI WGS metagenome assembly ODAK01 (sample SAMEA3539303, study PRJEB22396) | soil metagenome | biome: tundra; feature: field; material: soil | place: USA | collected 2010-05 | depth 0.15 m | reverse complement strand
ATGCGCGACCAGATGGACGAGGTGGAGATGAAGAAAATCCTCAAGACCTATCCTCACACGCACCAAGCAGACATGGCCGCTTTTGAGCTGATCGACAACAAGCTCTGCGGCGATTGGCAGGGTCAGCCGAAGTGTCCTGAGAAGGAATCGGAGTATTACGAAAAGTTTGCTTCAGAATTCTCCGACGGCCCACGTACGGCACAAGCGCTCTATCAAGCCGTGTATCGTCAGGCAGTGCTCGTCGATATGTACGGTGCCGACGGCAGCGACAAAAAAGCCGACGGCGCCAAAAGTCATGCACGTGACTTAGCAGCGCGATTGAAAGACAAATTCCCTCAGACAGACTATGCCGCTCGGGCTGCGGCGTTGGTTTACAAGATCGATGAGGGCATTCCCGTTTACGGCATTGACCGCGATTAGGGGAACAAGCTGGTTCCGCATATACCGGCATCCGAAAGTTTGACCGCCGAATGGCTATATCATCGATAGAGCCCTCGCACAGCTCCAGCGCGGGCGCATTCGGCATCAGACCGATCCACTTCTGTGCGGAGGCTTTTTGAACGTTTATATTCAGTCCGTAATTTTGGGCGTTGTAGAAGGCTTGACCGAATTCTTGCCGGTCAGTTCAACGGCGCACCTGCGCATTACCGAAGCGCTGATGAAGATTCCGCTCGATGATGCTTATTGGAAGATGTACACCATCGTTATTCAGGCGGGCGCGATCCTGGCACTCCTGCTCCTTTATCTGGGACGCATTTTGGAGTTCTTTCGTACTTTTCCGCAGGGAGAACGGCACGATCGCAATATCTTCACGCATCCTCTTTCCCTGACTTTTCTCGCTTTCATATGCACATCGGTTCCCGCGCTACTTCTCAAGAAGTGGAGCGACAAAAACCTCGGTAGCCTGACCGTCATCGCGTTGGCTTTGCTCATTGGCGGAATTGTGATGTGGGCGATCGATGCGTGGGCTTCCCGCTTTGAGCCCAATACCATTCACGTAGAAGAAATCAGCCTGCCACAGGCCATCTGGATCGGACTCTGCCAGTCGCTCTCGGCTATCTTTCCTGGCACGTCGCGTTCAATGTCCACCATTGCCGCAGGCCAGATGGTGGGCATGGACCGGCCCACGGCCCTCGAGTTCAGCTTTCTGCTCTCGATTCCCACCATGCTCGCTGCCACCGGTTATGACCTGCTGAAGGAAATCCATCCCAGCAAGTCCGCCCTTGCTGCCGGCACCGCCGCGGCGCATGTCACCATGACGAGCGATCGCTGGATGGTTCTGGCCATCGGTTTTGTGGTGTCCTTCATCGTGGCGTTCGGCGTGGTTGAATGGTTTCTCCTGTGGGTACGCCGTCACGGGTTCACCGTCTTCGCCATCTACCGCATCCTGGCGGGCGGGTTCCTGCTGCTATGGGGATCGAAACTCATGGGTAGTTAGCAGGCCTTTTACGCCCCGAAAATCCAAACATAGCCGCCCACTCCTCCAAGTCTCGAAACCAGGACACGGGAAACTCCAGGTACTGTCAGTTGAGGGATTTATGGTATGCCTCCGCCGGCTCAGTGCCTTATGGGGGTGGATAGCGAGATTCCCCTTCCTCTGTTTTGCCTGAAATTCGCCTTCCAGCCGGGGATAATAAAGGCTGCTCTGGGATTCTCCGTCCGCCCCTGATCGATCGCAACAGGTTTGCGGCGGCCCGGGAGACGGAGGCGCCCTCATGATCAAGCCCATTCAGATTGCCCTTTCGCCCACCCGAAACCGCCCCCTGAACATGTTTCTGGGAGTGGTGCTGGCTCTGCTCTCCCTGCTCCTCATTCTGGCCCTGGCGACCTACCATCCTTCCGACCCGTCGCTCAACACATCGACGGACCCTGGTGTCACCGCCATCGGCAATTGGATTGGCCCTTTCGGCGCGTTCTTAAGCGACCTTCTATTGCAATCAATAGGCTTAACCGCCTTCTTCCTTCCTCTTTGGATGGGTGGGATCGCCTGGGGCTGGATGCGTTCTCGTCCCGGTGGGTCGGTCGCCCTGCGGACTGTTGGAACCATCATGGCGATTCTGTTCGTCCCGGCATTGTTCGCGTTGCTTCCCTGGCATTGGCGCTGGCTCCATGCCCTCCCGTTGGAAGGCGTGCTCGGCCGTCTCGTCGCCGGCTCGCTGGTCGCCTACCTGAACATTCCGGGCGCGTGGGTAGTGTCTTCGGTTCTTGCCGGTGCAGGAATCTATTTCGCGTCGGCAGTGAGCCTGTCGGCTCTCAAGGAATCCCTCGGGGATCGCTTCATCCACGTGCAGGCCTGGTATGACCGGTGGCGTAACTGGCGCGAGGAACGTGCCGAACTCCGCGCGGAACAGAATGAAATGCGCGCCGAACAGGCGAACCCCGGGCCACAGCAGCGCATTTACTCGGGTGCCATGCCGCAGGCCGAAACGGAGCAATCTGTGCGGCCTCCAAGCCGCCTGGCTGCATGGTTTGGCCGTCGTAAGAATCAACCGGAACCCGATCCAGTCGACGAAATTCCCGCCTTTCAACGCGTCGCTGTCCCAGCCGAAGAGCCGGTCCCCATCACGGCCGCGCGTCGAAGCAGTATCTGGGATCGCAATGCCGAGGCGCCTGTCGCGCCGACCAAGCCAGTTCCGTTTCCGGCGCAATCCATTCCGGTGGCCCCAGCCCCTTCGCAGTCTGCTCGGCCCACGCCCATTGAGCCCCGTCCCGACGCAGCTCCAGCCCCACGATCAGAAGTGCGACCGGTTGCTACGCGGCCCGAGCCGCCCGCCGCCCCTGCCCCCCGTCCTGAGCCGACCGGCGAGATCGCCATTCACGAGCGGGCGGATGCCGACGTACGCACCACGACTGTTCCCCCCAAGCATGTGAGCGGGTTTAAGTTACCCCCGAGCACCCTGCTCAATGCCGGTGGCGGTCCCCAAACCGTCCGCGAAGATGTGTTGCGCGAAGAAGCCAAGGTCCTGGTTGAAAAATGCGGCGAATTCGACGTGCGCGGCCAAGTGGTGCAGATCAACCCTGGCCCCATGGTCACCACGTATGAGTTCAAGCCTGAAGCAGGCGTCAAGTACAGCCGCGTGACGGGACTGGCCGATGACCTCTGCCTCGCCATGCGCGCCGAGAGCATCCTTATTGAACGCATGGCCGGCAAGAGCACGGTCGGCATCCAGGTGCCAAACCACGAGCGTGAGACGATCCACCTGCGCGATGTCCTGGAGTCGGAAACCTTCGCGAAGTCCAAAGCGCGACTGACGCTGGCCATGGGCAAGGACATTAACGGCCGGATCGTGACCGCCGACCTCGCCTCCATGCCCCACGTCCTCATCGCCGGTTCTACAGGCTCCGGTAAATCGGTAGCCATCAACGCCATGATCATGAGCTTGCTGTTCCGGACCACGCCCTCGCAGGTCCGGCTGATCCTGGTCGATCCCAAGCGCGTGGAACTAGGTATGTATGAAGGCGTGCCGCATCTTTTTACGCCCATCATTACCGAACCAAAATTGGCTGCCAACGCCTTGCGCAATGCGGTCCGCGAAATGGAACGCCGTCTCAAGCTGTTGGCCAGCCGCAGCGTGCGCAATATAGACCAGTACAACAAGCTGTTCGAGGGCACCATGCCGTCGCTCTTCGATGACGGCCAGGAAGAGGAGCCTCTTCCCTACATCGTCATCATCATCGACGAGTTGGCCGACCTGATGATGCTCGACCGGGCCAACGTTGAAGAGTCGATCACGCGCCTGGCACAGATGGCGCGCGCTGTCGGCATTCATCTTGTGCTCGCCACGCAGCGGCCCAGTGTGGACGTCATCACCGGGCTTATCAAGGCCAATGTGCCCACCCGCATCAGCTTCCGGCTGGCGACCAAAGTAGATTCGCGTACGATTCTCGATACCAACGGAGCCGAGGCTCTCCTGGGTCGTGGCGACATGCTTTTCCTGCCGCCGGGCACCAGCCGGCTCATGCGACTCCACGCGCCTTATGTGAGCGAGAAAGAAACCGCCGCCGTGGTTGCATTCTGGAAAGATCAGGGTCAGGCCGAATACGTTGAAGGCTTCCTCGAGTCTCCGAGGGATGAACGGCCAGGCGTCGAAGGCTCGAACAGCGATCCCGAAGAAAACGATCCCATGTTCGACGACGCGGTACGCCTGGTCTTCGAGTTCGGGAAGGCTTCAACCTCACTGTTGCAGCGCCGCCTGCGTATCGGCTACGGCCGCGCCGCGCACCTGATCGATCTCATGGAACGCGATGGACTGGTTGGACCCGCCGATGGTTCCCGTCCCCGCGAATTGCTGAAAGCGCCTGGTTGGCTTCACGAAGTGGCGGCAAACGAGTAGCGCACGAGCCGAAAGCAAATTTACTGGACGGGTTTCGATCCGAGAGCGGCTTTCGTCTTTATCGGAGCTCCCGACGTCGATTTGAACTGAAACTGGCTCCGGCGGTTTATGGTTGGTCGTTCGAAGTTCATGCGGCGGCGACCGTCAGAGGGTTATAAGACGTCCAATTCAGCAAGGAGCGGTCTCATGGTGACTCGATACCTGGCTCTCTCGCTGTTCGTCTCCGCCGCCCTGGTCGCTCAACAGGCCCCTATTCCTGCCGCAGACGCCCTCGGCGGTCGCCCCTTCTCCATCACCAAGACATGGGTCATCGGCGGAGTGGGCAACTGGGATGCGCTGACCATGGATCCGTCGGCAGGACAGCTCTTTATCGCCCACGGGCCGACCGTGCAGGTTGTTGATGTCGCCACCGGCAACTTGGCTGGGACGATAGGCGGATTCATCGAGGCTCATGACGTAGTGCTCGACGATGCAGGTGAGTTTGGTTACGCGACCGACGGCCCGGCGGATAAAGTGCGGGTCTTCGACCGCCGCACGTTCAAGCTGGTCGCAAGCATTCAGACTGGCCCGCGCCCCCGCGGCCTTGTCCTCGAACCACAAAGCGGGTTGCTCCTGGCCATTTGTGCCGGAGGGCATCTCGAGAATGAAGCCAATCCTGCGGCCTCGACCAGCCCACGGAATCCTCCGCCGGACCGACGTCGACCCCGACGCGAGGACGTCCCGCCTCCTGAGACGAATTCAACCATCACGGTCATCGATGCTGGGACCCGCAAGCCCCTCGAGAACTTGTCTCTTCGAGGCACGCTGGGCTTAGCCGAAGCCGACGGAGACGGTTACGTGTATGTCGCCATCCCAGACCACAACCAGGTTGCGCGACTTGACGTACAGGCTATTGCCGTCCAGGCACGCGCATGGCAAACGAGTGACGCCGCCCGGCAATCCGAAAGCCCCCCGGAGTTTCAACCGCAGCTCTTGCGGCTTCCGCAGGAATGCCGCAACCCGCGCAGTGTGGCCGTTGATGGCCACCATCAGAGACTGTTTGTCCCTTGCAGCAACATGAAGATGACGGTTTTAAACGCTGCGACCGGAGAGTCCATCACCTCATTGACCATAGGCCCCGGTGCTGAAGCCATTGCCTACGATGCCACCCGAGGACTTGTTTTTACTGCCAACGGAGGCGGTTATGGCAGCATCACTGTTATTCATCAGGATGTCACTGACACTTACTCAGTCGTTCAAAACCTGGCCACTCGGCAGCAGGCGCGAACCTTGGCAGTCAATTCCTCCACCGGCGAGGTATACCTTGTAACTGCACTGTATGGTGCAAAATTGGATCATCCGCCCGTTAACGGCATCGGCACATTACGATTAAATCCGGTCGATAGCAGCTTTCAGGTTCTGGTAATTGGTAATTAAAATGCAATCGAATCAAGTAGTGATCGAGAGTCAGCGTGAACCCCGAACGAAAGGGTGGCCCATGCTCGGCATTGGAGCAAAACACGATCTGCCCACGATTCTCATCATTGACGATGACATGGTGAGTCGCGAGGTCATGGCAACAGTCCTCACCATGACCGGCTATACGGTCCACACAGCCACAGACGGCACTGACGCCGTGAACATCCTGGGAAAAGAGTCATGCACCCCCGAACTCATCCTGATGGACACACAAATGCCGGGGCTGAGCGGCCCCCCTCTGGTCAAGGAACTGCGCGCCCATAGCCCAGCCAGCATTTTCGCCATTAGTGCCGGTGAACCCCCTTCCGAACTGGTCGAGGTTGTGGACGGTTTCCTGATGAAGCCCTTCAATCCCGACTCCCTGCAAGCGCTTCTCGAGAAATCGTCCCCGGTGCCTGCCGTTGAGGAGGACGTTGAACGGCCAGTGGTCAAGCCCGAGATTCTCGCACAATTACGTGGCATGATGAATGAAGCGGCTGTGCGTGAGATTTACTCGGCGATCGTGTCCGATCTTGATCGAAGGATCATCGCGCTTCGCACAGCTTTGGGCAAGGAAGACGTTGAGGAGATTCGGCGTATAGGGCACTCCATCAAGGGCGGTTGCGGAATGGCTGGGGCTCTCCAGGCAGCACACCTGGGCGCTCGGCTCGAGGTCGAGAGTAATCATCTAGATAACGGCAAAGTAATCCTCGATCAATTGCATTCCGCCGCGCGAAACCTGGAGAGTATGCTGAAGGCTGAATTTCCGTCGTAGGTAGTATTGAACTTAAGTGTCGGACGGTGTGAGGTTTAAAGCGCACATGGGGCGACCTGAAACCACGAGAGATACCGTGTCGCATTCGGAGGATGACCAATCTGTGGAAAGACCAATCCGCATTATCCTGGCTGATGACCATCCCGTGGTTCGTATCGGCGTTCGTAACATGCTCACGGAAACTCCCGGCTTTGAGGTAGTAGGCGAAGCCGCCGACGGCGATGAGGCTATCACCCAGACTCTGGACCTGGAACCCGATATCCTTTTGCTCGACGTTCAGATGCCTCGCCTCCCCGGACTCGAGGCTATGCGCGCCATCATGAATGGCACGCCCACGGTCAAGATTTTGTTGCTTACCTCGACCATCACCACGCAACAAATCATTGAGGCATTGCAGATTGGCGCGCGCGGCATCGTGCTTAAAGACGCCTTGGCCGGCCATCTTCAGACTGCCATAAAAACCGTCTCCAACGGCGACTATTGGATCGGCGGCAAGCGCGTGGTCAACCTGGTCTCCGCACTGCGCGACCTGACGCAACAAGCCGTTGTGCCGCAGCGGAAAACCTACGGCCTTACTCCTCGCGAACTAGAAGTGGTCGGATCGATCGTCGAGGGTTGCAGTAACCGCGACATTGCCAAGCAATTTGGCTTAAGCGAGGAGACCGTCAAGCGTCATCTATCGAATATCTTCGATAAGACCGGCGTCTCCACGCGCCTCGAACTGGCCCTGTTCTCTATTGCCCATCAGCTCGTGACGCCGCAGTAAACTGACAGGCTTGGCAAAATGGCTGCTTCCACATCCTGATTTACAAGAACTGCTTTACCAGCCGGTCGAGCATGCCATCTGTGCTATCGCACAATCCGGTATGCACGGGCGATGGCTGGATGATGGTGCTGCGTGGCGCAATGAGCCAATGAAAGCGTTCGCGTTGTGAAAGCTGCGCAATCGGGCCGCCTCCCGGATCGCCCGCGCAGATGCGAGGCACGGCTTCGAGATGCTCGCGAACCAAGTCGGCGTCGATATCTGGCCACAGTGCTTTCAGCCGCTCCAAATCCAGATGAATGCGCGCATCGAGATAGCGCTTTTCGAGGCATAAGACCACGACACCCGCGTTGATGAATTCCTGCCGCTCCACGCGCGGCACAACGCGCAGCAAGGCATAATCAAACGCGGCGGGCGTGGGCATTGATCGCCTCCTGTTCGAAGATCGATGCGGCGGCAAGACGCCGCTGAAAGAAATCGATATAGCCGGCGCGGCGTTCATCTGGGCTCAATCCGTCGGGGATAGCCTCAAGCCAGGAGACTGGGACCATCCTGATGATTTTCTCCAGCACGTCTCTCGTCAGCTTGTTATATGCCAATTGTGCGGCCCGATCGATTTCGGTGGCCCACGGCAACAAAATGTGTTGATCGATCTGCGGGAACGCCGACTGAATCTTGCTCTCCATGTTCTTCCAGTCGTGATGAAAGAACAGGGCGGCCCCGTGATCAATTGGATAGAGCTTGCCATGCCATACCAGCAGGTTGGCGTTGCGCGGAGTCCGATCGACATTTTGGGTGAAGGCGTCAAACCACACCAGCATAGACGCCTCGTCTGCCGGATCCTTATCGCGAGCGGCTGGGTCGAACATGGTTGAACCAGGGAGATAATCGAGCGCCAGATTGAGCCCGGGGCTGACCTTGAGGAGCTGGCGGATCTCGTAGTCCGGCTCGTTGCGGCCCAGGATTGGGTCGATTTCGACGAACACAATTTCCGGCACGCGTAAACCCAGCGCCCGGCCTATCTCACCCGCAATTAACTCCGCGATCAGCGCGAGGATCCCCTGTCCGGCCCCGCGAAATTTAACGACGTATAGACCGAGGTCGTCCGCCTCCACAATGGCAGGTAGTGATCCCCCCTCGCGCAGAGGCAGGACATAGCGCGTCGCTTTCACAAGTCGCAGCATCGAACATTCAGTTTAATCAGTGCAGCCGGAATATCCCGAAAGCCGGACCACTTTACCAAGAATGAAGAACGAACTCGCATCCATCGCCAGTTTGAGCATTCCCTGTTCGCTTAACTTGTCATTCGAAATTCTTTCAGGAGTCATACCATGAAGATCGGCTTTCTTGGATTGGGGAAAATGGGTCATCCCATGGCCAGACATTTGTTGTCTGCCGGGCATCAAGTCACAGTATGGAATCGCAACCCCGCGCGCTCCGAGGCTCTGACCGCAGCGGGGGCGCACGTCGCCGCAACTCCCGCTGATGCTGCTCGTAATCAAGAAGCGGTCATGACCATGCTCTTCGACGACGCCGCTACCGAAGAAGTTCTGTTCGGATCAAGCGGTGTCCTCGAAACGCTCGCTCCCGGTGCGCTTCATATTTCGCTCAACACTATCAGCACGGCTTTGTCGGAGAAACTCACCAAGGAACACGAACGCCGCGGCCAACTCTTCGTGGCTGCACCGGTGTTTGGCCGTCCCAACGTGGCTGAGGAAGGCAAGTTGTGGATCGTGGTCGCGGGCGCCGATCAAGCGGTCGCCAAAGCTCGTCCGCTGCTCGAGCCCCTGTCGCGCGGCATCTCCGTCGTGGGCAAGGAACCTCGCATGGCGCACGCTTTGAAGCTGGGTGGAAACTTTCTCATCAGTGCGATGATTCATTCGCTGGGCGAAGCGTTTGTCTACGCTGAAGGGCAAGGCATCGAACCCGAAGTCTTTCTCGAGACCATCAACAATGCGTTGTTCCAGTCGCCCTTCTATGCCGCCTACGGAAAAGTTATGCTGCACCCGCCGGAGCTCAAAGGTGCCACCATCGAGTTGGGAGCGAAAGACCTGAGACTCTTGCGCGAGGCCGCGGCCAGCAAAAACGTTCACCTAAGTCTGGCAGACGATCTCGCCAAAATCTTTGACGAGATCATCGCTTCTGGCCTGGGCGGTGAGGATTGGGCGGTCGGTCAATACCGCATGGCCCAGCAACGAGGTACTGCGAAGTGAACGCTGCTTCGTGCTCACTTGGGCGCCCAGCTGCGGTTGGTTAGGATAGAAGCATGAGCTTGAAGGGTAAAACCGTCTTCATCACCGGGGCCAGTGCGGGCATCGGCGCCGCCACAGCCCTTGCCTTCGCGGACGAGGGGGCGCGACTCCTGCTCGCTGCCCGCCGCGCCGGCAAACTTGCCGAAGTAGCCTCTGCCGCCAACCAGCGGGGCGCCGCTGGCGTTCACTCCATCGACCTCGACGTACGTGACTACCGCGCCGTACAAAATGCGATCGACTCACTCCCCGAGGCATGGGCGGAAATCGATATCCTCGTCAACAACGCCGGCTTGAGCCGAGGTCTTGACAAGCTTTACATGGGCAAGATCGAGGACTGGGAAGAGATGATTGACACCAACGTCAAGGGCCTGCTCTACGTCACGCGCGCGGTGGTTCCCGGCATGGTGGTGCGTGGTCGCGGACACGTAATCAATCTCGGCTCGACCGCAGGAGAACTCACCTATCCCAACGGCGCTGTCTATTGCGCCACCAAGGCGGCCGAGCGCTCCATCAACGATGGCCTGCGTCAGGACGTGCTCGGAACCCCTGTGCGTGTCACCAGTGTCGATCCCGGCATGGTCGAAACCGACTTCAGCCTGGTGCGTTTTCACGGGGACACGGAGCGCGCTGCCAAGGTCTACAAGGGAGTCAAGCCGCTAACCCCTGAAGATGTGGCAGAGGTCATCGTCTGGGCTGCCGGTCGACCGGCGCACGTCAACATCGCCCGCGTCGTGATGACGCCGGTTCAACAGGCGAATTCCTTGCTATTTCATCGCGAAAGCTAGAAACTTACCGCCGTTTAGGTCGCAGCGGATACAAAAAAACCCGCGTTATGCGGGGTTGAATTCATCCTAGTTCGGCGATTTGAGCCTCAATCTGGTTCAAAGCGGCCTCCAGAGCGGCTCTTCGTGCGGGGTTCGATGTTCGCTGCGAAAGAATATTCTCTTTTTGCAGGTTCAGGGCCTGTTTTTGGCGTTCCCGATGAGTACGCTGGGTTTCTGCTACCCGCCGGACTTCTTCTTTCCCAAAGCGGGCATCGGAATGCACCTGCGCTTGCTGGCTACTTGCCATCTGCTCCTCCACGGATTTACTTTCCCAACCACGAGCCATATCTTCATTCTACGAGGGTTTCGTGCAATTGCATCCCGCAGGATGGGGTGACCCCTCAACATTTGCGTCTTACTTGTCCGTTTTCAGGTGGAGGAGTTTTCATGCGGGTTTGGCAGATTTCGTCGTTCGGCGTTGATTCATTGGAGTTTGCGGAGCGGCCCAACCCTGAGCCGGGACCCGGACAGGTGCTGGTCAGGGTCCATGCGATTTCTTTCAATTTTCGCGATCTACTCATGGTGAAGGGACTCTACAACCCTAAACTCAAGCTGCCCCGCATCCCCTGCTCTGATGGCGCTGGCGAAGTCCTCGCCGTGGGTGATGGTGTGACCCTGTGGAAGCCTGGCGACCGCGTGGCCGGCATCTTCATGCAGAATTGGCTCGACGGCCCTCCCACTCCAGCCAAAGTTCGCGGCGCGTTGGGCGGAGACATTGACGGCATGTTGGCCGAGTACGTGGTGCTGCATGAGAACGGGTTGGTGGTTATTCCGGAGCACCTCAGCTATCAGGAAGCCGCAACTCTGCCGTGCGCAGCCGTAACCGCATGGAACGCCCTGGCTGCCGCCGACCTGAAACCCGGTGAGACCGTACTGATCCAGGGAACCGGTGGAGTCTCAATCTTCGCTCTCCAATTTGCGAGGCTTAAGGGCGCCCGCGTACTGGGCGTCTCGGGCAGCAACGAAAAACTCGAACGTGCCTTCGAACTGGGCCTCGATGGGGGTCTGAACTACCGCGAAACTCCCGACTGGGATCGCTGGGCCGTGGATCAAACCGGCGAGGGCGTTGACTTGATCGTCGAAGTGGGTGGGACCGGCACCCTGGCCCGATCGCTGCGGGCCCTTCGCATGGGCGGTACCATCTCTCAGGTCGGCGTATTGACCGGAGGCGGCGAAGCCTTCCCTTTGCCCAGCGTGCTCCATAAGCAGGCGCGCATTCGCGGCATTTATGTTGGCTCCCGCCAGGATTTTATCCAGATGAATAAGGCCATCACACTCACCCAGCTTCGTCCGGTCGGAGAAGATTTCCCCTGGGTGCAAGCGCGCCAAGTGCTGGCCCGCATGGAAGACGGCAGCCACTTCGGCAAGCTGGTCATGACCCTTCAATAGCTACCCGATCCCCTCTGAAATACAAAAGCTCCCAAGCCTAAATTCAAGGCTCGGGAGCTTTTGGCTTTGAGAACAGTCTTGATGCGACTACAGGTTAGCCCAACTTCCACGGCTCGCTGAGCAAGATCCTTTGTTTGCGTGGGGTTAGAATTT
>ODAK010006357.1_pt1 | contig 11927 bp, 8 predicted proteins | sample 1539591 | NCBI WGS metagenome assembly ODAK01 (sample SAMEA3539303, study PRJEB22396) | soil metagenome | biome: tundra; feature: field; material: soil | place: USA | collected 2010-05 | depth 0.15 m | reverse complement strand
GTGTATAGAAGCGCACCGCCAAACACAAAGGTCGGTCTGGCCAGCCCCCAGAGGGGCCGCGACGGCATCCTTTTTCCTGTTACACCCGGCCCGAATCCACCTCCGCGTTCATGCCGCCCATTTTGACCCGGTGAAACACGCCAACCCGCTGTTTGCAGGGCTTCCGATGATGGTTCAACACCATTTGCGAAACAATTTATTCCGGCGGGGCAAGCGGACGCTGCCGCCATTTTGCGGATTTGGCAGCTCTAAATTCCAGCCATGCCTGAACGTAGCCGACTGGGCCACCTTCAGCTTCGATGTGAATGCCTTCTACGACGCGACTGACGTAGCCGGTCTTGGTGATGGGCAGGGGTGCTCTCTTCGGCTCGATAGATGTGACTTCCAGATAGGCGATTGGATGCTCTACATAAAAACGTGCAAACGGCGGGCGATACCGAACTTCTATAACGATGCCCCGCCACGTGATCTCTTAGCGCTGAGGCTCGCGGGAAAAGGCTTTTAGATCGAGATTCTCCTCATCCATAAACGATGTTCATGCGGTGGCAAGCTGTTGTTTCACGGTTTCGATAAAACCCTGAACATCCATGAGCGCCGGTTGCCACGCCTTTGGATATTTGCTGTGCAGCTTCTTCGGCACAACGAGCGAGACGCGGGCTTCCTGCATTTCTTTCAGTTGATTGCCCGTGATGCCCTGCTGCAGGGTAAGGATATGTTTTGCCTGCACCCGCCGCCCTTCATTGAGAACTTGCCGCCAGCGATCCTTACAAGTCGTTTTCAGGCCGATCACGAAGAGTCTGTTCTCGGGCCATGAGGGGTCCATGTAGGCTTTTTCGCTGGGAATGAGAATGTCCGGCCTTCCGTCCGTTCCAAGGGCTGGCCGCATTTTGTGAGGAATGCCCGCCTCGGTGAGAATATGCTCGACGTGGTTTTCAAATGATCGACCGGCGCGGGCTTTACGACGGTTCAAAATACTCAGGGCCGTTTGGATGAATTCGTCGATGTTCTCAAAAAGCCGCCCCGCCACAACATTCTGGCAAACAATGCGCTCAACGGACTGGAAGAGGTGATATTCAGTCTCAATGGCGCGCATCAAGGCCTCATCTGGCGGTAGCTCAGAGAATTTCTTAAGGCACGTCTGCAAAATTTTCCGTGTTGCGGCTGAAAATACTTCCCCGGAAGGGAAGTCTGTAAGAACGGCAGATGCCTCGCGGATTAAACGATCGATACAATCGTCTTCCGCCTCAACAATGACGGCCACACCGTTCTGGTAGACACCCCAGTTTTCAAAGGCTTCCACGCCGAGGGCGCTCTGAAGTTCCTCGATGTCCTCGTCGTAATCCAGAACATACGCAATGAATTCGGTCAGTGATTTTGGGATGAGAACCAGGAGATCGCCCACCATATCCGCGTTGAGAAACGGGAAGTCGCGGCCAAAGCGAGTTAGCCTGTATTCGTGTTTGGCCGCGCCGTACCAGGTGATCATCGATTCTGTGATCCGGCCATCCTGCCATAGAATCGAGACAGGGTGTTTGTCGTTTCGCCCTGTTTTTGGGGAATGGGGTGTGTACATCGTCCAAACAGGAACCGGCATATAAAAGCCGCACTGGTGGCTCCGGGTGAGTCCGGCGTCGTTGGGGGAAATGAATTTCAGAAGCGCATTGCCGTGACGCATGGCGTCTTCTATAGCGCGCTGGCAATGCGGTGAAGTCACGCGCTGATCTTCCTCTTTAGCGGGGCTTTGCGGAAAAGGCTCTCTTCCTGGGAAAGCTTCCAGAACATTATTTTCATGATCTGCCTGCCGACAGCCTCCACTACTTTCGGCACAACGGCGTTGCCGAACTGCCGGTAAGCTTGGGTGTCTGAAACAACGATCTTCTTTTCATCAAATCCCATCAATCGGCAACATTCAAGGGGCGTAAGCCTCCGTGGTGGCTTCCCCTCTCCCTGTGGAATGAGAATTTCTGAACCGTCTTTGTAGTAGCGGGCGCTGAGCGTACGGGCAATGCCTTCGAGGGCAACAAGACCGAACCCGAAGCCGTTTCCTTTGGCGCGGTGCCCTTCGGCGTAACGTTGTAAATAGTCCCAGAGGTGCTCTGTCAGCGTGTATTTGGGGGCCGGGGAAGGGTCCAGAATATCGATCAACCTGGGTTTGTCGCCTTTGGGAGGCGGCGGAAATTCGAACGGCGGTTTCTCGGGAAATGCCTTCTTATCGAAGCAGACGATGTACACACGCTCGCGATGCTGAGGAACCCAGCCCGCGGCGTCAATAACCTTGTCGAAAATCCAGTAGTCAAGCTCATCAAGGCGCTCCTGTATCACCCCCCACGTGCGGCCCTTGTCATGCGACTTCAGGTTTTTCACGTTCTCCAGGAAAAGCACCGCCGGACGCTTGGCCTCGATGATGGTGGCGAGTTGAAAGAAAAGATTTCCCTGGGTCACACATTTAAATCCGTGGGCCATGCCGAGGCTTTGCCGCTTTGAGACGCCAGCAATCGAGAACGGCTGGCAGGGGAAACCTGCGGCGAGAACGTCATGATTCGGAATATCCGCGATCTTAAGCTTACGGATGTCATCGTGTGGAACGTCGCCATACCAAGCCTCGTAAGTCCTCTGCGAGTACTTGTCCCACTCGCACGAAAAGCGGCATCTTCCGCCGAGCTTCTCCAGTGCGCTCCGAAATCCTCCAATGCCCGCAAAGAGATCAACAAAGGTGAACGGCAAACTTTGGGAAACCGCCTTCTCCACTGCCTGCGGCTGGCCTGAAAACAGCGGCAATTTGAGTTCAATATCGGCCTCAACGGCTTTGTCGAGAATAGACAAAACAACTTCTTGCTGAGTCATGTTGTGCTGGTTTCTCTGCTGGTCAATCCACAAGCAGACATCCCGCGGAACGTTGCGGACCAGTAGTTGTTTGCTCATTTAACTCCCCCAGGGGAAACTCTGATAGCACGTTCCTAACGTGATAGCAATATTTCCCAGGTCCTTGGTCCACTAGTCTACTACGGCGACGCAACATAATCTGGAGAAATTGTTTTTGGGGGAGTTGAAGACAGGGAAGCGGGGACTAAGCGCCCGGTGCAATGCCTTCGCCCGTCCTGTGTCCGGGTCGCGACGAAAGAGGAAACACTCAATCACAAGGCGCAACGCCGGGGCTGCCGAGCTTCAGTTTGTGGCGAAACGTGAATGGTCATGATCTACGCTCCTTTCTTCAGGTTATCGTGACGGCCCGCATACCGCGCACGCGGGATAATGGTAGCCACACCTATGGAATTCAAGGAGCAGCTTCGGGCGCAGGTCGATATTGTCCGTGTCGCTTCCGATTACGTACGGCTGCGCCGTGTGGGAAAACGCCACTCGGGACTTTGTCCTTTCCACAATGAGAAGACCCCTTCCTTTTCCATAAACCAGGAACACCAGTTTTTCATCTGCTTCGGATGCGGAGCGAAAGGCGACGTTTTCAAGTTCGTCGAGATGATCGAAGGCCTCACCTTCTGGGAGGCGCTGAAGAAGCTGGCCGATCAGCACGGCATTGCGCTGCCGAAGCAGTCTTTCGCGAGCGATGAAGAAACGCGTGCCAGGGCAGCGCTCTATGAGATGCACGAGATTGCGTTCGAGCATTTCCGCCGGAATCTGGCGGGTCCGAACGGCGCGTCGGTACGGTCGTACATTGAGAAACGCGGGGTGGCCGAATCGTCTATCGAAAAGTTCGGCCTGGGTCTGGCGGATGGCTCCGGCCGTGCGTTGCTGCGGCTGCTCGATCAGCGCGGCTTCAAACCCGAGCAACTGGAAGTCTCTGGCCTGGTGGGAAGGCGAGACGACGGCTCCTTTTACGACCGGTTCCGCAACCGGCTGATGTTCCCGATCGAGAACGAATCGGGCAAGGTGATCGCCTTCGGCGGGCGTGCCCTTGACCCCGAAGAAAAGGCGAAATACCTGAATTCGCCTGAAACGAAGATTTATAAAAAATCGAATGTCCTCTACAACCTGAACCGCGCTAAGGAAACGGCGATGAAACTGGATCGCATCGTCCTCGTGGAAGGTTATATGGATGTGGTGGGAGCGTGGCAGGCGGGCATTACCGAGGTGGTCGCGTCCTGCGGCACTGCGCTCACCATCGAACAGATCCGGGCGATGAAGCGGCATTCGCAGAATCTTCACCTGAACTTCGATCCGGATGCGGCGGGGTCGAACGCCGCGGAGCGCTCGATCAAGTTGCTGCTCGACGAAAACGTGCGGGTCCGCATCGTGGAACTCGAAGGCGGCCTCGACCCGGACGAGTATTGCAAAAAGCACGGGGCCGAGGCTTACCACCTGCGCATCTCAGGTGCGAAAACGTACTTCTACTGGTTGGCCGATCGCGCGCGTTCGCGTTTCAACATGCGTGAGCCGCAGGGGCGCGTGGATGCATTTCAATTCCTGCTGCCGACGATCCTGGGTCTGAACGACAGGCTGGAACGGGTTGCCGTCGCGGATGACTTGGCGTCCTATCTTGGCGTGCCTCCGGGTATGGTGCTGGACCACTTTCGAAAAGCCGCGGCCGACCGTGTGGAGCGCGCGCCGGCGCCCAGGGCCGATCCTTCGCGCGCGACCGACCGCATTCTGTTGCCGCTCCTGGTCATTAACGGCGAGGCGCGGGAACAGTTGCTGGGAGAACTCAAAGGCCTTTCGGCTCTTAAGCTTTTGAATACGGCACCGATCTTCGACGCCCTGTTCACAATGCATGAAGGGGGCGAAACGATCAGCTTCAACACCTTACACGCGCGTGTGCCCCCTGCCATGCAGGATGTCCTGGCCGCGCTGGTTCTGGATGCGATGACTGGCGGAGACCCGACTGTCGAAGACGGCCTTGCGTGCGTGGCAGCGCTGCGCCGCGACGATCGCGAGGCCGTGGTTCGCGAGTTGAAAAGCAGAATCAAAGCCGCCGAACGGGAAGGGCGCATGAGCGAAGCCCTCGCCTTGATGCAGCAACTTTCGCAAGTCGCCTGACACCCTGCCGGCAGACTGCAAAGAAACTTACAACCGCAATGAAACATTAACGAAGAAATATTAACGTTGGTATATACCCCAGGCAGGTGCCTAAAACTCAGGTACAATGATTTGATTCGTCGCATACAGGGAGCTATTCAGTGGTGGAAGATAATTTCGAAGCTGTTGATCCACTTGCCCGTGTCAGTCGCGCGCAGGGACTTACTCTGTTCGATTCGGAAACCATTCCGCAGGAAGTGGAAGAACTCCCGCTCGACGCACCACTTGTCATCGAAGAACGCGAAGAAAAATCCGACGATCGCCGCTTTGAAGATGCCGACGAACTCATAGAAATTGAACCCCTGGATAAGACGCACGACCCGGTGCGGCTTTACCTTCGCGAAATGGGCGCGGTGCCGCTGCTGAATCGGGAGGGGGAAATCGGCATTGCCCGGCGCATCGAGCGCGGACAGAACCGGACGCGCCGCATCCTGTCGCGTTGCCCTGTGATTATTCAGCAGATCGTGCAACTGGGCGATGAAATTCGCTCGGGTACTGTTTCCCCGCGCGACATTCTCCAGTTCAACGACCCGATTCCGACTGATGAGACGTACGAAGTGGGTACGTCGGCAATGCTGGCGTCCTGCGACGATCTGGCCAGGCTGCGCAGACGTTTTCTGCTTTTGAAACAGAAGATGGTTGCCGTCCCCAGGCAAACCAAGCCGAAGCAGAACCGGCGGCTGCGCTGGGAGCTTGGACGGCTGGCGGTCGATATTTCACGCAATGCGTGCGCCATCCAGTTACAGAACCACGCCGTCAAGAATCTGATCTTCAGACTGCGCTCTGTTGTCGAGGAAGTGCGTCCGGTCGAGCAGCGCATCGCGCGCAATCAAAGAGCGATCGAGGCCGCCGGCTCCGCGCCGGCCGATGTCATGCGTGAGTTGCGCCGGGAGCAAAGGCTGCTGGCGACAGCGATGCAGGAACTCGAAGATAAGTACGCTTCCTCCACCACCGAACTGCGTCGTTCTCTCGATCTCGTCAACCGTTCAGACCGCGAAACGGAAACCGCGCGCCAGGAATTGATCGAGGCGAACCTGCGGCTGGTCGTCAGCATCGCGAAGCGTTATAACAACCGCGGCCTGCAATTCCTGGATCTGATTCAGGAAGGCAATATCGGCCTGATGAAGGCGGTCGAGAAGTTCGAATACCGGCGCGGCTATAAGTTTTCGACATATGCCACGTGGTGGGTGCGGCAGGCGATCACGCGCGCGATTGCGGACCAGGCGCGGACCATCCGAATCCCTGTCCACATGATCGAGACCATCAACAAGCTGATCCGGACTTCGCGGGTTCTGGTGCAGGAACTGGGCCGCGAACCCACCAGCGAAGAGCTTGCCGGGAAGATGGAACTGCCTGTGCAGAAGATCCGACGGGTAATGCGGATCGCGCAGGAACCTATCTCGCTCGAAACGCCGGTTGGCGAAGAAGACGAATCGCACCTGGGAGATTTCATCGTCGACCAGGGGCGGATGTCGCCTTCCGAGCAGGTGATCAATCTCAACCTGCACGAGCAGACGGCGGAGGTTCTGAAAACGCTCTCACCGCGCGAGGAGAAGATCATCCGGCTGCGTTTCGGGCTGGAAGATGGCAGTGAGCACACGCTGGAAGAAGTCGGCCAGAACTTTGCGGTGACACGCGAGCGCATCCGGCAGATCGAAGCCAAGGCGCTGCGCAAGTTGCGGCACCCCAGCCGCAGTTACCGGCTGAAAACTTTCCTCGAAGAATATTGAGTACTGCTATTTCGCAGGTTGTTTCTTCTTTTCAAGCAGCGCCTTCACGGCGGGCGGCGCTTCGAAGCGATCCTTCGGTATCGTCACGTTATACGCGATGTTCTTGAACTTCATGACGATGTTCTGGCTCATAGCCTTTTCAGTCATCGTGAAAGGCGTGAGAATACCGTCGATGGTTCGGAAGTCGGACATGTTGGATTCCGTCGAAATTTCACCCATGGCGGTGGTAAACACGGCCGAGATGCGAATCAGCAGCCCTGAATCGCGGTCGAAATAGAAAGTCTCGGGCTTACCTTCGTGCGGCGTCATCTCGACTTTCCAGGCAGGCTTGCCGTCGATGTCTACAGATCCGACCGTACGTGCTTCCTTATAAACCTCGCGCCACGAAGTAATCGTTGAGAGTGTCGCGGCGCGTTTGGCTGAGGCTTTTTCCTCGCCTTCCAGAACGCGCGGGCCCTGCAGCGCGCTGTTCTGCCAGGCGGTATCGCCGTCGTATCCTTCTTCGATCTTGCCGATGCCGGTAAACTCCATCGCCGTGTAAGACTTTTCGCCTTCTTCGAAAATGGTCACATTGCCGGTGATGTTCTGCGCGGGCATTTCCACGGTCCCGCTCATCGCCATATTCTTCGCTTTCGCGTAAGCGGCAGCGCCCCCGCTGCGATCGATATAGCGCTGTAGCAGGCTCTCACCGGTGGGATCGGCGGCCACGCAGAGCCCCGCGGTGACAGCAACGAGAACGAAAGTTCGCAGCGCGTTCATGGCTTAGATTGTGACAGCAGTCTGATGAGCCGGGTCACCCGCGCCGGCAAACCCGACATACTGCACTTCCTCCTGCAGGGGAATTGCCCAGCGCCGCTCGACCCGCTGTTTCAGTTCATCGATGATGCTCACCAGATCCCGCGCGGTGCCCTGGCCGTCGTTGTAGATGAGATTTGCATGGTAGTCCGCCACTCGAATATCGCCCACCCGCATGCCTTTCGCTTCCACCTGTTCCAGAAACCACGCGGACGGAACCTTGCCTTCGATGATCACTCCTGGCGGGATCTCGGCAGCGACCCTCGGCGGCAGCTCGGCAAGCAGGAAGTTCTTGAAAATGCTGCCGGCGCATTTCATCGTCGGCGGATATTTCTTATCGCGGATGGTACGGATGCCGCCGGCCTTTTCACGCAGCGCCGCGGCATCGCCGCGTTCCATCGCCAGTTCCGTCGTAATAACGATCCATTCCTTGTGGCGCTTGAAGATACTTTCGCGATAGCGAAATTCGCACTCCGCGTTATTCAACTGACGAATCCCCGAACCGTCGAAGAAATGCACACGGGAGACGCGCTCCATGATGGAGTGCCCGTAGGCGCCTGCGTTGCCATAGACGGCAGCTCCAGTAGACCCGGGAATGCCGGTCATCGTCTCGATGCCCTTCAGGCCGGCGTCGACAGTAAAATCGACTAACGTTTGCAGCGCTACGCCGCTGTCGACGTGAACGGTTTCACCATCCGCGTAAATTCGATCGTTGGCAAGCTTGAGCACCACCCCGCGGAAACCTTCGTCCGAGACGATGAGATTCGTTCCGCCGCCGATCACCACGGTTTCCAGACCGCTGGCACGCGCGATCCGCAAAGCTGCAATAAACGCTTCGGCGTCGCTCGTCGAGGCAAAAAGATCGGCCGGGCCACCGATGCCGAACCGCGTGTACTCGGATAATAGTGTGTCTCTTAAGACTGTAATTCTATTCAATGCAAGGAGGTGTTCATAAGTCTCCCCGAGAACACTCCTGACGCGATCCATTGCTTTAATTATAGGTACAGCCCATGAAAAGCACGTTTCCAGGATTCCCCAAAGAAGGCATGGCATTCTTGCGCGCGCTGAAGAAGAACAACGACCGCGAGTGGTTCACGCCGCGCAAAAGCACATTTGAAGCGACCGTAAAGCAGCCCATGATCGAACTCGTCGGAGCGCTCCACAAAGAAATGCTCCGTTTCGCGCCAGAGTACGTCGGCGAGCCTGCCAAATGCGTGTACCGCATCTATCGCGACACGCGCTTTTCAAAAGACAAAACTCCGTACAAAACGTATGCCTCTGCGTTGTTTCTGCGCAATGGCTTCGATAAATACACGGGTGGTGCCGCTTACTACTTCGCGGTCTCTCCGGATCACATCGAGGTTGCGGGCGGAGTCTACACGCCGGATCGGGACGTACTGCTCGAAGTCCGGCAGCATATTGCCGCCAACCATAAGCAACTTCGCGCGATTCTTGCCAGGCCCAGGGTGAAGAAACTACTGAGCGATTTGCAGGGCGACGCCCTGTCGCGTGTGCCGAAAGGCTTCGATCCCGAACATCCCGCGGCCGATCTCATCCGGCGCAGGAGCTTTCTTCTCGACGTAACGCTCGACGCGAAACTCGCGACCACGCCTGAGCTCTTTACAGAACTGCTCGCACGCATCGAGGCGATGACGCCGTTCATCGAGTTTCTGAACCTCCCGCTCGTCGGCCGGCGGACAAAACAAAAACGTGAGCAACAATTCCTGGCATAGGATTCCCACTTGGTCACGCTCGGGGTTATAACCCCAGGCGTCAGCGCCTCAGGCGCCCGCGTAACCGTCTGCTAACCTGGAATTTTCCAGGAGAACCTTTTCTTATCGATGAGAGTGCGTGAATGGTAAAGGCATGGTACGGGCGGCGCATGAACGCGTGGGAGATGGATCTCGCCACGCGCTCGACAGATCGCGTGGTGCGCCCGTTCGACTGGGGCCTCGACTGGACTGCCAACTGGCCCGTGCATTCCGATGCGGCGGATCCGGAGCAGCGGATCGGTGAACTGAACCGCCGCGCCATTGAGCACAGCCCTGAGTTCTTCGCCTACACACCGCCCACCGACTTCCGTATTGAGAATTCGTGGCTGCGCTTCACCTCCGCGGTGGACACGCCTTACCGCGAGAACAATACCGTGCATGCGCGCTACTTCCCCGCAAATCCGAGCTTCAAACGCGGACCGAAGGCTGTCGTGGTATTGCCTCACTGGAATGCCAGCCCGCAACAGCACGTGGCGCTTTGCGAGGCTATCGCGAAACTCGGTATTTCGACTCTCCGGATCAGCCTCCCCTATCACGATCGCCGCATGCCTCCCGAACTGACGCGCGCCGATTACGCAGTCTCGGCCAATATCGGCAGGACCATCGACGCCACCCGCCAGGCCGTGATCGACGTGCGCTCCTGCTACGACTGGCTCCAGCACCGCGGCTACACCGATCTCGGAATCGTTGGCACCAGCCTCGGTTCCTGCTATGCGTTCCTCGCCACTGCGCACGATCCGCGCATCCGGGTCAACGTCTTCAACCACTGCTCCACTTACGTCGCGGACGTCGTGTGGACCGGGCTCTCGACTCGCCACATCAAAGAAGGCATCGAGGGCCGGATCGATCTCGACCGTTTACGCCATGCGTGGGATTGCATCAGCCCTGTCCACTACATGGACCGATTCGCCGAATTCGCGAAACGATCCTTCTTTCTCTACGCCACTTACGACACAACCTTCCTCCCGGAATTTTCGCGGCAGGTCCTCGAACAGGTGCGCAAACGCAGCGTGGATCACAAGCTCGTAGTCATGCCCTGCGGCCATTACACGCTGGGGGAAGCGCCTTTCAAATTCGTGGTAGGCTACCAAATCTGTTCGTTTCTCAAACGAAATCTCTAAGGGGCAATTTGTACAAAGTTAACTTCGACCTGGCTGCGTCCGCGCGCAAAGAAATGGTGCAGGACGGCTTCGCACCCGATTTTCCTCCCGGCACGGAGGAACAGCTTGCGTCGGTGAAAGCCAAACCCGCGCCCGCCGTGGATAGCGCTGCGGATCACAGCATCCGCGATCTGCGAAACCTGCTCTGGTCTTCGATCGACAACGATACTTCGCGCGATCTCGATCAGATCGAAGTGGCCGAGCGCGTCGCGAACGGAATCCGCGTGCTGGTCGGAATTGCCGACGTCGATTTCGACGTTCCCGCGGGTTCGCCCATCGATCAGCATGCGGCGCAGGAAACCGTGACCGTCTACACGGCGGTCCACAACTTTCCGATGCTGCCCGAGGTGCTTTCGACCGACCTCACCTCTCTCGCCGAAAATCAGGACCGGCTGGCTGTCGTAATCGAGTTTGTGGTGGATTCCGGTGGCTTGATCGCATCGTCAACTATCTACCGAGCCGTCGTTCGCAATAAAGCCCAGCTCGCGTACAACGCAGTGGGCGCATGGCTCGAAGGCAGATCAGGGCCGGATGCCAAAGTGGCCGCTTCCGCGGAGTTGCAGGCCCAGCTGAAATTGCAGGACGAGGCCGCTGTGAAGTTACGTGCCCAGCGGCATCGCCTTGGCGCTCTCAATTTCGATCGCGTGGAAGCAGTCGCCACGATCAGCGATGGCCACGTGTCGGATGTGACAGCGGCGCAGAAGACTCGCGCCAACGATCTGATCGAAGACTTCATGGTCGCCGCCAATGAGGTCATGGCGCGGACGTTGAAAGAGAGCGGCACATCGTCTATCCGCCGTGTCGTCAAGACGCCGGAGAGATGGCCGCGCATCGTCGAACTGGCAGCGAAATACGGCACTTCCCTGCCCGCAAATCCGGACGCGGGCGCCCTGGGCGCATTCCTCGAAAGCCGCCACAAAGCAGACCCCGATCATTACGCCGATATTTCGCTCGCCATCGTAAAGCTGATGGGCCCCGGCGAATACGTCATGTCGAAGGCCGGCGAAACCGGCGAAGGGCACTTCGGCCTGGCCGCGCAGGATTACACGCATTCCACCGCGCCCAATCGCAGGTACGCGGACCTCGTGACACAGCGGCTTATCAAAGCCCTGTTGTCCAAAACCGCCGCCCCTTATTCCGACAGCGACCTCGAAGCCATCGCCCGCAACTGCACGGCTAAGGAAGATGCGGCACGCAAGGTGGAGCGGGTCATGGCAAAGCGAGTCGCCGCGGTCGCAATGCAGGGCCGCGTCGGCCAGCACTTCCAGGCCATCGTCACGGGCGTCACACCCAAAGGAACTTTTGTACGCCTGCTGGATCCTCCCGTGGAAGGAATCTTGTGGAAGGGCCAGCAGGGCGCCGACGTGGGGGATAAATTCGACGTCACTCTGACTTCCACCAACCCGGAACGCGGGTATCTCGATTTCGCCCGCTGGCTTAGT
>ODAK010006356.1_pt1 | contig 11928 bp, 8 predicted proteins | sample 1539591 | NCBI WGS metagenome assembly ODAK01 (sample SAMEA3539303, study PRJEB22396) | soil metagenome | biome: tundra; feature: field; material: soil | place: USA | collected 2010-05 | depth 0.15 m | reverse complement strand
AACAATTGCAGTACTCATTTGCCTTCTAACGGTCATTATTGTATTTGCCACAACATCGATCAACTTGAACTCTACAAAAACTACAAAATTGCAGGGAAGCACTCCATCCGTACAAGGAAGCTCTTCAGCACCAAACAATGCGCTTTCACCTATTGTCAACAAAAACGGCACCAAAACTACATCTGCTATAAAAATTCCCCCTCAGAATGCTACACCTCATCCTACAGCTACTACGGGTCTTGCTCCCACGAAGGCTCCCACAAAGGCTCCTACAGCAGCGCCTACGATGGCTCCCAAACAGACACAGTTCCCAGTTTCACTCACTGCGCTTTTTAATAACAACGCGTTTGGGAACGCTCCCGGCCAAGCAAACTTCGATGAGAGCGGCTTCTCTTACCCATCCAACCAGCTACCAGCCAGCGGACAGATCACAATACAAGGCATACCCTACCAGTTTTTAAATAACGGGTCTGGCACAAATGATAATATCCTTGCTTTCGGGCTGAGTATCCCCGTACCAACCGGCAACTATCGACAGGTATTTCTCCTTATTGCGGCAAGTTGGGGACCCGTCACCAGTAATGTCACAATACAGTATGCTGATGGCTCCACAAGCAACCAAAACATAACCGTGCCCGATTGGTATAAAGGCACTGGCGTACTGAATACAACCTATCGCTATACGCCAAATACTATCGATTATCATCCTGTAGCTATCTACGCACTCTCAATCACCCTGGACCCAACGCGCACCTTTCAATCACTGGTATTTCCCCAGTTTCAATTTGGACCCCATACGAACGGGCGCATCCATATATTTGCACTGACTTTGCTATCTTGACCGGGTTTGTGCAACCGCGCCCCTACCTTTGGGGACCGGGCTTGTACAACCGCGCCCCTACCTTTGGGTTATCTTCTCTTTTGCCAGATTTGCATCTCGTACACGCAATGGTAGGGGCGCGATGGAACGGAGTGGAATAAGCCCGTCCGCTCCCCCTCCATCCATGACCCTCCATCCATGCCTAAAAATCCCGCCCGTGACACTTGTAAATCCACCCCATACTATGTACACTTATTTACAGCATTTCCTCTGCCTCTATTCTTCCCCTCACATTCAAGAAAGGGTTCCCCCCATGGTTCGCACCATCGATAGTACTCTTCTCGGCGCTCTCAACGCAACTACACGCCGCACCGCCCTCACATTAACCATTGAAGATCACGTAATCCACTATGCCCCTTACCAGGCTGGCAGCAGCGGTAGCGACGCCTGGAACGATGGCTGTATCGCCAACGATAATAGCATCATGCGCGTTCAACTCACACGCTCCGGCTTTGCCTCCAATTTTCAAGTACAACGTATCACCGATCCCTCTCAAGCAAGCCAATGGACAACATGGACCACCCTGACCGGTTCAACAAACCTTATGTTTCAGGATGGCGGTTGTGCTATCTCCAATTCCGCTGGAACCCTGCGAGCATTCGCTCAGCGCGGCACAGGTGGCAATACTCTATGGGTCTGGACATCAACAAACAATGGCGTCTCCTGGAGCGGCCCCGTCAGCGTCCTGACTCCTCCAGGTGGCGCATTGCTCAAGGGCATTACGAGTGCAGGCAACAACGATGTGTTCTTCCTCTATGATGTACTGGGCGGCGATGCGGTCGGATGCTCTTTTTTTGCTTCCGGCTCCTGGTCAACTTTGAATACCTGGACATTTGCGCCTCTTGCCTATGGAGCTGGTCTCGCCGCAACCTGGAACGCCATATCCTATACCATCATCTACTCAGATGGCTATAGTCTGGCCTCCTGCACCTTCAACCCAACTGGTAGCGTGTGGAGCAACGGTGTTACTATTGCCGCAACTACCAGCGATGCCATTGGACGCATCGCTCCCCATCTCTCATTTGCAGACGGCCTGTATACACTCACCTGTACCGAGTCCGACTCTGGCTCTCTAACAGGTACATTGTATAGTTATCCACGCCTCCGCCAATCCGCCGACCTGCTGCACTGGTCGCAAGGACTGATCGTACATGACATGACCTGCACCTATAGCGCTCTGACTATCAAATTGCCCACTCCCAATAGTGGAACCGCTGGCGCACGCTACTACCTGGCATCCATTCCCGCCATCTATAGCGCTCCCATCTTTCAAAATAGCAACGCCACACAATACCTGGATGCCTCCAACGCCATCCTATCCTACCAGCGCCACGAGCAACTCAGCCACCCATCACGCCTGGAAATCGTGCTAGACAATGCACACGGCACCTACAATGCACTGGTGACAACTTCCTCATCCTACCAACCCATCGGCCTGAATGCAGCACTGGTGCTAAGCGAAGGCTACAAAACAAGCTCGCCCCACACCGTAAAGGTTGGCATCTTCCACCTGGAACAGATCCGCTTTGTGCGCTCCCCCCAGGAAAACCAACTGGTACTGATCGGGCGTGACCTGTCGCGCAATCTGGATCTGCTTGCGCGTTATCAGAATGTCTACACCAATCAAACCCTGGGCTATCTGGTAACCGAGATGTGCGCTCTGGCCGGTCTGTTCTCTATCGTCCTTCCCACAACCACGCAGATCAGTCAAAACATTTCATCATTCATCCTACCAGCAGGACAATCTTATCGCCACGCCCTCGATGAATTGTGCTCAACCTATGGGCTATCGTACTTTCTGGATCAAAATGAGACACTACAATTTCGTGAGCTTGCCAGCAGTGATCCCAGCGTATGGAGCTATCAGCCCGAAATTGAAACCGTCTCTTTCGGCAATAACGATCAACGTGCTAACCACATTATCGTCACCGGCAAAGTACCCACCAGTGGAGGAACTGGCTCGCTAACAAATGCTGAAGTCTTTGACGACGCCCACATCCACCTGCTAGGACTCGAACGCTTACTCTATCACGTTGACCCCAAACTGACCAGCGCCACACAATGCAATCAGAAAGCTACCTTTCTACTGGCACAGGAGGTCCGTAGCCAGATCGCTCATACCGTGACCGTTCCGCTCAATCCAGCCCTGCAATTGCTCGACGCGATCACCCTCACTGATAGCTCCGCGCCTGTTGGTAGCGGCCAGAACGTCACCTGCCGCATCACACAAGTACAGGCGCGTTTTGATGCCCAACAAGCATTAAACGAGTTGCAGTTAATGCTTGAAGGACTGTGATTTTCCCACGGGCTTGTACAACCGCGCCCCTACGCTTTGCCTGCACGTCTGCGCCGGGCCTCGGCTGATTTCTGGCGACGCTCACGACGCTTACGCGCTTGTATTGCATGCTCCTCCTCTGTCATTTCACGCTCAACAGGTGCCTCAACAACATTTGCGGCCCCCATCGTTGCTTGAGCGGCTGGACGACGAGCACGACGCGGCGACCGCAAGAACTGGTAAACCACAATAGCCGCCAGAGCCAGCGATGCCACAAGCATAACCAGATAGAAAGGCACAAGAAATGCCGTCCAACTCCTCGGCAACCAACCAGCATTGATACTGATGCTGGTCAGGAATGTCAATGCCAGCAGAATATACTCTATCCCGGTCAATATACTGACGTGTCTGTACCAGGGCATTTTCTGCCCCAGTGCTCGTGCCTCTAGCAACCGCTTGCGCCCACTCACGATGCTAAAAACGCCCAGAATGATAAAAAGCAGGCATAAAAGCGCGACCAGGCGTGGATCAAAATTCATAAGTGCGTTCTCCCACATGAAATATGCAACCAGGATATCCCGTTCGTCCGGATTGGTTACATCATCGGGTCCGGCTTTAAGGATATCGAATGCTTACAGGCACGTTTACCGCAACGCCATTGTAATACACGCTGATATGATACAATTTTTCTCCCACCTGTGCACCAATGCATGTGATCTGTACCACCTTTGTATTATTGGGCAAGCCCACAGGATCAAGCGTTCCCTGCTCGCTGGTCAGACCATCCAGATGGATGTGTGGCTTATCCACCTCGTAGGGATTGGCATTCCAGGTCACAACTTGATCGCTGAGATTGATCAGCGTCAACGTCACAGGCAAACAGGTACCCGTTCCTTGCAGATACGCAATAATAGGATCTGGATTGACAACGACCTCAAGGGCAGTATCCTGCACGCTCAATGAGACAGGAATAATGGCCTGTGTCGCGTTCACGGTGAAGATCACGCTACCTATATAAGGCTTTGTACTGCTCTGCAAGCCTGTTGCGCTCACACTTATGCCAACGCTATCTGTACCATTAGCATCAAGTGTTCCCCCAGTTTTTCCATCGTTGATCAGTAACCAGTTCAGGCTATTCTCGGCCACAGTCGCGACACTCCATTGGACAGGTGTGCTTTCACTATTCGTGAGCGTAATGCGCTGAGTGGATGAAGTACTACTACCCACCACTACTTTGAAGCTCAATCCTGTAGCAGCGATGGGTTGCGCATTTGTGGTAAGAACCAGGGGCGTATTGTTGCTCATAGCGAGCGTGCCAGGAAGGATCTGGAGATCGAGAAATGCATGCAACCCGCTTTGATTATCCTGCGCCTGTAAAGCATAACTACCCGCCAGCCATGTCGCTGGAATAGCAAGAGCAGCATCAAACGCTCCTTTGCTATTACTCTGAACAGGGCCAGTTGTAGCCAGCAAGGTTGTCGCGAGCATAAAAGTGATGGCATGGTTGGGTCCAAAATACGCTCCATGTACATACAACGTCTGGCCCGCCGCAATCGTGTTTTTCTGCGTATTCTGGATAGTTAGAGTAGGAGACACGCCAGCAGCACTAGAAATTTGTGCCGCGAACTGTGTAGAGGGTACATATGTCGAGATTACATATGCGCTCAGTCCACCAATAATACAGATTAGCAGTACAAGAGTAAACCAGAAGACAAAGTTTTTACTGTGTTGGTTCTCGGGATTTTTAGGAATAACAATCGCGCGCATGCGTGCAATGCTATGTTGCATCGACATCAGTGGCTCCGGCACTTCCGCCTGCCCACGCGTAATACCAATTGCAGGCCCGGCTTCGTCATGTTGACGGTCACGCCAACTCTCCCGCCAGCGCTCGGCTGCCTTGCTCGTGGCAATAAGGCTCTCTGAACCCTCTCCTGCGAACGCATCAAAATCGACTGGCATTTCTGGCAACTGGACCATCGTCATAGCGACTCCCTGCATATCAGGTGACAGAGACACTATCTGACTTCTGTCCCAGCCACTTAGTCCAGATGGTGGTAACGATGGCCCAACAGGTGACTCTATCGGAGCATTATTGACAGGACCTGATGCTGGTAACAGTGGTCCAACAGGTGACTCTATCAGAGTATTATTAGCGGGGAATGCTGGCTGATACCGCGTATCCTGCTCAGACATGTAGCGCTTTGTTAATGAGAGTCCTTTTCCTTGCGCCGCATCTTCGTTCGCCTGCACCGATCCATCACCTAATTCTGCATCTCCCGCCCGTTGTCCTATAGGGGAACGGTATTGATCGGTATGAGGCTGCAATTGATTAGCCTGCTCTTCCAGAGTAAGACCTGCCAGATGTGCAGGCAAGCCTGGGGTCTGCGTCTGTAGGGGAACGACTGGCCCGGACAATGGAGGAGTGGGTGTTTCAGGCATGTTCTTTCCTGGTCTTGGCGGCGTGTTTGTTCTGACCGGCAGAATTGTACTGGCAAGTGGAGGTACATTATTCTCTTGCAGTTGTCTATTCTCTGGCGGTTGCTTCTGCTGCCCGGCTCCCTGCATCTGGGGGGATGCGGGTTGCTCATGGGGACGTGCGGGTATGGAGGATAGGGGGAATGAACCAGCCGGTGCATGAGGGGCCGTGCGTGGAGGGATGACGCGTTTGACATCTGGCTGAAAAGAACGTTGCTGAGCTGGAGGCGGTGTCAACGGTGTAGGGGGAAGCACCGTTGACGGGCCTGGATTTATCGATGGCGTTATCGAAGCAGGCAGTGGTGTTCCCGCTGGAATACCGGTCGCCGCTTGTGGCGGCACCACTTTCTGCATACGGGCATTCGTCTGATTAAAGCCACAACTCGGGCAAAACCGTGCATCCGGCGAAAGTTCTACATTACATCTTGGACAACGAAACATAGGTCATTACCTTCTCTTTATATTAAAAATCTGGCTCATTCTCAATAATTGGATTATGAGTATGGACGACGCCTTGCATACACCCTCACCCACAATCTCCCTACATAGTCGGAGGTCCAAATAATTTTCCTCTAAGCCATCGTATCTATCTCTTCACCTTGAATAAACCACTTTTTGGGCTCCTTTATACGGTAACGGATGAGACCCGCAATAGTTCACTCACAATAGTTATTTCTTCTGTTAGTGTAGAAATTCAATAAGCATTTTTCGCAAATATATGCGAAACGCGACATTGCAGAAAAACTCAGGTAAACCCCTGATGAAAATATACAGTACCATCTGGTAAAATATGCAGGCCATAGGGCTTGACTAAACGAAAAAAAACGCTAAAATCTCTATAGGTGACTGAAATTTTTGAGATTTATGAGGTTTGCATGCATATTGTCGTTGTCGGTGCGGATCATACTACAGCATCCATCGCGTTGCGTGAACGTCTCGCCTGTTCGTCCCGTCAGATCCCTCAGCTACTTACCCTTGCAAAAGAGGTAACACTGGAATGTGCGTTACTTTCTACCTGCAACCGTATCGAGTTCTATGCTGTCTGTTCCGATGAAAATCAGGCACGTGCCGAGCTGTTACGCATATTAAGCGTGCAGCGTGACGTAGCGCAAGAAGAACTGACTGAGCATTGCTATACACTTATTGACGAATTGGCTAGTGAGCACCTCTTCGGAGTTGCCTCAGGACTCTACTCGCTCGTACCTGGCGAGCCACAAATACAGGGACAGGTTGCTGAGGCACTTGAGATTGCTCAGGGAGGCGGGTACTGTGGCCCCATTCTTTCCGCCCTCTTTCGTAACGCTCTCGTCGTCGGGAAACGCGCTCGCAGTGAAACGGCCATTAGCCGCAACGCCGCTTCGGTCAGTCACGTCGCCGTACAACTGGCTCGCCATCTCTTCCCCTCTATTCAAGATGCACGCGTTCTACTGGTTGGTTCCGGACAGATGAGCGAACTCGCCGCCAAAAATATGCGCTCCAATGGCGCTCAACAACTCGTCATCATCAATCGTACACCAGCACACGCTATAGACCTAGCTCAATCCCTTGGCGCAACTCATCGTCCATTCGCAGAACTGGCCGCTGCTCTGATCGATGCCGATGTCGTGATCAGCTCAACAACTGCCCCACGCGCCATTATCACATTGGAATTAATGCAACACGTTATAGAACAACGCGCAGGCCGTTCCCTTCTACTTATCGATATTGCCTTACCACGCGATATTGAACCCGCCATCGCCACACTCCCCGGTATTCATCTCTATAATCTGGATGATCTACAAGCCGAGGTCGAGCGCGGCATCTCTCTGCGCCTGCAAGAAGTCGAACATGTACAAGCCATTATCGCTGAAGAGTCCCTTTCCTTCCAACGCTGGCAAGCCTCGCTCAGCGTCGTCGATACCATCAGCGACCTGCGCCACCACGCCGACCTCCTGCGCCAACAAGAACTGGCCCGCACGTTACACCAACTCTCTCATACGCTCTCTGAGCGCGAGGTCGCCGCTGTGCAGGAACTGACCACGCGTCTCATGAATAAACTCTTACATACTCCTACCTTAAAACTGAAGGACGCCGCCGCTTCTGGTCAGGGACACATCTACGCAGAAGCCACGCGCTACCTTTTTAATCTGGAAAAAAATGAACATGAAACACCTGATTCTGGGCACGCGAGCAAGCAAGCTAGCGATGATACAAACTCATTGGGTAATCAAGCAACTACATCAGCACTGGCCCAACCTTGAAATAACCATAGAACAGATTCATACAACCGGTGACCGCGTTACCAACCTGCCTCTCGCAAGCATTGGCGGCGATGGCGTCTTCGTCACTGAGATCGAACACGCTCTACGTGAGCGCCGCATCGATCTGGCCGTACACAGCCTGAAAGACCTACCCACCGCTCAGCCAGACGGCATGCGCGTAATCGTCACCGGGCCACGCGAAGATGTACGCGATGTCTTTGTTTCCAATAAACCCTTCCAGGTCTCGCCCACTGGCTTATTTCCGGCCTCACCAGAGGAACCGTTAAGCACGGCGTTACGCATTGGAACATGCAGCCTGCGCCGCACTGCCCAGGTGCGCTGGCTCAGTCCCAACGCTGAGATTCTGCCGTTACGCGGCAACGTCGATACACGCCTGCGCAAACTGGAAGCTGGCAACTATGATGGTATCCTTCTGGCCGCCGCTGGCTTGCACCGCATGGGCCTGCAAGAACACCTGGCGCAGCGTCTCACCTATTTCCCCGTTGATCTCCTTCTACCAGCTCCTGGACAGGGCGCGCTGGGATTAGAGATACGCGATGAACCTGAATGGCGCGCATTGCTGACTCCTCTGCATGATCCTGCCGTCCAGGCCGCTACTGGCGCAGAACGTATGTTTATGCGCCGCCTGGGCGCCGGCTGCTACCTGCCCGTCGCGGCCTACGGTGAGATTATTGACGGCTCGCTCCTCTTACGTGGCTTGGTTACCAGCCTGGATGGACAGAAGCGCATACGCGTCTCTCAGCAAATGCCGTGGACGCCTGAAACAAGCATCGAACATGCCGAGCAACTTGGTGTCGCCCTGGCTGAAGATGCTCTTGCCTTGGGTGCCGACGCAATCATTTCTACCATCGATAGCAACCGAGAACAGGAGCGCCAGCGTGTCTGAGCAGAGCATAACTACATTGCCGTTGCAGGGCAAGCACGTCCTGGTCACACGCACCCGCGATCAGGCCAGCGTGTTGAGCACACAATTGAGAGATCAGGGAGCCATCCCTATCGAATTTCCCACCATTCGCATCGTGCCTCCGCAAGATTGGAGTCTATTAGACGCTGCATTGCATAGGCTCTATGCACATACTGAGGCTTCAACGCCATTTTATAACTGGTTGGTCCTGACCAGCGCCAATGGCGTCACGATCTGCTGTGAACGCCTGCGTACTCTAGGCTATGATCCTGCGGCACTTCAGAACGTGCGCGTGGCGGCGATTGGTCCAGCTACGGCTGCTGCTCTGGCACATTATGGTATCTCTGCTAACCTTGTCCCTGATGAATATATCGCTGAAGGTGTCGCTGCGGCATTAATTGCAGATGCACGCCAGCACAATATGCCACTGACAGGCCAGCGCATCCTCCTGGCACGCGCCGCCGAAGCTCGTAAAGTCCTGGTCACCACCCTGCAACAGGCAGGTGCACAGGTAGATGAAGTTGCAGCATACTATACGCATACAGTTGCGCGCAACGATGAGCATGGACGTGCTATAGTAGATATGTTGCGTCAACACCAGTTAGATATTTTAACCTTTACCAGTTCTTCTACTGTACGTAACTTTAGCACATGGCTGCAGAGCTTTCTGCAAGAGGAAACGACTCAGGAAACACTGTTAGCTTATCCAAAGATCGCCTGCATCGGCCCAATCACCGCACAGACAGCGCGTGACCTCGGTCTGCGCGTAGATATCGAAGCGGAAGAATTCACGATTGAAGGGCTTGTGAAAGCCCTAGTTAACTCTCTCTAGTGCATTTCCACTTGACCTCTTTGGGTTTGAGAAGTATACTTTCCTTGCTGGAGACGGCTGGAACCTCTCATCCTTTCTCGACCCGCCTGAGGGTACTGAAACTAGTTCACAAAAAGGACAGAAAATGACAGAACAAAGTGTAGTAACACCATTAGATACAATTGAGACAGCACCAACTCCGGCTCCAGCACAACCTAAGCCGAAGCAACCACGCCAGCTCGTGCGTTTTACCTTTTATAAGCTCGATCAACAGTGGCAACTGCTCCCAACCGAGATACGCGAAAAAGGGAAAGCACAGGTACGCGAAATTTTTGCCTCATACGGCGAAGATGCCCTGCTACGTACCTATGGCCTCTATGGCGTACGTTCCGATTGCGATTTCATGGTCTGGCAAGCGGTCTATGACATCGATGAACTGCGTACCCTGAGCAGCCAGATTCGACGCAGCGCCATGGGACCCTATCTGCGTGAAGCACAATCCCTGCTTTCCATGACCAAGCGCTCTATCTATGTGGGCAAAAATGCACGCGGCGCTCATGACCCACGCCTGGTTATCACGCCGACCGATCGCAAATTCCTCTTCGTGTATCCATTTGTGAAGACACGCCCCTGGTACGCTTTACCAATGGAAGACCGCAAACGCATGATGAACGAACACATTCGCGTCGGCCTGCAATATCCCAGCGTCTCGCTCAACACAACCTATTCTTATGGCCTGGACGATCAAGAGTTTGTGGTGGCCTTTGAGACCGACAATATCGCCGATTTCCTGGATCTCGTGCAAGAGTTGCGCAGCACTGAAGCAAGCATGTACACGTTACGCGACACGCCGATGTATACCTGCATCTTCCAACCAATCGACGACATTCTAGAGTCGCTAGGGGCCTGAGATGAGCAATCAATCGTACGCAGACAGCAAACTTACACTGACACGTTCGCATGAACTGTTCCAGGAAGCCAAAACATTACTCCCTGGCGGAGTGAACAGTCCTGTCCGTGCCTTTCGTGGCGTTGGTGGCGATCCGGTCTTTATCGACTCCGCCAATGGCCCTTACCTGCACGATGTAGACGGCAATCGCTATCTCGATTATGTACAGTCCTGGGGACCAATGATCCTGGGCCATGCCTATCCTGCTGTACTTAATGCCGTAGTGGAAGCAAGCAAGCGCGGATTTAGTTTTGGTGCGCCGACGCAGGCCGAGAGCGAACTGGCAAAACTGGTCATCGCCAGTGTTCCCTCAATCGAGATGATCCGCTTCGTCAATTCCGGAACCGAGGCGACGATGAGCGCACTACGTCTGGCACGAGCGTACACGGGCAAAGACAAGATCATCAAGTTTAGCGGTTGCTATCATGGGCACGCCGATATGTTGCTGGTCCAGGCAGGTTCGGGCGTTGCCACAATGGGCCTGCCCGACAGTCCAGGCGTTCCTGCACAAGCAACCGCCAATACACTGATCGCTGAATATAACGATAGCACCGCAGTAGAGCAACTATTTCGCACCTATCCCGACGATATCGCCGCAATTATTGTCGAGCCAGTCGCCGCGAACATGGGCCTTGTGCTGCCTCTCCCCGGTTTTCTAGAGAAGTTACACGAACTGACGCAACAATACGGAGCACTTCTGATCTTTGACGAAGTTATGACCGGTTTTCGTGTTGCGCTCGGCGGTATGCAAGAACGCGTTGGCATCACACCAGATCTGAGTTGCTTCGGCAAAATCATCGGTGGTGGCCTGCCTGTTGGCGCATATGGTGGCCGGCGCGACATTATGCAACAGGTCGCCCCGCTTGGTCCCATGTATCAAGCAGGCACGCTCTCCGGCAATCCGCTGGCAATGGCCGCTGGCATCGCCACATTGACCGAACTGCGCAAGCTGGGACAATACGAACGCCTGGAACACAAAAGCCAGTTACTTGCTGAAGGACTGAATAGGGCCGTACGTGATGCACAGATTGATGCTCAAGTAGTACGTATCGGTGCCATGTTCTGCTTGTATTTTCATAACGAGACTGTTACAAACTATACAATCGCAAAACGCTCAAACACGGCCCGTTTCGCCCAATACTTCTGGCAAATGTTATCACACGGCATCTACCTGCCGCCATCCCAATTCGAGGCATGTTTTATCTCCCTAGCATTGGATGATACCATGCTCGAAGAGACAATTGAGATTGCGAGAGGAGTGTTGGCGCAATTGTAATGTTCTGTCTAGGAGGCGTTCACGTAGCGGGGGCACGGGTTCGTTCGTCGGCGCTCACTTCACCTCTACATTATGGGCAAGGGGTCGGGGATTGCCT
>ODAK010006355.1_pt1 | contig 11929 bp, 16 predicted proteins | sample 1539591 | NCBI WGS metagenome assembly ODAK01 (sample SAMEA3539303, study PRJEB22396) | soil metagenome | biome: tundra; feature: field; material: soil | place: USA | collected 2010-05 | depth 0.15 m | reverse complement strand
GTCAGAAACTCGACCATCGGCGTTCCAGTATCACAGCCCGACCCGCCCGTCACCCCGGATTAGGTTTTCGGTACCGACAGCCCTTCTTCAACTGCTTTTGAACATTCTCCTCGCGTTCTCATCGATTCTGAATTCCAGCCCAGCCAGCTAACCGTTCACTGCACCGGCGAGAAGAGCTTTCTCTTCGGCGCATTCTCCGAGAACGTCGCCCGCCTCCAGATGCTCGAGGAGTGACTCGCCAACCGTCACCTGCCGCCCTGCGCGGATGAGAGGGCGCAGCGCACCGCTCGCGGTGATACCGATGACCGGCGTCTTCAGCGTGATGCCCATCGTGCGCGCATCCTCCTGAGCCTGCGTTGCTTCGGTTGCCATCGCCTCCACAAGCATCGACCCCAAGGGAGTGAACCTCGCATGGCGGCGCAGTTGATTTACGCCGATCTGAAGTTGCACAGGGATCCGTGCGAGTTGCTCGCGCGCAAACGCAAGCCGCGTTTCATTGAGTGATGCGTCGCGCAGGATCGCGCTCCAGAAGCGGAACACCGGCAGGAACACGTAGACCGCGTGCAGGATGCCATGCAGTGGCCGAAGCGTCTCGACCCATGGCGAGTAATGGTTCTCGCCTTCGATCTCGTCTTGGTCACTCGCCTCGAAAAACGGCCCCTGCTCCTCGATGCCGAAGAGCGTGTTGTGGTGAAACTCGTGGATGAACGAACTGGCGAGCACGTATGGATCGGACGGCACCGTGCATACGAACGCGCCCGGCAGCTCAGAAGCGGTGACGTTGACGAAGATCTCATCGTAAGGCTTGAGCGCGATGGTGTGCAGCCCCGCGGCGAGATGTGAGAACGTCCATGGCTGAAACCGGCGAATCGCTGACAGAGCATCCATCACGAGGCCCGCGTGCTCGAACTGGAACGCAAGCGGCAACTCGGTCCATCCGCGAGGAATCCCGATGCCCGGCAGATGAAACGTGGCGGGGTTCAGGAACACACTAACCTCGTCACAGCTGACTATCGGGCAAACCTCGACGCGAACCCCGTTGCTGGCTGTGCTTCCCGTATCTGAAACTGGAAGCGTCCGCCGGGGATTCAGGACTTCGATTGCGCCCTGCGAGAAGCCACTAATCGTTGCGGGGGTATCGCCAGCCAGGACAAATGGCGTACCGGGAATCGCCAGCGGTAGCAAAGCTTCAAAGGGCTCGGAGAAAGAGACGTCCTTGCCGGCGATTATACCGAGTGCGAGCGCGAATGGCTTGAATTCGCCTAGGTGGCGCGCCAGTGCTTCAAGGGGACTATCCGCCCCAACCTCGGTGCAGTATTCGCGCTCGACCGTCCCGAGTGGCTCTCCCCGGCAACTTGCGAGAAAGTGGACCGCGCGGCGGATCCAGAAGTACGAGCCGGGGTCGCGCCATACCTGGGTGAATTGGCTGGGATCGGCGCGCGCAACCCATTCGTAGAGACGGAGGAATTCGTCGATGCCTCGGACCAGTTGGCGGTCAGCGGAAAGCGCGCGCTGAACGGCGATCAGCCCGATCCCGCTCTTCTCGAGCCGGCGATGGTAAATCTCCGAGTCGGCCCACAGTAACTCCCTGGGGCTCATCTTCGGTTCGATCGGGCTAGCCCTTGTCGTCGCTCTCGAGCGACTCTTCGATCCAACGAATCCCGATCGGTTTTCCGCCCCGAACAGTGGAGCGCATCTCCGAGGTCCATAGAGCGCAATCCGCTTTGCCGTCGATACCAGCCAACATTCGAGCGATTTCAGCCGAATGGTTTTGTGCGAGATTGTTCAAGTCAATGACCTGTCGTCGATCCATAAGCCTTCCCTTGGCTTTTTCCCCTTGCAATGCTCTGCGCAGGCCAGAGCTTCCAGATTGTTAGTCCGTGCTTTCCGTAGGTGACGCTGCGTCGACTCGCGTAATACCGCAAGGTTTCCCGCCCCGCGTAGCAGCCCGCATCTCGGCGGTCCACAGAGTGCTGCCAAGGTTGCCGCGTATGCCGGCTAGCATCTGGTCTATCTCGTCGAAATGGCTTCGCGTGAGACTGTTCAAACCAATGACTTTCCTCCGATCCATAATGTACCTCAATGTCTGGTTCTATAAGCGATGTGCAGCCGTAGATCAAGTGAAGGCTAGCGATGCTAACATTTGTGAAGTTTAGCGATGCCGAGATTTGACGGACTTTTTGGCGCAATTCCCCAGTATCTCCTGATGCTGCGGTCGCAATATTGGTCCGAAGAAAAGCTCAGCCGCTACGTGGAGAAACATCTCGACGCGACGTTGGCAGCGGCTCTTCGCTTACCGTTCTATCGCGAACGCTTCAACTCCCAAGTATTGCGGTCACAGGAGCTGACGAGCCTTCCGATTCTCCCGCGTTTCGAGATTCCCCAGCTCGCCGCCTCCGTGCGCGCGCTCCATTCGGATGCGTCGCTTCTCGTGTCCGGCTTGACCTCGGGTTCGACTGGTAATCCCGTCTCGTTCTTCTATGACGCCGCCCATCAGGCGAGCCGGTTCGCCGCGCGCGCCCGCTATCTTCGAGAGAATGGATGGAACCCGTTTCGCCGGAGTCTCTGGATTGTCTCGACAAGAATGCAGTCACCGGACCTTTTGTTCACCCGACGCGCACAGTTGTTTGGGATCAGATTCCTGTCTCATCTTCTGGATCTGGAGCAACTGGCCAACTCGCTCCGCGTGATGGATCCCGCTTACCTCTATTCATATCCCGTGAATCTCGACGGCCTCGCCCGAATCTTCGAAGTGCGAGGCGAGCGTCTCCCCTCGCTGCGCAGAATCTTTTCCGGCTCCGAGGTGCTCGAGGATTCGCAGCGCGAGCGCCTGCACCGCGTGTTTGGAGTGCGGGTATCGGACAACTACGGCTCGACTGAGGCATTTCTCGCCTGGGAATGCCCGCTGGGAAGCTACCATGTCAATGCAGAGCACGTGATTGTCGAAATTGTCGATGAGGACGGACGGCCCGTCGCGCCAGGAAAGCTAGGCCGAGTGCTGGTCACGACGCTGCACAATCGCCTGATGCCGCTAATACGCTACGAGATCGGTGACTACGCGATCGCATCGGAGGGAGCGTGCCGATGTGGGCGAAATCTGCCCCGAATCAGCGCTATCGGCGGTCGCGAGATTAACCTCTTCACCGACACCGATGGAAGGCGCTTTACCCCATGGCCCCTGTTTAAGCCGCTTCTTGAACGAGAATGGATCAAGCAGGATCAAATCGTTCAGCGTGGGATCGGCCGCTTCGTCGTCAGATACGTCGGCGACCGCACACTTTCCCGCGAAGACGAGGCGGAAATCCATCGCCACTTCGAGAGGATCTTGCACTCGCTCGCTGCCATCGAGTTCGAGCGTCTCGAGCAGATTCCGCGTGCGCCATCGGGAAAGTTCATGATGGCGATGAATGAGATGGCAGACTTCGCCTCGCGAGGCTGAGATCTCAGCCGGCCAGGCAATTGAGGAAATCCACCAGCAGAATCTACATGCCCCTTATCCTGCGCCGGACGCTCAAGGGCCTATGCGCCTTACTACAACCAGGTCCGAACGCATCTGTGAGCAAAGACGCACCGATCTTTCGGCGCGCACAGGCCGTCGGCGACATCGCGGCGATTCCGCTCCTGGGAGGGCTACATCATTATGATTATGTCCTCGTCCCGGGAATCTCTTTCCTCCAGTTCGTCCAGCAACGTCCTGACACGGTGGAGGTGAGAGTCATCTGCAACGAGTCCTTCGACGGCTCTTCCGACCTCATCCTGCGCCGGCTCCTCCGTGAGGCACTAGGTCCTTCGATGGTCGTGCGGATTCATCACGTCCCCTTGGAGGAAACCTACGCGGATCCCTCAGGAAAGCGACCTGTCGTGGTCTCCGAGGTCACCTTGGTAGCGGCCGGGTCCGGTGTTGGTGCGGACGCAGAGCGTGGACAGGCTTTGCCGGGTATTTGTCCGCAGAGGGGTTGTCCCTCCTCAAAACTTAATCCGCACGAATTCATTGGTGGTTTCGATCTCTTGGCGATAGCCTGACTTCATGGCGACGCCAACAAGCGGAGCGGTCCCGGTCGCCCGAAATGAACCCCGAACCCGCACCGCGCTGCTGTTGGAAGCGATCGCGCTGCGCCATCAAATTGCCGTGCTGGAGCGCAGCCGAACTCGTCGCCCCTGCTTCCGTCGCTTTGATCGGTTGTTTTGGATCTTGCTGTCGCGCTGGTGGTCGGACTGGCGCGAAAGCCTGGTGATCGTCCAGCCGGAAACAGTCTTGCGCTAGCGCCGTAACGGGCTGGTCAGCGATTTGGGGATATCGATCACGAGGTCACTGGCGAGGAGGGCGTCCACGGGTTTCCAATGAGGTCCGCGGTCTGATCGCACGGATGGCCCGCGAAAACTTTCTCTGGGGTGCGCCACGGATCCATGGCGAGCTTCTCATGCTCGGGTTCACAGTCTCCCAAGCCACCGTATCGCGTTACCTGCCTGCACCATGCAGACGGCCAACACAGTCGTGGCGGATCTTTCTTCGCAATCAAGCCAGTGCGTTCGGCCAGTATTCCGAGGAGCGGTCGAGAGGATACGCTCGCCTGTTTGGTCAGTCCTGTTGGGCTACGCTTATACGATCCGCGGCAGCGCAGATTGCGACGGTACGTGTTGGGCTTAGGCGCGGCCTTGGCCGACAAGAGACCGCCTTGGAAGCTCGACGAATTGGTCTGCGGTCCGCCCAGTGCGAGCGAGCCGGTATGCATCGAGTGCGTCGGTTGGCCGCAGTATCTGCTGGTCTCCAGAAAGCGCGCAGCAGTCGGCTTCCGACCGTCGTTCCGGTGCGAAGTCCATCGTACGAACCTCGGGCATCACCAAGCCCGCGATCGCGCGCGACTCAGGAAGTTACTTTTCGCGTGGATCGGTCTTGAGAAACCACAGGCGTCTGATTGATCGATTGGTATTTTCAATTCCGCAAAGCTGACGGGGCCGAAAGCGTGGACAAGGTAAAGAGCAAAACGATTCTCGGATTCGCGCAGCTCTTTTGCGCCATGGTATTTTTTCTTTTCGCTCCCGCGTGGACGCTCAATTACTGGCAGGCGTGGGTCTTTCTTTTCGTCTTTTTCGCGGCGACTGCATACGTTACCGTATTTTTGTGGAAGAAAGATCCGAAACTGCTCGAGCGCCGCGTGAATGCCGGCCCCCCAGCGGAGAAGGAAACGAGTCAAAAAATTATCCAGACCATCGCAGCCATCGCGTTTCTCGGCACGATGGTTGTTCCGTCGCTTGATCATCGTTATGCATGGTCGGACGTTCCGCTTGGAATAGTCATTGCCGGAGATTTGTTAGTAGCGCTTGGGTATCTAATCATCTTCATAGTTTTCCGGGAGAATACTTTTACCTTCGCGATAATCGAAGTCGCCGATGATCAAAAAGTCATTTCAACCGGACCGTACGCGATAGTTCGCCATCCGATGTATACGGGCGGACTCATCATGCTCTTCGGTACGCCGCTCGCGCTCGCGTCGTGGTGGGGACTTCCGATGTTCATTCCCCTTGCCGTAGCCATCGTCTGGAGACTTCTCGAAGAAGAGAAATTTCTTTCGAAACACTTGAGGGGGTATTCTGAGTATTGTCAGAAGGTCCGCTGGCGCCTCATCCCGTTGGTTTTTTAGGGATTGAGGCGGCCTACGCGGCGGTGCGGCGGAGGGGCTTGGGTGCGCGCTCCAGCACGGCAATTTGATGGCGCAGCGCGATCGCTTCCAACAGCAGCACAGTCCGGGTTCGGGGTTCGCTTCGGGCGACCGAGGCCGCTCCGCTTGTCGGCTTCGCCATGAAGACAGGCTATCGCCAGGCGTTCGAAACCACCAATGAATTTGTGCGGATTAAGTTTTGAGCAGGGACACGCGGATGTCGGCCGCATATCCACTCGGGCCGCTGTTTTTGGATCAAGCGCTCAACATCGCGCTGCTCAGCTACGATGGCCGTCTGCGTTGGGGATTGAATGCGGACTGGGATGTGCTGCCTGATCTTCGCGATCTTGTTACCGCAATTCGCTTATCACTCGACGAGTTGCTGCAAGTGACTGAGAACTAGCAACTATCGCGGGTTGAATCTTACTTCTACGAGGTACCTGGGTAGTGTCGGGATGCTGGTGGAAAAAGGAAAAGGCGTCATCTTCCAGCGAGTTGGTCAAAGACTCGAACTCGCTGGAGGATGACGCCTGCAGACCGCAGCGGTAACTATCGTTTGGGTCCCTCGAAGCCACCGGCCAGGATGAGATTAGATGTCGCGGCCTTAAAGCGGTGCTGTGCGATCGATTGGTAATCCGACGATTCGTACCAACGCCTAGCGTGTCCCATCGAAGGGAATTCAAGGACGACCGTGCGAGTCCGGGGCCACGTTCCTTCAAGCACTTCGACGTCGTCGGCCGCCACTAGTACGCGGCCTTCAAATGGTGCAAAAGCTTCCATGAAACCGGCGACGTACTTCTCGTACTCAGCGGAATCATGGATCGTCACCTGTGCGATGAGATACGCGGGCACTATCGATCCTCCTTCTCACCTTTGAACTTCATCGTGGCGTGACAATACGCGCTTTTGTGGGGAATGCCTATGGAAAGGGATAGCGGGAAGGGAGTTGGGGAAGAAGGGTTTGAGTGAGGGGTAGACACCGTCGAGGCGGAGATTCGGGGACGGGTTCGGGGGATGATCGAGGCGATCGTAGAAGAAGAGCTGGAGTCGTTGCTGGGCGCGGGCAGGTCGCAGCGCGTCGGCGCGGCGCGCACTGGTTACCGCCACGGCGCCCGCGAACGTCAGCTCACCACCAGTCTGGGCAAGACCACGATTAGACCGCCACGCGCGCGGTTAAAGGGCGCCGATGGCGAGGAAAGTGAATGGCACAGCCGGATTATCGGGCGCTATCAGCGGCGCACGGAGCGGGTGGACGGGGCAATCTTAGGGTCCTACGTAAGTGGCATCAACAGCCAGCGTCTGCGCAGCGCGTTATCCCCGCTCCTGCGCGGAGCGCCTTTATCAAAGGATGCGGTATCGCGGCTGGTGGGACGCCAGCGCGAGGAGTTCGAGGCTTGGTCGGTGCGTGACCTCGCCGAGGAACAGGTGCGCTATCTGCTTTTGGATGGCTGGTTGTGGCTTCTCAAAACTTGATCCGCGCGGATTCATTGGTGGTTTCGAGTGCCCAGCCGATAGCCTTCGTTCAAGGCGATGCCGGAAAGAGGAGCATTCCTGGCTGTCGCTACCGACAATCCCAAACCGAAGATTGGGCGGCAGCGCACAGACGAGGCGAGCCAATCCGTCACTCTAGATTGGATGTCACACGGACTAGATGGCCTGTTGAATGAACCTAAAAGCGTTTTCCCTGTTGCTCGAGGGAAATTCCCTGTTCCTCTGAAATAATTCCCTGTTCACGTTTCAAAATTCCCTGTTCCGTTGAGTAGGGAATTTGCTCAAAAACCCGAGAGAAGATAAAGCTTATTCGGCTGCAAGGCGGCCCCAGGACGCCCCAAATGACGAAAATTCCCTGTATTTTCCCTGATGATCAGGGAATTTGACGCGGAGAGCAGTTCGCATCAGACTGCGTCATCCGCCAAGGAGTCTGCGCTGTCGGGCTTGATCGCGGGTGGGGAGTCCCTCTCCCCTAAGGAGTCTGCAGATTGCAGACGTTCTCCGGGCCCACTTCTGCTATTGTCGCGAGACATTCGATCGCTGAAGCTCATCGAGACTCATCGGGGCTTCTGAGGCAGTGTGTGTTGCGTCATCGGGAGCAGCTAATTAAAATCAAACCGCCGGAGATCCAGACACTTGCATCGCCCGTAAACTAGTATCATCCGGGTATGGACGGCCTTGCTTGGTGGATAACGTTAGCCTTTCCACAGCCACACGACCTCAGCTGGTCTCTGTGGTGATTGCAACGCGAAATCGCGGAGGGGGCGCCGCGCGGGCAATCAAATCGATAATTTGCACCGAACGGGCGGAGTTCAGAGCGGGCGTCGAACTGATAATCGTTGACCAGAGCGATGACGACGCAACAGAATGCGAGGTCGCCCCTTACCTCCATCTGGCCCATGTGCGGTACATCAGGACCACGTCGCGAGGGCTCGGAGTGGCAAGGAACCTGGGTGTCGCGGCAGCCCGGGGCGAACGGATTGCCTTCACCGATGACGATTGCACGGCCGATCCGGATTGGCTCGGGGAATTATGTAGAGGCTTCGATGTGGATGCACGGGTCGGTGTCGTCCTCGGCAACGTGATCGAGGGGCCGCATGATCGTGACGCAGTCTTCATTCCTTCGTACGTGCGGAAAGGTTCTTTTCTGGCGCGGTCTATCGCGGATAAGCACAACGTGGAAGGCATTGGCGCTTGCATGGCGCTGCGAAAAAGCGTCTGGGCGTCACTCGGCGGTTTCGATCCACTGTTGGGAGCGGGGAGCCGTTTTCACTCAGCGGAAGAACTGGACTTCGTGATTCGCGCCCTAGAAGCCGGACACTGGGTATATGAAACCTCCAGCGCCGAGGTAGTGCATGCGGGCTTGCGGCCGAACGCGCGCAAATCCGTGCTAGCTTACCAATACTGCTTTGGCATTGGCGCCGTGTATATTAAGCACTTGAAATGCGGACGATGGGAGGTGCTTTTGCCGCTTACGCAACTGGCCTTCAGATGGGTGCTGCGAAATCCGGTGGTGCACTACGGCACGCCGCCGGCTCGGATGCCTCGTCTGCGAGGGTTCCTCTACGGCGCCGTTGCGGGCTGGCGCACGCCGGTCGATCGCGCCGCTGTGCTCTACCGGCCGGATGGTGAGGGAGGCGATTGCTGAAGGTCTGCCTGAGTCCGGCCGCGGCGTATATGGCGGATTCGGCCGTGCGACCCGCAAAATCGGCAACGAATTGTCGAAACGAAACGTCGAGGTTACCGCGGTGGTCCCGCAGCGAGAAGGAAGCCGCGTTAGCGAGTATATGTTGGACGGCATGCGGATACGCGAATTTCCAGCGCGAGCCTTCTGGAGGTCGAGGGATCAATTTCGCCAGACGGGGGCCGACGTGTTCCTTGCGCACAATCATCGGTTCCTGACATTTCTACTTCGCCGCAAGGGTCTGCGCTTCGCGATCGGCGGCGCCGTGATGACTTGGTTCGCCTACCTTTACGGCTTCGTCGGCGCGCTGGTGGGCGTGACGAGTTATGCGCGGGATCGATGGGTCGGCAACCGCGCATCGAGCGCGCCCGATCCCACTAGTTCAAGATCACGGTAACGACCTATCCTCGTAGGTTTTGATTCAGTTTTCACAAGATGGCGACGCTGACCCCACTGGTTCGAATCGCCGCCGATTGGGACTGCTCGAACATCATGCGTCAAACTCCCGGTGGCCACGGTATCTGGGACTCGATCCGGTTTACCACCAAGGCTGTCGCCGAATGCGACTACCTGTTCATGTTCAACAATCGGCGGCTAACGCCGCTCGAGGTGCGATGTCCGCGGGAACACGTGTGGTGCATTATGCAGGAGCCCTACCTGCCGGGGCTCTTCGATTGGATGATCGAAGGTCATGAGACCTTCGCCCGGGTCTTCACGCATCACGTTCCCTCGGCGGATCCGAAGTACGTCCGCTCGTACCCGATCCTGCCGTGGGAAGTGGACCTTAGCTACGACCAGTTGATCAGGGCGCGCGTGCCGGAAAAAACCCGCGCCACTTCGTGGATTGCGAGCAATGTCACGCTGCTCGCTGGACATCGCAAACGCAATGCCCTACGCGAATTCCTCATGCGCCAAAAATTGTCGAGTCTCGACGTCTTCGGGCGCGGAGTTAGGTACGTCGAAGACAAGTGGGACGCGCTTGCGCCGTATCGCTATTCGCTCGCGATCGAAAACTCGAGCACGAGAGACTATTGGACGGAAAAAGTAGCAGATTGTTTTCTCGCCTGGACGCTCCCGCTCTACGACGGGTGCATCAACCTCGAAGACTACTTCGATCCCGCCTCGTTTATCCGGATCGATGCGGGCGATCACGCGGGAACCCTGCGTCGCATCGAGGAGCTGAGCCGCGGCGATGAGTGGGATCGCCGGATGCCGGCGATCGCGGAGTCGCGCCGGCGGGTCCTGGACGAGTTCCAACTGTTCCCGGCCTTCGCACGCGCGATCGGGACCTATGGCACCGCCACGCGCGAGCGCCAGGCCATCAGGATCGCAGGCTATCGCCTGCCGCGATGGAAGCATCGCGCGCGCTACCTTGCCGCTATGCTTCGCGAGGGTAACGCGCGTGAGCTTGTGCCGTTCATCCGCAGCAAACTTCACTATCAGAGATGGGTCGGCGTGAAGCGCGAGAATCCTTGAGCAGCATCCGTTTTTAGTATTAGTTCGTTTGAGAGCCTCACCTATACCAGAGGTTCGCAAACACCGAGTTCGAGCCAGGTTTTGAGTCCAAGGATGAATCGTTCAAGTCGCCGAAACAGCGCGGAAGGCGGCGGCGCCATCGATAACAACCTAGGCACGGTGACCGTCGTAACTAACTCCATCCTGTACGCCGACCGAGAACCGGGCGGAAACTGCGCGGGCGCGACACCGCGTCCTTCGACAGCGGCGCGCCACGCAGCAGCGGCGCCAGCGCTCCGCGCAGCCGGCGGCTGTTGGTGCCGCTCAGGTACACTCCCAAGATCGCCTCGTCGAAACCCCGACGGTACCCAGAAGTGGAAGTTCGCCACCCGCGGTAACGTTCCGGGCATGCCATTCTGGGGGCCCGGTGAGCGGATTTGAGGTCGGCTCCCGGAGCACGGAGATAAGGCGTTTCGCAGTGCCTGTTTGCTGGGCCGCGCAGTCTTTAATGCACCACGATCTTGAAGTTTGCCGTTTGTCCGGACTGGAGTTGCACGCTTTGCGGCTCATCGCTCGCGCCGACCAGGGTGTACGTTCCCGGTGGCAGGTCGAATTCGATAATGCCCGTGCTATCTGTAGTTCCCGAAGCAACGACGCTGCGATCGGCAGGATTTAGAACCGACACCTTATGCCCACTTAGTCCGGCGTTCGGTTCGGCCAGTTTCTTGACAAGTTTCCAGGAGACAGCTTGCACCGAAATCTTGCCGTTCGGAGGCGTGCCCTGCAGATAGCTGCATCCCGTCACGTTGGCAAGCAGGATCGCCATCACGAAAAGAAAAAAACGATACCGCCCGATTCTAGGCATACGATTTTTGTTGGTGATCCCAGCGGGAGTCGAACCCGCGTTCCCGACAGTGAGAGGTAGGCTGGATAATATCTTCTCACGTCCAGCAGTAACAAACGAACCATGAACCAGTACTCCGCGCTCTTCCGCTTTCATCTAGCCGGTACGCCGATCCGATCGTGATCTTGATCAGTTCAGCGGTGCGCTCGCCGATCAGCAAGTTGTACTTGCGCTGGATGTGATGGATGATCGCTTCATCCATTTTGTCGCCCCCGACGCGCACCGAACGCGTGAAGACCACGCCCGCGAGCGAGATCACCGCGACTTCGGTGGTGCCGCCGCCGATATCGACGATCATGTTGCCAGTCGGCTCCGTGATCGGAAGGCCCGCGCCAATCGCCGCCGCCATCGGCTCCTCGATCAGATTGACGCCTTCTTCACCGGCTTCCGGACCGCGCTACCAGCGCGGGGGAACCGGAGAGATCCGAAGAAAGAGCCGAATCGAAGGCGAACAAATTCTCTCCGGCACGGGTGCTTTTATTTGAGCCGAATAATGCGCCAAACTCGGGTTGAATTCCACCCCTCGAATCCTGAAGGGTCTCGGGGGTTCTAATCCGCCCCTCTCCGCCAAGCAGTCCCTCTATTTTCGCGTTCTCTGCAGAAAACTCGAGAATCGTTCGCATGTTCGCGCAGTTTGTTCGATTCAAGGGCACCGGAGAATCCCAGTTTCGGCCGGCAGCAGCTGATTCATGCTCGATTTTCTCTGTAGAGAACCCAGCCGGTGCCCTTCGCGCC
>ODAK010006354.1_pt1 | contig 11929 bp, 13 predicted proteins | sample 1539591 | NCBI WGS metagenome assembly ODAK01 (sample SAMEA3539303, study PRJEB22396) | soil metagenome | biome: tundra; feature: field; material: soil | place: USA | collected 2010-05 | depth 0.15 m | reverse complement strand
ACGTCGTGCCGGGCGATGTGGGCGGTCAGCTCGGCCTGCTGGGCCAGCCGTTCCTCGTCGGTCAGCGCTCGCGCGTAGCCGCCCTCGCCGGCCGCCGGGCCGACCGAGGTCAGCTCGATGAAGGTCGCGCCGAGCGACTCCACTTCGGTCTTTGTCTGCGGCCGCACGTCGTAGGCCGAGACCACGGCCCCGAGCCTGCGCGCGGTGCCGATGGCCTGCAGGCCGGCCACGCCGGTCCCCAGGATGAGCACCTTCGCGGGCCGCGCCGTGCCCGCCGCGGTGATGAGCATCGGGAAGAACCGTCCGAACACTGTCGCGCCGACCAGCGCCGCCTTGTACCCGGCCACGTTGGCCTGGGAGGTCAGGGCGTCCATGGCCTGCGCCCTGGGCAGGGTCCGCGGCAGGCCGTCCAGGCTGATGGCGGTGACCCCGTTGGCGGCGAACGTGGCGGCCAGGCCGGGATCGGCCAGCGGGTTGAGCATCCCCAGGATGGCCTGGCCCGGCCTCAGCCGGCCGGCCATCTGCTCGTCAGGCCGGCCCACCATCATGATGAGATCCGCGGTGGCCAGCAGTTCATCGCGGCTCACGATGGCCGCGCCGGCGTCGGCGTAAGCCCCGTCGGCCAGCCAGGCGCCGTCGCCGGCTCCCGACTCGACGAGCACGTCGAGCCCGGCATCGCGCAGCCGCCCGATCATCTCCGGGACAAGCGCCACCCGCCGCTCGCCGGGCGCGGTCTCCTTAACGACGGCTACTTTCATCGAGGTTGCGGCGTGGAAATCCCGGTATTTAGGCCGAGATAGAAGCGCCGCTTCCCTCCCTCCGTTTTGTCGGCAGGCTGCGGTACCGTCGGCGAGTCGGTGGTGATAACCAAGCCGCTGGTGTGCGTGACCGCCGCAGGGCATGCGGTGGCAGCGCGGGGAGCCTTCTTGCGCAGTCGGGCACGGCGATGAACCGCGAACCAACAGCGCAGTCGGCGAGGGCTGCGGCTGGAATCCCCGCCCATCAGGGCGGCGGAAGATGTCAAGGACGCGACCTCACGTTTTCTGGGGGGCGTGGCCTGAAAATTAGCCTCGCTTTCACATACGGCGGGACGGTCCGGGCCCACCGTCCCGCCGTACGGGGGGCCTTGGGGCATGATGACACAAGATCAGCATCGTCTCCATAGCCAAACAGCTCGTATTCCGCCGCCGCTGCCGTCGAGGCGGCCCGTGTGAGAGCGCGCGCCCGCAGGTCAGGCCGCCCGGCGGAGCGTCGCGCTGATCTGGTCGCCGGCCGCGAGCACCGCGGCGGCGTGCAGCCGGCCCGGGGAGCGGGTCAGCCGTTCGATGGGCCCGGACACCGAGATCGCCGCGAGGATCTTGCCGCCCTGGCCGCGCACCGGGGCGGATACCGACGCGACGCCCGCTTCGCGCTCAGCGACGCTCGCGGCCCAGCCCCGGCGGCGCACCTGGGCGAGGGACGCGGCCGTGAATTTCGCGGCCCGCAGCCCGCGGTGCAGGCGCTCCGGCTCCTCCCAGGCGAGCAGGACCTGGGCGGCCGACCCGGCTGTCATCGGCAGCGCCGCCCCGACCGGCACCGTGTCGCGCAGCCCGGCGGCCCGCTCCGCGGCGGCCACGCAGATCCGGGCCTCGGCCTGCCTCCGGTATAGCTGCGCGCTCTCCCCGGTGTGGTCGCGCAACTGGATAAGGACCGGCTGGGCGATGGCCAGCAGGCGATCCTCGCCCGCGGCGGCGGCCAGCTCGGCGATCCGCGGTCCCAGGATGAACCGCCCCTGGGCGTCGCGCGCGAGCAGCCGATGCCGCTCGAGCGCCACGGCGAGCCGGTGGGCGGTCGGCCTGGCCAGGCCGGTGGCCTGAACCAGCTGGGCGAGCGAGGCAGGCCCCGATTCGAGCGCGTTCAGCACGGAAGCGGTCTTGTCTAGTACGCCGACTCCGCTAGAGTTGTCCATGGTTCGATATTGCCGTCTCGCACTGTGAGATGCAAGTGCGGGACGGCAAAGCGGTGACGAGGGCCCGCCGCGATGCCGCCCGGTGTCGCAGGAAGCGCGGTGCCCGCCGAAAGGGGTACATCGATGGGACGTACGCTCGCGCAGAAGATCTGGGACTCGCGTGTCGTGCGCAGCGCCCACGGCGAGCCTGATCTGCTCTATATCGACCTGCACCTGGTGCACGAGGTGACCAGCCCGCAGGCGTTCGACGGGCTGCGGCTGGCCGGCCGGGGCGTGCGCCGGCCGGACCTGACGATCGCGACCGAGGATCACAACGTGCCCACAACCGGTGTCACCGGCCCGGGCCTGCCGCTGATAGGCCCAGGCAGCCCGGTGACCGACCCGGTGTCCCGGGTCCAGGTTGAGGCGCTGCGCAAGAACTGTGCTGAGTTCGGCATCCGGCTGTTCCCGATGGGTGACGCCGGGCAAGGGATCGTGCACGTCATCAGCCCGCAGCTGGGGCTGACCCAGCCTGGCATGACAATCGTCTGCGGTGATTCGCACACCAGCACGCATGGTGCCCTCGGTGCGCTGGCGTTCGGGATCGGCACCAGCGAGGTGGAGCACGTCCTCGCCACCCAGACCCTCCCGCAGGCCAAGCCCGCGCAGATGGCGGTGAACGTGACCGGCGACCTGCCCTACGGGGTGAGTGCCAAGGACCTGATCCTGGCCGTCATCGCGCAAATCGGCACGGGCGGCGGAGTCGGGCACGTGATCGAGTACCGCGGCGAGGCCATCCGGCAGCTGTCGATGGCCGGCCGGATGACGGTGTGCAACATGTCGATCGAGGCCGGCGCGCGAGCGGGCCTCATCGCGCCCGACGACACCACCTTCAGCTACCTGGAAGGTCGCCCGCACGCCCCGCAGGGGGCCGGCTGGGAGGCGGCCCTCGACTACTGGCGGTCGCTGCCGACCGATCCCGACGCCGTGTTCGACCGGGAGGTCACGCTCGACGCGGCCGCCCTCACCCCGTTCGTGACCTGGGGTACCAATCCGGCCCAGGCCGGCCCGCTCACCTCGGCCGTGCCGGACCCGCAGTCACTGGCCGACCCGGGCGCCCGCGCGTCGGCGGAGCGCGCCCTCGCCTACATGGACCTGCGGCCGGGAACGCCGCTGACCGATATCCGGGTGGACACCGTGTTCGTCGGGTCGTGCACGAACGGGCGGCTGGAGGACCTGCGGGCCGCCGCCGACGTGCTGCGCGGCCGGAAGGTCTCCGGCGGAGTCCGGATGCTAGTGGTTCCGGGGTCGATGGAGGTCAAGGCCGCAGCCGAGCAGGAGGGCCTGGACGCGGTGTTCACCGCCGCCGGGGCGCAATGGAGGTCGGCGGGGTGTTCCATGTGCCTGGGCATGAACCCGGACACCATGGGTCCCGGCGAGCGCAGCGCCTCCACGTCCAACCGCAATTTCGAAGGACGCCAGGGCAAGGGTTCCCGCACGCACCTCGTCTCGCCACAGGTCGCGGCGGCCACAGCGATCACCGGCCGCCTCACGGCCCCGGCCGACTTGTGAATACCCGCCTTGACGGCCCGCGTACTGGAGAGGAAAGCAGCCCCATGGACCCCTTTGTCACTCATAGCGGCCGCGCCGTGTCGCTGCGGCGCAACAATGTCGACACCGACCAGATCATTCCCGCGGAATACCTGAAGCGGGTCAGTCGCGCCGGTTTCGCTGACGGATTGTTCGCCGCCTGGCGGGCGGATCCTGAATTCGTGCTGAACCAGCCGGCGGCGGTCGGCGCGACGGTACTCATCGCCGGCCCGGATTTCGGCATTGGGTCATCGCGCGAGCACGCTGTGTGGGCCCTCACCGACTACGGATTCCGTGCCGTCATATCGGAACGCTTCGGCGATATCTTCCGCAATAATGCAACAAAGGGAGGCCTGCTGCCGGTGCGCCTGCCGGCGGCCGCGGTCAGCGCGCTGCAGGACGCGGTCGAGGCCGACCAGGACTGTGTCGTGACCGTCGACCTGGGCGCCCGCGAGGTGCGGGCCTGCGGCCCGGCCGGCGGGCCGCCACTGATCACCGTAGCGTTCGAAATCGACGACTACACCAGATGGCGGCTGATGGAGGGACTCGACGATATCTCGCTGACGCTGCGGCATGCCGACGACATCGCCGGCTTCGAGCGCAGCCGGGCGGATTGGCTGCCAAGCGCTGCCCAGGCCCGCTGAAATCCTTCTGCGGGACGGATTTCGGGGCTTTCATGGCCCGACACGCCGGGGTTTTAAGCGGTGGTGGTTGTTTCCGGGCGCTGCATCGCTTAATTTCGGGCACGTCAGAGGTCGCGTTTTCGGGTGCCCTGTCCGCGCGACCTCCCGTGGGGGAACCGCAGGAGTGATGTGATGAACAAGCGTGACCTGATCGATGCGATCTCCGGACGGTTGGGGGACAAGAAGACCGCGACCGAGGCCGTGAACGCAGTGCTGGACACGATTCAGCTGACGGTGGCCAAGGGAGATAAAGTCGCGATCACCGGGTTCGGGGTCTTCGAGAAGGCCATCCGGCCCGCTCGCACGGCCCGCAACCCGTCCACCGGTGCGACCATCAAGGTACCGCGGTCATCCGTGCCCAAGTTCCGGGCCGGCGCGGACTTCAAGGCGGTCGTCAACGGCGACAAGAAGCTCACCGCGAAGAAGAAGTAGCCCCGGTTCACCCGGGCTTTCACGGTGAGCACGGTTCAGAGTGAGCACGGCTTCATGGCAGGTCAGGCCGCACAGTTAGGCCGGCCTCGGCTGAGGGGGCCCGCCCGGCGGGCCCCCTCAGTCATCCAGCCCGGGGAAGGTCGCCAGTGTGATGGCGGTGATGGCGCCCCCGGCGTCGCAGCCGATCCGCACCCGCTGGCCGGCCCGCAGCAGGCGCAGGCCGGAGCCTTGCAGCGCCTGCGCGCTGAACTCCAGCACAGCCCCGTCATCGAGGAACACGCTGCCCGAGCGGGTCGCCTCGTCATACCCGCGCACCGTTCCCTGCATCCTCCCCGCTCCTTCCCGTCCCTGCATCCTCCCCGCTCCTTACCGTCGGCCCGGCTGCGAAGCCGCGCGGAGGGTGGGGCGGGGGCGCCGTGGGGGGCTCGGGTCCGCCCGGCTTAGCGCAGGCCCGGGCGCTTGTGCAGTGCGGTGGTGATCAGCCGGTCGATGAGCTGCGGCACTGGCAGCCCGCTGGCCTCCCACATCTTCGGGAAGTAGGAGGCGGCGGTCATGCCCGGGATCGTGTTGATCTCGTTGAGCAGGATCGCGCCGTCCCGCGTGTAGAAGAAGTCGACGCGGGCGAGGCCTTCGCAGGACACCGCCTCGAACGCCGCCGCCGCCAGCCGGCGGATCTCCTCACGGTCCTCGGCGGGGATGGGGGCCGGGATCGCCATCCCGCTCGCCTCGTCGAGGTACTTCGCCTCGAAGTCCCAGAAGTCCTCGCCCCCGTCGACCAGCAACTGCCCAGGCACGCTGGTGTCGGGCGGCCCCCCGGCCAGCCCCTCAAGCACGGCGCACTCGATTTCCCGGCCTTCGATAGCCTTCTCGACGAGCACCTTCGGGTCGTAGCGCCTGGCTGTCTCGATCGCCTCGTGCAGGCCGGCCAGGTCGGTCGCCTTGGATGTGCCGATGCTGGAGCCGCCCCGCGCGGGCTTGACGAATACCGGCCAGCCCAGTTCAGCGATCGCATCGAGGACCGGCTTGCGTGCCTCGGCCGCTGACGGCGACGCGCCACCGCCCGGGGACGGCTGCCAGTCCCGGTCGCGGACCACCACGAACGGGCCCACCGGCAGCCCGCGCGCCATGAAGATCAGCTTCATGTACTCCTTGTCCATGCTGACCGCGCTGGCCAGTACACCCGCTCCGACATAGCGGATGCCGGCCAGCTCAAGCAGGCCCTGGATGGTGCCGTCCTCGCCGAACGGGCCGTGCAGGATAGGCAGCACGACATCCACCTCGCTGAGCTCACGGGGGATCGCCCCCGGCTCAGCGGTGCTGAGAGCGCCCGGTACCGGCACGTCCCCGGCTCCCGGGGCGGCCCATGGCACCGTCCGGGCCCCCGGGTCGGCTACCGACTCGACAGAGGGCATCTCGCCTCCCGCGATGGCGAGGCGCTCGGGTTCGTCCGCGGTCAGCACCCAGCGGCCATCCGGCAGAATGCCGACCGGGATGACGTCGTAGCGATCGCGGTCGATCGCGGCCAGCATCGCCCCGCCACCCGCGCAGGAGATCGCGTGCTCCGGGCTCTGCCCGCCGAACACCACCGCCACCCTGATCTTGCGTCCTTGGTTCATGCTTCCCCTTCCTTCAGGGCCCGGTTCCTGGTCAGCCAGTGCCAAGCGAGTCCAGCGCCAGGTGAGCGTCGGCGATAAGGTCCTCGCCGTCTTCCAGGCCGATGGAAAACCGCACCGCCCCGGGGTCGATGCCGGCGGCCATCCCGGAAGCGAAGGCCTGGGCCATGGTCGGCTGCGGGAGGCGGCCGCCCTCCATGGCCGCGGCCGCGGTGGCGAACGCCTCCGCGGCCGGGTGATCCCAGCTGACCCCGGCGAACGGCTGAAGACCGGGAACCGGGGCCGGCGGCAGATGCACGGCCCGGGTGTTCTCGCCGAGTCCCCAGTTCGTGGCCTCGCCCGCGGCCGGGGCACCCGGCCAGCCGTCAGACCCCATAACGCTCCGGCTTGGCCGAACGGGAGCTCAGCAGCACCGCCGCCTGCCCTACGGTGATCGTGCCGTGCATCACCCCCGCCACCACTTGGGTGATCGGCATTTCCACGCCGTGGGCGTGGGCGAGCGTCAGCACCGGCTCCGCTGATTTCGTGCCCTCCGCGACCTGATGGGTACTCGCGGCGACGTCGGCCGGGTCCCGGCCACAGCCCAGGTTCTCGCCGAACGTCCGGTTGCGCGACTGCGGTGAGTTGCAGGTCGCGACCAGGTCGCCCAGCCCGGCCAGCCCGGCGAAGGTGTGCTGGTCGGCGCCGAGCGCCGCGCCGAGCCGGGAGATCTCGGCCAGGCCCCGGGTGATCAGGGTGGCCCGCGTGTTGTCGCCGAGCCCCATGCCGACCGCGATCCCGACGGCGAGCGCGATGACGTTCTTGACCGCCCCGCCCAGTTCACAGCCGATCACGTCGGGGTTGGTGTACGGGCGGAAGTAAGGAGTGTGGCACGCCTGCTGCAGTTGCTTCGCCACGGTGTCATCTGCGCACGCCACCACGGTGGCCGCGGGCTGGCGCTGTGCGATCTCCCGGGCCAGGTTCGGCCCCGAGATCACCGCGATCCGCTCCGCCCCCGCGCCGGTCACCTCGGCGATCACCTGGCTCATCCGGTCACAGGTGCCGAGCTCGATTCCCTTTATCAGGCTGACCAGCGGGACGCTGGGCGGGATGAGGTGCGTCCACGCGCCGAGGTTCTGCCGCAGTGACTGGGCCGGGACCGCGAGCACGACCAGGCCCGCGCCGTCGAGGACCCGGGCCGGATCGGCGCTCGCGGTCAGCTCGGGGGTAAGGGCGATCCCGGGCAGGTAGCCGGGATTCTCGTGCCGCGCCCCGATCGTTTCTGCCAGCTCCGGGCTGCGGGCCCAGAGCACCGCGGGTGTGCCAGCGTCGCAGAGCACCTGGGCGAACGTGGTGCCCCACATGCCGGCGCCCATGACAGCCGCTCTCACGTTGGCATGGCCTTACTGTCGTTCATCGGCGGCCGGTTCCGTTGGGCTGCTTGGGCTGGCCGCAGGGCGGGACTCCTGCCTCGCGGCGCGGCGGGCGGCCGCTGGATCGTAGGGGGCGGCTGACGGCTGCTCACCGCGGATCTTCGCGAGCAGACCGGTGATGTCAGCCATGATCACATCGGTGGCGGCGCGCAGCGTCTCCTTGGTGAGCGGCTTCCCGGCGTAGCCGGAGAGGTCAACCGGCGGCCCCGCCACCATGTGCACGGTCCGGCGCGGCACCAGGTGCGGTCGCTTGCTGCCGTACTTGAGAATGTCCTGCGCGCCCCAGTGAGCCAGGGGAATCACGGGGACACCGCTGGTCAGCGCGAGCCTTGCCACCCCGGTCTTGGCGACCATCGGCCACAGGTCCGGGTCGCGGGTCGCAGTCCCCTCCGGGTAGAAGATCAGGCACTCGCCCTCGGCGAGGCCCCGCTCGGCATCCTTAAGCACCAGCGCCGCGTCGGTCTGGCCACGCTGCACTGGCAGCTGGCCCAGGATGCGCAGGTAGGACCCGATGCCTTTGATGTCGAACACACTGGACTTGATCAGGAACGCCGGGTAGCGGCCGACCTCATGGGTGAACTGGGCGAGCGCCGCCCAGTCTGCGTAGGACATGTGGTTGGCGGCCACGATCATGCCGCCTTCCCGGGGAAAGTGCTGCTGGCCCTGAAAGTCGCGCTTCATCAGCGACTTGAACAGCGGGGGCAGGTAGATGGTAGACCAGGTCCGCCAGGCCGGCGAATAACTCTGTCCCCCTCGCTTGCTCATGGGTTGGGTCCCTCCAGCCTGATCCCGCCTCGTCTCATCTGGTCAGTCTCCCGTCCAGCCTCGTGCCGTGTCGAGGCAGGATCACAGTATGGTCGCCGATGTGCCGCAAAGCCCGCTCGCCTGGTCCCTGGTGATCCCCGTCAAGGTACTGGCCCGGGCCAAATCACGTCTCGCGGCGCATGCGGGGGCCAGCCGGTCGGCGCTTGCGCTGGCCATGGCGGCGGACACGGTGAGCGCGGCGGTGGCCTGCCCCGCGGTGTGCGCGGTGGTCGTGGTGACCGATGACGCCGAGGCGGCCAGCGCGCTCGGCGCGCTCGGCGCCGTGGTGGTCGCCGACGAGCCCGCGGGCGGTCTCAACGCCGCCCTCGCCCATGGGGCCGCGATCGCCGCCGCCCGCTGGCCGGCGTCCGGTACGGGTGCGCTCGCCGCCGACCTGCCGGCCGTCCGGCCAGGCGAACTCGACCGTGGCCTGCGGGCCGCGGCGGGCTGGCCAGAGGCGTTCGTTCCGGATGCGGCCGGCACTGGGACCACGTTGTACACGGCACGTCCCGGGGTGGCGTTCCGGCCCAGGTTCGGGCCCGGGTCGGCAGGCCGGTACCGCACCGCGGGCGCGGCGGAGCTTCTGCTTCCAGACGCACCCGGCCTGCGCCGGGACGTGGACACCCCGGACGACCTGCGCGGTGCCGCCGCACTGGGCCTCGGGCCCCGGACGGCGGCACTGGAGGCGCGGCTGCGGTAGGCCGGCCGTCAGCCGCTCGCGAGTGACATGCGTGCGCCGGGGCGGCCGGATTCATCACCCGCGCCGCGAATCGCCCGGTACTGGATAGCGGGGCCGCGGGGGACGCTCCGCGCGATGCTCTCCGACACGACCGGCTACCGCATCGATGGCTAGGCGGCCGCACCGGACAACCGGCCCACGATGCCCCGGACGGAGCCGACTCCCCATGGCCACCAGGATCCGCGCCCCGCTGATCCTCGCAGCGCTCCTGGCCGTCCTCGGCGTGTGCGGCCGCCCGCTCGCCGCCAGCGCGGCGACTCCTGCGCCGGTCACCATCTCCGGGCTCGATCTCCATGACGGCGTGATCCTGCACTACCACTCGACCTGGTACATGTACGGCACCGAGTACGCCTGCGGCTTCACCTGGGGCACCGCCGGGACGCCATTCTGCGGCTTTGGCGTGTCCACCGCGCCGGCCATCACCGGCCCGTGGAGCAGGCCCAAGCTGTTGTTCAGCCCGGCGGCCGTGGTGCACAACACCGGCTGGCCGGGCGACGCTGGCCAGACGTGGACCTGGGTCTGCGGGGCAGGGGGCGCCGGGTGCTTCAACCCGCGCATGGTGCGGCGCACAGACGGGGTATGGATCTTGTGGTTCAACGCGCCGGGGGACTGGGTGCGGCACCATGTCAACGCCTACTGGGCGATGGGCTGCAACGGCCCGGCCGGCCCGTGCGGGTCACAGGCTGGCGGCCTGCACGGATCCACGCATAAGCCGATTATGACCGATTGTGACAATAACGGGGACTTCTCCATCGTCACCGCGCCTGGCCAACTGCCCGTAATCCTGTGCTCCATGTCCGGCGCGATCTCGGAAGAGCAGCTCGCGCCCGGCTGGGTGGACGGCGACGCCACCGGCACCAAGGACATCCCCAGACTGTCCGGCGAGGGCGTGGGCGCCGCCGAGGTCCCCGGCGGGACATGGATCACCGTCTACTCCGCACCGGGGTGCGGGTACTGCTCCGGCACCGCCTCGGCCGCTGGCGCCGTGTCCGTGCACGCCGGTTACGCGACCGCGCCGACGCTTCTCGGCCCGTGGACCCCGCGCGGGTACCTGTCACCTGCCCCGTGCCTCGGCCAGCCACGGACCGTCGCCGCCGGGTACGAGTGGGTCGACGAGTGGACCGGATCGCCGAACGAGACCGCCGCCAAGGTCCTGCTGGAGCCGATGACCGCCGATCCATGGTCGTGCTCATGACCCGGTCCGGGGTCAACCGGACAGGCCACCTAGATGTGCACGATCGGGCAGGTCAGGGTCCGGGTGATGCCGGATACCGCCTGGATCTGGGCGACCACCAGCCGGCCGAGGTCATCAACATTGGCCGCTTCCGCCCGGACGATCACGTCGTAGGGGCCGGTGACGTCCTCGGCCTGCGTGACGCCGATGATGGCCGCTATCCGGACGGCGACCTCGGCGGCTTTCCCCACCTCGGTCTGAATGAGGATGTATGCCTGCACCATGCCGTCCTCCAGGGGCCTCGTTGCCTGCAGCCGGAATGGCCACGCTACCCTAAGCGACAGTTACCGCCATCGGGCATAGAGCGTTTCGCCGACCAGGTGAGCGGCGTTGCTCATCCGCACCCGCTGCGCCAGTACGGGAGGGCCGCATCACCGTCGCGGATCTGGGCGAGTTCGGACTCATCGCGGCGCTGACCGCCAGGATGCCGCCGGGGCCGGGCATCATCGTTGGCGTCGGCGACGACGCTGCGGTGCTCGCCACGCCGGATTCCCGCGTGGTGGCGACCATGGACCTGCTGGTCGAGGGGCGGCATTTCCGCCGTGACTGGTCCGGGCCGGTCGAAATCGGCGGCAAGGCGGCCGCGCAGAGCCTGGCCGATGTCGCCGCGATGGGCGCCGCTCCCATCGCTCTGCTGGTCGGCCTCGCTGCGCCACGCGATCTGCCGATCGTCTGGGCCGAAGACCTCGCCACGGGCTTGGCGCAGGAGTGCGCGCGGGCCGGGGCCAGCGTGGCCGGGGGCGATATCTCCGAAGCGGCCAGCATCACGCTGGCGGTGACCGCACTGGGCGACCTCGCCGGAGGCGCACCGGTCACCAGGGCCGGCGCGCGCCCCGGTGACCTGGTGGCGGTCGCGGGCAGTCTCGGCCATTCCGCCGCGGGGCTGGCGCTCCTGCGGGCCGGACTGTCGGAGCCGGCGTCGCTGCTAGCGGCCCACCGCTGGCCTCGGCCTCCTTATGACGCCGGGCCTGAGGCGGCCCGGCTGGGCGCGACCTCGATGATCGACATTAGCGACGGGCTGGGGCAGGACCTCGGGCATGTGGCCGCGGCGAGCGGTGTGCTCATCGATATAGATTCAGCCCGCCTGGGCCCTGATGAGGCGCTTCGCGCCGCGGCTGGCACGCTGGGCGGGACGGATCCACTGGACTGGGTGCTGGCCGGTGGAGAGGACCATGCGCTGGCCGCGACCTTCCCACCGGACACGGACCTCCCAGAGCGCTGGGTGCTGATCGGGCGGGTCGGTGAGGGCAGCGGTGTCCGGCTGGATTCACGGGCTTCAGAGCGCGTATCAGGGTGGAATCACTTTCGCTGACCAGGTATGCCCTGGCGGGAGTGGGAAAATGATTAGACTCCTCACACCAGCCCCTTCGGCCAAGCTTGGAATACCCCGCCATGCGACCGCCCCGCCGCAGACCACCGCCACGGCATCGTGCGCCGTCCAGTGCCGCCCGCCCTCAGGCCGAGCGTCCTGGGGCTGGACAGCCTGGGGCTGGAC
>ODAK010006351.1_pt1 | contig 11933 bp, 15 predicted proteins | sample 1539591 | NCBI WGS metagenome assembly ODAK01 (sample SAMEA3539303, study PRJEB22396) | soil metagenome | biome: tundra; feature: field; material: soil | place: USA | collected 2010-05 | depth 0.15 m | reverse complement strand
CTTGGTCAGGAACGCGGGCCGACGTTCCACCAGCTCCCGGACCCGATCGACTGAGCTGACGTCAACCCCAACCGAAAGGGGCGGATTCACGCCCGGTTCGGCGGCCAGGTTCACTCGACGGTGACGGACTTGGCCAGATTCCTCGGCCGGTCGACATCGAGCCCCTTGGTCATGGCGGCATGGTAGGCCAGCAGCTGGCCCACCAGGGCAGTGGCCAGGGGCGCGACCGCCTCGGGCAGCCGCGGCACCTCGATCACGTGGTCGGCGACACCCTCTAACGCCGTGTCACCGTCGTTGGTGATCGCCAGGATCGGGCTCTGGCGGGCCTTGGATTCCTGGACGTTGCTGCGGATCTTCTCTCTCGTGGCGGACTCGGTCGCGAAGGCGACCACCGGCATGCCGGGATCCAAGAGCGCGATCGGCCCGTGCTTCAACTCCCCCGCGGGGTAGGCCTCGGCGTGGATGTAGGAGACCTCCTTCAGCTTGAGTGCCGCCTCCATCGCGACTGGGTAGTTGTACCCCCTACCCACATACAGCGCCGACTGGTACCCCGCCAGCCACTTACCCAGCGGGGCGATGGAGTCCTCGCGCGCCAGGATCTGTCTCTGGACAGCGGGGACCCACCGGAGGGCGGCGCCCAGCTCCCGTCGGTCCGCCTCAGGGAGGGAACCGCGGGCCTGGCCTAGCCTCATGGCCAGGAGCAGCCCGCAGGCCACCTGATTGACGAAGGTCTTGGTCGCCACCACGCAGATTTCGGGACCAGCGTGCATGTTGATGACCGCGTCGGCCTCCAGCGAAAGGGTGCTCCCGACCACATTGGTGAGCGCCAGCAGATGGCTGCCCTGGGCGCGGGCGAAGCGAGCGGCCGCCAGCGTATCCGCGGTCTCCCCCGACTGGGAGATCGCGACCATTAGAGTCTTCCCGTCCGGCGGCTGAGGTCGGTAGCGCCACTCGGAAGCGACGTCGACCGCGACCGGTAGCCCGGTGATGTCTTCGATCGCGTACTTAGTGAGGAGCCCGGCGATGTAGGCGGTACCGGTGCCCACGATTTGGACCCGTTCGAACGCCCGCAGTTCGGCGTCGCCCAGCGCCCAGTCGGCGAACTCGACCCGGCCATCACCGAGGAGCCGCCCGCGGAGGGCGTTCTCCAGCGCCGCCGGCTGTTCGCTGATCTCCTTGGCCATGAAGCTGGGGAAGCCGCCGCGCTCGGCCTGGATCACGTCCCAGTCGACCCGGACCACCCGCGGCACCGACTCGGTGCCGTCGACTATTGAACTGATCACCGGCCCGACCGGGCTCAGGACCGCCATGTCTCCCTCACCCAGAACCAGGGCCTGCTTGGTGTAGGGGATGATCGCGGTCAGATCAGAGCTGAGGAACCACTCATCCCGGCCCACCCCGACCACCAAGGGGGCATTGAGGCGGGCCCCGATAAGGGTGTCGGGGTCAGTCGAACTCAGAACCACCACGGCGTAGGCACCGGTCAGCCGACCGAGGGCGCGGCGGGTGGCGGCCACCAGGTCGCCGGCGTAGTACTCCTCGATCAGGTGGGGAACCACCTCGCTGTCAGTGTCGGAGCTGAATTCGTGGCCGCCGTCGATGAGCTCCCGCTTGAGCTCGGCAAAGTTCTCGATGATCCCGTTGTGGATCACGAAGAAACGGCCGGTGCAGTCGCTGTGCGGATGGGCGTTGGCGTAGGTGGGACGACCATGGGTCGCCCAGCGGGTGTGACCCATCCCGACCCGCCCTGAGATCTCCATACCATTGATCTTGGCGAGCAGGGTCTCGACCTTGCCAGGGGCCTTGATCGCAGTGGGGGTGCCGTCAGCGGCGAGAACCACCACTCCGGCGGAGTCATAGCCGCGATACTCCAGCCGCTTCAGGCTGTCAAGCAGGAGCGGAGCGGCGGCGCGAGGCCCCAGGTAGCCGATGATCCCGCACAAAGCCTTCCGAGCTACCTCCCACTCCATCCGCGACGCTCCGTCGTAACCAACGGCCCCCGCCAGCCCCAGGTTACTGCTGGCCGGGTCAAGGGGTCGGAGCTGGAGTAGGGGTGGGTGAAGCCGAGGCGACCGGGGCGATCGTGATGACCACGCTGGCGACGGTGCTGGAGAGGCTCGTCCCGGTCGGGGTGACCAGCAGGGCGTTGACCGTTTCGCTGGAGGTGGCGTGGGCCAGGTCGATCGGCTGGGTGCTGACCGCGGTAAGGGCGGTGAGCACCGAGGCGGGGCCAGTGGCCGTGATGGTGAGGGGGATGACCTCAATCCCGGTCAGGGTGTAGCCCGACGGTGGCTGGCCGTTTCCGGAGAACGTGACCCTGACGGGTAGCACCGACTGGGTGGTCTTCGAGGCAATCACCACCCCCACGCTGACCACCGAAGGAGTCACCGAAACCTCCGAGCCCAAGCCCCGGCCGGCACCGTTGGTGATCTTGACCGTCTCGGAGTAGGTCAGCGAGGTGCGCCCCGTAGCCAGATTCACGCTGGCCACGGCCTGCACGTTGGCCAACACGCTCTCGGGCCCCTCGACGGTGACGTTCGCCGGGGTGATCACGGTCTTGGCGGTGTTCACGGTGAAGCCGGCGGGGGGTGCCGCGCTCACGTAGAAGTGCACGGGGATGGAGCGCTTGGTCTCCCGGTCGATGAACACCGACACCTTCTCCGGCTTCGACCAGATCCAGACGTTGGGATCGGTCTTCTCCACCTTGAGGGGGACTTGGTATTCGCCAGGCTTGACGATGTGACTCAGGTCGGCCTCAGCCGAAAGGTGCCTCGGCACCTCCAGGTTCCTGACATTGCTGGCCACTCCAGCGACTCTGACGGCCACTGCGGCGATGGGATGCAGCAGCACCAGCCCCGAGTGCAGGACCCCGCGGGACTGCACGTGTACGTTATAGGTCGTGATCGCTGGCGGATCGCTGGCGTAGACCACCCCCACCCACATGCCGCAGGCGACGACCACCGCGATCAGCTTGAGCTGGAAATTGCGCGTGATGAGCTTGGGCAGCCGACGGATCATGGCCGGTCCGCCCCCGGGACCGCAGCTGCCCCGCGCGACCCGCGGCCGAGCAGGCGGAGGCTACGGCGGTGGCGCTCGTAGAGCGGCAGCCGGTAGAAAGCCCCCAACCGGTTGGTGAGCGCGTCTACGTCCAGCTCCCGCTGAAGTTCCCCTCCCAACGCCAGGCTGACCCGCCCCGACTCCTCCGACACGATGACCACGGCCGCGTCGGTCGCCTGGCTGAGCCCAATGGCCGCCCGATGGCGGGTCCCAACCCGGCCGTGGGTGCCAGTTTGTTCCGCCAACGGCAACACGCACCCGGCCGCGACGATTCGGCCGTGCCTAATCAGGGCGGCTCCATCATGGAGCGGTGAGCGGTAGGTGAAGACGGTGACCAGGGCCTCCGCGCTGAGAATTGCATCCATCCGGACTCCGGTGACCGCGATCTCCTCCAGCCCGATGTCGCCCTGGAGCACTATCAAAGCGCCCGTCGCCGCCTCCGCCAGGCGCATGGTGGCCCGGACCACCTCATCGACGTCCCGTTTGAGCTCCGCGGTCTGGGGCGCCAAGAGCCCTGGCCGGATCCCACCCAGGCGACCCATCTGGTCCAAGGCCCGGCGCAGCTCCGGTTGGAAGAGGATCACGACGGCGATCAGGATCACGGCGCTGCCGTTGCTGAAGATGAACTTCAGCACTGGCAGGTTGAGGATGTTGGCGATCGCGCCCAAGGCGCCGATCAGCAGCAAGCCGAGCAGCAACTGGACAGCCTGCGTCCCCCGGATCAGGACCAGCAGCCGGTAGGCGAGGAAGGCGATGATCAGGACGTCGAGGATGGACCGCCAGCCCACCGTCTGCAGCAGGACGCGGGCCGCCTCTCCAAGGTTGAGACTGCCAACCGCCACGGGCAGCCCGGTCATGGTGCCGCCGCGGCAGGCGCGAAGATGCCCAGAAGCAGGGCCAGCTGGACCCAGAACCGGTTCTCGGCCTGGGCGAAGACGACCGACTGGGGCCCATCTAGGACTTCATCGGTGATCTCTTCGCCGCGGTGGGCTGGCAGGCAGTGCATGACTTTGGCGCTCTGGGGGGCCTTGGCCAAGAGCGACTGATTCACCTGGTAGGGGCCGAAGTCCTGGCGCCGATCCTCATGCTGCTCCTCCTGGCCCATGGAGGTCCAGACGTCGGTGTAGATGATCTCGGTATCCGCCAGCGCCGAGTCGAGATCGGCGGTGGGGAAAAGAGGTGAGTATCCGGGCGGCGTCACCACCCGGAGGTCCAAGCCCACCACCTCGGCCGCCTCCATCCACGAGTTGCAGACGTTGTTGCCGTCCCCGACGAAGGTGATCCGAGCGCCTTCCAAGTGTCCCAGCTGCTCTTGGACGGTGAGGCAGTCAGCGAGGATCTGGCAGGGGTGGCCCCGATCGGTCATGGCGTTGATCACCGGCCCTTGCATGGCCTGGGCTAAGCCCCTCAGGTCACGGTCAGAGGGGACCCTGGCGACCAAGCCGACGACAAAGCGGTCGAGGATGCGGCCGACGTCGGCTACCGACTCGCGGCGTCCCATGTCGATCTCCCGGTCGAAGAGAGCAATGGGATGGCCGCCCAGGCGATGGACGGCAGCTTCGAAAGAGACCCTGGTCCGGTTACTTGGTCGAAGGAAGATCATGGCGACCGAGTTCCGGGCCAGCGGCGTTCCCGGGTCGAGGCCGCCCTTCAGTTGGGAGGCGATCTCCAGAAGATCGAGCAGCTCCTCGCGGCTGAGATCGGATACCGCTAGAAAGTCGCGTCCGCGCAGTGCTTCGCCCAATTCACCCCATGGCTGTGTTCGGACCCCACCCAAATGGCGGGACTGATATTGGAACGGGTGTGGGTAGGGGTGGTTTCAGCGCTTGGTGTACTGGGGAGCTTTCCGGGCCCGCTTCAGGCCCGGCTTCTTGCGCTCCTTCATCCGCGGGTCGCGGGTCATCAGCCCGGCCGTCTTGAGCGGCCCGCGTAGTTCAGCGTCCCAGGCACACAGAGCCCGCGCCAGTCCGTGTGCGACCGCCCCGGCCTGTCCCGAGACTCCTCCCCCGACCACCTTCACCGAGATCCGGAAGCGGTCAGCCAAGCCCACGACCTGTAGCGGCCGCAGAGCGGCCTGCTCCAGCTCCCGACGCCCAAAGTGACGCAGCGGCTCCCGGTCGTTGATGACCGCCGTGCCATCACCAGGGTAGATGCGCACCCGGGCCACCGCCGTCTTGCGACGGCCGGTGCCGTAGGAGTATCTCGTCTGGTCTTGCTCGGTCAAAGCTTCACTACCTCTGCGTGGTCGCCGAACTTGATCGCCACCGGCTGCTGAGCCGTGTGGGGGTGCTCACTGCCCGGGTAGATCTTAAGTCGCCGCAGCTGGCGGTCACCGAGGTTATTGTGCTGCAGCATCCCGCGCACTGCCTCCCGCAACGGCGCCGTCGGATCGCGATCGACCAATTCCTGGTAGGTGCGCTCCCGGCGGCCGCCAGGGTATCCACTGTAGCGGTCGTAGATCTTGTCAGTGCGCTTGGCGCCAGTGACCACGATCTCGGAGGCGTTGATGACGATCACCTGGTCGCCACAGAGCGCGTGGGGGGTGTAGGTAGGCCGGTGCTTGCCTCGCAGAATCCGGGCCAGGTTGACCGCCAGCCGACCGAGAGTCGCTCCCCGGGCATCAACCAGCACCCACTCCTCCTGACCCGGCTTCTCGACCGCTACGAAGCTCCGTTGGGCGACCGTGCTCACGCCTGCACCTCCGCGGCCGGCGCCCTGTACTCGACCTGCCACTGGTGCAGGCCGTGCGCCGGGGCCATCTCCCAGCCTGGGCGGAGCCCAACCGGCTCGACCAGCGCTCTCGCCAGCTCAGCTGCCGAAGTCAGTCCGGTCCCCACCGCCACCAGCGCTCCGGCGAAGTTGCGCATCATCCCCCTGAGGAAGGCATCGGCCCGGATCTCCAGAGTGAGGACCCCGTCGTGGCGTTCGACCTCGGCTCGGTCGACCGTCCGAGTCGTCGAACCCCCGGGGAAAGGACTGCTACCAAAGGCCGCAAAGTCGTGGGTCCCCCGCAGGAGTCGAGCCGCCGCCCGCATCGGAGCGAGCTCAACTGCACGCTGAATCCGCCACTCGTACTGGCGCCCAACCGGGTCCGGCCCAGCTGCGTCCCGCACCAGGTATCGGTAGGTGCGACGCCAGGCCTGCCAGCGGGGATGGAATTCCGACCCCACCAGGCTGGCTTCGAGGACGCCAATGTCCTCAGGCAGGCGGGCGTTACAGCCACCTGCCAGCGCGCCGGGCGTCCAGGCCGAGCGCAAGCTAAAGGCGATCACCTGGCCGTGGGCATGGGCCCCGGCATCAGTGCGGCCGGCTGCCTTGATCACGGGATGTTCCCGGGTCAATTCCGCCAGGGCCCGACTCACTTCACCCTGGACGGTCGCGACCTCAGGCTGGGCCTGCCAGCCGTGATAACGCGTGCCGTCATAGGCGATGACCATTCGATACCAGGCGGCGGCTGCAGCGGCCACTATTCGACCATCTCGATGATCACCACCGGGGCGCCATCGCCCTGACGAGGGCCGCGGCGGATGATCCGCGTGTAGCCCCCGGGACGATCCCGGTAGCGATCCGCGTACTGGGTGAATAGCTTGACGGCCACCTCCTCGCGGTAAACCACCCGGGCTACCCGCCGCCGGGCGGCGAGATCGTCGGTCTTGGCGACTGTGACCACCCGCTCGACCCAGCGCCGAAGCTCCTTGGCTTTGGCCTCGGTGGTTTCAATCCGGCCGTGCTCAAAGAGCGCGGTCGCCAGATTGCGGGTTAGCGCGATCCGATGAGCCGAGGTCCTTCCGAGCTTCCGGCCTGCCTTGAGATGCCGCATCTCCCCTAGCGGTCCCCCTTCTGGAAGAGGTCGTCGACCTCGTCTTCGGCAACGAAGCCCCGCGCCACCAACTTCTCCTTGATCTCGTCCAGCGACTTGGCCCCGAAGTTGCGTAGGGCCAAGAGCTCCTCGATCCGCATCGCCAGGAGCTCGCCGAGCTTGGTGATGTCGTTGGCCTTGAGACAGTTGAGCGCCCGTACGCTGAGCTCCAGCTCCTCGACCGGGACCTCGGCCAAGCGACTCTTGACGTCGGTGCCGACCACCGCCCCACCGGCGGACTCGGTCAGGCTCTCACCGAAAGTAGCAAAGAGACTGAGGTGCCGGGTGTAGTACTCCGCCGCCCGGCTGACCGCCTCGACCGGCGCGATCGTGCCGTTGGTCCAGATCTCGAGGGTCAGCTTCTCCCAATCCGTGTCCTGGCCGACCCTGGTCTTCTCAACTAGGAAGTTGGCCTTGATCACGGGGGTGAAGATGGCGTCGACCGGAATCACCCCGATCGGCTGGCCCTCCTTCTTGTTGCGATCAGCAGGCGAGTACCCCTTGCCTAACTCCACCGTGAGGTCCATGCGCAGCTTGGCGTGGGCCCCATCCAGAGTGCAGAGGTAGAGGTCGGGGTTGGCGATCTCAACGTCCGAGTTCGGGGTGATGTCGGCCGCCGTTACCCGACGACCTCCCTGCACGTCCAGGGACAGCCGGGCCCCCTCGGCGTTGTGGCACGTAAGGCTCAACTGCTTGATGTTGAGCAGGATCTCCCCTACGTCTTCCTTGACGTACTTGATGCTGGAAAACTCGTGGGCGACCCCCTCGATGGAGACCGCTGTCACTGCCGCCCCGGTCAGGGACGACAGCAAGACTCGGCGCAGGGAGTTGCCCAGCGTCGTTCCGTATCCGGCCTCTAGCGGCTCGATCTCGAATCGCCCGTGGTCCTTGGAAGTTTCCACCTCGTGGACCGTTGGCTGTATCGCAGTCTCTGGCATAAGTAGCAATGTCCTCGTTGGTAGCTGGCCGAAGCGCGCCTTGGTTATCGGGAGTAGTACTCGACGATCAGCTGCTCGTCGATGCTGGCATCCATCTCCGGGCGTTCCGGCAGCCGGGTAACGTCCACCCTGAGCTCATCGGGGTAGAGAGTCATCCACCCGGGCAGGCCCTGGCTGCCCCGAGACTCCAGTGAGCGGCGGATGGGTTCGAGATCCCGACTGCGCTCGCGCAGCGTGATCACCTGCCCTGACTTCACTTGGAAGGCAGGGATGTTGACCATCCGTCCGTCGACCTTGAAGTGCCGGTGCGACACCAGCTGCCGCGCCTCTTTGCGGGACGCCGCGAAGCCGGCCCGGTAGACGACGTTGTCGAGACGCTGCTCCAGCATCTGCAAGAGCACCGTTCCGGTGACCCCCTTGCGGGCGGCGGCTGCGTCGAAATAGTTGTGGAATTGGGTCTCTAGGACCCCGTAGATGCGGCGGCCCCTTTGCTTGGCACGCAATTGGATGCCGTACTCACTGATCCGACGCCGACGTGACAGCCCGTGCTGGCCCGGCGGAGTGGCATTGCGCTTGGTGAAGGGGCACCGCTCCGAGAGGCATTTGTCGCCCTTCAAGTAGAGCTTGACTCCCTCGCGACGGCAGAGCCGGCAGACCGGAGAATGCGGATTGGCCATCTTGGCTAGCTCCTCAGACCCGGCGCCGCTTAGGGGGGCGGCAACCGTTGTGCGGGACCGGCGTGACATCGGTGATCGAGGTCACCTCGAGACCGGCAGCCTGCAGGGACCGGATCGCGGCCTCGCGGCCGGCGCCCGGACCCCTGACCAGTACCTCGATCGCCTTGAGTCCGTGCTCCATCGCCCGCTTGGCGGCCGCCTCCGCGGTGACCTGAGCCGCGAAGGGGGTGCTCTTACGCGAGCCCTTGAAGCCCGACGAACCCGCACTGCCCCAGGCGATCACGTTGCCGGAGGGGTCGGTGAGGGTCACGATGGTGTTGTTGAAGGTGCTAAATACATGGGCGCGGCCCACCGCGATGTTCTTGCGCTCGCGGCGGCGGGTCCGCACCACCTTTTTCTTCTTCGCCAAATCAGCTCCTCGACAAACCGAGAACCGGTCCGAGTGCGCGGCCCTTGGTCATTTGCCCTTCTTCCGCCGCACGCCGACGGTCTTGCGTGGCCCCCGGCGCGACCTGGCGTTGGTGCGGGTCCGCTGCCCTCGCACCGGAAGTCCCCGTCGATGCCGCAGTCCCCGGTAGGTGCCGATCTCCATCAGCCGCTTGATGTTGAGCGCAACCTGGCGCCGAAGATCACCCTCTACCCTGCCCGGCAGCTCCTTGGAGATCACGTCGCGAAGCCGGACCACCTGGGTCTCGCTCAGATCGTCGGTCTTGGTGTTCTGATCGATCTGAGCGATCCTGAGAAGCTTGTGGCTGGTGGTAAGGCCAATCCCGTAGACGTAGGTGAGACCGATCTCAATCCGCTTGTTGCGGGGCAGGTCAACGCCAGCGATCCGGGCCATCAGTCCTCCAGCCTCATCCTTGCCGCTGCTTGTGTTTGGGGTTCTCGCAGATGACGCGCACCGTTCCTGAGCGACGAATGACCTTGCACTTATCGCAGATCCTCTTTACCGAGGCCCGGACCTTCATCTGACACTCCGCTGCACTGTTTCTCAGACCACGCGAGCCAAGATCCGACCCCGCCCCGGATCCGTGGTCGACAACTCGACCAGAACCCGATCTCCGGGTAGGAGCCGTACGCTCGCCAAGCGTGCCCGTCCCGCTGCGTGGGCCACCACCTTGCCCCCGCCCTCCAACTCCACCCGGAAGAGCGAGTTCGGCAAAGGCTCAAGGACTCTGCCCCGGAGACCGCCGAGGTCATTCATGGTGATGGGCACACGAAAACCGAACGAGCTTCGCCCGCGGGGAAGTATAGCCGATCTGGACTGGAAGCGAAACCGATCAGACCGCCTCCGGAAGTCGGGTCAGGACCTCGGCCCCATCCGATCCGATGGCGATGGTGTGCTCGAAGTAGCACGAGCGCCTCCGGTCAGCGGTGATCACCGTCCAGCCGTCCGGCTCAACTAGGGTTCCCGGCTCACCCTCGTTCACGATCGGCTCGATGGCCAGGCACAGTCCGGGGCGGATCTCGATCCCCCGGCCCGGAAAGCCGTGATTGGGCACTTCAGGCGCCTCGTGCATATCCCGCCCGATGCCGTGCCCCGTGTATCCCCGCACCACCGAGTAGCCGTTCGTCTCGATGTGGGTTTGGACGGCGTGACCGATGTCCCCCAGGTGGTTGCCCGGGACCGCGGCGGCGATGCCCAACTCCAGTGCCTCCCTGGTTACCCGGATCAGGCGAGCTCCCTCCTGGTCCACCTCCCCGCACGATACGGTGAGGCCGGCGTCCGCCCACCAGCCCTGGTAGATGAGGCCGCAATCGAGGCTGACGATGTCGCCCTCGACCAGCCGCCTTCCGTCGGGGATCCCGTGCACCACCTGATTGTTCACCGAGATGCACAGGTGCTTGGGGAACCCTTCGTATCCGAGGAACCCGGGAAAGCTGGCCCGTCGACGGATCTCCCGATTGGCCGCCCGGTCAATCTCGGTGGTGGTGACGCCCGGGGCCACCAGTGCGGCCAGGTGGTCGAGCACCTCGGCCAGCCTTCGGCCTGCCTGCCGCATCAGGTCGACCTCCTCTCTGCGCTTGAGGGTGATCAAGCGATCGCCTGCAGCAGCGCCTGACTGACCTCCTCGACCGGCTGGGCCCCATCCAGTCGGACCACCGGGACGGACTGTGCGAGGTACTCCAGCACCGGTTCCGTCTGGTCGCGGTAGATCCGAAGCCGCTCAGCGATCACGTCCGGGGTGTCGTCACCCCTCTCCTCCAGGCGTGCCCGTAGGGCCAGTCGGGAGATCAGCTGCTCGGTCGGCACATCGAGCACCACCGCGACGTCCAAGGGCCTCTCGAGACTCGCCAGCATCTGCTGGAGCGCGCGAGCCTGAGCCACGGTTCGGGGGAAGCCATCCAAAACGAAGCCCGCGTCTGCCTGCGGGTCACCGAGGCGGTGCCGGATCATCGCCACGATCACCTCATCCGGCACCAGTTTGCCGGCGTCCAAGTACGCGGCCACGGTCTGGCCCAGCTCAGTTCCCTGAGACCTCTCGTGGCGCAGCATCTCGCCGGTGGCGATGTGCTCCACTCCCAACTCTCTCCTCAGAAACTTTGCTTGGGTGCCCTTTCCCGAACCGGCCGGCCCGAATAAAGCCAGGTTGTGCCGCGCTGAGTCAGCCACCTAGATTTCCCCTCCTCAGTGGATGAACCCACGGTACTGGCGCACTAACTCCGCCTTAGCGCTGTGCTCTGAGATCACCACCCCCAACCGTAAAGGGTCAACTTATCTGCTGTTCTCTCGTCTGGGCCAAATCCCTAGCAGGGCCGCGACGTGACCCCGAGGTGCTAGGGGCCATTGTGGGCCTTCACCGTGGCTCTACGGCCCGCACAGCGGGGCGGAGTCAGCGGTTCTCCCGCCGGGACTCGATGTAGGCGGCTAGATCGGTCCGGGCGACTCTCACTGAGAGAGCTATGCCGACGGCGGATTAGGCTATCCCTAACAGCGCGGCCGGGGGAACCTCGGCGAGGCACTCGCCGACCGTGCGGCCGAGCATCGTGTCGCCCGCCAGCGCGAGCTTCATCCCTCAGCCCACCGGCTGCCGTGACGGTGCCAGGTGGCTGGTGAACCAGTCGCGGGCGGCCTCGGCCGCGGCCTGCAGCGTGCCCGGCTCCTCGAACAGGTGGGTGGCGCCGGGAACCACGACCAGGCGGCTCTCGCAGCGGAGGAGGGCCTGGGCCTGGCGGTTGAGATCGAGCACCACGTCGTCTCGGCCGCCCACGATGAGCAACGTCGGAGCGGTGACCTCGGCAAGTCGCGGGCCGGCGAGGTCGGGCCGCCCGCCGCGCGAGACGACCGCGGCGACGTCCGCGTCCGGTTCCGCTGCGGCCCACAGGGCGGCGCCGGCACCGGTGCTCGCCCCGAAGTAGCCGACCGGCAACCCTGCCGCTTCTGGTTGGGAGCGCACCCAG
>ODAK010006349.1_pt1 | contig 11936 bp, 9 predicted proteins | sample 1539591 | NCBI WGS metagenome assembly ODAK01 (sample SAMEA3539303, study PRJEB22396) | soil metagenome | biome: tundra; feature: field; material: soil | place: USA | collected 2010-05 | depth 0.15 m | reverse complement strand
GGATTACCTTTGAAAGTGCCGCTTGTGTCCCATGCTATACCCCGTAATATGCCCGGTCAAATGGGCGATATGGTGCCATAGCAGATGTCTCGGTGGGCCCGATGCGCCAGCCGCATGCCGTGATCGACAATCTCAACGCGCGTATCAAGGCGTGGTGGGTAATGGTGCTGGTCATCAGCGGCGCCTTCCTGTTCGGGAAGGACGGCGTGATCGTGCTGTTCCTGTTCATATCCTTCGTCGCCCTGCGCGAGTTCATGACCCTGACTTACACCCGCAGTGGCGACCACAACGCGCTCGCGGCGAGTTTTTTCATCGTCTTGCCGGCGCAGTATTTTTTCGTCTACATCGAGTGGTACGGTCTGTATTCGATTTTCATTCCCGTCTATGCTTTCCTGATGCTGCCGATCCTGGAAGTCACTGCCGGCGACACCAAGCGCTTTCTCGAGCGCGCGGCCAAGATGCAATGGGGCCTGATGGTCTGCGTATTCTGCATCTCGCACGTCCCCGCCCTGCTCACGCTAGATATTCCGGGTTACGAAGGCCGCAACATGCTGCTCCTCGTCTTTCTGGTGCTGGTCGTGCAGTCGAGCGACGTGCTGCAATACGTCTGGGGCAAGCTCTTCGGCAAGCACAAGGTCGCTTCTGACGTTTCGCCGTCGAAAACGCTCGAGGGTCTGGTCGGTGGTGTCTTGAGCGCGACCGCGCTTGGCGCCGCGTTATGGTGGATCACGCCGTTCACGGTGTGGCAGGCCGCGTTAATGGCGTTCGCCATCAACGTGATGGGCTTCCTCGGCGGCCTGGTGATGTCGGCGATCAAGCGCGATCGCGGCGTCAAGGACTGGGGGCACATGATCGAGGGGCATGGCGGCATGCTCGATCGGCTCGACTCGGTAGTGTTCGCCGCCCCGGTCTTCTTCCACGCGACGCGCTACTGGTGGACCTGATCGTCCTCTACGGAGGCGGCCCGCGGCCTCGATCGAAAGCCGCTATGCCGCCCAATCGAGGATGATCTTGCCGCTCTGACCCGAGAGCATGGTCGCAAATGCGGTTTCGAATTCTTCGGCCGCATAGTGATGAGTGATGATCGGCGACAAGTCGAGACCGCTCTGAATCATCGCCACCATTTTGTACCAGGTTTCGAACATCTCGCGCCCGTACACGCCCTTGATCTCGAGCCCCTTGAATATGACCTGGTTCCAGTCGATCGCCATGTGCGCCGGCGGAATGCCGAGCAACGCGACCTTGCCGCCATGATTCATATGCAACAGGAGGCTCTCGAACGCTTGCGGCGCACCGGACATCTCCATCCCGACGTCGAACCCTTCGGTCATGCCCAGATCGTCCATGACGTCTTGCAGCTTCTCGCGCCCGACATTGACCGCGCGAGTCGCGCCCATGCGCCGAGCGAGATCGAGCCGGTAGTCGTTGAGGTCGCTGATCACGATATAGCGCGCTCCGACGTGGCGCGCGATCGCCGCCGCCATGATGCCAATCGGACCGGCGCCGGTGATCAGAACGTCCTCGCCAACCAGATTGAACGAAAGCGCCGTATGCGTTGCGTTGCCGAAGGGATCGAAGATCGACGCCAGGTCGTCGGAAATATCGTCGGGAATCTTGAATGCATTGAAGGCCGGGATCACAAGATACTCGGCGAAGGCACCCTCGCGGTTGACGCCGACGCCAACGGTGTTTCGACACAGATGCCGCCGTCCCGCGCGGCAATTGCGACAAAAGCCGCAGGTGATGTGCCCTTCGCCGGAAACGCGGTCGCCGATCTTGAATCCGCGCACCTCCTGTCCCATTTCGACAATCCGCCCGACGTATTCGTGGCCGACGTGCATCGGCACTGGAATCGTCTTCTGCGCCCACTCGTCCCATTTCCAGATGTGCACGTCAGTGCCGCAGATGGCGGTCTTGCGCACACGAATAAGGACGTCGTTGTGCCCGACTTCGGGTTTTTTCACCCGGACCAGCTTCAACCCCGGGCCGGGTGTCAGCTTGGCAAGTGCCTTCATCGTGTCTTCCATGGCGATGGATCCGTTAGTGAATGACGCCGAGCGCCTTGCCAACCTTGGCAAACGCGGTGGCTGCGCGCTCGATCTGCGCCGGAGTGTGCGCGGCGCTCATCTGGGTGCGCAGGCGCGCCTTGCCCTTGGGTACGACCGGGTACGAAAACCCGATCACGTAAACACCTTCTCTAAGGAGTTCGTCCGCAGCGCGCGTAGCGAGCTCGGCCTCACCGAACATGACGGGAATGATCGGGTGGTGCCCCGGCACCAGATCGAAGCCCAGCTTGGTCAGCGCTTCGCGAAAGTGCTCCCCGTTCTGATGCACGCGCGCTCTCATCGCGCGACCTTCTTCGCTGCCCAATAGTTCCAGTACCTTGAGTGTGGCCGCGGCGATGCTCGGCGGCATGGTGTTGGAAAAAAGATAAGGGCGCGAGCGCTGACGCAGCAACTCGATGATTTCCTTCCGCCCTGCAGTATAGCCTCCCGCCGCACCGCCTAGCGCCTTGCCCAGCGTGCCGGTGACGATGTCCACCTGAGCCTCGACACCGCAGTATTCCGGCGTGCCGCGGCCGCCCTCGCCCACGAAACCCACTGCGTGCGAGTCGTCGACCATCACCAGCGCGCCGTAACGGTCCGCAAGCGCGCAAATCGAGCGCAGATCGGCGATGATCCCATCCATGGAAAAAACGCCGTCGGTAGCGATCAGCTTGAAGCGCGCGCCTGCCGCGTTGGCCTCCTGCAGCCTGGCCTCGAGATCGCGCATGTCGCTGTTGCGGTAGCGATAGCGCTTCGCCTTGCAAAGCCGGATGCCGTCGACAATGCTTGCGTGGTTTAATTCATCGCTGATGACCGCGTCTTCCTCGCCCAGCAGCGTCTCGAAAAGGCCACCGTTGGCGTCAAAGCAGCTCGAATAGAGAATGCTGTCATCCATCCGCAAGAACTTGCTCAACGCCGCCTCGAGTTCTTTATGCACGGTCTGTGTTCCGCAGATGAAGCGTACCGACGCCATGCCGAACCCCCACTGGTCGAGCGCCTGTTGCGCCGCCTTCACCACGCGCGGATCGTCGGCGAGGCCGAGATAATTATTGGCGCAGAAATTCAGCACGCCGTCGGTGCCGTTCACTCGTATTTCCGGCGCCTGCGGGCTCTCGATGATGCGTTCCGCCTTGTAAAAACCGGCGGCTCGGACTTGATCCACGATTTGCCGCAGGTGGGACAAATAAGTTTCGCGCATGATCGCGGCCTGGTTCGTAAGGTTTCGGAGCGTGTCCCGGTGTCGTCGACGCGCCATTCCTTCGGGCGTGCGCGGCGCCGGTCCGCAAGCGTCGATGGTAGCGCCGAACGAGGCCGTATAGAACCTGACATGCGTTGCCGGAAAAGGTTTAGGACGCGACACTTCGGTATGGACATTGTCAGTCTGCCGCGTCGGCGAAGAGGGCGCTCGGTCCGGATTCAAGTATTGCCGAGCCACTCGGGTTTCGATGCCAGAGGTGCCTTCTTTCCGGCACCGCAATGAAGGCGCTAGCGCGCTCTCTCATTCCAGCGGCCGGCGGCCTCGCGGTGGCGCTCGCTGCGGCGCTCGCCTGCGACGCTTTGCACGCGCCTCTGCCATGGATGATCGGGCCCCTGCTTGCGGTGGCGGGTACGCGCGTGGCGGGCTGGCCGGTGGGCGCCATGCCGGGCGGACGGCAGGTCGCCCAATGGATCATCGGCACCGCTTTGGGTTTGTACTTTTCTCCGCTGGTCGCACAGCGCGTCGGCGGTTTCGTCTGGTTGCTCATCCTGGGCGCGATATTCGCGATCGCAGTGGGATATCTTTGCGGTTTCATTTTGTCGATCCTCGGAGGCACGGATCGAACGACCGCGGTTTTCGCGAGCGTCCCCGGAGGCGCGGCGGAGATGGCGGTGTTGGGCGAGCGATTCGGCGCTCGAGTAGACCAAGTCGCGGCGGCGCAGTTGTTTCGAATTCTGCTTGTCGTCGTTACCATTCCATCGCTGTTCGCGGCGCTGGGTTTGCACGGAGCCGACCCTTTTTTGGCCGCGGGCGGCGAAGTTCGTTGGCCTGCACTGGTGGCGTTGCTGTCAGTAACGGGGGCCGCAGGCCTGCTGCTGGCCCGGTTGAACGTTCCGAATGCTTTCGTACTGGGCGCGCTCGTCATCGCGATTCCACTGACAATCGCCGGCGTCAGCACGTCGGCGATGCCGCGGGCGATGCTCAACGGCGCGCAATTGCTTCTCGGTTGCGCGCTAGGTTCGCGATTCAATCGCAGCGTTCTTGCACGAGCGCCGCGTTTTGTGGCCGCCGTCGTCGTGACGGTGGTAATTGCGATGGGCATATCCGTCCTGTTTGCACTGTTCATGGCGCGCCTCACTGGAATACATCCGGCGACGCTGGTCCTTGCGACCGCACCCGGCGGGATCGCGGAGATGGCGGTCACCGCCAAAGTGCTCGAGCTGGGAGTGCCGATGGTGACGTCATTTCACGTCACTCGCGTGTTGTTCCTGCTCACGTGCACCGGGCCGCTGTTCGCATGGCTGCGTCACCATCGGCGCCGGCGTGACCGCACTCGCGCGTCGCGCGGCCCAGTGGCCTGACCAGATTGGCGGTGATGCGCGCTTAACGCGGGTCTTCTCCGCGTGCTAAAGTTGCTGCCCTTCTCACGACAGCGACCGGCCTGCGTTGGCGCGGCATTGTGTGCGTAACGCATCGGATTTTCAGACGTCCTCATGAATCACCCCGATCCTATTCCAGCATTTGCAGTTTCCGCAGGTCCTGACGTCAACGCCCCGTCGTACGTTCGGCATCAGCGGCTTCTCCACTGGGTTGGCGACTTCGCGCGGCGCGCCGCACCCGCAAACGTTGTTTGGTGCGATGGCTCGGAAGCCGAATACAACCGCCTGTGTGCGGGCATGATCAGCAGCGGGACGCTGCTGAAGCTGAATGCGGAGAAGCGTCCGAACAGTTATCTGGCGCGATCGGACCCGTCCGATGTAGCCCGCGTCGAAGACCGCACATTTATCTGCAGCAACCGCGAAGACGACGCCGGGCCGACGAACAACTGGGTCGCACCCGCGGAGATGCGTAAGACGCTCGAGCGGCTTTTCGAAGGATGCATGCGCGGACGAACCCTCTATGTAGTTCCATTTTCCATGGGCCCGCTGGGCAGCCCGATTGCGCATATTGGCGTGGAACTGACCGACAGCCCCTACGTCGTCGCCAGCATGAGGTTGATGACTCGCATGGGACGCGCGGTCTACGACGCGCTTGGAAGCGACGGTGTGTTCGTTCCGTGCGTGCACTCGGTCGGGGCACCGCTCTCGGAGGGCGAAAAGGACGTCGCATGGCCGTGTAACGCCAAGCAAAAATACATCGTGCATTTCCCGGAAACGCTCGAGATCTGGAGCTACGGCTCGGGTTACGGCGGTAACGCACTGCTGGGCAAGAAATGCTTTGCATTGCGTATCGCTTCAGTAATGGGGCGCGACCAAGGCTGGCTTGCCGAGCACATGCTGATTCTCGGTGTGACGTCACCCGAAGGGCGCAAGACCTACGTCACGGCTGCATTTCCGAGCGCCTGCGGCAAGACCAACTTTGCGATGCTCATTCCGCCGCAGGGTCTCGACGGCTGGAAGGTGACGACCATCGGCGACGATATCGCGTGGATTAAGCCCCACGCGGACGGTTACTTTCACGCCATCAATCCGGAAGCCGGGTATTTTGGCGTCGCGCCTGGAACTTCATTCGAGTCGAATCCAAACGCGATGGAGATGCTGAAGCGCAACGTCATCTTCACCAACGTTGCCCTTACCGACGATGGCGATGTGTGGTGGGAGGGGATGACGCACGAGCCTCCCGCGCATCTCACGGATTGGCGCGGAGAGTCGTGGACGCCGGCGCTTGCGCGCGAAGGCGGGCGCAAGGCCGCGCATCCCAACGCGCGTTTCACCGTCTCGGCGAAGCAGTGTCCGTCGCTCGATCCCGAATGGGACAACCCGGCAGGAGTGCCGATTTCCGCGTTCATCTTCGGCGCGAGGCGCAGCGACACCGTGCCGCTGGTCGTCGAGGCCACGAATTGGGAAGACGGCGTTTACAAGGCGGCGACGATGAGATCCGAGACCACCGCCGCCGCCACGGGCAAGGTGGGCGAAGTACGCCGCGACCCCTTCGCCATGCTGCCGTTTTGCGGCTATCACATCGGCGATTATTTTGCGCATTGGCTCGCGATGGCGAAAACGGTCACGCATCCGCCTCGAATATTCAACGTCAACTGGTTTCGCACCGACGACAACGGAAAGTTTGCGTGGCCGGGCTTTGGTCAGAACATGCGCGTGCTCAAATGGATCGTCGAGCGTTGCGTCGGGAAGGCGCATGCGGTGCAGACCCCCTTGGGGCTGCAGCCCGAGTACACCGATCTGGATTGGCGAGGTCTCGAGTTCGGACCGGAGCGATTTGCGACGGTCATGCGCCTCGACAACGCGCGTTGGCAGAGCGAGCTCGCAGCGCACGACGAACTTTTTGCCAAGCTCGGAACGAAGCAACCGCAGGTGTTTGCGGCACAACGCTGCGAGCTCGGGGCGCGGCTCGCTGGTCAGCCGTCGTCGCTTTGACGTCGTGGGCGCCCCAGCTCCCCGTTGCGCGGTAGTCGCGCGCCGAAGCTGAAGAGCATTCACGCCCCCAGGCGCAAGCATTTGAGCGCTGCAGCCGCATTCGCGAATCGCGTCGCATCGGCAACGTTGCTGCCGGAGCCAATGCAAAGTGCGAATGCGCCCCGAAAAGTATCTCCCGCCGCAAGCGTGTCCGCCGTCATTCCGCCGCCGGTCTCGAGATATCCGGGGGCGAGCACCGTAGTCGGCACTGACGGGATCGAAGAAACGCGAAAGATCTGTCGAACGCGGCATGGCCAAGGCAGAGGATCCGGGTCATGTTGGCGTCAGCGCTTGCATGTGACTCAACGCGGCATTAAGCTGGAGCAAATGTAATCGCTTGCTGTAAACGTTTGCAGGTATTTCGGAGGCGCCATCCAGGAAAGGGGTCGCCACGGCGGCTGGGTGGTGCGCATCTGCCATTGATCGCGCAACGCTGCGCCAAGCGATCCACGATGAGGGGGCCCAAATAATCGAAATCGGAAAACGCCGACGGAGGCCCCACGGGGCCCAGGCGACGCTGGTCGATGTGGCGCGAGCGGCGGCAGTGTCGACCGCGTCTGCCTCTCGGGCCCTCACGCGACCGGAGGCGGTCAGCGAGCAACTCAGGGTGAGGGTTTCCGAGGCAGCCAACATGCTTGGATATGTTGCCAACATCGCAGCGCGAGCATTGGTTCGCCGCCGATCCGGATTGATTGGCGTCATTACAGGAGACCTCGACGAGCCAGGAACGGCGCTCGCACTCTCCGCGCTCGATGCGCGCCTTGCCGACGCCGGCTGGGCTCTGCTGCTGGCAAGTTGCGGAAAGGACGGAACGCCGCTAGCCCACGCTCAGGCGCTGTTTGGTCGGGGGGTCGAGGCACTTGTTTTTCTTGGGGTGGCCATCCCGACCGAGCTTGATGCAGTGCGCGGGATGCAGAGCTTACCGTGTGTCAACATGAATCGGACCGATGACACGGGCTTTGCTGCAAACTCAGGATTTGACCACAGCCGCGCGGGTAAGCTGATCGCCGATTTTCTGGGGCAACTCGGTCATCGGTGCTTGGCCGTCGTGACCGAATCGCACTCGGCCATCGGCGCGCTCCTGGGCGATGCCCTCCGCGCCGACTATGTTTCGGCCGGATTCACGCTGGAACGGCTCAACATAGGCGAGGGGTCAGTCGCCGAAGGGATCTTGAAATGGTTTACGCTGCCAAATTCCCCGACCGCGGTGATCTGCAGTAGCGACGCCATCGCGCTGGCAGTAATGCACGCGTGTGCCTGTCATGGTATCGAAGTCCCTGGCCGGCTTTCGGTCGTGGGTTTCGGCGATTCGCCCTTGGCCCGCTGCGTCACGCCAATGCTGACGAGTGTGCGCATTCCTGCGCGCGGCGCCGGCATCGCGGCGGCGGAATACTTGCTTGCCCGCTTAGAGGGCCGCGTTGCAATCCACGCTGAATTGCCCGTTAAGCTCGCCGTGCGCGCGTCGACTGGTCCGCTGATAGTGTAGCTACAGAAGGGTCATGGTCCCGCTGTTGTTCCACGTGAAACCTCAAATCGCGGTTCCACGTGGAACAGCCTTCGACCCGCTGCTTTCGCAATATCGGGCTTTGGTCTATCATGTAGCACTGGTTTTGATCTTAAAATATCGTTTAAAAACATGCTGTTTCCGGAACGCTTCGAGGTAATCGTCGTGGGCGGCGGCCACGCCGGGACCGAGGCCGCGCTCGCTGCCGCGCGTATGGGCCGACGCACCCTGCTGCTTACCCACAGCATCGAGACGCTGGGCCAGATGTCGTGCAATCCCTCGATAGGCGGTATCGGCAAGGGGCACCTGGTCAAGGAAGTCGATGCGCTGGGCGGCGCCATGGCTCTGGCTGCCGACAGGGCGGGCATCCAGTTTCGGATCCTCAACGCCAGCAAAGGCCCGGCAGTGCGCGCGACCCGCGCTCAGGCAGACCGCGTTCTGTATCGCCAGGCGATCCGCTCGATGCTCGAGCACCAACCCAATCTGGCGCTGTTTCAGCAGCCGGTGGACGACGTCCTGGTCACTGCGGGCAGCGTCAGCGGCGTGGTAACCCAAGGCGGCATACGCTTCGACGCTGAGGCGGTGGTGCTGACGACCGGGACATTTCTGTCCGGCTTGATTCATGTTGGGCTCAAACACCACGAGGCGGGACGCGCCGGCGAGCCGCCGTCAAACACTCTGGCTGCTCGTTTGCGAGAACTGGCGCTGCCCGTCGGCAGGCTCAAGACCGGGACGCCGCCGAGGCTGGACGGCCGGACCATCGATTTTGGCTCGCTCACGATGCAGCCCGGCGACGACCCGGCGCCGGTATTTTCGACGCTCGGATCGAGACAGATGCACCCGCGCCAATTGCCTTGCTGGATTACCCACACCAACCTGCAAACCCACGAGATTATTCGCGGTGGCCTCGATCGCTCGCCGATGTTCACCGGCGTGATCGAAGGCGTGGGACCGCGTTACTGCCCGTCGATCGAGGACAAAGTCACGCGCTTTGCCGATCGGGTCAGCCACCAGGTATTCCTCGAGCCGGAGGGCCTGGAAACGGACGAAATCTACCCCAACGGTATTTCGACCAGCCTGCCGTTTGACGTGCAACTGGCCATGGTGCGTTCGATCAAGGGACTGGAGCGCGCGCACCTGGTGCGCCCGGGCTACGCTATCGAATACGATTTTTTCGATCCGAGGGCGCTCAAATCGACACTCGAGACGAAGGCGATACGCGGCCTCTTTTTCGCGGGGCAGATCAACGGCACGACCGGCTACGAGGAAGCTGCCGCGCAGGGGATACTCGCGGGCATTAACGCGGGGCGGTACGCGATCGGTGAAGACGGATGGTGTCCGCGTCGCGATCAGGCCTACCTCGGCGTGCTGGTCGACGACCTCGTCACGCGCGGGGTCACCGAGCCGTACCGCATGTTTACCAGCCGCGCCGAGTACCGATTGCAGTTGCGCGAGGACAATGCCGATCTCCGCCTGACCGAAGCCGGCCGCGCGCTCGGCGTCGTGGACGATACTCGCTGGGACGCGTTTCGCCGCCACCGCGATGCGGTCGGGAAGGAACTGGAACGGGTCAAATCCTGCCGGGTCAATCCGAAAGTGGTTGGCCGCGCTGAAGCCGAACGTGTTCTCGGTCAGCCCTTGGAGCGAGACTGCGCGCTGGTCGAGCTTCTGAGGAGGCCCGGCGTGACTTATGCCGATCTCATGACCTTGCCGGGCGCGGGAGCAGCGGTAACGGACATTCGCGTTGCGGAGCAGGTCGAGATCGCGACCAAGTACGCCGGGTATATCGAACGGCAGCACGACGAGATCGCGCGGAGTGCGTTGCAGGAGGCGCAAAAACTGCCTGGCGATCTCGATTACCGCACCGTGCGTGGGCTGTCGTCCGAAGTTCAACAGAAGCTCAACCAGCATCGGCCGGAGACGATCGGTCAGGCAATGCGCATTTCCGGTATCACTCCCGCCGCGATCAGCTTGTTGCTGGTGCATCTCAAGCGCGGCTTTCGACCGCAGGCGCAAGACGTCCGAAGAATTTCGGCATGACGGCGGCCTTGGTCGCAGGGCTTTCCGCGCTCGAGCTGGACGCGGATATCGCGGCGCGGGCAAAGTTGTCGCAATACATTGCCTTGCTCGACAAATGGAATCGCACGCACAACCTCACTGCGATCCGCGATCCGGCACAAATGGTCACCCATCATTTGCTCGACTCGCTGGCAGTGCTCGCGCATCTGCCCAAGCAAGCGCGCTTACGCGTGCTCGACATTGGCAGCGGCGGAGGCCTGCCCGGCATTCCGCTGGCGATCGCCCAGCCGGATTGGCGCATCGTGCTGCTCGACAGCAACCAGAAGAAGGCGGCGTTCTTGCGGCAGGCGGCCATTGAACTGAATCTCGCCAATGTCGAGGTGTGCGCCGTGCGCGTCCAGGACTACATGGCCTATCTTCTGTTCGACGTCGTCATCGCGCGCGCCTTTTCCGATCTGGCGACGTTCGCCACGGTCGCGCGGCGCCTGGTCGCACCCGGAGGCCGACTTGTCGCGATGAAAGGCGCCTATCCGTATGAGGAACTGCAGCAGTTGCCATCGGACGTTTTGGTCGCGGAAGTGCCCGCCGTCCGCGTTCCGGGCCTCGACGTGCAGCGGCATCTGGTGATCATGGAGCCACGCGTGCCATGAGCAAGATCATCGCGGTCGCCAATCAGAAGGGCGGCGTTGGCAAGACGACAACCAGCGTCAATCTCGCTGCAAGCCTGGTGGCGATGAAGCGCCGCGTGCTGCTGGTCGATCTCGATCCCCAAGGCAACGCCACCATGGGAGCGGGAATCGATAAGCGTGCACTCACTTACACGGTATATCAAGTATTACTGGGAGAGAAAAAGATTGCCGACGTCCGGGTGCGGTCTCCGTCGGGAGGCTTCGATCTGGTGCCATCCAATCGCGAGCTTGCCGGCGCGGAGGTGGAGCTGGTCGATTTGCCTGAGCGCGAAATGAGGCTCAAGGGCGCGCTCGCGGAGGCGCTTTCGCAGATGCGAGCCGCGATCTCCGTAGTCATCGACGACTACGATTTCATCCTGCTCGACTGCCCGCCCTCGCTATCGCTTCTGACCTTGAATGGCTTGTGCGCGGCCGACAGCGTGCTCATTCCGATGCAGTGCGAGTACTACGCGCTCGAAGGACTATCCGATCTGGTGCAAACGATACGAAAGGTGCGCGCGCATCTCAACCCACGTCTCGAGATCGAGGGCTTGCTGCGAACCATGTACGACCCGCGCAACACGCTTGCGCTCAACGTTTCCGCGGATTTGCAAAAGCATTTCGGCGAAAAACTTTATCGAACGGTGATACCGCGCAATATCCGCCTCGCCGAAGCGCCCAGCCACGGTGTCCCGGCGCTGCAACTCGACATGATGTCCAAAGGCGCGCAGGCATATCTCGCGCTGGCGGGAGAAATGCTGCGGCGGGACGAGAGCGTCGCATCTTCCGCCGAAAGGGCGATCCATGGCTAAGTTGAAGGGGCTCGGTCGCGGACTCGATGCGTTGCTTGCCGGTTCCGACGAAACCGCGGGCGGCGAATCGCTGCATTCGATTCCAGTTGACCGCATCGGCGTCGGAAAGTATCAACCGCGCACGCGCATGGATGAGCACTCGCTTGCCGAGCTCGCGGAATCGATCAAGGCACAGGGCATCATGCAGCCGATACTCGTGCGCCCGGTCGATGGCGGGCGTTTCGAAATCATCGCCGGTGAACGACGCTGGCGCGCCGCGCAAATCGCCGGATTGAAG
>ODAK010006348.1_pt1 | contig 11936 bp, 8 predicted proteins | sample 1539591 | NCBI WGS metagenome assembly ODAK01 (sample SAMEA3539303, study PRJEB22396) | soil metagenome | biome: tundra; feature: field; material: soil | place: USA | collected 2010-05 | depth 0.15 m | reverse complement strand
GAAGTCACGCATCGCGCCGACGGTGTCTTCGATGGGCAGCTGGGGATCAACGCGGTGCTGGTAGTAGAGGTCAATCACGTCAACACCGAGCCGCTTCAGGCTGGCGTCGCAGGCGGAGCGCACGTATTCGGGCCGTCCATTGACGCCGAGGAACTTGCCGGCCGCGTCACGGACGTTGCCGAACTTCGTGGCCAGCACGACCTGGCTGCGCTGGTCGCGAATGGCCTTGCCGACCAGCGTTTCGTTGGCGCCCAAGCCATACATGTCCGCCGTGTCCAGGAAGTTGACCCCCAGGTCGAGGGCGCGGTGGATCGTAGCCAACGCTTCCGCCTCGTCGCCCGGGCCGTAGAACTCCGACATGCCCATGCAGCCCAAACCCAGGGCTGAGACCTTCAATCCGCTCTTTCCAAGTTGTCTTGTCTTCATCTCTGCTTGCAGTGCGCTGTTTTGCTCACGTTACGCTTGTTCGAACCATAGCACGGTTTGACGGTGGCGTCTGGAGAAGCCCGGTAGGGCGGCACGCGGGTATTCACAACGGGCTCTCGATGGAAACCGAGAGAAACGGGAGCAAGTCGGCCCGCCCTGCCCTCTCACCGCGCAAAGATCCGGCGGATGACCTCTTCGATGGGGACTTCCTGGATATCGATGTCGGTGACGGGGAGGTCGTCCAGCAGCGCTTTGCAGACGGCAATCACGCGGTCGCGCTTGACCTTGAGCTGGAAGCTGCCCGGGCTCTGAGCGACGACTTCGCCGTATTTGCCCAGGTTCTCGCCCGAACAATTGGCCGTGCCCTCGCATTGGATGGTGATGAGCTTGGAATCGGCAAAGCGATCCACTACGTCGCTCAGGCGGCCATCGAAGAAGATCGTGCCATGGTCGATGATGATGACCCGCTCGCAAAGCTCCTGGATGTCGGTCATGTAATGGCTGGTGAGCAGGATGGTGGTCTTCTGCTTAGCATTGTGCTCACGCAGGAACTCGCGGACGATTTTCTGGGAAACCACATCCAGGCCAATGGTCGGCTCGTCCAGAAAGAGGACTTTGGGCTGGTGCAGCAGGGATGCGATCAGCTCCATTTTCGTGCGCTCGCCCAGGGAGAGTTCGCGCACACTGACGTTGAGCTTGTCACGCACCGAGAGCAGTTCGCTCATTTCGGCGACGGTACGTTCCAGGTTGGCGGGAGAGATGCCATAGATTTTGGCGTTTAGCTCCAACGACTCCCGCGCCGGCAGGTCCCACCAAAGCTGGTTCTTCTGCCCGAGCAGCAGGGCGAATTGCCGACGGTAGCCGTCATCCCGCTCCCACGGGACATAGCCCAGCACGCGGGCCGAACCGCTAGTGGGATACAGCAGGCCCGCCAGCATCTTCAGGGTCGTGGTCTTGCCCGCTCCGTTGGGGCCGAGAAAACCGACCAGTTCGCCCGGTTGAATTGTAAAGTGGACGTCCTTGACCGCTATGGTCTGCTCGTATTTGCGATGGAACAGCCCGCTCACAGCACCCTTGAAGCCCGGTTGCTTCTTGTAGGTTCGGAAGCCCTTGGTCAGACCGCTCACTTCGATGGCAGGCGTGGTCATTAGACGTGCGGTGGTTTGCCGAGCGTGAGGTCCTGCGGACAGACGCGACTTGAGCCTCGCGACTCCAGGGCCGAATGACGCCGGCCCCAAGGGACGCTCAGCGCATGAGCTGCTTTTCCAGGTAGCTGACGACCTGGCGGACGTTGGGATCCACCTCCATGCGGTCTTTGACCAACCGGCACGCGTGCAGCACGGTCCCGTGGTCGCGGCCGCCAAAGGCTTCGCCGATCGCGCACAAGGAGGTATCGGTCATCTGACGCGAAAGGAACATAGCCACCTGGCGCGGGAAGGCGATGTTCTCCGGCCGGCGTTTGCTCGTCATGTCGGCCAGGCGAATATCGAAATGCTCGGCCACTCGCTTCTGAATCGCCTCGATGTTGATCGCAAAGCGGCCTTCCTCATGCAGCACCTCGCGCAAAAGGCTCTCCACCATCTCCAGGCTCAGTTCCTTGCCGGTCAGCGCGGCATAAGAGGCGACGCGAATCAACGCGCCTTCCAGTCGCCGGATATTGGCACGAATCCGGTTGGCGAGGAACTGCATGATCTCGTCCGGCAGTTTCACGCCCATGATCTGCGCCTTCTTCTGAAGAATCGCCAGGCGCATCTCAACGTCGGGCGGCTGCAGGTCGGTGACCAGGCCCCATTCGAAGCGCGAAACCAGCCGATGCTCGAGGTTCTGAATCTCGCTGGCTGGCCGGTCGCAGGTCAGCACGATTTGCTTATGCCCCTCGTGCAGCGCATTGAATGTGTGAAAGAACTCCTCCTGAATCCGCTCTTTGCCCGCCAGAAACTGGATGTCGTCGATGAGCAGCACGTCCGTCTGCCGGTATTTCTTGCGGAAGCGCGCGAGCTGGTTGTTCTGGATGCCGTCGATGTACTCGTTGGTGAACTTCTCAGACGAAACGAACGCGACCCGTGCGCCTTTCTTGTGCACCACGACGTGCTGGCCGATGGCGTGCAGCAAATGGGTCTTGCCCAGGCCGACCCCGCCGTAGAGGAAAAGCGGGTTGTACGACTTGCCGGGCGCCTGGGCCACCGCGAGCGCCGCCGCGTATGCAAAGTTGTTATTGTTGCCAACCACGAACGTGTCGAACGTATTCTTTGGATTGAAATTCAGGTCGTGGTTGTTCCCCGCTCGTTCCGGCGCAGGCTCGGTCGCCTTCTTCTTGCCGTGGATCGGCTGGGACCCCAGTACGGCAGGCCCGCTGCTTGCGCCCACTTTGAACTTAATCTGCAGTTGCCGCCCCGACGAGAGCGCGATCACGTCTTGTAGCAGCCCCATGTAGTTGTCCTTGAGCCAGACTTCGCAGAAGTCATTGGCTACTTCCAGGGTGATGCTATCGTTTTCTTGAGCACAGGCGCGCAACGGAGCGAACCAGAGATTGTAGATGTCTGCACTCAACATGGAACGAAGATGTTCCTGTGCGGCGCTCCAGATTCTTTCTGCGGAAGTTTGCATGTCTTTCTCCCAAAAGCCCGGTTTTCGGGCATTTTATTCACTTAGCCACTTACCGCACCTTAAGCGCTGGCCTCGAGCGTCACCTGCGCTACTAACGCGAACCGCTGCCAGCAAAAGCTACGTCTCATACCAAGGCTTCCATTCTGTTCACATTGAAAGTTTAATGTAACCCACTGCGAATAAACAACTTACGATAAGAACCCTAGCATGCTTCCCGCACAACCGCTTCGCAGCCCAATCCCTCGGGGCAAGACCGCCGCCCCGCCCGAGGTTTTTAGATGAAGTCACCGCCGGTAGCGAGGACAACATATTAACTCTTATTAACGAGTTATTCACAGGCCAGTTCTCACCAATAAAATCAGGTGCTTCCGCACTCTTTTCCACCAAAATAGGCGCCCCAAAAACGAGACGCCGTCACCACTTTGAACCATTCTTAGATATCGTCGAACACAACAAACCCGGTTCGCGCCCATGCGCCCTCTGACTTTGCCTCGCGAACGGTGATTCAAATGCGCAGCTCGATGTGCTCATGCAGTCCAATTCTCTGAATCCAAATCCGGCAGCTTCCTTCGGCAGCTTTCAGCCGCCAGATTGCTCAAACCGCTTGTTCGCCGGTTTCTTCAGTCCGAATCCGAATCGCGTTTTCTATGGAGCTAACGAAGACCTTTCCATCGCCGATCTTGCCGGTCTTGGCGGCTTTGACGATCGCGTCCACTGCCGCCGTCACTTGGCCGTCCCCCAACACCACCTCAATCTTGATCTTCGGCAGGAAATCCACTGTGTATTCACTGCCGCGGTAAATCTCCGTGTGCCCCTTTTGGCGGCCAAAACCCTTGACCTCCGAAACGGTCATGCCTTCGACGCCCAAGCCGGAGAGCGCTTCTTTGACGTCCTCAAGCTTGAACGGTTTGATGATGGCCTCGATCTTTTTCATGTCATGCTTCTACTTGCTGGAGACGGATACTAGCAATCGGCGCTACGCTGTAAACAGGAATGTGGCAAAAATGTTCCTTTTTCTTCCCAACCACTTCGGCCTCGCGCCGGGCAGTTGTCACACAGCGCGTAACCGCCCATAAGGGGCTAATGCTGTACTCAATCCGGGTTAATACTTGCTGATTAGGGTTTGACACAGATTAGGTTCCTTGATTAACTTGCAACAGCTCTCGCCCTTTGATTTTTGCGGGCAGTTGCAGTCTGTTCTTTCTCAGCTCGCAGTGGATTTCGACCTTGGTCCCGGGTACAGGCCTCGGCCGATGTTCTCCGTAATCCTACTATTGTACTAATTCGAAATTCCCCGGGCTTTTCGGTCACCCCCTGACTGACTAGCCCGGTTTTTTTTGTGACTTGAGTCCTTAAGCCTCAATTCTTGGTATAATCAGCTCCAAATCCGCCAAGCGAACGCCAGGTTTGCCGTTTGCCATTTGCAATCTGCCATCGACGATTGGCAATTAACCGTTCGCCTCGCGAGCAAGATCTGCTGCCCTGCCGGCCAGCTAAACCAATCGAAATGAACTCCACCGCATGAAATCCGCATTGCCAGCCAGGGTGCCGTGGCGCGATGATTGGCTCACATGAACACAAAATCTCTCACGGTGATTGCACAGATCAAAGCCAAGCCGGGCAAGGAGAACTCGGTCCGGCAGGAGCTGCTCTCTCTGGTGGCCCCGAGCCGTAAGGATACCGGGTGCCTCAACTACGACCTTCACCAGGGGCTGGACAATCCTGCACTCTTCCTCTTCCACGAAAACTGGACCAGCAAAGCGCACCTCGATCAGCATCTCCAAAAGCCCGATCTCCAGGCCGTCCTGGCGCGCGTCTCGCAACTGGTTGCCGAGCCGCCGCAGATTACACTCTGGGAAAAGATCGGCTGATTTACAACCAGGCCGCGAAGTCGAGAAGCACCTTCTCGACTCTTAACGCTCAGTTCACACCCCGGTGCCAGTGTCTCCCGAGACCCATCTGTTCGCCAGTTGGATCATTGCCGCCAAGACCACGGATAACCCGCGCGATTGCCGCCTTGTCACGCTTGCGGGGATTCTGCCCGACGCCGACGGCCTCGGGCTGATCTTAGATTGGGCCACCAAGACCTTGGGCCTCAAACAAACGCACTATTACTGGCAGTATCATCATTATCTGCTCCACGGAGCATTAGGCGGCATCCTGATCGCAGTCGTGCTGGCCGGCTTTGCCCGCCGACGCTGGCGCGTGGCACTGCTGGCTCTGCTGGTCTTCCACTTGCATCTGCTGTGCGACTTCGTTGGCTCGCGCGGACCCGCGCCCGAAGACCTTTGGCCCATCTTTTACTTCGGCCCGTTCGACAAAGACCCGATGTGGGTCTGGGAAGGCCAATTGCGGCTCGACGGCTGGTTCAACCGCTGTCTTGCCGCGACGCTCTTCCTGTGGTCGCTCTGGCTGCCGGTGTCGCTCGGCCATTCTGTCGTGGGCGTCTACAACCGCCGCGTGGACCGCGTCCTTGTCGGCGTGCTGCGCAAGTGGCACACTGCCTTGGCAAAGAGAACCCAGCGCCAGGCTTAACTCCGCCCGCCGGAACGCTCCCGTCGCACAGGAAACCCACCACTAACGCGCACGAGCAGAGCCCTCAGACCCAGCACGACACGCCCGCTTGGAACGACTGGCCCGATTAGCGGCCTTGTTCCCATAGTTCAATACTGGATCTCCTATGGATGTACACCATGCGTACACCATATGCACACCATCTGTACACGATCTGTACACCAAATGCACACCATGTGCTCACCATCTGCACACCATACCCACACCAGTGCAGCACGCGATGCGCTGGCCTGCAACAATCAAGTGCATCCACCTCACTCTTCGAATCTGATCGACTCTATGCCCGCGTGCTGACCCGCAGACCGAACTTCTCCGGCGCACCGGCAAATGACAGCATCCCCTTCTCCGCCGTGACGCCGACATACGGGTCGTTGGAAATGAGGATGTTGCCGTCCAGGTCGAGATAGTCGCACAACTCAGCGAGGCTCGCTGCGGCGCTGATCAGAATGCTGCTCTCGATCATGCAGCCGAGCATCGTCTTCAATCCCGCCTTGCGGGCCGCCGAGAGGGCGTCGTATCCGGCGCTGACACCTCCAGTCTTGACCAGCTTCACGTTAGCGCCGTGGAAACATTCCGCCACCTGGGCCACGTCCTTTGCGACATGGTACGATTCATCGGCGAAGATAGGCAGCGGCGAGCGCTGCTTGAGCCACGTCCAGTCTTTGGTCGGCGTGGCCGCCGGCATGGGCTGCTCCACGAACTCGATATGCCCGTCTTTTGCGAGCCACTCGAGCATCTCCAGCGCCTGTTCTTTGGTCTTCCAGCCTTCGTTCGCATCCACCCGTATCGTCTTGGTGGGAGCGACTTCGCGCAACGCCTGCAGGTTCACCTTGTCGTCGGCCACGCCTACTTTCACCTTCAGGACTGGAAACCGATCCGCCTCCAGGACTTTCTTGCGGATCATCTCCGGCTTATCAATGCCGATGGTGAACGACGTCACGTGCTGGTTCTCCCGGAAGCCAAGCTCGAGATAATCGTAAACCGCCTTCTTGGCGCGCTTGGCCGCCCCGTCCAGCAGGGCGAGGTTGAGGGCGCATTTGGCGGACATGTCGTGCGGCGAAAGCGTGTCCAGGTAAGTCATGCTGCCTTCGACGTCAGTGAACGAAAGGCCGCGCGCATCCACCTTCTTGAAGAACGCCTGCACGCTATCGATGGATTCCTTGTAGCGCGAGATGGGCGCCGCTTCTCCGAGGCCGACAGTGCCGTCGGCGCCAGTTAATTCCACGACTACTGTCTTGGAGAGATTCGTGCCGGTGCCCCGGGCAATCGTCCAAGTGTGGGTCATCTGCAGGTCCAAACGCTTGAAGTTAAATTTCACAGCGCACACCAAACCCCAAACCAGCCAGAGATGCAATCCTGTTGTTTGGCTGGCCAGGCGGATAATTCCCATTGCATTTATATAGGTTAAGGGCAATTTGAAGTCAGCATGGCTCCCGAAGAAACACCTGGCGCGGAAAACGCAAAGCCCGAGCAACTTGGAACTTCTCGACCTCCGCCACGCGGCCGGCGCGGTGGGCGTGGGCACAGAGGCGGCCGGCGGCGAAGCCCCCGCCCCCCCGTCCAGGAGCCGCTCCCACCGTCTGCAGAAGCGGCCGAGCCGATTCAACCCGGTGCGGAACCCATCCAGACCGAGCAGGCGACTGCTCTGCCACAAGCGAACGAAATGCGGGAGACCCCTCCCCCCCAAACGCGGGAGCCGAGGGAAACTCCCCGGCCGCCAATGCGCGAGCCCCGGGAGCCTTTCCCGTCACCAACTCGCGAACCCCAACTCCGGGCTCCCATTGCCGTTTCGCAGGCGATCGAAGAGGTCAATGAGATCATCGAGACGCTCCGCGCCACCCTAGACGATATGGAAGCAGTGCTTGAGACTCTCGAGTTGGCCGAGCGCCAAAAGACCGCCGACGAGCAGGAGATCGAAACGCTTCGCCGCGGCCTGCGCCAGTTGCACCAGCCCAGGGAACGCGGTCCGCAACCGCCGCGGCACTGAGCTCCAGTTCACTTGGACGGCCTGGGCTTGAGTCTGCGGAGATAGATGATCGCGGCGACCAGCCCCGCCAGCCCGCCCAGATAACCTGCGTTGTGGAGGTAAGCGACGCGCACGAACCGCGGCAGGTCCAGGATTCCCAGTGTCGATGTGAGACCCTCCCAGGCCGAATAGTCGGGTCCATGCAGGAGACTGAACCCGTAGCCGACGATGGCTGCGGCCACCGCAAATGCGAAGACGATTAGGAATCCGCGCAAACTATAACGAAATGCTGCAGCCCGCGGGAAGCCGGGAACGGTGATCCGGGCAATGAACCACCCGGCCGCAAGGCCCACCCACCAAGTGGCAAGAAACCCAATCTCGGCGACAAAAGCCCGCGGTGGCAAACCAAAGTTCGCGTACTGAAACTGCGAGAACTTCAGGCGGGTGAAATACTCGTGGGAAATGGAGTAGGTCACCTGGTCGTGCAGCACGCCGTAAGCACCCGCCAGTAAGGCCCCGGCTACAGCATGCCCAAGCATCGTCGGCGCCAAACTGGAAGGAATTCTCGGGTAAAGGAGGCGCACTAAGTTCACAACCAGAGATTATGCCGTTCCAGTTGCCAGATCAAACCCCTCTGCAGACATGCGCCGGTCTCTGGTCACTCGATTCCTCTGGGCAAGCCGAGGGAATTCTGGTAGCGTCGTAAAGCGTTTTGGTTGGAAGAACCTTACCTATGAAATCCCGTCATCGCTCCTGCCGGTGTCTGACGCTCCTGCTCCCTTTGACACTGCTGCTGGTCGGCGACGGCGCCCGCGCGCAATCCAACCTCGTACTGCTGGTCAGCCAGCCGGGAGACTGGATTGGGGGAGGCGCCACCTACATGACCACCAACCCTGCGAGCTTCACTTTCTCGAGCGGCCCAAATCAGGTGGGAATCAGCGCCTTCGGGTTCTGGATTCAATTTAACCCACCCTACGGCTCGACGTTTGCGGTTGGGAAATATACCAACGTCCCTGACTCGGTCGTGGCGCCGTTCGTGGCCGTATCGGGCAACGGCCGTGGGTGCAGCCGGTATTGCGGGAACTACGAGATAATGGAGATTCACACCAACGCGCAGGGTTCGGTGGACCGATTTTGGGCTACCCTCACGCAGTCCTGCGAGTGCGGCCTGCCGCCGTTAACCGGCGATATCCGGCTCAATTCGCAGCTAGCCCCGCCGGTTCCGGGGGGCAGGACATTATTGGTGCCGGCTCAGTATTCGACGATCCAGGCAGCTTTGGACGCCGCCAGCGCGCTCGCGGTGGATACAGTGCTGGTGAGTCCTGGCACTTATAACGAAGTCATCACCTTGCGGGGCAAGGATGTGCGGCTGATGAGCACCTATGGGCCGGCGTACACGACGATTGAGGGTCCGATGCTGGCTGACGTGGTATCCTTCGCTGGCAGCGAAAGCCCAGCCGCGCTGATCTCCGGTTTTACGGTCATGAGCGAGGTGTCGCCCTACAGCTCGGGGATTGCGGTCGGGGGCGCGTCGCCGACGATTGTGGGCAACGTAATCTCCGGCTGCGCGAACGGCATAACGGCGGGCGCGTCCTCGGCGATTGTCCGCGGCAATGCCGTGGTGAACAGTCTTGGGACGGGCATAGGCTTTGGGGGCGCCGGCAGCGCAGTGATTGAAGGAAATACCGTTCAGGGCAACCAAACCGGCATAGCACTCTCCAGCGCCCAGATGCCGATGGTGCGGAACAATCTCATCACCGGCAACCACGCCGACGGAGTGAATGTGGCCGGCTATTCCGATGCGGACATCGTACAAAACGTGATTGTGAGCAACACCGGCAACGGCCTCTACTGGCAAGTTCCGGCGGGCCATCGCGGGCCGCGCGCAATCAACAATACGATTTTCGGGAACACCGGAGCAGGCATCTATGCCGACGGCTACGATACCAACGCGCTCATCATGAACAATGTTGTCATGGGCACCCCTGCCCTGACGCTTGGCAGCACTGGCGATACCAACCCTCCCGTCATCCAGTATAACGATTTTTATTCGCCCACCGGCGCACCTTACTCAGGACTAACCAGAAATATCACTGGCGTGGCGGGCAACTTATCTGCCAACCCGCTGTTCACTTGCGAGCCCAGCGGCGATCTGCACCTGCTGGCCCCATCGCCCTGTGTTGACGCCGGCACGAATGACAGCGTGCTGCTGACTGACTTTGACGACAACGTGCGTGTGCTCGATGGGGATACGAATGGCACCGCCGTGGTGGACCTGGGCGCGTTTGAATTCAATGCGGCGGCGGCGCCGCAGCCCTGCCTTTATATGACTTGTCCCGCGAACATGGTAGTGACTGGCCTTCCGGGACAGACCAACGTGGTGGTTAATTATCCAACCCCGACTGCCGCTCCTGCCGCTACGCTCACCACGTTGCCGCCGTCGGGCTCGGCGTTCCCTGAAGGAGCGACCGTCGTTACCTGCACGGCGGCGTATGGAACGAATTCAGTAAGCTGCTCATTCACAGTGACCGTTAACCTCTGGCCGACAATCACCGTCCAGCCGCAGAACACCAATGTCTCCGCCGGCCAGAGCTTCAGCCTGAAGGTAGAGGCGACCGGCAGCGAGCCCTTGGGATACTATTGGAGTTTCGAGGGCCTCGCCATTGCAGGGGCCACCAATTCCAGTCTGGTCTTCACCAACCCGCAGGCGGCGAACGAGGGTGTTTACCGAGTGATTGTCAGCAACTTCGTCGGGTCGGTCACCAGCCGCCTCGCCGCGGTGCGGGTGCTGCCGGCGGCCCCCGCCATCGTTGCGGCGCCGGTGCCGCTGACGGTTTCTGCTGGTTCGAATGCCGTCCTGAGTGTGACGGTCAGCGGCAGCATGCCCCTTTGGTTCACCTGGCTGAAAGACGGCTCGCCGGTTGGTGCGGGTCCCGCTCCGCAGTTGGTCATCAATGATGCGCAGCCTTTCAATACAGGCAGCTACCGTTTGGTCGTGTCAAATGCGCTGGGCACCGTCACCAGCGACGCAGCCGTGCTGACCGTGCTGGATTCACCGCCGGTGTTCGCGCTCCAGCCGACAAACCAAACCGTAACAGCGGGGACCAATGTCAGCTTAAGCGCCCTGGCCCAAGGCTCAGACCCGATCGGCTACCAGTGGCAGAAGAACGGGAACGCGCTGCCCGGTGCGACCCAGACGACGCTGGCGCTCGCGACTGTGACCGCGGCGGCTAGCGGCGCTTACGACCTGTTGGCATCCAACGCTTTCGGCATGACTACGAGCGTCGTCGCCCAGATCATCGTAAACCAGAAGCCGACGCTGCTGCAGGGCCTAACCAATCAAATCGTTGATGTTGGCGGCTCAACGGTGTTGGCCGTGAACGTGATCGGCAGCGGGACATTGAGTTACGCCTGGCAGTTCAACGGCATGCCCCTCGCGGTTACCAATGCGATCCTGGCCTTGACCAACATCCAGATGTCTCAGGCTGGATACTACCGGGTGACCATCACCAACCAACTTGGTTCGGCCTCCTCGACCGGACGGGTGAGCGTCTTTAACCTAACGTCCGCCGTTGCCGCATGGGGCGACGACTCGGGCGGCCAGACCAACGTGCCGGCTGGCCTGAACGATGTCGCTGCCGTCGCAGGCGGCGACTTCCATACGCTGGCGCTGCGCCATAACGGCACGCTGACGGCCTGGGGTTACAACGGCGATGGCCAAACCAGCGTACCCATTAGCACCAATCGGTTTGTCGGCATCGCTGCCGGTGCGAGCCATAACTTGGCGGTAACCGAGAACGGCAACGTAATCGCCTGGGGCCGCAACGACAGCGGGCAAACCAACGTTCCCGCCGGCGCTACAAATGTGGTCACGGTCGCGGCGGGGAATGCTCACAGCCTGGCGCTGCTGTCCTCAGGGACGGTATTGGCCTGGGGGAATAACTCCTTCGGCCAAGCGACGGTGTCCGGCAGCCTGACGGCCATTCGCGCAATCGCGGCTGGCCGCAATCATAATCTGGCCTTGCGCAGCGACGGCACGGTCGCAGGCTGGGGATACAACGGGGCGGGACAGGCTTCTCCCCCATCCACGCTCACCAACGCCACCGCGATTGCCGCCGGCTATTTGCACAGCGCTGCTCTGCTTTCCAACGGCACGGTCGTGGTCTGGGGTGACAACAGCTTCGGCCAAGCCGACATTCCTGCCGCGGTGTCGAATGTCGTGGCCATTGCCGCCGGCGACTTCCACACCTTGGCTCTCCGTGCGGATGGCGTAATCATCGGTTGGGGCGACGATACCTACGGCCAGATCGACGCGCCGATACTGCCTGGCGCCGTTGCTATTGCTTCGGGCGACTATCATGGG
>ODAK010006347.1_pt1 | contig 11937 bp, 6 predicted proteins | sample 1539591 | NCBI WGS metagenome assembly ODAK01 (sample SAMEA3539303, study PRJEB22396) | soil metagenome | biome: tundra; feature: field; material: soil | place: USA | collected 2010-05 | depth 0.15 m | reverse complement strand
CTACTGGGTAGAAAACACTTTCGACGCACTTGATTCGCCGGGGGAATGGTACCTCGATCGTCAATCGGGGACGCTCTATTATTGGCCGAAGGCCGCCGAAGACATGAAGCGAGCTGAAGTCATCGCCCCAATGCTGACCGAGCTCGTGCGCTTCGAGGGAGATACCTGGGGCGACGCCCGCCCAAACGGCATAGCTTTCGAGTTTAATCCCGTTCATGACATTCGCCTCCAGGGGTTCACGCTAAGCTACACGGATTGGTCGATGCCACCGGATGGTTACGTAGATGCTCAAGCAGGATTTACCCTTCCGGCAGCGCTTGAGGCCTCGGATGCTACTTCCATCGTGATTGAGGACTCTGTTTTCACTCACCTCGGTCAATTCGCCATTGAGCTGGGAAAGGCTTGCAGGGGGAACCGCATTGTGGGAAACGAAATGGCTGATCTTGGCGCTGGTGCGGTGAAGATCGGTGAGCCCAAGGATCCCAACAACTATGATGAAGTCACCAGCGGAAACATCGTCTCCGACAATCGTATCCACGATATAGGTGCGGTTGACCCGGCGGCGGATGCAGTATGGATTGGCGAGAGCAGCGGCAATACGATTGCCCATAACGAGATTTTCAACGTTTACCATAGCGGAATCGGTGTGGGGTGGACCTGGGGCTATCTGCCCACGGCCGCACATTCGAACGTCATCGAATTCAACCATATCCACGATATCGGTCGCGGAGTCATGGCTGATTTGGGGTGTGTGTACTTGCTGGGCGTGCAGCCGGGAACTGTGGTGCGGAATAACTTTTGCCATGACGTGACCCGTCCGGATGTTTCCTATGGCGGCTGGGGTATTTATACCGACGAGGGAAGCAGTGATATTGTTATTGAAAACAACGTGGTTTTTCGTACCCAGGATGCGGGTTTCCATCAGCACGTCGGCCAGAACAACATCATTCGCAACAACATCTTTGCGCTGGGGGAAAACTCTCAGCTTCGGCGGACCGACGAGGAAGCAGGCCACAGCTTCGACTTTGAGCACAACATTGTCGTGTGGGAAAGTGGGACGCTGCTCGATCAGGAATGGAAGGATAATAATTTCCACTTTGACAATAATCTTTACTTCTACGCCGGAAGCGGAGGTAGTTCCGCGATTCGATTCGGCGACCTGAGTTTCCAGGAATGGCAGCAGCGCGGGCAGGACGCCCACTCGATCGTTGCTGATCCACTTTTCGTCGATCTCCGGAAGGGCAACTTCTCCCTTCAATCCGAGTCGCCCGCGCTGAAGATCGGCTTCAAGCCTATCGATCTCAGCGAAGTCGGTCCGCGGGTCAATGGCCGGGGGCAGCAATGACCGCTACGCTAACAATCCAACTGATACAAAACATCGGGCAGACCAGAGAAACGAGGAATCAATGACGAAGAGGCTATGGCGCCGGAATTGTCTCACCACCGCCACCGCTGGCGCGGTTGATCGAGATAGGCGCACCCAGAGTAGAGCGCGTTACGTTTTCGCGGGCGTGTCAATCGTGTTTGCCTGCAGCATCATTCTTGCTCAGTCGAGCGTGCCCGGCGCCGCAGTATCCAAGCCTCCCTATCTGGACTGCACGCTGCCGCTCGATATGCGCGTGAACGATCTTGTTTCCAGATTGACTCTCGACGAGAAGGTATCTCTGCTCGGCGCGACCGAACCAGCAATACCAGGGCTTGGGATCAGGAAATATCATTACGGGAACGAAGCGCTCCATGGCGTGGTCCGTCCGGGTAAATTCACCGTGTTCCCCATGTCCATTGGACTTGCCAGCACATGGGACCCCGACTTGATTCACGAGATGGCGGTGGCCATATCGGACGAGGCCAGGGGGCGCTATAACGCAGACCATGGCGAGATGGAAGGCCCTAACCCATTTGGCGACCAGACTGGAGGTATTGGGTTATCTAACGGGTTACTTGCATTCTGGTCGCCAAACCTCAACATGGCCCGCGACCCACGCTGGGGCCGAACCGGAGAGACTTATGGAGAGGATCCATACCTAACTTCCCGGCTGGGCGTCGCGTTCGTTCGCGGACTGCAAGGGGACGATCCTCGTTATCTGAAGGTTGTTTCGACGCCGAAACACTTTGCCGTACACAACCAGGAGGAGAATCGATTTCAGGGCCAGGCCAACGTCTCCCAACAGGCCTTGCACGATTATTATCTCCGAGGGTTCCGGGCGGCCATTATGGAGGGCAACGCAGATTCCATCATGACGTCCTATAACGCGATCAATGGCGTTCCCAGCACAATCAATCATTGGCTTCTTAACGACCTGTTACGCGACCAATGGAAATTTCATGGATTTGTCGTGACCGATTGCGGGGCCGTCTCGAACCTCGTGGATCACTTTCATGTTGTCAAGACTCCCGAAGAGGCTGCGGCGATGGCTATCAATGCGGGGGTTGATCTGGAGTGCGGGGATCCGAACCTTATGCAGCAGAACCTTGCCAAGGCACGGGAAGACGGCCTGGTTTCTGACGCTTCAATCGACCGGGCAGTCGGCAATGTGCTGCGCAGCCACTTCCGGTTGGGGATGTTCGATCCTCCAGAGATAGTTCCTTACAGCAGAATCAGTTCGGATGTGATTGGCTCGCCGGCGCACCAACAGATCGCTCTGCGAACCGCGCAGGAGTCCATGGTGTTGCTGAAGAACGCGCCTTACCGAGGAAGACCTCTCTTGCCTCTGAACCGGAAAGCAGTGCGATCCATTGCCATTGTCGGCCCCTATGCGGCAGAGGCACAGTTTGGCGACTACAGTGGGGAACCGGTTCACGCGCCAATTGCTCCGTTGGAGGGGATTCGTTCCGAGGCTGGGAACTCCGCATTTGTTCGGTATGTACCGTACTCGAAGCCTGATTCGAAGCAAACTCCAACCGCCGGCCGGTCGTTTGCTCAGGAGGCCGATGCGGCCCGAAGCAGCGATGTTGCCATTGCTTTTGTAGGCTTTGGGACCGGGGAGGCGATGGAGGGAACAGACCGCGCCAACCTCGACTTGTCCGATGACCAGCAACAGCTCGTCCGGGAAGTCGTCGCTGCAAATCCCAGGACCATCGTCGTGCTTGTCAGTGGAGGCCCACTGGCAATCGGGTGGATTGACGAGCATGTTCCAGCCATCCTTGAGGCTTGGTACCCCGGAGAGCAGGGAGGGGCCGCGATCGCAGATGTACTCTACGGGAAGGTGAATCCAGCCGGACGCCTGCCGCTGACCTTCTATCGCTCGACCGATCAGTTGCCCGCCATGAGCGACTATGAGGTCGTGCACGGCAGAACTTACCAATACTTTCAAGGCACCCCGCTTTATCCCTTTGGCCATGGGCTCAGCTATACGAAATTCGCCTACTCCAATTTCAGTTTGGATAAGCGCATCGCGAAGCCCGGGGATATTATCCACGCAAAAGTCGATATAACAAATCAAGGCACGGTGGATGGAGAAGAGGTGGTACAACTTTATTTCCATGAAGACAGTTCTCTTCCCAATCAGCCGATTCGTCGATTGGCAGCCTTCCGCCGGATAGCGATCCCGAAAACAACAACAACGACAGTAAACCTGGATCTCCCTGTTGAGTCCCTGAAGGTTTACAGCGAGGAACGCAAGGAGTTTGTCGTCGTGCCCGGAAAAATCCACGTGGAAGTGGGTGCCTCGTCTAGGGACATTCGATTATCCTCCCCGCTCGCGCTTGAGGACCCGGCAAAACACGATCAATGACCGCCATGCCAACATCTATGGAGTTGTACCTCGCCAAGGTGTGCGATGAACGGCACAGAATAAAGGTTGTAGTAATGACCGGATGAAGGCAGCCTTGCCGCATCGAAGATGGAGGCAGGCCCTCCGGGGCGGATTACAGGGAGATACAAGGATGAGTAGCAGTTTGAAGACCTTACCGTGGCGATCATTGTTGTTAACCGGTCGCAGACGCGGGTACTGAAGGTGCCCGATGAGAGAGGAGATAAATGGTAGGTATACGAAAGGCAGCGTTCGTTATTGTTTTAGTGCTGGTCACTGCAATCTTTGCAACTGCTCAGGTGAGTTCGTCGCCGCCGCTGCCCGCGCCGACGGGTCTGACTGCGACAGCGGTATCGTGGGGCCAGATCAATCTGGGTTGGACGGCATCGTCGGGTGCCACAAGCTATAACGTGTTGCGCTCGACCACCAGCGGCGGCCCGAACACGCGGGCTGCGAGCGGGGTGACTTCGACCAGCTATTCCGACATGGGCCTGGCGCCTTCCACCGCGTACTATTACATGGTGCAAGGGGCCAATTCGAAGGGCACGAGCGGCAACTCCAACCAAGCCTCGGCCATCACCGCCTCGGTCGCCGCTTATTACGTCTCACCCAACGGGAGCGATTCCAATTCCGGCACGTCGCCCTCCTCGCCTTTCCAGACCTTGGGGAAGGCACAGAGCGCCATGCAGGGAAGTTCCATCAAGACCACGTACCTGATGGCGGGCACTTACAACATGAGCTCGACGTTTACGCTCAGTTCCTCGGACGATAGAGAAACCTGGGCGGCCTATCCGAGCGACCCGCCGCAAAGCGCCATTCTGGATGGCGGATCCACCAGTGATTCCAATGGCGTGGCCGTCGTTTTCGCCATCTTCGGGGGATCCAACATCACCATCGACGGCCTGGTGGTACAACATTTCAATGATTCAGGCATTGACGTTTGTGGAGGAACCCACCATTGCTTCGGTCCCGCGGCCGATGGTAATGTGGTGAAAAACAATGTGGTGCACGACTTCTTCAACCGATACGGAGGAGGGATTCACGTATTGGGTACGGCGACCAACACGAAAATCTTCAACAATGTCGTCTACAATTCGATATCGAGAGGAATCAACGCGACAGCTGATAGTCCTCAGGTTGGCAGCGTTGGAGACAGTATCTCGGGCACAGACATCGAAAATAACGTGGTTCTGAACACCTGCAGTAGGAACAGCGATGAAGGGGCCATTTACCTTCAGGATGACTACTACCCTCCCGCCTCCACCAATATCACGGTCAAGAACAACTTCATTCGGGATTACGGGAGCGCCTCCAGGTTCACGAAGGGCATTTATCTGGACGACGGTCTATCGAACGCCACGGTAACGCAAAACATCGTTGCCGGGGCGGGGCAGTGGGCCGTGCAGTTGCACGGAGGTGTCAACGTTACCATTACGGGCAACCTGTTTGACATTGGCGGGTTGGGAGATCAGCGGGTACTGTTCTATCAGTGCAGCATCGGTGACTTTAGTAGTACCTGCCCCGGTGCCGGCACGCCCGGGGGGTTGACGACCATGCCCGGGAATTCCTTCACCTCAAACATTATGGTCAACACGGGTTCGTCGGCTGCTAAAGCCTTCGCTACGGACCTCGTCAGCGTAGACCAGCTTCCGACCATCCAACATAATGTCTACTACAACTATTCCGGCGGCGCGCCCAACGACACAGGAGACATGACCGATAGCAATCCGATTTACAAAGACCCGCAATGCTCGGGCTGGACGTACACGATCGCTTCCGGGGGGCCAGTCTTCAGCTCGCCAGTGAATTTCCCAGGCATCCCGGGCGGATGGGGCCCTCCGGGTTATAAAATTCCTCAGACCGGCACGGGCCCCTCGTGCCCGCACTAATCGGTGCACGGGCGCCTCGACGTGAGTGAGGAGATTGCGAAAAAGGCGTGGCGTCCAGCATGGGCTGTACCTTTACTCAGGAATTTCTAGGGAGCCTCTGAAAAACTCCCCTATCCACAGCCTGTGCGGGTAATGTGGAATGAGGAGATCGATCACGGATGAAGGAGCTTACGTTGGCCCATCAGGCGGAGTTCGAACGCTACTCGAAGAAGACGCGCCGCGAGCAGTTTCTGCAAGAAATGGACGCCGTGATGCCCTGGACCGAGTTATTCGCGCTCATTGCGCCGCACTACTCGAAGGGCGAAGCGGGGCGCAAGCCGGTGGGGCTTGAGATCATGCTGCGCGTCTACTTTTTACAGCAGTGGTTCGCGCTTTCGGACCCGGCGGTTGAAGACGCGCTGTATGGGTCCGCAGTGCTGCGCCGCTTTGTTGGCGTCGATCTTGGCCGCGCCCCGGCGCCGGACGAGACGACGATTCTCAACTTTCGCCACTTGCTTGAAGAGCATGATTTATGCGGTCAGATGCTCGATGCGGTCAATCTGTATCTGGCCACGCGCGGCATTCGCATCGCGACGGGCACCATTGTTGACGCGACCATCATCCACGCGCCGAGTTCGACGAAGAACGAGAAGAAAGAACGCGATCCCGAGATGCACCAGACGAAGAAGGGCAAGCAGTGGTACTTCGGAATGAAAGCGCACATCGGCGTGGATTCGAAAGAAGGCGTGGTGCATTCGGTTTGTTCAACTGCGGCGAGTGTTTCCGACGTGCATATGCTGCCCGAGTTACTGCACGGCGGAGAGACGAAAGTGTGGGGCGACGGCGGCTATCAAGGACAAACCGAGGCGATTCACGAAGCCGCTCCGCGGGCGCAGGACATGACCAACCGGCGCGCGAAAACCAAGGCTGGTGTGGATGAAGTGGAGAAGGGCAAGAACCGGACCAAGTCGCGAGTAAGAGCGAAAGTGGAGTGGCCCTTCCGCATCCTGAAGCGCGTCTTCGGCTTCGTGAAGGTGCGCTATCGCGGCTTGAAGAAGAATCACGAGTGGCTGTGCGCGGGCTTCGCGCTGGTCAACATTTATCAGCATCGCCGCAGGCTGGCAAAGCTCAATTCAGGGCCGGCCACTCAAAGGGCGTAGTGTGCCCGCCGCAGGCCGTGCGAGCCTCCGGCGGACAAAATGAGCGGTGAGAGAACCGCAAAACCAGTCGATTTTGAGCGGATGCAGAGAAATACCGGTCGAGGAACTTTATAACTCGGCGATTTTCAGAGGTTCCTTAGAATCGGCTATGCCATTCTTTGACAACAAATTATTTCCGGGTTGGCAGACGTCGTTGCCGCGTGGTCTGCCTGTGCTGCTGTTCCCGTTCTTCGGACAATCCATTCACTGTGGGCCCGGCGGATTCAGTTTCAGTCGCAGTTCAAGTCTAGGATGGAGGCAATGCAATCATGAAAATGAGACTATCGCTGTTCCTTCTTTTTGCGCTCAGCAGCCTCAGTGCCCAAACGTACCAACCGACATGGGATTCCATTGACAGGCGGCCTACTCCGGCATGGTTCACCGACGCCAAATTCGGCATCTTCATCCACTGGGGCGTGTACTCGGTGCCGGCCTACGCTCCTGTGATTCCTGGAAAGCTTGCCTACGCCGAGTGGTACTGGAATCAGATGACCGAGGGCCGCGACAATCCCAAGGCCAACGCCGTCGAGACAGGCACCTGGGCCTATCACCAGAAGCTATACGGCGCCGGCTATCCATACCAGAACTTCGCGCCCCAGTTTCGCGCCCAGTTATTCGATCCCGATCAATGGGCCGACGTCTTTGCACGCTCGGGCGCCAAGTATGTTGTGTTGACCTCGAAGCATCACGAGGGTTTTGCCTTGTGGCCCAGCAAAGAAGCCTCCGCCACATGGGGACGACCTTGGAACGCCGTCGAGATTGGCCCCAAGCGCGATCTTCTGGGCGGCCTGACGGAAGCGGTTCGGCGGAAGGGTCTGCGCATGGGACTCTACTACTCGCTCTACGAGTGGTACAACCCGCTGTGGTTGTCGGACAAGCCGCGTTACATCAATGAACACTTGTTCCCTCAGTTCAAGGACGTGGTGACGCGTTACAAGCCGGACATCATTTTTGGCGATGGCGAGTGGGATCTGGATTCGGCCGAATGGCGGAGTCCGGAGCTGCTCGCCTGGCTGTTCAACGAGTCGCCCGTGAAGGACTACGTGGTCATCAACGACCGGTGGGGCAAGGAGACTCGTCATACGCATGGCGGCTATTGGACCACTGAATACACGCCCGGCATGAGCGGCATGGACCATCCTTGGGAGGAGAGCCGCGGCATGGGTTTCAGCTATGGCTACAACCGCGCCGAGCGCCTGGCGAACTACCATAGCGGCCGCGAACTCGTCATCATGCTCGTGGACGTGGTGAGCCGCGGCGGCAACCTGTTGCTCGACATCGGGCCCAACGCCGATGGCACTATCCCTGTGGTGATGGAAGAACGTCTCACTGAGATCGGCGACTGGCTGAAAGTCAATGGCGAAGCGATCTATGGCACGAAACCGTGGAAGGCCACGCGGCAATGGAGCGCGGGCGAAGTGCCCAAGATCGAGTACAACACGAGATTTGAGACCGCCTACGACGTGACGAAACTGGCGGCCAAGCCGGAGCCGGGCAAGGCTGGCATCGAAGCGTTCTTTACATCGAAGGGCAACGACGTGTTCGCGATTCTTCCGCGCTGGCCGGGCCGCAACTTCCACATCAACGATGTGACCGGCGTAAAGTCGGTGACTCTGCTGGGATCCACAGCGCCGCTAAGCTTTAAGGCGGCGGAAGGCGGCATATCGATCAAGTTGCCCGATCTCCCCGAAGAGTTGCTCCGCCAGCCTGCCTGGGTATTGAAGCTGAGCCAATGAACATCTTTGGAATTACTTTCCACCCGGCCACGCGAGACCAAGTCTCGGTAGCCTCACCGAGCATCAGCGGGCTCATAGTGTTGGGGCTCCTTGTGTATTCGCTCCCGAGTTCTTGACGCTTTCCCAGCTCCATTGGAACCTGAATTATGCACACCCTCATGATCTGACCCCCGCCCGCGTTTCACTGGCGGCGAGGAGGGTGGCTGTAGGTTTTTGATAATAAAGGGCTGGATGTGCATAGAATTTTATGCACAGAATTTGTCCTCAGCGTCTTTGGCTGGGAGGCGCATTTTTATTGGGGTTCCCAACAACTCCTCAAAACCCTTGCCAACTGGGGCGCTGTCGAATGTCCCAATTACTTCTCGGGAACCATGCGGGTGCCTCCGAAACCACGATTTCGCCGGTCAATTCGCGGCGAAATCCAAACGACGTGCATAATTCAGGTGGAACTGCTTGTGGGGCCTTGACACGAGTCATGGCTTTGCTGCTTGATTATGAGTAGGGGATTGCCCGTGACACAGTTCGTCCACCGCTTCGCTGGTATTGCAATTATCCAGGCTATACTGCTTGCCGCAGTCTGTGCCGCGCAGGCAGGATCGAGCGAGGCTCATATGCAGCGAGCGCGGCAGCTCCTGGGTGAGGGCAAACCCGAAGCTGCAATAGGAGAATACGAAGCGTCGATCGCCGCAGCCCCGTCGAACATCGAGGCGCAGGGGAATCTAGGAGTCTTGCAATTCTTCGCCAATGACTGTTCCAAAGCCTTACCGCATCTCACAGCGGCGCTTACTCTGGATCCTTCCCAGGCCCGCATTCAGGCTTTGGTTGGAATTTGCCAGGCAAGGCAGCACCACGTAGAGGAAGCCGAGCGCAATCTGACTGCGGCTCTTCCACTGGTTACGAACCCAAGGATACACATTCTGATCCTCACAAACCTGGTCGAAATTGAGTACGCAAGAGGCGACTTGGCGCAGGCCAGCGCAAATGTTGCCGAGCTAACCAAGATCGACACCGCGAATGCGGAGGCGCTCTACCTAGCCTGTCGCATCTATACCGACCTAGCCGACTCAGCCAGGGACGCGTTGACAGTCGCTGCGCCTGATTCCGCGCCCATGCACATGCTGACCGCCGAGCGGTTCATCAACGCCGGGGATGCAACCTTGGCGATCGAGCAGTATCAAGAGGCGTTGGCGAAGGACCCATCCCTGCTGGGTGTCCACTATGAGCTTGGAGAGGCGATCATGCAGGAATCCCTGAGCGAGGGCTCTCTCAATCGAGCCGCGGCAGAGTTGAAACTGGCGCTAAACGAGGACCCGCGCAATGCCGGCGCGGAGGCAAAGCTCGGCATCATCGAGGGGATTCGTGGTAATTCCAATCTGGCTGAAGCGCATTACACTCACGCGCTCTCCTTGAAGGCGGATGAATTCAACGCGCTGGTGGGCCTTGGTCGGATTCTGCGCGCGCGAGGCGAGAATGAAAAGGCGGCGGAATACCTCACTCAGGCCAGCAAAATAGACCCCATGGACGATTCCATTCATTATCAGCTGGCTCAGCTCTACCGCGACCTGGGCAGGAAAGCGGACGCGGAACAGGAAATGAAACTCTTTGCGACCATTCGCGGGCTCAAGAAGAACAGCAGCCTAGCCGATCAGCGAAGAGAGGCTCACTGAGAGGCCTCGTCCGGAATACCCAGAGATACGGATTCAGGGGCACGAAGAGCTACTTTGCCGAGAGCGGAAGAATCCGGGTGTTAGGCCGCGTTGTTGATCCCCGCATCGACTCTTGGACGGGATGCGGGGTACCATCTTCGGAAAGTAATCTTCCACTCTTCGTTGAGTTCGCGCGTTGGGATTGCGGGACCAAGCGGAGAATTTGCCGGTAAGGGCGGCGGATTGGCGAGCCTGCAGAGAGTCCGCTTGAGAGCAAAATTACGCGCCAGACCGCTTCCGCAGGCTTGAAGCTCGCACTATCATATGCGGGCTGATCAAATGCGACTTGGGCGACGGCCGCGACTTGCTTCCGGCCAGCTTCAGTGCGAGCTTCGCGGCGAGTTTCCCGATGTTCTCGCTTCCCTGGTCCACTGAGGTCAGGGGAACCCGCAACATATCGCCATAAGGCAGGTTTCCGCATCCAACCACCGCAATGTCGCCTGGAATACGAAGCCCGGCCTCTTCAATCGCTCGTATCGCGCCCAGTGCCGACGGATCGTTGAAGCAGAAGATCGCATCCGGTCGAGGATTGCCCTGCAGCAGTTTCATGGCGGCCGTGTATCCGCCCTTTTCACCGCGGTGATCTCCTGAACTTCCCAGTGAAACCACATGCTCCGGGAGGGGATCGCCTTTAAACTCGGCGAGTGCCTTCCGGTAACCCTCCAACCGGCCCCGAGCGGTGCTCACCTCGGGTCCGCGGATATGCGCGATCCGCCGGCACCCCTGCTCAATCAGGTGCCTGGTCGCGATGAGGCCGACCTCGACATCGTTCACCCCGATAAAATTCGCATTCAGGCCATCGATATGGCGGTCCAGGAGGATGTAGGGCACCTCCTGGCCATCGAGAAACTCGAAGTTCGCCGGCGACGAGCGCGCCGAAGCGATCAGCAGCACATCCACGCGCCGGGCAACCAGCTGCCTGATCTCCTGTTCCTCAACCCGCGGATCCTCGTCGGAGGAAGAGATCAGCAGGCAATAGTCGCGGGTCCGGATCGCGGCAGAAATCGCCTTGGCAATCTGCGCGAAAAATGGGTGGAGCAGATCCGGCACCACCAAGCCAATCGACCAGCTTTGTCCCGTAATCAGTGATCGCGCAGCGAAGTTGGGTTGATAGTCCAACTCCTTCATTCGCTTCAGAACCCGCTTCCGGGTTACTTCGCTTATATCCGGGTGATTCCTCAGCACCTTTGAGACCGTCACGACCGATAAGCCAAGCTCGGTTGCAATGTCTTTCAGTCGCACGGCCATGGCATTAACCCCTCAATCGGTGAAGCCTGTGCCGGAAGCAAAGGCCCGGTTTTCTTATGAATAGCCCTTTCAGTCTAATTCATCACTCTGCTTCCCGGCGCTCGGAGGTCAAAAATAAAGATTCCCTGATTTGGGAAATTCAGCGGGAAGATGCGCATGAATGTAACAGTGTCTCAGTTGTTATATTTCGGGAAGTGATTGATTTATTTAAGCGTTGCGGACGGGAAAGCCTATTGCTTTTCTGATTATACCGGGGGCGGGGTCTTGGGTTTTGGGTGGTCGGTTGTCAGCTTGTGAGGGTGGTTGCAGGGGAGCGGAGCCGAGAGACTGGGGGGGATATCCACATGAGAGTATGCAGAGACGCCGAATTCCACATCCATGCCAGCGTGACACCCTGTATCCAAAGCACTGAAGCGCGCGGCTTCGGA
>ODAK010006346.1_pt1 | contig 11937 bp, 17 predicted proteins | sample 1539591 | NCBI WGS metagenome assembly ODAK01 (sample SAMEA3539303, study PRJEB22396) | soil metagenome | biome: tundra; feature: field; material: soil | place: USA | collected 2010-05 | depth 0.15 m | reverse complement strand
TGGCGGGCAAAATCATCAAAAAACTGCTTGTTGTGCTAGAATAACACATATTCCAACAGGAATAGTTAGAACAGCACAAACCAGAAGTCGAAAAAATAGTTTTAATAATGCTATGGAAGCTATTAACATCGATTTAGATAAAGCAGCACGGTCGTATTCTAACATAAAAGAAAACAATGCGAGAAAAACACAAATAGGTTCTGGAGAACGTTCCGATAAGCGTCGAACCATTCGCTTCCAAGATGATATGGTTATAGATCATATCACAAATAAACGAATGACTTCTAAGGAATATATGAAAGGAAATATGGATAAAATATGGCAATAATAATTGAATCTCCATGCCGGAAGGTGTGTAAAATAGAATTGCGTGATGGTTTGTGTATTGGATGCCATCGCACTATCTATGAAATTCAACGCTGGTATACGGCTGATGACGCTGAAAAACAAAAAATTCTCGATTTTATAAAAGAAAGAAAATTCAAAAAATGAGGTAGTGTCTATTGATTATTTATTTATATGCTGCTATGGTAAATAGACGAAATAAACTGCTTAGGCAACCACCAAATGTTTCAGTTACCGGAAATTATAAAAGTTATAAAACTGTTATTTGCCGAACCAACACAAGAAGAAGACACTGAACGAGAATGGAAAGACGCACGAGATATAGCCAGCTATCCAGCGTTTTATCCAAATTTTGATGCCAAACGGGTATGCTCGATAATCAAAGATGATTATCCAGATGTTTGGTATCAACATTCCATAGAACTAATAAAAATGGCCAAGGAAGCAGAAGAAGATTATAATTTAATATAATCTTCTGACGATCTGGAGACAGAGATGCCGTCCACTTGTGCTGTTAATTTGGAATCCCATGATGCCCATCTGGGCGGCTGGCAATGGACCGTAGCTATCGTTTTTTGATCAATATCTGATCGAATAAGACGAGCGAGATTTTCCACGAAAGACGGCAATATAACTTTCGTTATTGCTCCAAGAGCAAAGAAAACGATGCCTAACGAAAACCAAATCGTATCGTTTTCAAAACAAAATCTCAACCCTATAAGAGTTAAGATTATGCTTACTATCGTGTAGAGTGGCGCAAGCTTCATTTTACTTTCCTATCGTTATAAGGTGAGCCACTTTGTTCTTTTTTCTAATAACTGTGGCGTTGGATAATATCTTTCTATAAACTCCGGCAGTTCTGGGTTACCAGAAATATATTTTCTGGCATAAACCATTTTTTCTATTTCTTTGATTATGTATTCCCAACCGTTTTTCAACATTTCTGTTTTGTGGATTGGCCATTGTTCTAAACTTATGGCCTTTGTCTCATACGAAGGCCAATCCACAGGGTAATTAACTTGTGTCATGAGTTCATGGTAACAGTTAGACATTTTGTTAGCAAGGATATTTTTCGATTGACAAAAAAATATCCCTGATATATACATATTCTGGTTCTGATGGATATCGTTTTTGTTCAACGGTATTCGTGATTATTCGTTATTGCCTGTGTCGCACAGGTTGATGAAGAACTGCTTTCTCTACAGGACTTCTAGTCCGTTGGCCTGTTGGAGAGAGCTATATGGGTGTGTGGTGAAATTGGTAAACACAGGAGACTCGCAGGGTCGCTAATCGAGAAATTGATTAGTAGTAACTTCTTAAATTCGGGGAACACTAAAGAACTTTGGTTCCATGTCAATCCCGAGCGAAGCCCAAAATATATATCTTGGGAACGTGTAGAGACTTAACAGGAAGCATCTAAGGCCATTCTTGGCTATGATGAAGAGAAAGTCCAGACTCCAAACTTACAGTAATGTAAGGTAGCGAAAGCTATAGAAGTAAGTAAAATCTCCCGCTTCGGCTTCCCGGTTCGATTCCGGGCATACCCACCATCATTTATTCCATGTTTTTGTTCTTTCTAATAATATTTCTAAAGAAATAGAATTCTTTGAATTCTTTTTAGGCTGGATGGCGTATAATATTTGGATCAATATTATTGTCAAATCATGATAACAATCTACAATCAGCCATGCGAAAGATTACCAACCAATGGAAAAGCTTCTGGATGCATTCAAAATCGAGTTGCTTAGATTGGCGAACAGCGGTGCCGAAAAACCGAAAGCCAATACATCTATGGGTATTGCTTTGTATCTTCTTATGGAAGATTTAGAAAATATTGGACAGAAAAAATTCACGTTATTGTGGAAACGCCTAAACAAACTTCTTTGGAAAGAACTCGGGCAATTAAAAGGCGATCCAGAAGTAGGTTCTTTCTATGATGTTGTCCTCGAATATTTTATAGAAATCGATGAAAAAAATAAAAACGAAAAACTAGCAAATGTATCTGAATACATTGCGCTTATTCGTTCTGGAAAAGACTAAATGCTTGTCCATGAATTCGTGCATCCTAATGATCCATTATTTTTCATGATTGATGCCGTGTATGAAAAACATACACCGATGGCAGTAAAAGGTCATACAGAAGATCAAACGATTTTTTGTATATTACATGATGATATTGATGGAGATTATCATTGGAATATTATCAAGGTAAGAACAGAATATATTGAAATGGCTTTGAAGGGCGATATCTCAATACGAGATTTATATGATCATCGTATGGGAGAAAGCGAGCGAGGCCATATATGGATTGGCACATTCAAACCAAAAAACAAAGAAGTAGGCAAAGCAGTTTCCCTTGCCGACCCAAAATATATTTTGCCTCCACAAGAAATATATTTCAAGACTTGACAGTTTGGTTTTTTGCAAGTAAATAAAAAGCATGGTGGAATGAAAATGAAAAGAAAATTCAAAGTTGGTGATAAAGTAAAACGGAAAGGAAATTCTTATGTGTATACCGTTGTGCATATTTACGAAACTCCCGACCTCACCGCCACCGGAAGAGTTATAAAACCAGTTATAACTCTCGATAAAAAAATAGGAAATTCAATACATTTCTGGGAAGTAGGTGGACTGTATGAATTTGAACTTGCTCCAAGACAGAAAACTGTTGGTTTTGAGATAACTGATGACTAGAAAATTCAAAGTTGGCGATAGAGTAAGACTAAAAGGAACTTCATATACTGGTGTTGTTGTGGCTATCTACGACCATTTCACCCCACTGAACGGCAATGGCCCAAAACCGTCCATAACTCTCGACCAAAAAATGGGAGGGACTTATCGAAATTTTTGGGAAGATGAATTTGAACTTGTTTCAAGACAGAAAACCGTTGGTTTTGAGATAACCGATGAATGACATAGCTTTAGTCATCATCGGGATTATTGGGATCGGCACGACAATCGCTTTAGTGTATATGATACTGTTATGACTGATTGGATCGATACATTAGTCATCACAGAAGAGCCAAGCAAAGACAAATTTGGCAAACTTTGTACAATTTTCTATATAAGAGAAAAGCCGTTTCGTTCTGGTTATTCATATCAATCAACAGCAACTTCTGAAAATTCTGCCAAATGGGTTATTGCGGAATTGAAAAAAGATAGAGTTATGCGAGAGCTAAAAGATAAAGTTGATGACCTTGAAAACGCTGTTCAAAAAGTAGAAGATTGTTTTATAGAATATCATAAAAAATATCCAAGCGAATGGTTAAAATATTCGGTTGCTTGGAGAATGAATCAAATGAATAGAAATCCAAGCATGAATATCATTCATGGATTTTCTGAAAGCGATATGAAATCTTTCGAAAAACGAGGAATATCTCGGTCTGTTTTGAAAAAAACTTGTTTTTTAGCAGCGGCTCGTGCTACTCAATATAAAGCAAAAGGCGAACACAATATAGCTGCATCATGGCTATCAATAGCGGCCATCTTATATGGAAAAATACATGTTTGAGATTGATAAAGAATATATTGTAACGGTTCCAAGAGAAGATGTTCTTCTCATGTATCTTACAGCAATTCCTGGGGGATTTTTTAGTTCTACACAACTTCAAAAAGGAATGTTTCTTATATCAAAAACCATTCCTACGATATTCGAAACAAATTATGAGTTTATTCCAGAGTATTACGGCCCTTCCGATTCTGCTATCTATGAGGATTTTGATAAACTAAAAGTTTTAAAAATGGCAACAAGATTCTCAACAGATAATCCTCATAGATTTGCTTACGCAGCCACACACAACGGTTTCGAATATGTACAGAGATATACCATTGCAGATAATCATAAAGATTATATCAAGAGAGTTGCCAAATGGATTCTAAATTTATCTTTTGTAGAGTTGATAAAGTCTATCAATACTGCTTATCCTGACTATTCAAGCATGATTTTTAGAGAACTAAATGTCTGAAAATCTCATAATCGGCGTCATCATTGGCATAATCGTGGGGATGTCTGTCGGCGGCTATGTTGGGTGGATAGTTTCCTAAAATAGATAGATTTTTATTGATTTTTTTGTTCCAACAGTCTAAAAAATAAGAATGCTAACAAAAATTGAACAAGCAAAATATTTCCACAGAAACTTCAAATTCGAAGAATCATTGAAGATATGTAATGAAATATTAGAAAAAGACCCGAAAAATATTTATGCGCTAAGCATCGTAGCTGCTTGTCATCTTGATAAAGGTGATTATGAAAAGGCTGTTCCGATGCTAACGCATCTTATCAATGTAAATCCAGATGATATTGTTTCTATAACGAATTTGTCTTCTGCTATGCGGGAAGTTTCTTATATTGATGAATCAGAAAAACTCGCAATGATAGCGTATGACAAAGAACCAAAAAACCCATTAACTTTACAGAATTTGGGTCAATTTTATACAGTAACAGGCAAACACCAAGAAGCCAAAAACATCTATACTTATTTGTGTTATATAGATACCAAGAATGTATTGGGTCACTTAGCTCTGGGGAACTGTCTTCTATTAGAAGGCGAAACCGATGCCGGATTGAGAGAGTTAGAAACAGGCAACATACTGCATGAATTGGAAGATTTGAATAATGAACCGATTCCTGGCATGGCTTGGAACGGAATGAAGATGAAGAATGGCAAATTGTTGGTAATTCTCAATCAAGGATTTGGTGATTCTATACAACATTCAAGCAGGATAAAAAGTGCCGCAGAAAAATGTGACCGTGGAGTTATAATCTGTGGTCAACCAGAAATATTACCATTATTCAAATATATTGATGGAGTGGTATCAGTAGTAGAAAATGGAGGTATAACAGAAGGTTATAGTGCTTATTGTAGAATAACTTCTTTGGCAAGTCTTGGTTGTGAAGTAGAACCATCCGGATATATCAAAAACGTTGTTCCGTCATATCAAAAAAGATCAAGACCGTTGGTTGGTTTATCATGGAGAGGAAGACCGGTTCCTCGGGCACGTTCTATTCCATTGGAATTCTTGAAGGCAGAGTTGAGTAATTTAGATGTTGATTTTGTGAGTTTACAGCACGATACTACTGCCGAAGAATTTCAGCTTTTCCCCATGATGGTAAATCCTGTTATTGAGAACTTAGAAGATATTGCTAAAGTAATAGCATCTTGTGATATAATCATTGGTATTGATAGCGCTATGATACATTTAGCTGGCGCAATGAAAAAAACCGGTTTGGTTTTATTGTCTTGTCATTGGGATTATCGTTGGGGCTTGAATAAAACAGGGCCTTCTCCATTATATCCTACTATAAATATGACAAGACAAGAAAAAATGGGAGATTGGACTGTTCCTATTATGAGTGCGAGAGAATATATTGAAAACTTTATTAGAACTTGAAAGAGATAAAAATGCAAAATCGTAATAATACATATAACAGCAATGCTACAACAACAGATCAAATCAGAGTTGTTCAGCCACGCAACGCCAAAGAAAGACAGTTGGTGAACATTCTAAAAAGCCATGGATTTCATAACGCAGCATCTGGTTTGGATGTTTGGAAAGAAAGAATAGATGCGGATTTCGCTATTGCTTCATGGACGAATTATCCTGCGTGCATGAACGATTATCCTACTATCATCACCAAAAAGGTGAAGGTTGATCCGAAAGATTTACTCTAAAACTCATTGACACGCAACTAAATGATTCGTATATTGAAAAAATGAAAATGGAGACTTACGATGACGACCGATGTAAATGATATTGTGGAAAGACTTTCTGGCCTTACGGTTATGGAAGCTCTCAAAATCACCAGACTCTTAGAAGAAAAATGGGGAGTATCATCTGCTCCAACAACTGCGCCTGTTGCGCAAATAGCAGAACCAGTTGTTGTGAAAGAAGAACAAACAGAATTTACGGTATCATTGATTACATATGATGCAACGAAGAAAATCGCAGTCATCAAAGAAATCAGAACCATTACCGGTCTTGGTTTGAAAGAAGCCAAAGAGTTTGTTGAATCCGCTCCAAAAGTCATCAGAGAATCCGTTTCCAAAGTTGATGCTGAAAGAATCAAAGAGATTTTGGAAGCGGCTACCGCTGTCGTGGAGATAAAATAATGGAACTTGACGAACTATTAGCTATCATGGCGGCACCGATATATGCTGCCAACAAGGCAAAATTCGACTTTACAAGAGACGATCTAACTTCCGAAAGAGAAAAACAAGCAATGATTGGTGCTTTGAAAGAAGCAAAACAACTTTATAAAATCGTTCAAGAACACATTTGGATAGATTGAAATGACTCCACAAGACATTCTAGTCATACTGCCGCTGATTCTTTTATATTTGGCTGGAGGAGGGCTGACTATTTTTATAAGAAACACCGTCATGGCCCATCCAAATTGTGTAAATAGTCGTCAATACACGACAGACGGTCTCGCTACATTTTATATTTTTTGGTTATGGTTTGGTTATATTTTATATATTGTGCCGATTTACATAACTCTGTTAACTGGCGGAAAAGAAGACTGATATAAATAGTAGTTATCGACCGGTACGCCAAAAGAGAGCGGGTTCCACATAAGGAACTGGTATGTTGGTATCGAATCCAATCCGGTTGTCCATATTTCATACTGATAATAAGGCAACATTTCCGCCAGATGCTGTAGTATTTACTGACACTACAAACTCATCGGCATATCTATGTAATGAAAATGGACCACCAACTTTTGGCCCTGTTCCTGATAAACCGTTTCCACCAAATGGCTGAACACCAACAGTAGCACCAATTTGATTTCGATTGATGTAAATGTTTCCTATTCTTAATTTTTCACAGATATATTTTTGTGTGGTTTCATTCCGAGAATGAATACCCAACGTCAAACCATAACCTTTCTTCGATATCTTGCTCAATACTTCATCTAAATCATCATATAATACGATGTGTAAAACAGGCCCAAACACTTCTTGTGATAGGCCATCAATATCATCCAAGACATAGATTCTTGGTGCGAAATAACATCCTTTCAAATCAGGTAAAGCCAATTCGAAATACGGTTCTCCCATAGATTTTACATAATCATCCAATCTTGTTTTCGCTTCTAAATCAATAATAGGGCCAATATCAGTGGATAAATCAAATGGATCGCCAACAACCAACGTTTCGGCAGCATCACATAATAAAGATAACACACGAATAGCATTGTCTTTTTGTAAACACAACAATCTCAAAGAAGAACATCTTTGACCAGAGGAACCAAAAGCAGAAACCAATATATCAGAAACCAACTGTTCTGGCAAAGCAGTGCTGTCGGCTATCATAGCATTGATGCCGCCTGTTTCGGCAATGAATGGGATGATGACTAGTTTTTGAACAAGCTCATAAGCTATTTTTTTGGCTACTTCGTTGCTACCAGTAAACGCAACACCAGATATTTTAGAATTTATTACGCATTCATTTCCAATCTTACCATCACCAAAAACCACTTTCAAAATGTTTTGAGGTATACCGGCTTTATGTAATATTTCGATAGCTTTTGCCGCTATTAATGGTGTTTGTTCTGCTGGTTTGGCTATAACGGCATTACCAGCCGCCAAGGCTGCTGTAATCTGTCCAACAAGAATAGAAAGAGGAAAGTTCCATGGAGAGATACAAACAAAAATGCCTTTACCTTTGAGAGACCAAGTATTAGTTTCGCCTGTTGGGCCAATCAATATTGTATCAGACGAGAAATGCTTTCGTGCCAACATTGCGTACCAACGACAAAAATCAACAGTCTCTCTTATTTCTGCTAATCCATCTGGTATTGTTTTTCCTGCTTCTTTACACAAATAATATAGCAACTCTGGCTTGTGATATTCGAACAAATCAGCCGCTTTTTCAAGAATGATTGCCCGTTTATCTCCTCCAAAAGCATCCCATGTTCTCCAATGTTCTTCCAAAATATCAATGGATTCGTCAACACCCAAGCATTTCAAATCAACAGATGTTTCTTTCATATTTTGTAATAATGCAAAAACAATCGGTCTATTTGATAAATCTATTCCAATAGAATTTTGTCTATCTGGATAAATGTCTGGCGGTAATGGTATCTTTGATGGTTTCAAATTGTCGATAGGATCGGAAACCACCATATCTTCTGATACATTTGGATCGGTCAAGCGATGAACAAAACTCGAATTGGCACCATTTTCTAACATTCGTCTTACCAAATACGATAATAAATCTCTATGATTGCCAACAGGAGCATAAATTCGAACAGGACAATCTACTGAAGAATATAATGCTTCTCCCATTCCAAACAATCGCTGCATTTCAAATGGTTTATTAGCAGTTTCTAAAATGAACGCCAGACTATGAGCATTATGTGTGGCAAATGCTGGAATGATATTATCATAAGAGAACATCTTTTTAGCACAGACTATCCATGAAATATCCGTAGCGGCTTTGCGAGTGAATACAGGATAATCCTCATACCCATTCACTTGGGCGTATTTTATTTCAGTATCCCAATAAGCGCCCTTTACAAGCCTTACAGGTATTCTATGATTGGTTTGGTCTCCTAATACGCTAATCCAATCAATCAACGCCGTAGCCCGTCTCTGGTAGGCTTGTACGGCCAATCCTAATCCATCCCATCCAGCAAATATAGGATTGCGCAAAACTGCTTCGAATATGTCCAGAGTGATTTCAAGCTTGTTGGCTTCTTCGGCGTCTATGGTTATAGAAACATTATGTTTTTTAGCCAAACTACATAACGATGTAACGATTTCAATCAACTCTGGAACACAAATATTTTCTTGTAATGGTTCGAAACGAGGATGTAATGCTGAAAGCTTGATTGAAATCTGATTAGAATTTAGTTTCATAATAGCATTTCTATAAGATTGGAGATATTTTGCTGCGTCAGTTTTTGTTTTAGCAGATTCTCCAAGCATATCAAAACTGTATAGGTATTTTGAGTTTATGTTTTTGATGGCTTCTTCTATGCTTTGTCCGATTATGAATTGTCCAGCCATCATCTTCATGACTTTGCATAACGCCAATCTTATAACTGGTTCGCCAAGTCTGTGGAAAAAACTTTCGTTTTTCAAAACTTTATTAGCCATGGTTAGCGCTTGTGATGACAATTTGATTGCAAAATCACGACTGTCATTTTCCCAATTGCCAGATGAGATGCGGTCTTTGATAAAACTGTCGATTGTTATTGAATCTGGAATACGCAACAAAGCTTCTGCTAAAGAAAGCAGGATTGTTCCTTCTGATTGATCTAAACGATATTCTTGGAAAAATTTAGCTACATCAAATAGAGATGTTTTTGCTTGTCTTGCTTTATGAACTAAAAGCTTGGCACGTGTTTGAACTTTTTGTTTATCATAACAGTTTTCTCTCAAAAACCGTTCAATGAGTTTTTCTTCTGATTTTTGTAATCTCAGATTACCTCGCATTGTTAAGTTATAGAAAACAGAATTGTCATAACCACAAACACGATAAGAACCATCGGCAAAAACCAATACCAAGGATTATTCATTTTTATCCATCCTAACCTATGAAAGTTTCGTATATACTATCGTCCATTTAGATTCAATAAAAATATGTTTAACCGATGAAGAATGGCATTCCACTGTGTTGATCTAGGAAATCTCTAAGCTCTTGTTCCAATTTATCTTTCATTTCTTTTGCTTCTGTTTTCAATGTTTCGCCGTTCAAATTGAACGCACCGGTTGGACCGGCATATGAACCAAATTTGGAACGAGCTTCGCCCAAATACATTTTACAATTAGCAAGAGTATAATCAGTCAACCAAGGATTTGCATATGGATCACCTAATATAACATCTTCTGGACGTGTATTATAGACATGTAAAGCCATTGTTTCTGTTGCGGTGAACTTTCTTTCAAGAGTCAAAACATGTGTAGAAGAATCATAAGTAAACATCACGAACATACCAAACATTGTTCCGACAAGTTTTTGATATTGCATTGCGAAATCATAGGTAGCCAAGATGCCCGAACCAGAACCGCCCGATCCCAACGATCCTGGATTTTGAACCATATAAATGCTGTTGGTGAACGCCAATGAGAATGGATCAACACTTGCGCCACCGGCTGTTCCGCCGATTGAACGACGATAAACGAATCGAACTTCTTGGATTTCGTCTGGCAATTTATATTGAGCAACATCCGGTTGAACGTCCAAGAACACAAATGATTCTTCTAATGCGTTTCCAGAACGTTGACGATATGTTTTCAAAGCTCTTTCAAATGCTAAATTGAAATGCTCTGGGTCTAATTCAACATCTACCATTCCACCACCCATCATTAAATTTACTTCTCTTATGAGCTTTTGACGCAATGACAAGTTCGGGTCCATCTAAATATCCTTATGATAGTATGTTTATTTATACAGTTCTATATTCATGATTATATTGATAAATAATCGGTCATAATGATAGTATCCTTCTATGTATGAAAAATTAAAAAACATCATTGATCCACGAACTATTTCATATTCTCTAAGAAATGAAATAAAAAATATAACAAATTATATGGATAGTTCTATTTCTATATCCGAAAGAATTTTCGTTTTATTAAATGGCGATCAAAACATTTGTTCACGTGGAAATAACAAAAAATTTCATTCATTTAAAAATGGATATGTTTTTTGTGGAAGAAATTGTGAATGTGCAAAAGAAAAAATAAAACAGACAAATCTTGAGAGATACGGTGTTGAACATGCGGCGCAAAATTCAGAAGTAAAAGAAAGGACGAAACAAACTAATATTAATAAATATGGTGTTGAATATCCTATACAAAATTCAGAAGTAAAAGAAAAACAAAAACATACCAATATCGAAAAATATGGATTTATTTCATCATCACAAAATTCAGAAGTAAAAGAAAAACAAAAACAAACTAATCTCCAAAGATATGGATTTATTTCATCATCACAAAATTCAGAAGTAAAAGAAAAACAAAAACATACCAATATCGAAAGATATGGATTTATTTCATCATCACAAAATTCAGAAGTAAAAGAAAGGATGAAACAAACTAATATTAATAAATATGGTGTTGAATATCCTATACAAAATTCAGAAGTAAAAGAAAGGATGAAACATACCAATATCGAAAGATATGGTTCAGAAGTGCCTCTGAAAAATTCAGAAGTAAAAGAAAAACAAAAACAAACCAATCTCCAAAGATATGGAGTAGAATGTGTTGGCGAAAATTTAGAAATAAGAAAAAAAATAAAACATACCAACATCGAAAGATATGGTGTTGAATATCCTATACAAAATTCTGAAATAAAAGAAAAAATTAAACAAAATAATCTTGAAAGATATAGTAGAAGCAGTCATACTCAAAAACATATAACAAATGAAGGATATAATATATTACAAGATGAAATTGAATTTAAAAAAATAATAGAAACGCATTCTTTATCTGAAATAGCGCAAAAATTTAATATTCATGCATCAACAGTTGGAAATTATTGCCAAAAATATGATATAAATCTCCCGTCCTCTACCTATGAAACAGCAATATGTTCATTTCTTAAACAACACAATATCAATCATCTACTACATAATAGACAACT
>ODAK010006345.1_pt1 | contig 11938 bp, 6 predicted proteins | sample 1539591 | NCBI WGS metagenome assembly ODAK01 (sample SAMEA3539303, study PRJEB22396) | soil metagenome | biome: tundra; feature: field; material: soil | place: USA | collected 2010-05 | depth 0.15 m | reverse complement strand
ATGCCGTCCACGATCAACGTCGCGCTGCCGAAGGGATTCGACCAGGTGATCAGCAAGGCGCTGGCGAAGCAACCGGAAAACCGTTATCTGAATGCGCGCGATTTCGCGCGCGCGCTGCAGCACGTCCTCGAAGGCACGTCGCCGCAGGACGTGGACGACTCCACCGTTCTCGGACGCACGCGCGAAGTCCAGGACAAAGCTCGACGCGAAGCCGAAGTGAAAGCGCGCCGCGAAGCCGAGGAAGCGGCCAGGCGCGAAGCCGAGGCGAAGGCCAGGCCAGAGGCGGCGGCGACGCCGCAATCGCAGGAAGTCGAACTGGAGTTCTGGCGCGCGATCAAGGACAGCGACGACCCGGACGACTTCGATCTCTATGTCCAGCAGTTCCCGAAAGGCGTCTACAAGGCGCTAGCGCAACGCAAGATCACGAAGCTGCGGCGCGGTCTGATGACTACGCCCACCGGCATCGATCAAAGCAGCTCGCACATTCGCCAGGCGGAGGACTTGAAAGCAGCGCAGGCCGAGGAAGAGAAGCTGCGCATCGAAGAAGAGGAGGCAGTCAGGCACGACGTCGAGGCGAAGGCCGAACGCGAAGCGGAAGAGAAATCCCGACGCGACGCTGAGGAAGCGGCCAGGCGCGAAGCCGAGGAAAAGGCCAGGCCCGAGGCCGACACGAAGGCCGAACGCGAAGCCGAACAGCAGGCGAAGCGCGAAGCCGAAGAGAAAGCTCGACACGAAGCCGAGGCGAAGGCCAGGCTTGAGGCGGCGGCGAAGGCCAAAGAACTGCAGGCGAGGCGCGAAGCCGAAGCGAAAGCACGGCGCGAGGCTGAGGAAGCGGCCAGGCGCGAAGCCGAGGAAAAAGCCCGGCTTGAGGCGGCGGCGAAGGCCAAAGAAGAGCAGGCGAAGCGCGAGGCCGAAACGAAGGCCCGGCGTGAGGCTGAGGAAGCGGCCAAGCGCGCAGCCGAGGAAAAGGCCCTGCTTGAGGCGGCGGCGAGGGCCAAACGCGAAGCCGAAGCCAAAGCCAAACGCGAAGCCGAGGACAAGGCCAAACGGGAAGCCGAAGCGAAGGCCAGGCGCGAAGCCGAGGAGAGGGCCAAACGCGAAGCGGAAAAGCTGACGCAGCACGACGCCGAGGAACGGGCACGCCGCGAGCTTGATGCGAAGGCCAAACGCGAAGCCGAGGAGAAAGCGAGATTTGAGGCGGCGGCGAAGGCCAAACGCGAAGCGGAAGAGCAGGCGAAGCGCGAAGCCGAGGAAAAAGCGAGGCTCGAGGCGGCGGCGAAGGCCAAACGCGAAGCCGAGGAGAAGGCGAGGCTTGAGGCGGCGGCGAAGGCCAAACGCGAAGCCGAGGAGAAGGCGAGGCTCGAGGCGGCGGCGAAGGCCAAACGCGAAGCGGAAGAGAACGCGAGGCGCGAAGCGGAAGCGAAGGCTAGACGCGAAGCCGAGGCGAAGGCGAGATACGATGCCGAGGCACGCGCGCGAAAGGAAGCGGAAGATCGTGCGCGCGAGGAAGCCAGGGCGAGAGCCCAAAGTGAAGCCGCGGAAAAAGCGCAACGCGCGCAGGCTCCGGCGGTCGCCGATGCAGTGGCGGGCATGCCTTCGGCTGCGCCGGCGGGGAAAAAGAGCTCGATGCTCGTCCCGGGAATCATCGGCGCGCTCATCGTTGCAGGCGCCGCGGCTTATTTCGTGATGAAACCCGCCACCACGCCAACGCAGGTTGCGCAGACCCCGCCTTCAGCGCCCGAGCAGACCAAAGTTGAGCCGGCCCAGGCAAAAGCCGACCAGGAAGCTGCAGCCAAGGCGAAGGAACTTCAGGCAGCGGCCGACAAGGCAAAGCTGGCGGCGGACGAGCAGGCGAAGAAGGACGCGGCGGACAAGGCAAAGGCGCCGCCGACGCAAGTCGCCAGTGTTCAGCCGAGCGTGAGCCCAGACGCGCTGTACAGGCAGGGCCTGGCGTTGGAGGAACAGGGCAGCGTTGCGAAGGCGGTCAAGCTGTACCAGCAAGCCGGGAGGCAGGGTAACGGTCCCGCGGCGAAGAAACTCGGCGACATTTTCGGTTCGGGCAAGGGTGACGTCCCTCGCGATTACCAGGAGTCGCTGAGGTGGTACGCCGTCGCGCGCAAGAGCGGAGAATCCGTTCCGGAGGCGCCGAAGAAGCAATAGTCAGGCTCGTTGAAAGGTGGCGCGCAAGAGCGGAGAATCTGTCCCGGAGTTGCGCGCGCGCTGACGAGCTTGCGGGAGGGGCCTCCCGATCGGCGCGCTCACGCTGATGCCGCTGCTGCCCGGATCTGGTCGAGGCGAACGGGAGTTGTAGGACAATAAATGGTGGACAAACACCAAACACAGCCTGATCCGGAGTCGACGCTGGTGCACAAACCCCAGGCGGAGCCCGATCCCGAGGCGACGTGGACGGGTGCGCCGCCCGAACTTGGGGAAGCGGATCGGACCCTGTTGGATGCCGCGGTTGCGGATGGTGATCCGGAGGTTACCTTGGTGGTCGGGCTGCGTCCGGGGGTGCAGCCGGCCGCGGATCCCGAGGCGACCGTCGTTTACAGAGCGCACGCCGGGGAAAGTCCCGGGGCTGAGGCTTCGGTCGCGACGCCGCTTCAGGGTCTTCGGCAGTTTCAGGCGCGCGGCGAACCCGTCGCCGCGGATCTTGAATTTCTGGTCGGCCTCAACCCGCTGGTCGCCGCAGCCAATCGGGTGCTTTCAGCAGTGCCGCAGATCCGCAGTTCCCTGAAACATCCCGATCCCGGCGCGCTGCGCGCGGAATTGCTCGGCCACGTCGGGAAGTTCGCGCAGACGGCGCCCGTGAAGGGCTACGATGCCGATACCGTGGCGGTCGCGCGCTATGCGCTGTGCGCCCTGGTCGACGAGTCGGTGCTCAACACGCCTTGGGCGGGCGCGGCACAGTGGGACCGGCAAGGCCTGCTGCGCACACTCTATGATGAAGACGAGGGCAGCGAAAGATTTTTCGCGGCCCTCAGCCGCATGGCTGAAAGTCCCGCCGCCAATATCGATGTGCTGGAATTCTTCGATGTCTGCCTCGCGCTCGGCTTCGAAGGACAGTTCCGGAGCGCGGCAGGAGGCCGGGCGCAGCTCGAACTGGTTCGGGCGCGCCTGAAGGACATGATCCGGCGCGAGCGCGCCGCCGCGAGCGTGGAGCTTTCGGAGCGCTGGCGCGGACTGGAGGTCCCGATTCGGCGCGGTTCGAATTGGTTCGTGGTTTGGGTGTGCGCCTGCGCGTGCGCTGCCATCCTGGTCGCGAGTTACCTCGGTTTCCGGGTTTTGCTGGGAACGGCTTCCGAACCCGCGGCGCGCGCGCTTGCCCGTTTGCATGCGCCGTCCGCGCCGGCAGTCGCGAAACCCGGCCCGCCGGCGGTCGCGAACCCCGGCCCGCCGGCGCGAGCGTGGCTCAGGAATACGCTCGCGCAGGAAATCGACGGCGGACTGGTCACGCTCCAGGAGGACGGGCAACAAAGCGTGGTCACGATCAAGGGTGACGAGCTGTTCGCGTCGGGCAGCGCCTCGATTGACGCCCGGTACATTCCGGTGGTGCAGCGTGTCGCCCAGGCGCTCAACAACGTCCCGGGACCTGTCATCGTCACCGGCCATACCGATGATGTGCCGATTCGCACGGCGCGTTTTCCTTCGAACTGGGAATTGTCGCGGGAGCGCGCGCTGTCGGTGGCGAAGCTGATGGCCGGCGACATCGCCGACAAGGAGCGCCTGCGCACCGAAGGCCTGGCAGATTCCGAGCCGCTCGCGCCCAACGACTCGGCAGCGAACCGGGCGAAAAATCGCCGCGTGACGATCATTCTCAAAGTTCTCCGCGCCCAATGAACTGGCTGAAGCATCGCCGTTTCTGGGAAGCGCTGGCGGTTGTTGCGCTGGCCCTGGTGCTCTGGAATGGCGGCGACCTGCTTTCATTCGGCGAATCTCACCCGCTGGAATCGCCCGCGGACCGGGTTGCCGCGATATTGGTGCTGATCGCCGCATGGGGGCTGCTGGAGGCGATCGCGACGTGGCGCACGGCGAGCGCGAACCGGCAGCTGCTCGACGGTATCGCGGGGAGCGGGTCGGATACGGGAAAACGTTCGGCTCAGGAGGTGGCGGAACTCGGCAAGCGCTTCAACGAAGTCGCGGCGGTCCTCAAGAAAGCTCGTTTCCGGGATGCCAACGGCGAGCGCCGCTACCTGCACGAGCTGCCCTGGTACGTGTTCATCGGCGCGCCCGGATCGGGGAAGACGACGGCGCTGGTCAATTCCGGACTGCATTTCGTGCTCGGAGATGCCGACGGCGCGCAGTCGGTCAAGGGCGTGGGCGGGACGCGCAATTGCGACTGGTGGTTTACCGATGAAGCGGTACTGCTCGACACGGCGGGACGCTACACGACGCAGGACAGCGAGAAAAGCGTGGACGCGGCAGCCTGGAACGGGTTCCTCGATCTGCTGAAGAAATTCCGCGCGCACCTGCCCCTGAACGGCGTGATCGTCACGCTCAGCGTTTCCGATCTGCTCTTCTCCTCGGACGCAGAGCGCGAGCAATACGGGGTGCGCGTGCGCGAGCGGATTCGGGAACTGTACGACCACCTTGGCGTTCGCCTGCCGGTGTACCTGCTCGTGACCAAGGCGGACTTGCTCGCCGGCTTCATGGAATACTTCTCCGAGTTCGACCGCGAGGCGCGCGCGCAGGTATGGGGAGTCACCTTCGCCGATCCGGGAGACGCCCGCAGTCCTACCGGAATCGGCAGCGTTTTCCTCGGCGAGTTCGTGCCGCTCGAGCGCCGGCTGTACGCGCAACTGCTCGATCGCCTGCATCAGGAACGGGACCTGCAGCGGCGTTCCCTGATCTACAGCTTCCCGCAGCAGTTCAGCAGCATCGGCGGACTGATTGCAGAATTCCTGGACCGCGCCTTCGGTGCCGTGCCCGGCGAGGTCTGGCCCCGGCTGCGCGGCGTCTATTTCACCAGCGGCACGCAGGAGGGCACGCCGATCGACCGCGTGCTCGGAACGCTGGCGCGCGCCTTTCACCTGGAGCGCAGCATCCTGCCGCCGGCGATGTCGAGCGGCAAGAGTTTTTTTCTCACGCGGCTGCTGCGCGACGTGGTCTTTGGTGAAGCGGGGCTTGCAGGCGCGGACGAGAGTCGCGAGCGCCGCAGCAAGCGCCTGCCGTACACCGCAGCGGCGGCGTGCGTCGCGCTGACCATTGCGCTCGTCGCGGCATGGGCGGTGAGTTTTTCGCGCAATCGGACGTTCATCGCTGATCTGGAATCGCAGGCTGCCGGGTTGCAGAGCAAACTGGCCGCTCTCGGGCAGAGCGATGCGGAGCTCGCTGCCGCGGTCGCGGCGCTCAACGGCCTGCGCGACCTGCCCGCAGGTTACGCAGCCCGCAGGCAGCCGGTTGGCGGGCCGGTTGCGGGCAGCATGGGCCTTGGGCTCTACCAGGGCGACCAGCTCGGCGATCTGGCGGTGCGCGCGTACCGCAATGCGCTGCGCGATGTTCTGTTGCCGCGGGTTGCGATGCGAATCGAACAGAGACTCGCCGGCGCGCTCGCGCCGGAGGAGGTGCGGCGCTCGCTCAATGCCTACCTGATGCTCTACGGCGACCAGCGCCTCGATCCAAACGCGCTCGATCAGGCCGCGTCCGCCGTGATCGACGCTGCGTTCGCCGGGGATGTCAACGCAGGGTTGCGCAACGATCTGCGCGGACACCTGAAGGTGAGCCTGGAGATGCGGCCGATCGAAATGTCGCGGCCGCGCGATGATGACCTTGTCGCGGCGGCGCGACGCAGGATCCCCGGCGCGGCAGGATCGTAGCCGGACTGTCGACGCGAGCGCGATGCGGCGCTCTTTCGCACCCAGGAGGCCGCTCCTGCACTGCTTGAACGGAATCGGGGCGGCGCGTGGCGCGCGCGGGAATCGAACGGCACATTCGAGGAGGCACGGGTGTATAGTTCATAGCCATAATCGGGAAACCTTTATGAGCATCCTGATGCCCCGAATCAACCATCCATGCCGTTCGCGTTAAGAATCGTAAGCGGAGCCGGCGAACATTGGCGGGCCCCGAAGGTGATGGCGATGTTGCGGCCGCGGGCGACGATCGGCCGCGCCAGCAACTGCGATCTCGTACTGGATGATCCGAGCAAACAGATCTCCCGCGTGCATGCGCTCGTGGTCGAGCGCGATGGCGGCTATCTGCTCGAGGTCGTGTCGAAGACCAGTTTCGTGCTGGTGAACGGGCAGCAATACGGACCCGAGTCCTCGGTTTCGATCAAACCCGGCGACCGCATTGCACTTGGCGGCTACGTGGTCGAAATACTGGCCGACGGCGGTGGAACCGAAGCGCAAGCCGAAACGCGCGGCGACCGCGCCGATCTGGATCTCGGCCTGGATGCGGTAGCGTCACATCGCAACGCCCCGGCCGTGCCGGGCACACCCGAGCCGGACGCTACGCAGGCGTTGGCGAAGTCGGTTGCGGAGGTCATCAGGACCGCCCCACCCGGGAGCGATCCGCTTGGAATCTATGCTGCCCGGGCGGCGGCGCAAGCCGGTGCGATGCCGGCGATCGACGCCGGCCGTTCCTCGGGCCCGCCGGAGGGCACTTCGGCCGGAACGCCGGTGCAGCCGAGAAAACCCCGCGAGAAGGGAATGATTCAAGCGCTGGCGGAGGAGTCGGAGGTCCGGGGGCCGCTTGCGGCGCCCGGCGCATCGAGTTTCCGGGAAAGCACATTCGTCGAATCCGGAATTCGCCCCGAGTCCCCGTCCCCGGGAGACGCCGGCGCGGCGCTGCTGCGGGCATTCCTGGAGGGGGCGGGAGTGGGCCACCTGAAGACAACGGATTACGATGGCGAGCGTTTCATGCGCGATTGCGGCGCGCTGGTGCGCACTGCAGTCGAGGGAATCATCGGGCTGCTGATCGCGCGCGCCGAAATGAGAAAGGAGATTCACAGCGAGGACCGGACGATGGTGTCGTCGCGCGACAACAACCCGCTCAGGCTGATGACTGATACGAGCGAGGCCCTGAGCTATATCTTCGATCCCCATGCGCCCGAGGGCGCGTTTCTGCGGCCCGTGGATGCGGTGCAGGATGCCTGCAGCGAACTCCGCGCGCACGAAATTGCGCTCATGGCGGCGATGCGCGCCGCCATCGCTGGCGCGATCGAGCGCTTCGATCCGGACAAGATCGAGGACGGACTGCTGAAGAGCCGGGGCCGCATCTGGCTGGGCAAGAAGGCAGCGCTGTGGAACTTCTTTGTCGCGTACCAGGCCAGGCTCGGGCGCGACGTCGAGGATGATTTCAATCGCGTGTTTGCACGGGAATTCCTGGGAACCTACACCGCGCAAGTGGAACGGCTGCGCGGCAAGCGCTGAGGCTGAGTGAGTTCTTGATGAAGTCGTCCCCGCGGATGCGGGAATGGCACGCCGGAGCCTGAATTTCGGCTTGCCAAGTAAGCGCCGTTGCCAATCAGCGAAGGACTCGCGCACGCAGCCGCGATCGTGCGCACCCGAGCCTTGCTTTATCGTCGCCCTGCCTCGGGCTTGCAGTTTCAGACGGGCGCGAATAAAATCGAGGCGTTTTCGACAGGAGCGTCAAGACAATTTTCTGACGCTCCAAGCCGGAAACGGATGCAAGTGATTGAAAACCACTGCGCTCAATTGCCAGATGTTGCAAGTAACCGTATTGGCATGTCGAAGCAGAGATACTCCTGATTTGCGCATTTAATTCGTTGGTCGTGAGTCCGAATCTGGCACGGCCTTCCAATACTTCAGGCGGGTTGGCGCTGTCCAATCCTTTCCTTTGCGGGGGCGTTAGCTCAGTTGGTAGAGCAGCTGACTCTTAATCAGTAGGTCGTAGGTTCGATCCCTACACGCCCCACCAATCACATCAAAGAGTTACGCGGTTTTGCTAGGCACTCTTTTGGCCGACCGTGGGGAAAACGTGGAGAAGATGCACCACATTCGATTCACGACCCCGCTCGATGCGGGATGCCGCTAGCGAAAAATTCTCGGTTGCAAACTTCGCATAGCGGTCGACCATAACGCGGGACTTCCAGCCGCCCAGGTCCTTCAGCTCATCGCAGCTTGTGCCAGCCTGCCGATGCCACGACGCCCAGGTGTGCCTGAGATCGTGAAACCGAAAGTCCTTTAGCCTAAGTGTACGAACATGCGATGGGAAACCGTCATCGGGATCGAATCGCGTAGCTTGCCCCGTTGATTTGACCTACCGCCGTTGTCCGGTCAGAGTTGAAACCGGACGATCAGCGGCCAAATTTCGTAGCGGACCATGGTCCTGGCCGAACTGCGACATTATCTGCGGGGAGCCATCGCAAGTGCCGCACGTGGAAAGCAATCAGTGGCCGACGGGACCCTGAGCAGCCAAGAGTTCTCAATTTTCACCTGGCCGGGGACCCGAAAAGCCGCCCCAACAATCGGCAAGTAGACGCCCGCAGCTCCGGCAACACCTGGCACGGACTGCTAAGCACTGCACTCCGCCGAACGGTCCGCTTGCCTTTAGGGAAAAAGCCAAAACGCCGACAGCCATCGCCTTCTGATATGTCGCACTTTGGCAATGTACACCCGCAATTGATTCATCAATTGAGGGGCCCAGTCCACCGCATCCATCCGGCTCTAAACGCGTATATGTGTATTCCGAGCGCAAGCGAAACAAAAAAGCCCCTCCGCAGAGGGGCTTGTAGGAAAACCTGCTGCGCTTAGCGGCAGCTTGCAGGCAGGTACTTCGACGGCGTACCGACGCACGACCAGGTAATCGTCCCGGTCGTGCTGCTGTACGTCGGCGTCATGGTGACGGTCACATACGCACCCGTGCTGGTCGTGGTCGTGGTGCCGGTGACGGTGATCGTGCCGGCATCGGTCACCGAGGCAGTCTCGATTTTGCCCACCACCGGAATGGTGACGCCCGCGCCTGCGGTGACGCTGCTGCCCGGACTGACCTGGAACTTCTCCGAGATCGACGTACGCGCACTGCTCGCCGCTAGGATCAGTTCGGATACTTTGGCGCGAATGGTGTAGTCCTGGTACGCAGGCAATGCGACCGCCGCCAGAATACCGATGATCGCCACAACGATCATCAACTCAATCAGTGTAAAACCCCTCTGAATTGTTTTCATCGAGAACCCCTTAAGAAATAGCGGCACCCATTCGCCACTGTTTCTTATGGATGCAAGTTACATGCCAATTTCTATTGGCTGAAACGAATAGTAATAAATGCTTACATACAGTTATTTAGACATCCATAGGGGCAGATTCTTTGTTCCTTGCGTCAAAAAAACGGCGTTATGTGACAAAAAACGTCATGACCAGCATGCGCATCATTGGCGGGTGGCTGTTCAGTCCCCGTTCTAGTAGCACCGGGATCTCTGGATACATCGCCAAACATGCTACGGCGATTTGGTAATCCGGGTAAGGCAGCACTTTTTCGGCCGAATAATTTTAGTCATGTAGCCCGCGCACGGACCTACTTCAGCGGAGACCCACTCTCAAAATGCATGATTAGGTACCCCTGCGCTTGCGCGCTTTCCGCGCAACCTTCGTAATCCTTGTAACCCACGGGCGATTCTGCGACCACGTCAAGGTTGAAAGTGAGGTGCTGCCGCCGCCATTGCCGGTTCTGGTCTAGGTAAAAACGCCAGATCAAGTTCGTGTTTTAAGTCCTCCGCTCACACAGTGTACGCCCTGCACGAAAGCTCGCTGGGGCCGCCGCGGAAGTCGATAAAGCGAATCGGGAACAGGGAACGATCGAGGAAAAAAGATCGCTGCGCCGCCGGTTGGGTGAGCAGCTCGCAGATGGCGCCGATCTTTGGGTCGGTGAACCAGGCGTTCATGCTATGCTTTCCACATGCATATTGAGAGGGAAAAAGTTGTCTTCGACCGTTTGAACACGCCCGGTTTTGACCGCGTGCAATCAATGCGCAATCGCGGTGAGCTGGAAGGGAATGATAGGATGGTCGTCAAGTGGCTCGAGATCAAACGGCTCGAGCGGCTCACCGAAGGCCATGAATTGCAAAAGCGCGCTGCGGCTGCGGCCGAGCAGATTGCGGCTTCTACAGGGCCAGCTACTTGCGAGGGGGAATATGCAACCCACCATTGAAAATACCATACCAAAGACGCTCTCGCTCAAAGAGACGGCAACGCTTCTTGTAAAGCACTTTGGTTACCATGAGGGCTTGTATGACATAGCCTTCGCAGTTCAAGTCGCGGTTGGGCAGGTTGGACCGGCTCCGGAAACTCAGTTCCCTGGCGCGGCATTCGGCATTTCCGGCATAGAGTTGGCGAAGGTCCAACAGGCGGGACCAAACACGGTTGATGCGGCCGAAGTGAATCCATCAACTCGCCCCGCACGACCAGCACCTGCGAAAAAGGCGCGCAGAGCCAAAGCGGCCTGATCGAGCACCGTCAGCGTGTCGCCGTCGTGGACGGATACGACAATACCGGTTGTCGCCATTGCGTCGACATATCGCCCCGAGATTGAGCCATTCGGGGACTTGAATCCTGACCGGCTTCGGCCCTGCCCGTTCCTGTTCCAGCTTCAAGATACGCGATAGCGGACTGCGTGCGCTGCTCAAATATTCCCCTCGTCTGTAATCCATTCAATGTTCGGGTTGTCTATCGCTACCCCTTCGGGAGTGTCCTGCCTGGCGGCAAATGAATTTCTCCACACCTCCGATATACGCCAGCGAATAGGCGCTCGGGCTGCGTTCTCGCGTTCTAGCTTTTCAATTCGAGTTAGCAAAGCGCGGGGGTTGTTCATAATGATCACTCTTAGTGTGTTATGGCCGCGGTCGGCAATGATCGTTGACCGGGAACGGGCTGCCGGTCCTCCAGATCTTGAATGCGCCGCTCGAGCTCGGCGGACACAATCACATCATGGATAGACTTTAGGACATACGCCCGCCGCGTGCCGTCCTGGCTCTCGATCTCGCCCGCGTCCATCTTCCGATAGACCGCCGCGAGTTCTAAGCGCACGTCGTTCAGGGATGAAAGATCAATCCTCCTGGCCGGGGGGGCGGCTTTCCGGTCGCTCCGTCAATGGTTTCAGGCTTCCTTTTGTCGGAGCCTGCCCGCTTGGTGCCTTTGCCTGCCTTTGTCATTGCGCTACGAGTTAGGGTCTGCTTATATCGAGGCCTGGTGGCACAATTTTGGCACAGTCCTGGGTTTGAGCGCGGAACTGTCCCACTCGATTGACCGGCAAAACCTACACAGCGCCTGCACGGGCGCAAAAAGCGCGAAAATGAAGTGGTGGCAAGGGCGGAATACGCACGGGAGTCACAGAATTGCAGATCGAGAATCAACCCGCGCCAGGATATCAGGACGAACAAGGCATCCACAGATTCGACGGTGCGTCGAACCGATTTGCCGGCCGCTACGAGAATGGTTGCATCGGAACCGTATGCAAGCGCTACTGGTTTAGGGTCTCGGGCCTGTAATCTTGCGGCTCTACGCTTTCGGTAAGAATCCGATTGCGGGCGTTATCGATATGGCTCCGCATGGCGTCCCTGGCACCGTCCGGATTGCTTTCCCGGATCGCATCATATATGAGCTTGTGCTCCGCCTGAACGGTTTCCAGGCGCTTGCGCCCGACGCGCAGAGATAAGTTGCGCGTCACCGTTATGCCTTGAAGCGTATGCACGGCGAGCGCTTCCATCGCCGATTCAAATACCTTGTTCTTGGTCGCGGCGGCAATTGCGTTGTGAAAGCGAATATCCGCTTCGGCGCCCACTTCGCCTGACTGGACTGCTCGCGCCATTGCCTGAAAAGCGTCCGCAATCGCCTTAAGATCCTCGTTGGTCCGGCGCATCGCCGCAAGCGAAGCAGCCTCGCCTTCCAGGGCGATCCTAAATTCGTAGCACCGCATAAGATCGGCTATCCCGCCGATCGGGGCCAGAGATAATAAGGCCTTCGATGGCTTTCTCTGAACGTAC
>ODAK010006344.1_pt1 | contig 11939 bp, 12 predicted proteins | sample 1539591 | NCBI WGS metagenome assembly ODAK01 (sample SAMEA3539303, study PRJEB22396) | soil metagenome | biome: tundra; feature: field; material: soil | place: USA | collected 2010-05 | depth 0.15 m | reverse complement strand
AGTAGGCGTCGTTGCGCGCGAGTTCGATGCGGTCGCCGCGGGCAAAGCGCACGAGTTTGTACGGGCCGGTGCCGACGGCCGCCCTGCCGCTGTTGAAATCCTCGGTGTTCGCGCCGGTGGCTGCCTTCTTCGACACGATGAATATCGAGTTCAGGTCGTAGGGCAGCATGGCGTAGGGCGCCGCAGTCTTGAACCGTATCGTCCAGGGATCGACGATTTTCTTGGTGGTGATGGGTTTGACGAAGCTGGCAAACGGCCCCGGGCTCGCGGCCAGCGTTGCCGCGCGCTCCAGCGAAAAGAGCACGTCTTCGCCGGTGAAGTCCGAGCCGTCGTGGAACTTGACGCCTTTGCGCAGCTTGAATTCCCAGGTGGTCGGATCGATGGCGCGCCAGGAGACGGCGAGGCCCGGAACGAGGCGCGCATTCGCGTCCACGTGCACCAGGGCATCGAATACATGCCAGGCGGCGTTGTTGTTGGGTGCGACGTTGAGAAAATGCGGATCGAGCGAGGTCACGTCGGCACTCAGGCCGATGCGCAATTCGGCGGAGTGGGCGGTGATCGCGAAAGCGGCGATGACTGCAAACATAAAGCGCTGAAGCGGCATGTCTTGGTCCTTTTCCACGTCTGCGAAGTTGGGCTGGCGGCAAAGCTGGCGGGGTGGTTTGCAAGCTGCGCCGTCCTGCCGCCGTCCGTCCTCCGGGCATCCCGCCTCGGTGAAGAGAGGGAAATGGCAAAGGCTTATGCGAGTCAACCTGCGGTGCGCCCCGCCGCCCCGCGCGATTCTTTGCCTGTTGCGATTATAACGGAGATGCCCTGTTCGGGTGAACGGGTGCCGGCTTCAGTTGGTGCGGTGCGTTACTTTTCTGCAGCTTTTCGGTATTCTAGGTTGGCATTGCCCACACACGCCCGGAGCCCGCCATGTTGAGACGATGTCTCACTGTCTTGCTGTTCTATATGCTTGCGCAAGCGGGCGTCGCTGCAAACCTCGATATTGGCCTGAGTGCGGATATCACTTCCATGGATCCGCACTATCACAACGTCGCGCCGAACAATGGCATCGCGAAGCACATATTCGACACCCTGATACGCAACGACCCGCGGCAGAAGCTTATGCCGGGGTTAGCGACATCGTGGAAGGCGATCGATGACACGACCTGGGAAATGCAGTTGCGCAAGGGCGTGAAATGGCACGACGGCTCGGAATTCAGCTCGGAGGACGTGTCTTTCACCTTCCGGCGCGCGATCAATGTGCCCAACAGCCCGTCGTCGTTCTCGATCTACGTGCCGAGGAACGCGGTGGTCGAAATCAAAGGCCCCTACCTGGCGCACATCAAGACTCCCAAGCCTGCACCCACCTTCCCCAACGACATCACTGCCGTCGCCATCGTCTCGAAGAAGCACGGCGAGAAGGCGCGCACCGAGGACTACAACTCCGGCAAGGCCATGATAGGCACGGGGCCGTACAAATTCGTCGAATTTGCCAAGGGCGACCGCATCGTCCTCGCCGCCAACGACAAATACTGGGGCGGAAGGGAACCCTGGGACAAGGTTACGTTCAAGATCATCAACACCCCGGCGACGCGGGTGGCGGCGCTATTGTCCGGCGACGTGCAGTTCATCGAGGGCGTGCCGACCGCGGACGCCGCGCAGCTGGAGAAGAACAAGCGCTTCAATGTCGTCAGCGGCATTTCCAACCGGCTGATCTATCTGCACGTAGACACCGGGCGCGAGAGCAACTCGCCTTTCGTCACCGACAACACTGGGCGGCCGCTGGAAGCGAATCCGCTTCGCGACCTGCGCGTGCGCAAGGCGATTTCCATGGCGCTCAGCCGCGAGGCCATCGTGGCGCGGGTGATGGAAGGCAAGGCGGTGCCGGCGAGCCAGCTCCTTCCGGATGGGTTTTTCGGCACCAGCAGGAAGCTCAAGGTGGAGAAGTACGACGCCGAGGCGGCGAGAAAGCTCATGGCCGAGGCGGGCTATCCCAACGGTTTCGGCCTGACCATCCACGGCCCCAACAACCGCTACATCAACGACGACAAGATCGTGCAGACCATTGCCCAATTGCTGCGCCGGATCAATATCGACGCCAAGGTCGAGACCATGCCTTCGAGCGTGTTCTTCACCCGCGCGACCAAGCTGGAATTCAGCCTGATGCTGTTGGGCTGGGGCGCGGAGTCGGGCGAAGCCTCATCGCCGCTGAAAGCGTTGCTGCACACCTACAATCCCGAGTTGGGCCTGGGCAATACCAACCGCGGGCGTTACTCTAATCCGCGCGTGGACCAGCTTATCGAGCAGGCGATCGTCACCATCGACGACAACAAGCGCGAGAAGCTGCTGCAGGAAGCGACCGAAATCGCGATCGGCGATCTGGGCATAATTCCCGTCCACTATGAGGTCAGCACCTGGGGCATGCAGAAAAACCTGAACTACAAGGCGCGCACCGACCAGTACACGCTTGCGATGGACATCCGGCCGGCGAAATAGACATGCCCGTGCTGATCTCCGACGTGCTTGCGCGCGGGCACGCGCTTGGCCGCCGGCTGAGACTTGCATGATGACAGCAGTCTGCGGGTCTTGCGGTCCTGGCGGGCCGCGGCGATTCAGGTATAAGATCGGCGTCCAAGGGGGGATGCGGTGATGACCAACATCAGAATTCGCCGCGGGCATGCACTTACGACCAAGCATGCGCGGGCGGCAGCTGAAAAAATGTCAGTAAAGCTGGGCGAGGCCTTCGACATGCAATTCGTCTGGGATGGCGAGGTGCTGCGCTTTCAGCGCGCCGGCGTGGACGGTCAACTGATCTTGGGGCACAAGGAAGTGATGATCGACGCGCAACTGGGCTTCTTGCTGGCGTTGATGAAACCGAAGATCGAGCAGTCGATCCACGAAAATCTGGACAAGATTTTCGGCGAGGAAACGAAAGCGAAGCCCCGGAAAGCTGCGCCGAAGAAGAAATAATGCCGTTGGTCGCGGGTAGTCTACAATTCCGGAATCGGTAAGCCTGGAGAAAGGTATGGGAACTGTCGTTGCGTTGGCCGGTCAGGTCGGCGGCGCAAAACTCGCCGACGGGTTCCTGCGCCTGCGCGGCAGGGATCTCGCCGTCATCGTCAATACCGGCGACGACCATGAGGTCTTCGGTCTGGCGTTCTCCCCCGACATCGACACCATGTTATATACCCTCGCCGGGATCGCAAGTCCCGCAGCCGGCTGGGAGCCGGCTGGCGAGACGTACGCGCTGCACGAAATGCTGCACCGTTTCGGCTCGGAGCATCGGGTCCGCATCGGTGATCGCTCGCTCGCGTTGCCGCTGCTGCGCACCGAGGCGATGCGGGCGGAGCGCTCGCTCAGTCAGATCACACTCGGTTTCTGCAAGACGCTCGGCATCGAAGCGCGCGTGCTGCCGATGACCAACGATCCTGTGCGCACCGTGGTGGTCACCGGGGACGGTCATGTGAGTTACCACGAGTACCTCACCGAACTGGAGTGCGAGCCCGTGGTGAAAGGCTTTCTGTACGCCGGCGCGGACGTGGCGCGGATTCCGGACGAGGTGCTGGAAGCGCTGTACGCGCCCGACCTTGAGGCGATCGTGCTCTGCCCTGCAAACCCTTACCACACGATTCAGCCGATCCTGGCAGTGCAAGGCATGCGCGAGCTCCTGCGCGAACGCGGTGTGCCGGTGATTGCGGTAAGCCCCATCGTCGGCGCTCAGGCGCTTAAGGGCGCGGCGGGCAAAATGATGCAGGAACTGGGCCATGAGGTGTCAGCGCGCAGAGCGGCGCTCGAGTACTACCGGCTCATCGACGGGGTTGTGATCGATAGTGTGGACGAGGCGGCCGCCGCGGACATCCGCGCCTGCGCCATCGAGGTTGCGGTGGCGCCGACGATCATGCGCTCGGAGGAGGACCGGGTCGCGCTGGCGCAGGTGGTGCTCGATCTCGCCCAGTTGCTGCGCGCGCGCAAGGAGCAGGAAAGCGCAAGTGCATCGGCGTAGAACTCATTATGAAGTGAGGGGATACCTTCCCTCATACTCCCCTAATTCAGGGGCTGTTTCAGTAATCCTGAAACAGCCCATGTGCTCGGCTTGGCTTGACTTGGCGAAACCGAGGATCGCGCGTGCCCGACCCGTCGATCAATGAACCTGTGGCGCGGTCTTTTAGTTCCGCAGCAGGCGCCGCAGCACCTTGCCGATGTTGGTCTTGGGCAACGGCTCGGTTCTGAACTCCACGATTTTTGGCAGCTTGTAGCCGGTGAGATATTTCCGGTAACGGGCGACGAGATCCTCGACCATCAGCCCGGGATCTTTTCTTACGACAACAATCTTGACCGCCTCGCCGGATTTCTCGTCCGGTACGCCGATTGCCGCGACTTCCAATAATGCCCCCTCAGTGCAGCCGGCGCGCGGCTGATCGAGCACCTTGGACGCTCCCGATTTCCCTTCCCGATCCACCAGTGGCTACGACATGACTGTAAAGTCCCATGTTCACCTCTCCGACATTCGCGGGTACAGCCGGCTCGCTGTGGACGCGACTATCGGGCTGACCGATCTAGTCGAGAGCATGCACGGCAACATCGCCCGAATTCCGGGAGTTTTTGGCGCGGCGACGCAGGAGCCCACGACGGGTATCACCGGGCTGGCTTACCGAAGCATCCGGGGAGTGACCCGCCTGGTGGGTGGCGGGATTGATGCTGTGCTGGCGCAACTCGTTCCGCTCCTCGGTAAGGCACCGTCCTCAACCCGGCGCGAAGCCGTGCTCGCGGCGCTGAACGGTGTCTTGGGCGATCACATCGCTGTCAGCGGTAACCCGCTGGCAATTCCCATGCGCCTGCGCCGTGACGGGCAGCCGCTCGAACTGTCACGCCGGGCCCTGGCTGCGGCAATCCCTCAGCCAAGCGGCAAGATCCTGCTGCTCGCGCACGGTCTGTGCATGAATGATCTGCAATGGCGGCGCAAGGGGCACGACCACGGCGCGGCCCTGGCTGCCGACGCCGCTTTCACACCGGTGTATCTGCACTATAACAGCGGCTTCCATGTCTCCATCAACGGCCGCGCTTTTGCCGGCCTGATCGAGGACCTGTTGCATGCCTGGCCGCTGCCGGTGCAGGAGCTAGTCATCATCGGACACAGCATGGGCGGGTTGCTTGCCCGCAGTGCCTGCCACTACGGCAGGCTCGCAGGACACGATTGGCTGCGGCACCTCGGCAAGATCGTCTTCCTCGGGACACCGCACCATGGCGCGCCGCTGGAACGTGGCGGCAACTGGGTGGATGTCATTCTGGGGGCCAGTCCGTACTCGGCCGCGTTCGCGCGTCTCGGGAAGATTCGCAGCGCCGGCATCACCGACCTGCGCCATGGCAGCCTGGTGGACGAGGACTGGGAACATCGTGACCGCTTCGCGCACTCAAAAGACAAACGGCTCGCTGTGCCGCTGCCGGACGCAGTGCAGTGCTACGCCGTTGGAGCTTCTATCGCAAAGAGAGCGGGCCATCTGAGCGAGCAACTCCTTGGCGACGGCATCGTGCCCTTGCGCAGCGCGCTCGGGCAGCACGCGAATCCAAGGCTGAATCTGGCTATTCCGCAGTCACAGCGGTGGATCGGGTATGGCATGAACCACCTGGATCTGCTCAATCGCAAAGAGGTGTACGAACGGATACGCCAGTGGCTTTCATCTCCGTCCTGAGCCAGGTGCCGATCACTCACGGAAGCTCTGATTGCGTTGTGACGTTATCAGAGCTTCCTCTCACTTTGTGGGATTTGCGCGCCGAAGGAAGTTCGCTTTGGGGACAAGGGGCCGGGTGGGAAGAAAAGGGTCCCACCCCTTCCCTAGGCCCCCTTGTTCAAACCATTCCCCCGATCGTGTGGTTCGCCGAACTTGCGGGCAGCGACGCAACCGATCCGCGGCTTTCCTGGCTGGTGCGCGACGCGGTGCAGTCCTAGCGTCGGCCGGTTGCCGAGGGCTTCGCTGCGCCGCGCTTGCGCGAAACTTCGGCGGTTATCCTGTCGACTAGCGCGGTCAGTGCGACGACGCGCTTCGATAGGGTATCGACGTCTTTCCGTGTCGGGACGCCAACGCGTTTCAACGCGCGGGCGACGCTATCTTCAAGGACCCGTTCGAGCTTACGCGGCTTCCCGGTGGCCTTGGCCACCGCTTCTTTCAACCTTGCCTTGGCCTCCTTCTGCGCGAGGGAATGGATCGCCTTGCCTTCCTTGGCCAGAGCCTCGAACACCTTGTTGCGCTCTTTCCGGGCCGTTGAGAATGCACCCAGCCCGGCCAGCCAAATTTGCTGCGCGGATTCGCGCACGGTCGCCGCGAGTTGGTTCTCGGACATAGCGCCCGCCCGCCCTTTGAGTTTGTTTGCCATGATTTGTTTCCTTCTTTACAGGTTGATAGTCGTGTCGGCGCCCTGCCGCCTTCGACACCGTCGTCAGCCATCTCTGGCGTAGCCAGCCAGTGAGACATGGAGGTGCAGAAGGTCGCGAAAGCCGGCGTCATCCTCGATGATGAGGATGCGGAGTTGCTGATGATTTCCCATCTTCCGGTTTTTCCCTGCCAATCCGTTTACCGCTAAATGCTTTGTAGCGGAATTTGCAGGGCGGCTATTTGATCAATGTCACAGCGCGGGCCAAAAGGCGCACACTTGCACCTCCAATTCTCGATCGAATTGCCTTATTGAATGATGATAAGCATCGCCGTGTGTGCCCGGCGGGTGTTCACCCTTCCGGCGGATTTACCGACGACCAGGGCGCAGTTCCGCGATTTCCGGCAGACGCTCCAGTACTTGCGCGACCTTCGCCTGGTCAAGACTTACGCGCCGGACCAGTACCGGATTCTCTACAGCGCCGCCGAGGCCGGAGTCTATCGCGTGGATTTATACAGCGACATACAGGCACGGTTCGATGAAGCTGAAGATACCTTCTATGTGACTCCGCTGAAAGGAATCCCGGCTGTTGCATCCAAGGCGACTCTCGGTTCGCTTACCGGCCAGGGAGACTATTCAAGCCGCTTGAGTCTACGTTCCGCTGGCTCGTGCACAAATGCCAGCTATGACGTTCGGATCACCGCTACTCTGGCCAAGCCCATCGGTTTGAAACTGGTTCCGAATCCGGCTGTCAGATTCTTGGTCGAGCGGGTGGTGCGGCGGCGCGTACAGGAGATTACCGAGGCGTTTATTCAACGCTCGATCGCCGGACTGCAGCCGCAGCATCGCAATCGGGCGTGACGCGTGCACGGGCGCAACGCCATGAGCCCGGCTGCGCCCGCCGGGGCCGTCTTAGCCTTTAAGCGAATCGATCAGCGTTACGTACTGCTGCATCGCGTCTTCCTTGGTCAGCCCCTTGAGCTTGGCCCACGCGTCGTACTTCGCGCGGCCTATCATGTCGGTGAAGCCCGGGCGGCTTCCTTCCACGTCGCCGGCCGAGCCCTGCTTATACAGCGCGTAGATCTTGAGCAGGGTGTCGTTGTCGGGGCGCTCGTCCAGCTTCTTGGAATCGGCCGCGGCGGCCTCGAATTGTTTCTGCAGGTCCGACATGTTTTCTCCCGGTTCTCGGCTATGACAATTGGAATTCGCAGCTAAGGTATCATATGCGTAAGAGAGCGTCATCCAGCCCCGGCTCGCTTTCCCTAAGGAAAACGAAAGAGATTCTGATGCGGATTCCCGGCAATTGCGGTCATGCTGTGCCGAATCACGATGCTTCGACCGCCGCTCTTCCTCGCGCCCCCCTTGCACCCCCGAGCGGCAGACCCATTTTTTCCTCGGAACGATCCTGATGGCCAAGCGCGAGCGCATGTCGAGCGTGGACACCGCGTGGTTGCGGATGGACACCCCGACCAACCTGATGATTATCGTCGGCGTGTTGATGTTCAGCAGCCCGGTGGATTTCGCGCGCCTGAAGCGCACCCTGGAGTTTCGCTTGCTGCACTACGGGCGCTTTCGTCAGCGGGTGGTGCACGACGCAGCGGGCGCGTGGTGGGAACTCGACCAGAATTTCGATATCGATTCGCATGTGCTGCGCGTGTCGCTGCCGGGCAAGGGCGGAAAGAGCGAGTTGGAAGCCTACGTGGCGGGCCAGATCAGCCAAAGCCTGGACCTCGGCAAGCCTTTGTGGCAGTTTCAGTTGGTGGAGAACTACCACGGCGGGGCTGCCGTGGTGGCGCGCTTCCACCACTGTATCGCCGATGGCATCGCGCTGATGGGGGTGTTGCACTCGCTCACCGACTCATCCCGTGATGCGCCCGAAGAAGGCGCCGCCACGCCCTGGGCGGACGACGACGCCGAGGGCCGCGAGGAAGACGACTTCTGGCAGCGCATCATTGCGCCGCTGGGCGATACGCTGGCAAAGGCAATCCGCCTTTCCGGCAAGGCCAGTGTTTCGTCGCTCCATCTGCTTGCCAATCCGGAGTTGGTGTTCGACTACGCCAGATTTGCCGCGGCCATCGCCGGCGAGCTGGTCGTGCTTGCGACGATGCCCGAAGATTCGCCGACGCGATTCAAGGGCAAGACCGGCGTGGCGAAGCGCGTCGCCTGGTCGGAGCCGATGCCGCTCGGCGAAATCAAGGCGATCGGCAAGGTGCTGGACTGTTCGGTCAACGATATTCTGCTGTCCTGCGTCGCCGGCGCATTGCGCCAGTACCTGCTGGACCAGGGCGACGAAGTCGAAGGCGTTGAGGTGCGCGCCTTCGTGCCGGTGAACCTGCGCGCCCCCGGGGAGGAGCACCAACTGGGCAACCGTTTCGGCTTGGTGGCGCTGGTGCTGCCGGTCGGTATCGAGCATCCCTTCATGCGGCTTTACGAAGTGCGCCGGCGCATGCTGGAGTTGAAGGGCTCGTATCAGGCGCTGGCAGCCTTCGGCATTCTCAGCGTCGTCGGCATGTGCCCGCAGCCGGTGCAGCAGCAGGTACTGTCCATGCTCTCGGACAAGGGCACTGCGGTAATGACCAATGTTCCCGGGCCGCAGCAGCCGCTGTATCTCGCCGGGGCGAAGCTCTCCCAGCAGATGGTCTGGGTGCCGCAGTCGGGCAACGTCGGCATGGGTGTGTCCATCCTGTCCTACAACGACGGCGTGCAGTTCGGGCTGATGACCGACAAGAAATTCGTGCCCGACCCGCATGCTATCGTCAATCGCTTTGCGCCCGAGTTCGAGAAGCTGGTGCTGACGCTATTGCTCGATCCGCCCGAGCAGGGGAATGCCGAGCCGGCTGCGGCCCCGGCGGTCGGGAAAAAGCGCCGCTCGCGCCGAACGCAAGCTGCAGCTTGATTTCATGGTGCTGCAGGCCCCCGGAGCGCCCCCGGCAGGCGACGATACGCGCGCTGCGAAAGTTGATGTAGTAGCGCAATCCTGCGCGCTCGAGGCCGAGTGGCGCAACGGCTACTGCGAGAGATGAACCACATGCAACAGCAAAATCAGATTCCGCCCCGTATCGGCTTCATCGGCGCGGGGCGTGTAGCCAAAGGCCTGGCCTGGGGCCTCGCGCAAAGCAAACACAAGATCGTCGCCGCCGCCAGCCGCAGCATGGATTCGGCCGAACAACTGACGGCAAGGATTGCGGGTTGCCGGGCGAGCACGGATGCTCAGGACGTCGTCGATGGCGCCGATCTGGTTTTCATCACCGTCCCCGACGATGCGATTGCCGCGGTCGCATCCGGCGTCAAGTGGCGGCAGGGGATGGCTGTGGTCCACTGTAGCGGCGCGACCGAAGTAGCGGTACTCGATCCTGCAGCACGCGCCGGCGCCGACATTGGCGGTTTTCATCCATTGCAACTCTTTGCCGATCCGGACGTGGCGCTTGCCGGCCTGCCTGGCTGCACTGTTGCCATCGAAGCCGATGCGCCGCTGTCGTCGCAGCTCGAACTGCTCGCGGCGGCTCTGCGCTGCCGCACCATTCGCCTGCCGCCCGGATGCCGCGCGCGCTACCACGCGAGCGCCCATTACGCCGCCGGTTTCGTCATCACCTTGCTCAAAGAAGCGGCAGAACTGTGGCACACCTTCGGTGTGAGCCGCGAGGACACTGTGCGCGCGCTGCTGCCGCTCCTGCGCGGCACCGCGGCCGCGGTGGAGCGATCGGGCCTGGCGCAAGGTCTGGCGGGCACCTATTCGCGCGGCGACGTCGGCACACTGGAGAAGCACCTCGACAGCCTCTCTCGTATAGGTCCGGATGCATTACACCTGTATTGCGAGCTCGCGCTGCGCTCGATTCCCCTGGGATTGGAGCGCGGCGGCTATGACGAAAAGCGTGCCGAAGAAATGCGCGCGCGATTGCGCCAGGCGCTGAAACGCTAGGGCCGAATTCCGGCGCGCTAAACCGATGCCGGCAAGGGACTGTCGCCCTGCTTACATCCTGTTTCAACATGCGGGGATGCCGTCCTTCGTGCTTCCCTAGATTGGCCCGTTGCCAGAATCGCATGGCAACGCGTTCTCAATCTTCCAATTCAGACTTGGCCAGTTCGACGTCCAGCCGCTCCATTGCGTCCATGGGTTTGCATGTCGCCGCGTCCAGGTAGAGCTTCTCCGCGTCTTTCATCCTGGCCTTGCCCAGCAGCATGATCATGCCGTTGGCGTATTCGATGCGGGCGATGGCCGAATCGGGGTTGAGCTTGAGCGCCTTGTCGAAGTGCGCCATGCCCGTTTCCTTGTTTGCGCCGTAGGTCATGCCGCCAATCAGGCCGCCGACCTTGTCGATTATTTCGGCGTGGTAGGTGCCCAAAGCAATGTGCGCATCGGCGTGCCTGGGTTCCAATTTGAGAGCCTGCTCCAGGCTGGCCTTGACCTTGCCGCCCAGGCCCCGCGACAGCGCGTTGACGACGGAAATGCCCTGGCTGTAGCGCCCGAGCGCGTAGGAGTGCAGATAATAGGCGTTGACGTTTTTTGGCTCCCTTTTTTGCAGTCCCTCGCAGCGAGCCGCGACTTCCTCGTACAGTTTCAGTTTCTTTGCCTCCGACTTTTCCAGGTAATTGGCGTAGATGCAGCTTGCCTTGTCGGCGGCGTTATAGCCGGCAGCGCCCGCCTTCAATCCCAGTTCGGCCGCCTTTTCGAATTCTCCCGCGTGGTAGGCGATCCAGGCATCCTGCACCTTGGCGTCCTTGGGAAAGGGTTCGCAGTCGCCCCGGTGCAGGCGGTCCCAGTTCTTCTTCAGCGTCGCCGCGGTGTAGGCATACGCCTTGTCGGCGTGCGGGAATGCAGTCCATTTCGCCATGATCGTCTCCCTTGTTCAATACACCCGATTGCGTGTCCGCAAGCCTTTGACGGCATCCGACGCCTCACCTTGGGGGGCTCTCATTCGGCAGCATGGATCGCAACCCGACGAAATCCCAGACTTCTCTATTCCCTGAGATATTGCTCGGCGAGTTTCCCGAACAGTGCTCGCGCATCGCCCCGGAAGTAAGGCGCCACCATTGCCATCACCTGATAGACGCCGCGCCCGAGCGCAAGGCCCTCGACCGGTTTGCGCGGTTCGCGCACGTATTCGTAGGATAGCCAGTAGGTCGACACCACCACCATATTGGTCGCCAGGGCCTCGATTTCATGCTCGTCGGCGCGCATCTGGCCGACGGCTACCATGCCCTTGCACAGCAGCGCGGCGGTGCGCACCGAGTGCTCGAGGATTCGCCTGAAATGGATTTCGACGGTGCGGTTGCGCGACAACACGTCGTTCAGGTCGCGGTAGAGAAAGCGGTACTTCCAGATGAGTTCGAACAGTATGTGCAGGAACAGCCAGGTGTCTTCGACGTCAGGTGCGCGTTTTTCCGGCGCAGCCAGGGTGTCCTCTATCTCGTGCTCGAACGCGCGGAAGATTTCCTCGATGATCTCGCCCTTGTTTCGAAAATGGTAATACAGATTGCCCGGGCTGATGTTCATCTCGTCGGAGATCACCGTGGTGGTGACGTTGGGCTCGCCGAACTGGTTGAACAACCTGAGCGAAGTCTCGAAGATGCGCTCGCGCGTG
>ODAK010006343.1_pt1 | contig 11939 bp, 14 predicted proteins | sample 1539591 | NCBI WGS metagenome assembly ODAK01 (sample SAMEA3539303, study PRJEB22396) | soil metagenome | biome: tundra; feature: field; material: soil | place: USA | collected 2010-05 | depth 0.15 m | reverse complement strand
CGAGGTAGGTGCCCTTGCCGCGGATGAAGCGCGCGTCCTCCTTGCGCTTGAGGCGACCGAAGCCGATCGGTCGCTCGGTCTCGGCGCTCGGGAGGTTCTCGGTCGTGGCCATGCTCAGACCTCCTGTTTCGCGGCTTCGTACTCGGCCGCCCAGCGGATCGCGCTGACGATGTTCTTGTACCCGGTGCAGCGGCAGATCGCACCTGATATGGCGGTACGGATCTCGAGGTCCGTTGGATCAGGGTTCTCGTCCAGCAGGGCGCGAGCCGTCATCAGCATCCCCGGCGTGCAGAATCCGCACTGCAGGGCGTGGCGCTCGTGAAAGCCCATCTGGACCGGGTCGAGGCGGCCGTCGACCTCGAGCGACTCGACCGTGCGGATCTCGTGCCCCTCGCACATCACCGCCAGGGTCGTGCACGACTTGACCGGCTTGCCGTCCATCAGCACCACACAGGCGCCGCAGTTGGAGGTGTCGCAACCCCAGTGCGTCCCGGTCAGGCCCGGGGTGTCGCGGATGAAGTGAACGAGCAGCTGCCGCGGCTCGATGTCCCGGGAGACCTGCTCGTCGTTGATGGTTATCGAGACTTGCATGTCAGGCCTCCTGGTGAAGTGCGCGGGACGCCGCGCGGCGCAGGGCGCGTGTCGTGAGCACGCCGGCGAGATGGCGCTTGTAGTCGATCGGGCCGCGGCCGTCCGCGCCCGGAGAGCAGTCCTCGGATGCGATCTCGCCCGCCTGCGCGAACAGCTCCTCCGACGGCGCCTGGCCGCGCAGCAGCTCCTCGGCGCGCGACAGGTGGATCGTCGTCAGCCCCACCGCGCTGAGCGCGACGCCCGCCTCGGCGATCGTGCCGCCGTCGATCCACAGCGCGGCGGACGCGGCGGCGATGGCCCAGTCACCGGCCCGGCGCTCGACCTTCTCGTGCGCGCTGCCGGCGCCCGCTCGCAGCGGAAGCCGAACCTCGGTGAGCATCTCGCCGTCGCCGACCGCGGTCATGTACGGGCCGAGGTGAAAGTTCTCCATTTCGACCACGCGCTCTCCGTCGGCGCCGCGAATCACCGCCCTGGCCTTGACCGCCGAGCAGACCGCGGAGAGGTCCTCGGCCGCATCCGCCTGACAGAGCGACCCGCCGATCGTGCCGCGGTTGCGCACGACCGGGTCGGCGATCACGCTCTCGGCGTCGCGAAACAGCGGGAAGCGCTCGGCGAGCAGCTCGGACTTCAACAGGTCGACGTGCCTGGTCAGCGCACCGATCCGGATCTCACCGTCCTGCTCGCGGATGAAGTCGAGCTCGCTCAGGTCGTTGATGTCGATCAGGTGCCCGGGATTGGCCAGTCGCAGCTTCATCATCGGCAGCAGGCTGTGCCCGCCGGCGATGATCCGGGCTTCCGAGCCAAGCCTCTGCAGCGACGCGATCGCACCCTCGACGCTGGTCGCGCGCTCGTATTCGAATGGCGCAGGGGTCTGCAACGCGGGCTCCTATCCTCTCAAGGAAACGGCTGGAAACTTCCCATTAGCAAGGGTAGCAGCCGGTTTTCCAGGGCCAGGCGAGCGCCGGCGGCGGCATGCGGTGGCAAGATTCATCGCTCGCGGCCCGCCATGATCGCCTTCCACGGAACGACAATCGACTGTCTGGCCTCGATCGAACGCGACGGTCTGTGGCCGAATTCGTTCGTGTCGCGCAGTCGCGCGCTGGCGGGGCAGTATGCGTGGCTTCGGGCGATGACGCTTGGTGCCGACGCCGCCGTGGTCATCGAACTGGACGTGCCGCGCGCCGCCGTCGTGGACGCGGAGAGCTGGTGGTGGGCCAGCGAACAGCTGACACTGCCGGTCGGCTGCCCTCCGTCATGCATCGTCTCCGTCGATCGCTCGATCCCACGGCAGTCCTCGGTTGACTGAGCACGGTCCGCACCGCCGGATCAGCGACTGGGCATCCGCTTGCGCGGGGCCCCGATGTCGTCGCGCTGTTCGTACTGCACGGGCGCGTCGGTGCCGATCACCGGCGAGCGCGGCAGGCTCTCCGGATGCGTCTGACGGACCTCGGGGTACAGTTGCCGCGCGGCGAGGCTTCCCGCCTCGATGTTGCGGAGCACCGGACCGGCCGGGTTCGCGGCGGCGATCGGCGCTTCGCGACCGAGCCGCGCGAGCGTCAGGGTGCCCTTCGTGTAGACCTCGGCGATCCGCGGCGCGGTGATCGCCGCGCTTTCGGGAAAGTTCCTGAAGCCGGACGCGGCGGCGCCGGCGTAGAGCCCCTCGACGAGCCCGACGGCGTCCGCCATCCCGGCCTTCTTCACCAGCAGGCCCTCGAGCGCGTCGACTCCCGCGTCGAGTTGCTGATTGATCGTCGTCACGATCCCGTTCACCGGCGCGCTCTTTTCGACGATCTCGCTGACCCCGGCGATCACCTCGTCGAGTCCGACGGTGATCGCGCGCAGCGCCAGGATCACCGAGACGAGGTAGTAGACGAGGGCGGCGACGATCAGTACGACGGCGACGATCATCACCGCGCCGACCGCTGCGAATGCGAGGACTGGGACCACTGCTCCTCCTATCCGGCGTCGTCGAGGATCACGTCGAGGGAGCCGCCGTAGTTGGCGACTCCGGCGATCGTCTGGGTTGCCTGGTCCTGGGTGGTCAGCAGCAGCGCGGCGGCGTCGAGGTCCTTCGACCCCCTGGCCGCCACGGCCGCGATCGCCTGGACGCTCGGGACGATGCTCCTGGCGACCTCCAGGACGCCGCGCAGCAGGTACACGACGATCGGCAGGACGACCACGAGCAGAACCACGTCACCGATCCACCAGAGGGTCATCGTGGCCTCCGCTCGGCAACGATCGCGGCCTTGCTGGCGATCCCCGGCAGCGCGCCGAGGATGATGTCGAACTGCTCGTTGATCGCCGTGACCGCTCCCTCGAGCGGGCGCAGGTGCTCTGCCTCGACTCCCTCGAGCGCCGAGGCCAGCGTCGCGAGGCCGGTCGAGATCCGCTTCAGACCGAGGCGGACCTCGATCAGCGCGACGGCCAGCACGAGCACGACGCCCGCCGCCAGCACGACGCTCAGCAGGACCAGGACATGCGTGCTGCTCACGCGCCACCGTACCCGTCGGTGAGCGCGTTCATGTAGCCGTCCTGCACGACGGCCTCCTCGACGATCAGCGAGAGCACGGGCGCCGTCGCCTCGAGCTGCGGAATGTAGGCGGTGTTGGAGGCGACCTTGCCGGCGGTCTCGAGCAGGCCGTCGACCGACCGCTCGATGCTGCCGACGGACTGCAAGAGCAGCGTCAGCAGGATCGCGACGATCACGGCCGCGCCGAAACCGATGCTCAGGGCGATCGCCCAGTAGGTGTGAGCGGACGTTGCGAGCGGGATTGTCACTTTCCGACCGCCACCTTCCGCAGCGAGCGGGCGGCGTGCAGGATTCTCACGCCCGAGTCATTGATCCGCGCGACGCCGCCGAGCTCGGCGGTCTGGTTGCGGACCACCTCGACAGCCTGCTCGGCCGCCCTCGCCTGTTTGGCGATCCGCATCGCGAGCGCGACGATCGTGATCACGATCACCGCGGTCACCGCGATCGCGACGATGCCGAGCACGAGCCCGACCGTCCATCCGGTGGAGGCAGCCGTCAACGTGAACACGGCACACCGCGATGCTCTGAAGCCCGGGCGTCGGCCCGTCTGGTCATCTGGCTCTCCTCCAACCGCCTCTTGAAGACGGCCCAGCCGACTCGGCTGGGCCCGTCGTTGAGCGCGGCGCAAGGATACTGCGCGACCTCGGCGCTGTCCAGCCGGGGCGCCGAAGGCGCACCCCTCCGATCGGCGTTGTTGTGCATATACTCCGGCTCGTAGGCTCGGTTTCGGAGGAGAGGCCGGAGCCCGATACGGGCGCGAGCGTGAGCACGGCCCCGAGGCTTCCCGACCGGCGTCCGCCGACAGCCATCGCGCGGGGAGGTCCGATGCACAGCAGGAGCGAGAGCCGGTCCGCAGTACTGCAGTGGGTGGTCGTGCTCGTGGTCGGGGTGCTGGTCGTGACCCTCGTCCTCGGCCTGGGGCTGATCTCACGCCTGAACGACGGGCAGAAGGTCCTCGACGCGGCCAAACCGGCCTTCACGGCCACGCGCGTCGCCGGTGACCGGGCCGGCATCAACATCATCTCCGAGGACGTCGACATGGCGGATCCGATCGTCACCGCCCAGGGCGGCGCCGCGGCCGAGGTGCCGAAGCTGGTCGCCTTCGTCTCGCAGAAGACCGGGCTCTCACAGGCCGCCGTGCTCGGCGCACTGCAGAAGAACTTCCCGCACACCACCGCGCTGCTGCAGACGCTGCCGCTGTCCTCGGTCACCGCCGAGCTGCCCGGCCTGCTCGGATTCCTCGAAAAGGCGCTGCATCTCTCCCAGACCCAGCTGGTCGCGGCACTGGAAGCGAACTTCCCGGCGCTGACCCAGGCGATCACCAACCTGCCGACGGTGACCGCCGGCTGGGAGAACATCCAGAACATCAACGGGCTGACCCGCTTCGACGGCGCCCCCGTCCAGAGCGTGCCGCAGTTGCGGACGTACTTCAGCTCCGACCTGATCCCCGTGCTCGAGACCCAGCGGAGCAACTTCGCGAGCCTCGACGGCACCTCGTCGGTCAACTGGGTCGCGCCGCTGCTGTTGATCGTCGGGCTCGTCGTGATTCTGTTCGCGCTGGTGATGATCGGGCTGAACCTGAGGGGCCCGCTGTCGCGTGCGGTGGCCATCGCCAGCTCGTCGGTCGTCGTCGTCGTCGGCGTCGGCGTCGTCGTGCTCGTGCTGGTCATCTCACTCGTCCCGAGGGTCAGCAACGGACAGAAGCTGCTCGACGGCCTGGGCCCGGTGAACGTCGCCGCACGCGTTCACGGCGACCGCGCCGGAATCACGATGGTCTCCGCGATCACCGCCATGGAGGACCCGCTCATGACCGCCCAGGGCGGCGCCGCGGCCGAGGTGCCGAAGCTGGTCGCCTTCGTCTCGCAGAAGACCGGGCTCTCACAGGCCGCCGTGCTCGGCGCACTGCAGAAGAACTTCCCGCACACCACCGCGCTGCTGCAGACGCTGCCGCTGTCCTCGGTCACCGCCGAGCTGCCCGGCCTGCTCGGATTCCTCGAAAAGGCGCTGCATCTCTCCCAGACCCAGCTGGTCGCGGCACTGGAAGCGAACTTCCCGGCGCTGACCCAGGCGATCACCAACCTGCCGGCGGTGACCAGCGGCTGGGACGCCGTTCCGGGCGCAACCGGCTTCACGCGCTTCAACGGATCGCCGATCAAGACGGTCCCCGGGGTGGCGACATACTTCAGCGCGGACCTGATCCCGGTCCTCGAGACCCAGCGAGTCCACTACGACCACCTCGTGTCGACCTCGAAGATCAACTTCATCGGGCCCCTCGTGCTGATCATCGGCCTGATCGTGATCATCTACGGGCTGCTGATGATGCTCCTGGCAGCGCAGGTGGAGCCGAGCCCGAGCGGCGGCGCCGCCGCCAGGCCCGTGGCGCAGCCGTCCACGTAGGTCCGCCGCCGCCGGCAGGCCCGCTACGCGGGCGCTGCCCGCCGGCGGATGCGCGTGCCGATGCCCCAGGCTGCCAGCGCGGCGCTCGCGAACAGCGGGCCTAACGCCGGGATCACGAAGCGGTAGTCATAGCCCTTCGTGAACAGCGGGAAGAACAGCAGGACCAGCGTCGTCACCGACAGCAGCCGGGCACCGGCGCGCGGCTCGCCGGCGACGACCCACGGCGCCGCGAGGCACAGGAGCAGCAGCGCAACCATCCAGGGCCCGTCGAAGCGGGTGAGCTTCTCCCAGGCCTTGAGCGGTGCGATCGCGCCGCGATGGATCGAGTCGTGCGGGTACTCGCGCTGTTGCCAATAGGTGACGAACTCGTTCTGCCCGCTGCGGTAGTCGGGCCCGCCCAGCAGGAACGCGATGAACTGGTCGGCCGAGAGGTCGCCGTAGGAGGGGTGGTTGGGGTCGATCAGCCGAATCGTGTCCTGCCACACGGCATTGACGTAGTCCAGCGGCTGGCCCCAGATCGCCGAGAGCGAGAACTCCCACAGGCGGGACATCGCATAGCGGTCGGCCGAGATCTCATACGGCGGCCCGATCAGCCGCTGGGCGGGAGAGTCGGGGCTGTAGATGTAGTACTCCGCGCTGTGCCCGACGCGCTCGGCCGGTGGTGTCGGATCGCAGAGCTGCTGCGTGCCCGGCGGCGGCGTGAACTTGGTGCAGTCGGCCCAGGGGGCGACGCGACCGTAGAGATTCCAGTTTCCGTTCGTCGTGAGGCCGCTGAGCCCGCTCGCGAGGTGGCGCCACTCGATGTAGGCGCCGACGCTGCCGAGCGCGATGACGAGCGATAGCGCGCCCATGGCAACGGTGCGCCGGGTCGGTCGCCGGCGGCTCAGCAGCAGCCACAGCGGCGCGATCGGCAGCAGCGAGATCGCGGCGCCCCTGTCCCAGACGCCGAGCCCGGCGCACAGCCCGGCGGCGGCGGCCCACGCGAGGCGACCGTCCGCGGCTGCGCGCACGGAGCAATAGAGCATCAGGCTGAGCAGGAAGATGTAGACGGTCTCGCTGAGTGCCGCATGCTCGATGAACAGCTCGTCGCCGCCGAGCGCGATGATCGCGGCCGGCACGAGCCCCAGCCACGGCGGACCGCCGATCCGGCGCACCGTCAGGAACGCCACAACGGCGACGGCGAGCCCCATCAGATGCTGTACCGCGGTCACCAGCAGCAGGTGCGGGGTGATCGCGTGCAGGACGGTCAGGAACATGCCGTAGCCGACGGTTCTGACCGGGTCGGACCAGATGCCCTGCACCGCGTCCTGGAAGTAGACGCCGCTGTCGGAGTAGCCGGTGATCGCAGGCCGCCACACGACCATGAAGTAGATCCGCGCGGCGAGGCCGACGAGCAGCAACGCGTAGAGCGCGGCCAACTCCGGCCGCCCGCGCGCCAGCGTCCCGACGCGTCCGCGCAGCAAGCGACCGGACGCGGCGCCGGCGCTCACCCGGGGGATCCGGCGTAGGTGACGTCACCGCTCGAGTTGACCTCGGTGACCGTGAAGATCGCCGGTCGGTGCCCGGCGATCGCCACCACGCACGAGAACGTCTCGCCGGTGAGTGCCGGGACCGTCGTCGGACAGTACACCGTGCCGTGGAGATGCTGCTTTGCGGCGAGGGTGTTCTTGATCGCCGTCTGGATCTGCTCGATGTTGGTCAGGTTCTGCTGCCCTGACGATTGCGGCGGCGGCAGCGCAGCGCCGCAGGCGCCCAGCCCGCAGACCAGCGCGAGGGCGATGGCCGCATGCCCGGCTCCTCGCGCGCGGCGGCGAGCACGCCGGGGGGGCGAAGGAGTCGTTGGGATCCGTCCCGACCGGCGCCGCTCACGTTCGCAGACGTGGCACGCGCCGGGTACGGTCGAGCGGTCCCGGGTCAGCCCTGAGCCCCCGCCTCGCCCTCACCGGCAAGCGACGCCAGAGCGGTGTCGGGATCGACGAGCTCCGCGGTCGCGACGGCTCGGCGGGAGCGAATCAGCGCCTGCACGTGCTCGTTGACGTCCCACACGTTGACGTTCATCCCCGCGACGACGCGCTGTTCGCGCAGCCAGAACGCGACGAACTCGCGGCTGGCGGGGTCGCCGCGGAAGACGACCTGGTCCCAGTCCGTCGCCAGGCCGGAGTACTCCATGCCGACGTCGTACTGGTCGGAGAAGAAGTACGGGATACGCTCGTAGGACACCGTCTCTCCGAGCATCGCACGCGCCGCGGCGGGACCCTGGTTGAGCGCGTTTGACCAGTGCTCGACGCGGACGTGGCGCCCGTAGAACGGATGCCAGGCGCTCGCGACATCGCCCGCGGCATACACGTCGGGCGCGCTCGTGCAGAGCCGTTCGTCGACGACGATCCCGTCGTCGACGGTCAGGCCCGCGCCCTGCGCGAGCCGGGCGTCCGGCACGGCGCCGATTCCCACCACGACGTAGTCGCAGTCAAGCGAGCGACCGTCGTCGGTCCTGACGCGCCGCACCGCCTCGTCGCCTTCGAACGCCTCGACGCCGCTGCCCAGCAGCAGCTTGACGCCGTGGTCACGATGCAGATCGCGGTAGACGCCGCCGACCTGCGGGCCGAGGACACGTTCGAGCGGCACCGACGCCGGCTCGACGATCGTCACCTCGGAGCCGCGCTGGCGCGCCGAGGCGGCGAACTCGGATCCGATCCATCCGGCACCGATCACCACGACGGCGCCGGCGGTCTCCAGGCGCGCGCGCAGCGCGTCGCAGTCGGCGAGCGTACGCAGGTAGTAGACCCCGCCCAGCTCGGCGCCGGGAATCGAGATCCGCCGCGGCTGGGCCCCGGTGGTCAACAGCAGCCGGTCATAGCCCAGCTCGTGCCCGTCGTCGAGCGTGACCCGTTTGCGCGCAGGGTCCAGCGCGGTCGCCGCGGTGCCGCTCAGCAGCTCGATGTCGTGTTCGGCGTAGAACGACTCCGCGTGCACGTAGGCCTTCTCGCGCGGCGACTCGTCGCGCAGGTAGTCCTTGGTCAGCGGCGGGCGCTCATACGGCCGCTCCGGGTCATCGCCGATCAGCACCAGCCTGCCGGCGAAGCCCTGCTCGCGAAGCGTCTCCGCAGCCTTTGCGCCGGCGAGGCTCGCCCCGACGATGACGAACGTCTGCTGTTGCGTGCTCATCAGTCGTTCCTTCCCGCCCGCAGTCGGCATTTCGGCCGGGGTGTGGCTGGCCGCGAGCGAAGCCGATCACCCGGACGTTTAGGCACACGGCGTCGAACGCCGCGCCGGCGTCCGTTTGTAGCAGATGCCGCGCGTCTGGAGCGGCTGCCCCGACAGAGCTCGTGGGCACCTCGAGCGAGCCGCAGGCACCATTTCTCATCATCGGTCCAGCGCCCGCGCCATTCTCATCATCGGTCCGGCGCCCGCAGTCAGGGCTCATGGTCCCAGACGCCGGCGCCGATGGACCAGATGACGGTCACTGCCGACGTCAGCCTGGGGAGCCGACTGCGCCGAAGCTTTGCCACCGCCCTCAGCCAGGTCTATCGCGGCTTTTGCGTCGCAGCATGGAGAGTCCATGGTTCATCGAGTCCACCCATCGTCGGGTGGTGAGTTCGTCGGCAAGCGCCGACGTTCGCGCCGCCTGGCCGCTGCCGCAGTTGCTCTTTCGGCAGCCGCCCTGATCGCGGCACCCGTCGCCCTCAGCGCCCAGGCCCCCGTGGGTCTCGGAACCGACGGCAGCTTTGCGGTCCTTGCCGGTAGCACGGTGACGAACACCGGCCCGAGCGTCATCAGCGGCAGCGTCGGCCTGGACCCGGGCTCGGCCGTTGTCGGGTTCCCGCCCGGAATCGTGCTCGCCGGGACGACCCAGGTCGCCAACGGCGTGGCTCTGCAGGCCAAGAGCGACCTCGTCACCGCTTACAACGACGCCGCCGGGCGCAGCTCGACGGCCACCGTCTCCGGAGACCTGGCCGGTCGGACCCTGACCCCCGGGGTCTACACGTCCGCGAGTTCGCTCGGACTCAGCGGTGCCCTCACGCTGGACGCCCAGGGCGATCCGAACGCGGTCTTCGTCTTTCAGGCCGGCTCGACGTTGATCGTCGGCTCGAGCAGCCAGGTCAACCTGATCGGTGCAGCCCAGGCCTGCAACGTCTACTGGCAGGTCGGCAGCTCGGCGACGATCGGGACCGGCGCGGCCTTCGTCGGCAACATCCTCGCCCTCACGTCGATCACGATGACGACCGGCGCGACGCTGCAAGGTCGGGCGCTGGCCCGTAACGGTGCGGTGACCCTGGACACCAACACGATCACCAGGCCGCTCTGCACCAGCGGTGGCAGCACGACCAGCAGCCCCAGCACCACGACCGGTGGCGGCAGCCCCACCTCCGGCAGCGGGGCAACCACTGGGACCGGGACCACCGGCAAGCCCAAACCCAAGGTCAAGCCCAAGACGAAGTCGAGCAAGCCGACCACCAAGCCCAAGCCCAAGGTCGTCAAGCCCAAGCCGGCGGCACATCCGCCGAAGCCGATAACACCGACCCCGGTCATCCCGACGGCGCCGAAGCCGCCGGCGTTCACCGGCTGACGCCCACGCCCGCGAGCTGATGCAACGGTCAACGACCCAGAGGCTGCGCCTCGCCGGCGGCCTCGCCGCGATGGTGCTGCTCGCCGGCGCCGCGGCGGCGCCGGCAGGCGCGTCGCCCGCTCCGCCGGTGCGGGCGACGCAGCCGGTCGCGGTGCTCAACCACGACACCGAAGCGTTCACCAAGCCGAGCCGCAGCTCCGGGTCGGCGGGCGAGGTCAACGAGGTCCGCCCGATCACCGGTGAGCGAACCGTGCTCCCGGTGGTCGCCGAGACCACCGACACCCAGGGCGCACTGTGGCTGGACGTGCTGCTGCCCGGCCGGCCCAACAGCCACACCGGCTGGATCGAGGCCAGCATCGTGACCCTGACCGTCACCGACTGGCAGGTCTTCGTCCACCTTTCCACGCGACAGGTGGTGGTCTATTCCGGCGGCCACGTCGTGCGCACGTTCCTGGCGGTGGTCGGCAAGCCCTCGACCCCCACGCCGACCGGACACTTCTTCGTCGAGGAGACGGTTCCGCTCGGCCCCCAGGGATCCGGTGCACCGTTCGCCCTGGCGCTGAGTGCGCGCTCGAACGCGCTGGCCGAGTTCGACGGGGGACCCGGACAGGTCGCCCTTCACGGGATCGCCAACATCGGCGGTACCCCCGGCACGGCCGTGTCCCATGGATGCGTCCGGCTCGACACGGCCGACACCACCTGGCTCGGAGACCACATCAGCTCCGGCGTCCCGGTCACGATCACGCCGTAGGCGGCGCCCGGCCGGGCGCCAGCCCGGCGGCGTACCGGTGCTCTACTGTGGCGCTGTGAGCGAGGTGCCCGTGACTGACGCCGCGACCGGCCTTTCCGCCCACCTGCTCGAACTGCTCGAAGCGATTCGGGCCGGCGAGGTCGATCCGGCGGCCGGTCTCGAACGCCTGGCCCGGATGCCCTACGACGAGCTCGGCTTCGCGCGGGTCGACGTCCACCGCGAACTGCGCCAGGGAGCGCCCGAGGCGATCCTCGCCGAAGGCAAGACGCCCGACGAGGTCGCGGCGATCGTGACGGCGCTGCTCGACGGCGGGGCCGGCAGCGTCCTGGTGACGCGGGCCGACGAAGCCGCACGCGCCGCCGTCCGGCGCGCCGCCCCGGACGCCTGCGAGCACCGGCGGGCGCGGCTGTCCTGGATCGTGCGCTCGCCGCCGCCGCCGCTCGGGCTCGTCGTGATCGTCTCGGGCGGCACGGCCGACGGACCGGTGCTGCACGAGGCGCGGGTCCGCGCGGAGTTGCTCGGCAGCGCCGTGGTGGCCTACGAGGACGTCGGCGTCGCGGGGCTGCACCGGCTCGCTCCCGCCGTGGACGATCTGCGCCGGGCGGACTGCGTGGTCGTGGTGGCCGGGCAGGACGCGGCGCTCGCCTCCGTCGTCGGCGGCCTGGTCGCGGCGCCGGTGATCGGCGTGCCGACGAGCGCCGGCTACGGCGCGACGTTCGGCGGCCTCTCGGCGCTGCTCGCGATGCTCACCTCCTGCGCGGCGGGCGTCGCCGTCGTCAACATCGACGACGGGTTCGGCGCGGGGACGATCGCGGCACGAATCGCTCGTTCCGCGAGTGGCCGCGCGTGAGCCGCCTGGCCTACGTCGACGCCGTCGCCGGCGTCGCCGGCGACATGCTGCTCGGCGCACTGCTCGATGCCGGCGCCGACCCCGAATACGTGCGCAGCGGTCTGGCCTCGCTGGCGCTCGACGGTCTGGCGCTCGAGACGACGACGACGAGCCGGCACGGGATCGCCGCCCGACGCGTGTCGTTCGCCGCCGCGTCCAAGCACGACGTCCATCGCAACTGGGCGGACGTTCGAGCGCTGCTCGACGGCGCCGC
>ODAK010006342.1_pt1 | contig 11940 bp, 2 predicted proteins | sample 1539591 | NCBI WGS metagenome assembly ODAK01 (sample SAMEA3539303, study PRJEB22396) | soil metagenome | biome: tundra; feature: field; material: soil | place: USA | collected 2010-05 | depth 0.15 m | reverse complement strand
GTTCGACCGTGCCCGCGTCCATCAGGTCAAGAATCGTCCGCAGAGGACGGGTAAACTTAAAACCCTGGGCTGTCTGTACGTCGTTCTCGGGCAGGTCGGCAAAATGAAGTACGAGGATGCCCGGAATCTCGCTGTTACGCCGAAAATCCGTCGGCACGGTCATGTGGAGCTTCGCTGGATTCAGATCCGGCCGCTTTGGCTTGCTGGGTCGTGAAAAACCCTTGCTGCTGCACAGCGAACTCGAAGAGCCGGCGCGAGGCTTCACGATGAGATTGGGCCATTACACAATGCTACAATTTTCTTGACGTTATATCAATGTCTGCGTTGTCCGATGGGCGGACCTAAAACTCACATGATCCCGTCCGATGATCATAGCTGGGCGTCAGAGCAGCTCCGGGTCCACGGATTACGGCTGAGTTCCACACTGGGGACATGAGCGCCCGAACTCAATGTCCCGGCCTGTACCGATGTTGTACCGATGTGGGTATTTCGTGTCCCTTCAGGCCATTTCGGCCTTTTTATAATCTGCAAGTTACAGATTATAAACAGCTTACTGTTATCGTGGTTCGAATCCATGCCGGGGAGCCAACCTTATAGGTCGAACTCGAGAATCAAGTTGCCGGGTTCGTCCGCCTTTCCTCCCCTTACCTTTTACCTTGGTTTTCTCGCCTTTCTCATTTTGACGGCTTCGAAAAAGCAACTGTTCGGATCTCGAACTGCTGCGGTGAAGCGGAGGGAAGCGTTAGATCACGCGCATCTTAAATGATTGTGGCAGTCTGTCTAGAACCACACACTACATTCAAAAACGCCAGATTGCTGCCAAGACCGGCCAATCAGTGCAAATTTTGGATTTACACAGTACTATTCTTGTAGTTCTACTAGTACTAGTATATAGTACTAGTACTATATGAACCCAATTCGAGGAATCAGTTTCCATTGCGCCAAACCTGGCTTGGATCGTCGCAATGGAGACGCGAAATTTCGACTCACCCGTCGAGCGAACACGCTTTATGGATTGATGGTTATTGGACTGGGGCTGGTGTCCGCGCAGGATGGCCGCTCCGCCTCCGCCCCGGGAGCCTGCCCCCCTCCTGCTGCAGGCGCATTCACGGGATGCTATTACAGCGGGACGAGTTTATCGGGCAATCCGGTTTTCGTCCACACCGATAGCCAGATCAATTTCGATTGGGCCAACAGCGCACCTGATTCCTCGGTTTCTCCGGATAATTTTTCCGCGAGCTGGAACGGCAATTTTGCGTTTGGCGCCGGCAATTACATGTTCACTGTCGTCACTTCTGATGGGATGCGGCTGTACATGGATGGCAATCTGATTCTCGACGTCTGGCACGACCAGTCGCCGAATGTCTACACAGTGGCGCAAAATGTCGCGGGAGGCAACCATCTGGTTACCGTGGAATACTACGAAAAAACCGGAGGCGCGACTGCTCAAGTGTTCTGGAAGAACAATTCGCCTGTGAGCCAGGCCCCTCCTGTTATCTCCTCATTTGCGGCGAATCCCGCGAGCGCCGCGCCCGGAACTCCCGTGACTCTTTCCTGGAGCGTCTCCGGCGCTACGGCAGTCACGATGGACAACGGCATCGGTGACGTAACAAACGCATCCTCAGTTGTCGTTTACCCGGCAAAAACGACCAAATACACCCTGACCGCCTCGAACGCTGGAGGATCAACATCCGTGGTTGCTTCGGCGGTAATAGGGGCAGGTGGCGATTCGCAGCCCCCGACCGCCCCGGTTCTGGTGTCGGGAACCGCGAGAAGTGCGGCTGAGGTCGATCTGGCCTGGAACGCAAGCACTGACAACGTGGGGGTTTCTGGCTACCAGATTCTCAGAAACGGCGCCGCGCTGACCTCTGTTGCCGGAACGGTAACAACCTTCGTCGACACCACCGTCAGCCCCTCGACCACATACCTTTACACAGTAAAGGCCTACGATGCGGCCGGCAATTATTCCGCAGCAAGCAATGTCATACAGGTGGCTACCCCAGCTGGTGCACAGCCACAGGGAGCATGCCCGCCGCCGGCGACCGGAACCCTCACTGGATGTTATTACAGCGGAATTACCTTATCAGGGAATCCTGTCTTCATTCGCACCGACCCTCAGATCAACTTCAACTGGGCCAATGCTTCTCCCGACCCCTCAGTGCCGAATCTTAACTTCTCAGTCCGATGGCAAGGTAACTTTGCATTTACCGCAGGGACGTACCTCTTTACAGCCGTGACATCCGACGGGATGCGCCTGTACGTGGATGGAAATGTGATTCTTAACCAATGGAACGATCAGTCGCCTAACGTCTACACGGTTTCGCAGACAATGTCACCTGGTAATCATTTGATCGCGGTTGAGTACTACGAGGAGACCGGCGGCGCCACAGCACAGGTCATGTGGAAAAACACGTCTCCTGCAGCGCAACTGCCTGTTATATCTTCGTTCAGCGCAACCCCGGTAAGCGCTGCGTCGGGCCAGGCAGTTACACTCGCCTGGAGCGCGGCCGGCGCCACATCGCTTCAAATCGATAACGGTATTGGCGACGTGACCAGCCTTTCCAACACCGTGGTTCACCCGGCGCAAACAACGACGTACACTCTTACAGCCTCCAATCCTGCAGGCAATGCCACGGCTCAGACCACAGTGACAATCTCATCGGGCGGGGATACTCAGCCTCCAACTGCGCCTGTGCTGGTATCCGGTCTGGCTGTCAGTCCGACTGAGGTCGACCTGACATGGACGGCCAGCTCCGACAACGTGGGGATCGCGGGATATCAGATCATCCGCAACGGTTCTGTCATAGGCTCCGTCCCCGGCACCACGCTTAACTATGCCGACACCACGGCGAGTTCGAGCACGACTTACTCTTATTCCGTGAAGGCTTACGACGCCTCAGGTAACTATTCGTCCGCAAGCAACGCAGTGCAGGCGACCACTCCGGCAACTTCCCCGGTCTCGGTGACATGGTACGGAGGATGCTGGTATCACGGTACCATCTACGGGATCACGGGCAATTTCCAGGCGATCGATTTCGACTTAAAGACGCCCAATCCGGTACCTTTGCAGGGGACACTTTTCGATGGACCCAACTGTACAGCGAATGGAGGCGACAACCTGAACGATTTCAATTCGCTGACTGGGTCGACCCATATGATCCAGGGATTTTCGCATAATCCCGACGCGATGCCCACTTCGGCGTTGTATTGGATCGGCGATCGCACTTCCGACGGTAAATGCCTGCCTGGGGCTCCATGCTCAGGATGTATTAATTACAACCAGCAGACGCCCGCCTGCAGCGAATTGCCATAAACCGAGATCGCTCGATCAGCGTACGAGAGCGACGACGCTGGTTGAGTTTGCCGACGGTGTGAGGCCTTCGGGGGTGACGACTGAGATCTGCGTCGAGCCCTGGCTCAAAGCGGTGAAATCCGCAATGGCGTGATCTGAGCCAGCCGGTATCGTCACTTCCGGGGCTACTGTTCCAATCTCCGGCTTGCTGTTGGTGAGCCGAATGGCCAGATTCACCCCGGCCCTGAGTGGTTGTACGGTGATGTCCGCCGAGCGGTGCGTTATCGGATCGAGTTGAACCGTCCAGGCCACCAGCTTCATTGGAAATGGTTTCGACAACTCGACCGACATGCGATACACGCCGTCGGAAGTTTCGTGTCTCATGATCTGGGCTTCATCCGGAGGCCCTTGCGAAATCGGCGTCAGCACTACACCCGAAGGCGCGAGCGTTACGAGCGCTGTTCGGGTCTTATATCCCGGGGCTGAAGCAGTGTATTTCACGGATCCGGAATCGCTCAGTGCCTGGATGTAGTATCTTGCCGTGGTTTCGTTCGGCGGGATCGTGATTTCTATCGACTCGGATCCCACAGCAGTATCCGATTTTGAAAGCAGTAATTGTTTCGGATCCAGACTGGTTAAGGTGACGCGCACACCGTCCTCCGGCGGATACTGCCCAAGGTTTAAGACGCCGGCAACCTCAAGGTCCCGGCCAATGACCAGTTGATCCGATACGGCGATTCCCGGCTTGCGTACGGACACCGTCCAGGAGGCCATGTCCTTAGGGGTGCCGAATCCCTGAGGCTGGTTGACCGTAATCTCGGTCTCTCCTTCAGAGGCTGGCCGAAAGCGCGTGGTGAAAGAAGCTCGTCCTCCTGGGATCTGGACGGACGAATCTTCCACTTTGCCCGCCGCGGGATTTGAGTTCGCAAGGACAATCGGGACCGAGGCCCCTCCGGCGATCGCCTGCTCCTCGACAAACTTGCGCGACGCGTCGAGCCTGACCGAGGCTATCGTCAGCCTCGTAGGGGATGCACCTGAAGTCGTGACATAGGTGGGCGATCGCAAAGGCCCGACAACAGCAATTCCGGAAGGGGTCAGTGTAACCGTTCCCTTACCCGCCGAGTAACCCTTTGCTTCAGCCGTGTAAGTCACGGTTCCCGAATCGTTCAAACCCTGCAGCCAGAACTCAGAGGTCTCGCGGAATCCCTGTCGCACGGTGACCACGAGCGACGTAGTTCCCGCCTGATCCGGGCTCTTTGAAATCCGCAGGCGGGCAGGATCGTTGCTGCGGATCGTGACCTCCAGTCCATCGTCTTCCGCAGGATCCATCAGCTTGACCGTCACGGGCGCTTCCAGATTTCGACCGACGCTGATATCCAGCGCCGCGAGAGATGAAGAAAGCGACCATACCCTCATCGGACTCAGTACTGCGGCGGCGAGGACGGCGAAACAAGCTGATCGAGTCATCAGGGCTCCTTTATGCGTGCACGACTAGTATAGGTGCACGACTAGTGCACGACCGCTTGCAACACCATGAACTGCGCGGATGGCGAGTAACCCGAAGGTGTCACCACAGTGACGTTTGTGGTTCCCGCCTTCAGGGGATGGAAATTGCCAGTGCCGGTGTCGTTTCCGCCTGTAATGGTTACGGTGGCAGGCACAGTGCCGATCGTGTTGTCGGTATTCTGCAGCGCCACGTTCAGCGAAAGACCACCAGCCAGAGGTTGGATATTTGGTGAGAAGCTGGCAGGATCGAGCTGAGCCGTAGAGACACTTATTGTCTGGTTGGCTCCGCCGGCAGTCGCGGTCAGGGGGAATCCCAAACCGGACGGACCGGCGATAACGACGCCCGATGGAGTCAGGCTAACGGTGCCGGTGGCCGTTTTGAATCCCGCTGCCGTCGCGGTGATTGTTGCTGTGCCGGAAATGTCGCCGCCATAGATAAAATAGGTTCCGACATTCGAGCCGGCGGGCACAACCACGTTAATGGAGGCGCTTCCCGCATTAGTGCCATTCGTGGACAGGGACGCCGCACCTTGCGTAATCGTCAGGGTCAGGGTGAGATTCGCCGACGGAGCGGCGCCAAGGATGAATTGGGCCTGTTGCTCCAGATTATTGCCAACGGTGTAGCTGCCGACAAAGATAGCCGGAGCACTCACGGTAGCCGTGATGGAAGCATTCTGAACAGGCGTTGTGTAGCCTGAGGGCGCGACCGCCGCAAGGACGGCTGTACCACTCGTCTGGGGCTTGAACTGCGCGGTCGCGCTGTCGTTGCCACCGGTGATCGTTACCGGAGAGCCCGTGACAGTCCCGACGGAAGGATTGGAATCCGACACAGTCACCGCAGCGGTCATCCCCCCAGCCAGTGCCTGGTCACCGACATAGTTTCCATTGGCGTCGAGTACGGCAGTCTGAACAGTAATGTCCAATGGCGGACTTATGGCGGTAGTTAAGAAGTCGTTGCCCAGACCCTGGGGTCCGACGAGCACAAACCCGGACTTCTCCAGCGTGACAAGACCATCGGCACTACCGATACTGGGAACGGTGGCTGTATAAGTGACGGTTCCGCTACTGGCAAGCCCGTACACATAGAAATTAGGCGTGCGGCTGAGTCCCGCTCCAATTATGGTGCTGATGGAAGCGGAGCCGGCTACCGTTGGGTCTGTCGAGAGCAGAAGCCGCGTCGGGTCGTTGCTGGTAATTGTGACCGTCAGGTTCGTCGCGGCAACACTTTGAACCCGCACATTGGCGGCGGTCTCGAGGTTGAATCCGACCTGAGCGTTGGCCGGAAGAACCTGCGCCGGCTGAACGGTAATAGGCAGGATATTGGCGTTTGCGTTCGGAGTGCTGAAGCCCGTTGGTTCCGCGGCTGTAAGGGTCGTGCTCCCTGTTTGCGCCGCAGCAATGAACTGCACGTCCATGGAAGTAGTTCCTCCGCCAAATGCAACCGTCGATCCTGGACTCAGAGTGCCCAGAGTAGCATCAGCCAGCGAGAGACTCACATTGAAGGCGACTCCGCCTTTTAGCTGCTGGGTCTGTACGACGTTGCCGGACCCGTCGAGTTGAGCCGCAGCTACTGTTACGGGAGTGGTGCTGCCCTGATTGACCAGGAAACTGGTTCCGATTCCGTTCGGTCCCGAGAGAACAATCGCCGAAGGTGCCGCATTCACGGTCGACGTGCCATCCTGGTAGCCATTCGCGCTTGCGGTCAAAGTTGCGGAGCCAGAGCTCGCCGTGCCCTGCGCAAAGATGCTGAACGTATTCTGCCCGGGGGCTACCTGTAACACCAGCGGACTTGACCCGACATCCAGTGCATGGGCAGCCAGGGTAACGATCCCGGGATTGTTGGTCGAAATGGTGACGCTCGTTGCTACCGTGGGTGGCGGTGAAAGAGTCACTATCAGCGGAATCTGCAGATTGTTACCCACAGTGCCGCCTCCGATGGTAACGGCAGTCAGTTGCGCCGAGATGGTCAGCGTTAGATTCACACTAGCCGTTTGCGGCGGGCTGCTCTTGTCAGTTACCAGGAATGTAAGAGGCGTGTTGGCAACGGCCTGAATTGGAGCTCCATTGATGATGCCGCTCGATGGATCCAGCGAGAGGCCCGAGGGCAGAAGACCCGAAATCAGAGCATAGGTGTAGGGCGGGGTTCCACCTGTCACAGCCAAACCTGCAAAGTAACCCGCCCCTACGGTTCCGGCGGGGAGTGAAGTCGTAGCGATGACCAAAGGTGGCGGAGCAATTGTGATCGAGAGTGGTGTGGTGTTGCTCAGACGCGGACTGCTGGAATCGGTGACGGTAATGGCTGCACTACTCGTACCAGGCGTCGTTGGCGTGCCAGTGATTTGGCCTCCACCCGAGATGTTTAGACCAGCTGGCAGACCTGTGGCGGTAAACGTATAAGGTGGCGTCCCGCCTGTAGCCGCGACAGAAGCGTTGTAGGCTATGCCCTGGGTTCCACCAGGCAGCGGCGAGGGTGTCGTAATGGTCAGCGGCGGAATAATGTTGATTGAAAGAGTGGCCGTGTTCGTCAGGTGTGTTGGCAAGCTTGCATCGGTAACTGTTATCGAAACGCTGCTGGATCCGGCGGTGGTTGGCGCACCGGTGATCTGGCCGGCGGTGGACATACTGAGACCTGCAGGCAGGCCAGTGGCGGTGAATGTGTAAGGCGCAGACCCGCCTGTCGCCGCGACCGAAGCACTATATGCCACTCCCACAACTCCGCCAGGCAGTGACGCAGTTGTGATGGTGAGGCCATTAACGATGGTGATCGAGAACGGCGCAGTCACGGTCTGTTTCGGACTCGTGGAGTCGGTAACCGTGATGGAGACAGTAGCCGGACCTGCGGTGGTTGGCGAACCAGTAATCTGGCCTCCGGAACTGATGGTTAATCCAGCAGGCAAACCCGTAGCGCTGAACGCGTAGGGGGCCGTGCCGCCAGTGGCTGTTACCGTTGCGGTATACGCCAGGTTAACGACACCCTGAGCCAGTGGGGAAGTTGTCTGGAACGCCAGTGCCGGCGTGATCGTGATCGAGAAAGGCGCACTCGCCGACTGCTTCGGGCTGCTTGAATCGGCAACGGTGATGGTGGCGGTGCTGTTTCCCGCAGCGGTCGGCGTGCCGGTTATCTGGCCTCCGGAACTGATGCTTAGTCCGGCGGGCAGACCTGTTGCGGTAAAGGTGTACGGCGTTGTGCCGCCAGTGGCCGAGACGGTCGCGCTGTAAGGAACCGTCGCGACGCCATTAGGAAGAGAGGTCGTGGTTACTGCAACGGGACCCACGACTGTGATCGAGACCGGCAGACTCGCGGTTTGTTTCGGGTTGGTGGAGTCGGTGACGGTGATCGTAGCGCTGCTTGTCCCCGGGGTGGTTGGCGTCCCCGTGATTTGGCCCAGGGCGCTGATGCTCAGACCCGCGGGAAGGCCAGTCGCCGTGAACGCGTATGGCGGATTGCCGCCCGATGCCGTGACCGTTGCGGTATAGGGTACGCCTGTGAAACCGGTCGGCAGGGAAGGCGATGGGATTGTCAACGCCGGGCTGATGGTGATGGAAAGCGCAGCCGTGGCGGTAAGGTGAGTCGGGCTGGTCGAATCGGTGACCGTGATCGACGCGTTGCTTGTTCCCGGAGCGGTTGGCATTCCTGTAATCTGACCCGAGGTGCTGATACTCAGACCTGCGGGAAGGCCAGTCGCTGTAAACGTATACGGACCGCTGCCACCCGCCGCACTAATCGTAGCGGCGTAGGCAATATTGACGACGCCTGGCGCGAGCGGAGAAGCTGTTGTGATCGCAAGCGTATCAACGATGGTGATCGAAATAGGTTGACTGGTCGCGGTCTGTTTCGGATTGGTGGAATCGGTAACGGTGATCGTAACGCTGCTGGTCCCCTTGGTTGTCGGGGTTCCAGTGACCTGGCCGCCTGGGTTCATGCTCAAGCCGGCAGGAAGGCCGCTCGCCGAGAATGTGTAGGGCGGAGTGCCGCCAGCAGCTGCTGTTGTGGTGGTGTATGGAACACCCACAACTCCCTGCGGCAGCGAGGTCGTCTGGACTACCAGAGGCGAGATGACGACGATGGGCAGGGAAGCTGTACCGGTCAGGTGAGTCGGGCTCGTAGAATCGGTCACGGTAATCGATACGGCGCTGGTGCCTGGTGCGGATGGAGTTCCTGTGATCTGGCCTCCCGTGCTCATACTGAGGCCCGCAGGAAGGCCAGTAGCTGCGAACGTATATGGCGCTGTGCCGCCGGCCGCGGCGACCGTGGCGCTGTACGCAGCGTTAACCACACCGAGGGCAAGCGACTGAGTAGTAATTACAGGCGTGTCAACGATGGCGATCGAAATAGGCTGACCGGTCGCGGTCTGTTTCGGATTGGTGGAATCGGTAACGGTAATGGTAACGTTGCTGGTCCCCTTGGTCGTCGGGGTGCCTGAGATCTGGCCAGTTGAGCTGATGGTCAAGCCGGCAGGCAGAGCGCTCGCGGTGAATGTATACGGCGTGGTTCCGCCACTTGCCGTGACCGTCGCACTGTAGGCCGTGTTGACAACGCCCGAGGGCAGCGTGGTAGTCGTGACGGTCAGGCCCGCGCTGATTGTGATCGACAGGCTCGCGCTCGCTGTCGCATGTACAGGAAGGGTGGAGTCCGTCAGGTTTATGGTGGTGTTACTTGTTCCCGCAGCCGTGGGTGTTCCGGAAATAAGACCGCTTGAACTGATATTCAATCCGGCCGGGAGTCCCGCGGCTGTAAAGGAATAAGGTGCGTTGCCACCAGTGGCGTTAATTTGAACACTGTAAGGCGCGTTCACGACCCCGTTAGCCAGCGGAGAAGAGTTTGTGATGGAGGGGAGCGGGTTAATGGTCAGGGATAACGTCGCACTGGCTTTGAGCGGTGTACTGGAAGAATCAGTAGCCGTGATGACTACGTTGTTTGACCCCGAAGCCGCGGGAGTTCCGCTTATCAGGCCGCTCGAACTGATGTTCAACCCGCTCGGCAACCCGGTTGCTGTGAACGTGTAAGGCGCAGTTCCGCCGATGGCGGTAATCTGAGCACTGTAGGCAAGGGTCGCGACACCGGTTGGCAGGGATGCGGTGGTGACTACGACGCCGTTCACAACCGTGGCGACGAAAGTTCCGCTCGCTACACCCGATACGCTCGAAGAGGCCGTTATGTTCGCAACTCCGGTAGTGGTTGCGGTTGCGATCGGCACCTGTACTGAGGCCTGGCCCTGCGGTATCGTCACGTTTGCCGGAACAGAGGCTATGGTTGGATTGTCAGATTTGAGCGTCACGGCGAGCCCGCCACCAGGAGCGGACCCGGACAGGTTCAAGGTAATGTTCTGCGTCGTATTCGTGGCCAGAGTCAAAGCCGCGGGCGAGAAGCTGAGATTCTCAGAAACCTGAACTGTTTCGCTATCACCGCTAAAACCGGACGCGGAAGCAGTGACCGTAGCCGAACCCAGGTTGACACCTGTCACCTGCGCCGGGGTGGCCGGTGTTGTTGTGCCTTCAGCTATAAACACTGATGGCGAAACAGTGAGGATGCTGGTGTTGCTGCTGGCGAGAGTTATCGTCACGCCACCCTTGGGCGCAGGCGTCTGGATGAGGGTAACGCCGATCGGAAGCGTTTGACCGACTCCAACCGCCAGGTTAGATTGAAGGGAAATGGCCCCGACAGGAACGACGGTGATGTTGTCCGAGGATCCCAGGTAGCCGGGCGCGTTTGCCGAGACATTAACAGCACCCGTGGTGGCGCCGACGACGCTGAAGGTTCCCACGGAACTGCCGCCCGGGATATTCAGGCTGGGGGATAGTGTGATAATTCCCGGCTTGTCCACGGAAAGCGTTACGGTCACACCGGAAGGTGGTGCGGACGCGTTCAGAGTCACTGTACCGTTTATTGATTTCGTCACGCCCACGGTAGTCGAGTCAAACGACAACGTGAGAGCCGAGGCGCCGACATTAATCGTGGCGCTCCCGGGCTTGAAACCGGAGGCCGTCCCGAAAATTGTCGTGGAGCCCTGTCCCACAGGGGTAATTGAGGCGGTGGTACTTGTCGAGCCTTCGGGGATTGTAACGGAAGCCGGGGCTGTTGCCACCGTCGGGTCGAAAACAGTGAGCGTTATCTTCTGGCCACCGCTGCCCGGGGCGGGCGCGGCGCCTATGGCGACGGTGAGTTGTCCGGGGCCATTCGAGAGGTTCAGCGGATCCGGGGACAGCATGATCACCGGACCGTTGCTGGCCGTAATCGTATCCGTCGACGGCTGACTATCGACAAAACCGTCATTTACGATCAATTGCGCGACGTACGTCCCCGCCAGATCGGCGACGAAGGTCGGCGATGCGGTTCGTGCGCCAACCAACACTGCGGCGCTTGACGGTGGCGTGCTGAGCAGAGACCACTTATAAGTCAGCGGATCATTGTTGGCGTCGGACGACTGGGTTCCGTCCAAGGTGACTGTCGCACCGATCGCAACGGTCTGAGGCGATCCCGCGTTTGCCACCGGCGCTGTATTCTGGTTCGTAATTGTGACGGTTGAGGGCGTGCTGTTCAGGGTGCCATTGTTGACAATTAACTGAGCTACGTAGTCGCCGAGCACATCTGCAAAAAAAGTTGGATTGGGGATATTGGCGTTGGACAAGTTTGCATTACTGCCTGCGGGAACGGTGGTCAATGACCAATGGAAGGTCAGCGGCAACCCCTGCGGGTCGGTTCCCGAGCCAGTCAGCATTACAAGCGCTTCATGCACCGTTTGCCCCGGGCCCGCGTTGGCGGTGGGGGCCAGTGGGTTCACTGGGTTACTGGAGATCGTTGCCGTTGAAGGATCGCTGTTCAGGAGACCATCGTTAACAATCAATTGAGCGACGTATGTTCCCTGAAGGTCCGCGGTGAAAGTCGGATTCACACTGGTCGCGTTGCTTACGGCCGCTTTGCTGCCGGCAGGCAGCGTTATGAGACTCCACCGATAGGTCAGCGGATCGCCATCTACGTCGGTCGATTTGGAACCATCAAGCTGAACTATCGAGCCAACAGTCACAACCTGGTTGAGGCCGGCGTTGGCGATCGGCTTCGTATTGCCCGGTTTGGTCGTTATCGTAACGGTCGATGGCGGACTTGGAATATTGTTGTCGCTCACTACGAGCTGGACTGTGTA
>ODAK010006341.1_pt1 | contig 11943 bp, 11 predicted proteins | sample 1539591 | NCBI WGS metagenome assembly ODAK01 (sample SAMEA3539303, study PRJEB22396) | soil metagenome | biome: tundra; feature: field; material: soil | place: USA | collected 2010-05 | depth 0.15 m | reverse complement strand
TGGTACAGCACCACGAGCTTGCGCTCGTGTTCGTGACACACCCCACCCGACGGGCTTGACCTTGCCGCCATCGAGTCCATCGCGCCGGACAGCCGGGTCTCAGCCCGTCTCGACGGCAACCGCCAAGCTGAGTTCAACACTCAGGAGCACCGCCACTTCGACCACGGCTACGCCGTCACCAGCCACAGTTCCCAGGGCCTCACCGCCGAGCGCGTTCTCGTCAATGCCGATACCGGCGTCCACCCGGACTTGCTCAACTCCCGTTTCGGCTACGTTTCCATCTCCCGCGCCAGCCACGAAGCCACGCTCTTTACCAACGACATAACCAAACTCAGCCCGCAACTCAGCGCCGATGTCTCCAAGACCTCGGCACTTGAACTCAACTCCGCGCCAACCATCGCCCAGGGAGTTGGAATGGGAGTCTGAGTCTTTGCACGGAGTTATCACATTTCTTTCCAGACTCCAATTTGGCACCTGATGTCCTGTTTCAGGACTCTCCTCAGAATGTGAGCGATACTGACCACTTTCCAATTGTCTCTGCCCAGCCGATAGTTCCAACTAGATTCAGCCACCACCCGGGCGCATCTCTCCGCGTCTACGTACTTTACACGCGCTTCTCGCCGCTACACGCATTCCAGCTCAAGAAGATCATCGCACGCCTACTCTGGAACGTCACACACGAAAGGAAAGGACCATGGCACTCGTCAAAAAGGCTGCCCTACAGGCAACCTCCGCGTCAACGGATGGAAAGCCCTCACTTGTAACCACCCGCGAGGCGGAAGCGCAGCGGAAGAAGGCTAGGACGCTCGCCAAACAGCAACAGGCGGCCGAACGCATTGCGGCGGCCACGGGACAATTGGCCTCCGGCATTGCAGAGGCATCGAGCGCTGCCGAAGAACTGAAGCGCGCCAGCGATCAGATCGCCTCTGGCGCCGAAGAGGCATCGAGCGCGGCGCAGGAGTCTCTGGCTGCATTCCAACAGGTTGGCGTCTCCATCACCAAGCAGTTGCAGAGCGCCGACGTCAGCCGCGCCAAGGGCGAAGTATGCCAAACGCTGATCGCTCGCACTGGCGCGGATATTGGCGGCCTGATCACTAATGTTGGTTTAGCCGCGCAGCGCCAGGCCGCTTCCGTGAGTATGGTGGTTGAACTCGAAAAACAGGCTGCCACTATCGGCGACATTGTCAAGGCGGTTGCGCGCATTGCCGACCAGACCAACCTGCTGGCATTGAATGCGGCCATTGAGGCTGCTCGCGCCGGCAAACACGGCAAAGGATTCGCAGTCGTCGCCGACGAAGTGCGGACTCTGGCTGAGACCTCGGAAAAAAGCGCCAAGCAGATCCAGGAGCTGGTCGGGCAGATTCAGGCGGACGTAAAGAAGATCGCTGACGGAATCAACACCTCCGCCAAGACAATGGACGAAGAGGTGGAGAAGGGCAAGACGATTACGGCGCAACTCGATCAGATCCGTGGTGACTTTATTGAGATCGTGAAGGGTATTCAGGAAATTGCCACCAACGCAGGACAGTCCAACGTTGCAGCCCAGCAGGCCCTCAAGGGCTCGCAAAGCATTGCGGCCGCAGCCGAGGAGCAGTCCGCCGCTGCTGAAGAGTCCGCCAAGACGGTGGCAGAGCAGACGCAGGCGCTCGCAGAGTGTGAGCAAACCGCTCAGGCTCTGTCCGAGTTGGCAGAAGATCTGAAGAACTCGACCGATGTAGCCAAGAGCGCCGAGCAGGTGGCTTCCTCTGCAGAAGAGTTGTCTTCCGCAGTGCAGGAGATCAACCGCTCCAGCGCGCAGATCATGACCGCGATTGGCCAGATTCGCAAAGGCGCAGAGGTGCAGTCTTCAGCCTCGGAAGAATCCGCTGCGGCAACCAACCAGATCGAAAAGGGGCTGGACGTAGCCCAAAAGCGCGCCACCCTCAGTGCTGAGAAGGTGGTGGCCATCAAGACCCTGCTGGGCGAAAATAAAGCAGCCATCAACGGGTTGATTACGGGTCTTTCCACTTCAGCGGAAGCCTCTCGCGCCAGTATCAAGCAGATGAATGACCTCGAGCTGGTATCCCGGCGCATCGACAAGATCGTCGAGGCCATCAGCACAGTGTCGATACAGACCAATATGCTGGCAGTCAATGGAGCTATCGAAGCAGCGCGCGCCGGCGAATTCGGCAAGGGCTTTGTTGTGGTGGCCACCGACATTCGCAATCTGGCTCATGATTCATCGGAAAACGCCGACCGAATCAAGGATCTGGTAAAGGGAGTGCAGGACCAGATTGGGGTGGTGGGACGCGATCTGAACGAGATCGTTGCCGCGGCACTCTCCGAGGTGGAGAAGGCCAAGGCCACAACCGGCGATCTCGTGTCCATTGAGGCCGACGTGCTGGTAGTGGAAGCAGGTACAAAGGAGATTCTTGCCGCTTCCAACGAAATCGCCTCTGCCATCGCTCAGGTGAAAAAGGGCATGGAGCAGATCTCCGCCGCGGCAACTGAAGCCGACAAGGCAGCCACCGAAGCGGCCGGCGCGGCTCAGCAACAATCCAAAGGAGCCGAGGACCTGGCAGCAGCCATCGAAGAGATCTCTTCGCTGGCCGACGAACTGCAGAGCGCAGCGTAAGGGGACGCCATGACGAAAAGAATATCGAAGCAAGATGCGGGGGTGGCGCTGCTTGAGGAACCCGTTCTGGACGAACCTGTCCTCGACCGGCGCGCCCCGGACGATCAACCGGATGAGGCGGCACGCGAAGATCTTCGCGAAAGCGTGCGCGCTGCATCTACTCAACAGGGAACCCAGCAGTTTGTCACGTTTCTCTCCGGAGACGAGGTCTTCGCGGCCGATATGTCGCCGGTCAAAGAAATCATTCGCGTTCCTCAAGTGGTGCGAGTGCCGCTGGCTCCCGCAGCGCTAGAGGGACTAGCGAATCTGCGCGGCAAGGTGCTACCCATTATCAGCCTGCGTCGACTCTTCGGATTTCCTGAACTGGAGCATGACGATTCTACGCGTGCGCTGGTGATCGATGTCGGTCAACCGCTGGGCTTTGTGGTGGATCGGGTTTCAAGCGTGATGGGCGTCGATGCCGGCCACATCGAAGACTTGGGATCCATCAGCACCACGGTGAATACCGAAGTGCTTTCCGGTCTCATCAAAGATGCGGGCGGTCACGCGATGATCATGGTGCTGGACTTTGCCAAGCTCATCCAGCGGGAGTTCTCGCAGATCGCGGCGATCACAAAAAATACCTCCGTGGCCAGCGCCGCGCAAGCTCAAGTGCAGAGCGAGGAAGAAGATTCCAGCGATGAACTGCAACTGGTCAGCTTCAATGTAGAGGGCCAGGAGTACGCCATCGCCATCGAGGACGTGCAAGAGATCGTGCAGGTGCCGGAGGCGGTAATTCATGTGCCACATTCGGAGTCGCACGTCCTGGGCGTGATGACGCTGCGCAATCGCCTGCTGCCACTGGTCAGACTGCGCCGCATCTTCGGCCTGCCGGACAGCGACTTGGACGAGAAGAGTCGCATCGTCGTGCTAACGCTGAACGGTGTCTCGGTCGGCGTAGTGGTAGATGCGGTCAGCGAAGTACTCCGGGTCTCGAAGTCCGGGGTGGACGCTCTGCCAGCTCTGTTGGCCCGCGAGGGAAATCTGGCGGAGGTTACTGCTATCTGCCGTTTGGACAATGGAAAACGTCTGGTCTCGATCATGACCGCGCGTAATCTCTTCGATCACTCTGCGATCAAGTCTGCAATCAAGGAGGCACTGAATACCGTGAATGAGGGCGAACTGGAGAGCAGCATGGAAGCCAAAGCGGTGGATGACAACCTGGACGATGACGAGCAAGTTGTCATCTTTCGCCTGGACAAGGAGGAGTTTGGTGCGCCGATCGCCAGTGTGCAGGAGATTGTGCGCGTGCCGGAAGAACTGGTCCGGGTTCCTCAGGCGCCTTCGTTTGTCGAGGGAGTCATCAACCTGCGCGGGACCGTGCTGCCGGTAATCGATCTTCGCTTGCGGCTGGGCCTCAAGCAAGTGGAGCGCACGGATCGCCAGCGGATCATGGTCTTTCTCATCTCCGACGTGCGCACCGGCTTCATAGTTGATCAGGTGGCCGAGGTGCTGAAGATTCCGAAGTCAGCAATCGAAGCAGCGCCTCAATTATCGAGTGAGCAGAGCCTGCTGTTGAGCCGCATGGCTAATCTCGAAAAGCAGAAGCGGATGGTGCAATTGATCGATCCGCCACACTTGATGGGCAAGCAGGAGTTGGTGGCACTGGCCGCAGTTGCGGGATAAACCAGCGGAGCGAATCGATGATCAAATTGCTGATTGTTGACGACTCAGCCTTGATGCGCCGTCAATTGATGAACCTGTTTCAGGCCGCGGGGGACTTCGAGGTCCGCCCGGCCAGAAACGGCGATGAAGCGGTGAGGGAAAACCGGGATTTCCAGCCGGATGTTGTGACATTAGACATCAATATGCCGGAAATGGACGGGTTGACCGCGCTTTCCCTCATCATGGCCGAGCGGCCGGTAGCCGTGGTGATGGTCTCATCGCTAACCAACGAGGGGGCACTGGCAACCTTCGAGGCGCTGAACCTGGGCGCGGTGGATTACATCGCAAAACCTGGTGGCACGATCTCGCTCTCGATTGACCGGATCACCGAAGAACTGGTGGCGAAGGTGCGCAGCGCCGCTCGCTCCCGGCCCAGAGGCAAGGCATCAGTCGCCGCGACGGTTGCCAGACGAATGCAGGAAGAGCGCAAGAAGGTTGCCGCTGCTTCCGCCGCATTGGCCGCACCACGGGGCGCGGGCGATGGACTGCTGGTGGTGGGCGCATCCACGGGTGGCCCGCGGGCGCTGGAGATTGTGTTGTCAGGATTGCCGGTAAGTTTTCCCTGGCCAGTGCTGGTGGCGCAGCATATGCCGGCGGCGTTTACCAGGGCTTTTGCCGAGCGGCTGAATCAGTGTTGCGCGTTACAGGTGGTTGAGGCAGGCAGTGCGCTGCCGGTTGAGGCGGGAAAAATTTACATCGCTAGGGGTGGGGCGGATATGGTGTTGGCAAGCCGTGCAGGCAAGCTAATTGTTCTACCCATGCCGGAGAACTCGCAGTTTTTGTGGCACCCTTCGGTCGAGTTGCTAGGCCGGTCAGTATTGGAACACTACGATCCCAAGCGCGTAACAGCGGTGCTATTGACAGGCATGGGCTACGACGGGTCCGATGCGTTTGCGGAGATCAAAAAGCGCGGTGGCCGCACCATTGCCGAATCGGAAGAGTCGGCGGTGGTCTATGGGATGCCGGCGGAATTGGTCGCCAAGGGTGGAGCAAGTTTGGTTTTAGCGGTGGAGAGAGTGGCCTCGCAGTTATCAACCTGGGCTGGCCGGTAAGGAAAGAGCGATGGGACTCGTCAAAGGGAAGGCAGTTGGATGTACGAACAAGTCCGATCCGATAGAGCAGCAAAACTGCGAAGAACTGGCAGCGGCTCTCGAGGATTCCGATGCCACTGTTCGCCGCCACGCCGCGCAAAAGATTACGTCCTGTCTCAATGCCGCAACGGCGCTGGTGAGCCGTTTGAAGCGCGAGGAAAACACTGCCGTACGCGAAGCAATTTTAAATTCATTGCTTCGGCTGCACGACCCATCGATTGCGAGCGGCGTGGCCGAGTGCTTGCGCAGTGAAGATGCTGCGTTGCGCAACGATGTCATCGAGGCCTTCAAACAACTGGGCGACGAGGTAGCACCAATCCTGCGCTCCCTGCTGGCCGATCCCGATCCAGACGTGCGTATCTTCGTCGTCAATATCCTCAACTCCGAGCGTCATCCGGATGTGGAGCAATGGTTGATCGAAGTTATCGAGCGTGATGCGCACGTGAACGTTTGCGCCACGGCAGTCGATCTGCTCTGCGAAGTGGGTACCGAGGCATCCATTGATCCGCTGCACCGTCTCAAGGCCCGCTTTGCCCACGAAGCCTACATCCAGTTTGCCGCGAATCTGGCACTGAAACGCATACGTGAAATCTGACCCGCCGATGAGCACATACGCGTCCCATCCAGAATCCGCGACAATCACCAACGAGGACTTCTTGAAGTTCAAGGAGTTCTTCTATCGCCGCACCGGCATCAGCTTCGAGACATCCAAGCGCTACTTTGTGGACAAACGCCTGGTCGAGCGCATTGAGGCGACCGGCACGGGCACGTTTCGCGGCTACTTTACCCTATTACGTTTTCAGGCTTCGGGCGAAGAGTTGCAACAGCTCACCAATATCATGACAGTGAACGAAACCTACTTTCTGCGCGAGGAATATCAGTTCAAATGCCTGGTCGATTCCATACTTCCTCAGATCGTCGATCGCAGGGTTGGCACGGATGCGATCCGCATCTGGTGCATTCCCTCGTCGAGCGGCGAGGAGCCGTATTCGGTCGCCATGTATCTGCTGGAAACCTGGGCAGGCATCAAAGAGTGGGACGTGGAGATTATCTCGTCCGACATTGATACGAGCATTCTGCGCCGCGCTCGCTCTGGACGCTACTCCGCTCGCTCGATACAGTATCTTCCCGAGCCTTGGTTGAAGAAGTATTTCAAGAGCGTGGGCGACGAGTATCAGCTCTGCGACGATCTGCGGCAGGCAGTTGAGTTCACTCGCGTCAATCTCGCAGAGCCGACCGATACGCTCGGCTATCGCAACTTCGACGTGATTTTTTGTCGCAATCTTCTTATCTATTTTGACGACGCATCGCGCAAGATGGCGTCCGATACTTTCTACGAAGCGCTGAATCCAGGCGGTTATCTTTGCCTGGGACATTCGGAATCCATGAGCCGCATCTCGTCTCTGTTCGAGGTTCGCAAATTTCCTGAAGCGATTGTTTATCGCAAGAGTCTGGAGGCCAAATGATGGACGGCCCGGTCGTGAATGAAGGCGTGATTGCTAAACGCATTCTAATTGTCGATGATGCAGCCACCGTGCGTATGTATCACCGTGGCATTTTGGAGTCCGCTGGTTATGCGGTCGATGAGGCGATGAACGGAATTGAGGCGTTGGAAAAAACCCTTGAAGCTCCCTTCGATCTGTATGTCGTGGATGTCAATATGCCCAAGCTGAATGGCTATGGATTTCTAAGTGAACTGCGCCAGCAGGAGATTCCACAGCAGCCAGCCATCATGGTCTCGACCGAAGCTGCGCCGGGCGATGAGGCAGCGGCGTATCGGGCAGGCGCCAATGGCTATCTCATCAAACCGGTGCAGCCAACGCAATTGTTGGCATATACGCGTCTGATGCTTGGGGAGGCAATTCGATGAACCGCTTGCCCAAGAATCCATTATTGGATCAGTTTCTATCTGAATCCCACGAGCTTCTGGAAGGCATCGGCCAAAAGCTGATGGAACTCGAAGATTCACCGAACGACCGGCGCGTGATCGACGACCTCTTCCGGTCTGTACATACCCTGAAGGGCAACAGCGGCCTGTTCACATTCCCTGAGATGACCCGCGTGCTCCATGCCGGCGAAGACCTGCTTGGAAAAGTCAGAAACGGCGAGATGACGTTCTCAAGGGAGCTGGCGGATCGCCTGCTCGACGCAATGGATTTTGTCGGCCTGCTCTCGAATGAAATCGAATCCACAGGGTGCATCGATGCTTCCCACGCGGCCGATTCCGCTCGTCTGGCCGAGTCGCTGCGGGCGCTGATGGCGGACTTTCCGGACTCCGCTAAATCCAGTCCTGCCGGATCCACTCCCGTCACAACGAAATCAACCGCCGAGGCGCTCACCCAAATACCATCGCTCACTGAGGTTCCCGAAGCACTGCGCATTGAAGCCTTCCGTCGAAGCGGAGATGGGGAAAAGTTTCATTGGATTGCCTATCAGCCTGTGCCTGAGTGTTTTTTTCAGGGCGACGATCCGTTTCATCGCGCCCGTCAGACACCAGGTCTCGTTTGGGGTAGTGTTCTGCCCTCCGAGCCTTTACCACCGCTCGCCGAGTTGGATACTTACAGGTGTTCGCTCAAGTTTCATCTGCTGACAGCTGCCTTCCACGAAGAGTTGGTCGAATACTTTCGCTATGTGCCGGATCAGGTGAAGATCGTTGCTGTCGATCCATTATGGCTGACGATTTCGGGGGGCAAACCTGAGAACATATCTGAAACCAACAGCGATTCTGAAAATATAACGCCCAGTTCTTTGGAGGAAAGGAGTCCAGAATCCATTGAAGAATCAGGCGCGCTCACGCGGCTGCTGGCGGTACAACAACAGATTCTCACATTGGACGATCATCCCGCATGGCACTCTGGAAGACTCAAAGCAGTTTCGGCGGTTCTCAAGAATCTTGCTCACGCTGTAGATGATGCTGATGCCGAAGGTCAGATTGAAGACTCACTTGCGGCTGCTCTGGCTGCTGCCAGCGGTCTTCCGCTGCTCGAATGGCTGAATGCGCATCAGAGTCAGTTCAACTCGAAACTTGTTCCACAGTCCTATGAAAACGTGAATCAGGCCAATACAGAGGAAGAAGCCGCAGCATCCTCTACCGGCAAGCCAGCCGCCGACGATGGAATCAAGTTTGGCCGTCGCGCCGAAGATAACCAGACCGGCCCGCGCAGCCTCAAGGTCGATCAGGCCAAGATCGACCGGCTAATGAACTTGATCGGCGAACTCGTAGTCGAGAAGAACGCGCTGCCTTATCTGGCTCAGCGGGCCGAGGCGCAGTACGGTGTGCGTGAACTTTCGCGCGAGATAAAGGGCCAGTATTCGGTTATCAATCGCATCGCCGACGAAATGCAGGATGCGATTATGCAGGTGCGAATGATGGCTGTTTCGACCGTCTTCCAGCGCTTCCCCCGACTGGTGCGCGATACCTCCCGCAAACTCGGCAAGGAAGTTCAACTGGTGCTCGAAGGCGAGCAAACCGAGGCCGACAAGAATATCATCGAGGCACTGGCCGACCCGCTCATTCATATCGTTCGCAACAGCCTCGATCACGGTTTGGAAACTCCCGATGTCAGGCGAGCCAATGGCAAGCCGGAGACCGGCACGCTCGCCATTCGCGCCGCGCAGCAGGCCGACCGCGTGGTCATCGAGATCGTCGATGACGGCAAGGGCATTGATCCTGCGGTCATCAAGCGCAAGGCGTATGAGAAAGGGCTGATTGACGAAGCCGCTCTGGAACGAATGGATGACCGTTCAGCCGTCAACCTGATCTTTGCCGCCGGCCTGTCTACCGCCGCTGTCGTCTCCGACCTATCGGGCCGCGGCGTAGGCATGGACGTGGTGCGAACGGCGGTCGAAAAGCTCAACGGATCGGTCATAGTCGAGAGTGAACTTGGCAAGGGCACATCGATTCGCATCTCGTTGCCACTATCGATGGCCGTGACTCAGGTCATGGTCATTGAGTCCGACGGCCAGCTCTTTGGCGTGCCGATGGACCATGTTATCGAAACTGTGCGGGTTCCCAGGCATTCCATTCATCGAATCAAGCAGAGTATGACGGCGGTTTTGCGTGAGCGCGTCGTTCCCTTGAAGGCCCTCAACGGCTTACTGGGAATTCCTGCTCAACATACGGCCAACGCGGACGATGAACTATCTGTACTGCTGGTTCAAGCGGGGGGCGGAGTACTGGGCCTACTGGTGGACGGATTCAGAGAAACCCTTGGCGTGATTCAGAAGCCTATGGCAGGCTTCCTGTCTAACTTGTCTACCTGGTCCGGTTCGGCGCTGATGGGAGATGGATCCGTGTTGATGATTTTGAATATCCGGGAGATCGTCTGATGCCTATCGAATTCAAGCGGAACCGCGTAATTTTTCGAGATGTAGTGCGAGTGGAAGAGGCTGAGGCTCTGCTCGAAGCCCTGCAGAAAAAGCCAACTACAAAGGTGGATCTCGCCGCGTGCACCCATCTTCATACCGCCAATCTTCAGGTGCTGGTGGTTGCCAAATCGAGTATCGCCAGTTGGCCGGAAGACTCTGAACTGCGAGCATGGGTCAAGTCTGCGCTCGAACGAACATCGTGAGGTTGACTGTATGGCAATGACAATTCTTATAGTTGACGACTCGGCAACCATGCTGATGAGCCTCAAGACCACTCTCAGCATGAGTGGCTTTAAGGTCGAGTCGGCCAACAACGGCCAGGCGGCGCTGGATAAGTTGAAATCGGGAGTCAAGCCTGATTTGATTCTTACCGACATCAATATGCCTGGCATGGGAGGACTCGAATTAATCGAAAAAGTACGCGCCCTTTCAGCCTTTCGCTTCACCCCGATCCTGACGCTGACAACTGAAAGTGAAACCACCAAGCGCGCTGAAGGCAAACGCCTCGGCGCTACTGGATGGCTGGTCAAGCCACTTGCCGGCAATGATCTGATCAAAGTCATCAAACAGGTTTTGCCGGGAGCATAAAAGTATGGCATCGACGCGACTTACTTCTCACTTGGCGATCTCTCCCTATCAAGCCGGTCCTACGACTGCTCATTCAGTAGCGAGGGAGATCGAGCCATGATGGATCACAAGACACGTCTGCATCGCATCAGAAACCGACTGCTCGGTCAGTCGGCGCTCCGAGAGATTTGCAATCTTCTGGCATGGTTTTCCTTGTCATCTGCACAGGGGTTCTCGCTCTGGGATCATTGGCGGCGGAATTCCGGGCTGTTCTTCCTGTTGATTCTTGTTCCGGGCATATTTCTGACCCATGTGAACTGGAGGCAAGCCAAGAGCGCCGTAGAGGATATGTGGGCATTCGGCCATAGAAGTTTTGAAGATATCTCGCGTGAACTGGCAGCCCGCAAGGCAATTGAGTCAGACATTAAAGACTCGAAGCCCTATATTGATGTGATGCACCATCAGATCGGGGATTCGCTAGCCGAATCCGAGCGCGAAGTCATGGAGGTGATCGAGCAGATCGGCCTTCTCAACGCGAAAACCAATCTACAGAGAGAGCATATCGCTCAGTCCATCAAGAACGGACAGGAGTTAACAGAAAGCACCACGACTCGTGTAGCGAACAATCGGGAGACCATCGCCGCCATAAAGATGCAGTTGAATATGCAGACCGAGGAGTTCAGAAGCAACTTCGAGCGGATTCAAGGAATGGCCGGCGAAGTGGGCGCTTTGACGCCGCTAATTAAAGTCATTACATCCATAGCCCAGCAAACCAGCCTATTGGCTCTGAATGCCGAAATCGAGGCTGCCCGCGCAGGCAGTGCTGGCAAGGGGTTTTCCGTCGTTGCTTTTGAGGTGAGAAAGCTGGCAGTCGCCTCCACTCAGGCTGCCGCCGACATTGCAGAAAAAATACGCGCGACTTGCAAGAAAGTAGAAGATGAGAGAGTTGCTGCTCTTGCCTCTCTGGAGCAACACGAGGCAAGCTGCGCCATGAGTCAGTTAGTTACGGACCTGGGTGAAATGCAAGTGGAGTTCTGCAAGAACAGCCAATTGCTTCTGGAAGTTATTACCGAGGTGGACGCCAACTACGCGGAGAGCGTCAACCGGCTCGTCGAAGCACTGGGGCACATCCAATTTCAGGACGTGATGCGCCAAAGAATGGAGCACGTGCAGCAAGCCCTGGAGCAGATGCGCGACCACCTAATGCAATTGAGCGATACTGCAAATTGTCCAAGCTGGGACTGCCAATCTCAAACAACCTTCAAATCATTGCTCGAAGCTCATCTCAGTCAATACAAAATGGCCAGTCAGACGTTCACTCATCTTGCCGTGGCCGGTGGAACAACCGAGGGCGATCACAGCCACCCCGCCATCGAACTGTTCTGATCATCCGGTAGCTTCAGGTCCGTCCTTTGTTCTGTCATGCGCTGGTCTATCCGATCCTCGATGCTCGCATCCATCTCTTCCGTGGTAGTGAAATGCAAATTGCAGTAGCGAGTGATGTTGAAGTGCCCGAAGTGAAAATCGGACGTGAACCACGTATTGGCCATGTCCTTATTATGAAAGATAGCTGGCCAAAGCGGCTACTCTGTCCCGCCA
>ODAK010006340.1_pt1 | contig 11944 bp, 4 predicted proteins | sample 1539591 | NCBI WGS metagenome assembly ODAK01 (sample SAMEA3539303, study PRJEB22396) | soil metagenome | biome: tundra; feature: field; material: soil | place: USA | collected 2010-05 | depth 0.15 m | reverse complement strand
CCGCTCACCGAGATGGCCTGCGGTCCATTGAGACCGTCGGCCTTGGCGTTGATCACACGCACTAGGGCACCATTCGACGAATTGAGCTCGGTGACCGAGTTGATGTTGGCCACCCATATGTGTGATCCGATGGCAGCAATAGCGACGGAGGTGTTGAAATTGAACTTGTAGGTGCTGGCGCTGATAACACGAACCAACAGACCGCTCCTGGCGCTGAGTTCGGTGACCGAGTCCCGTTGTGTGAAGGGATTGACGATCGCCACCCACACGTGGGTGCCGCTTACGGCCATGCCGAGTGGCGCGTTCAGTCCATCGGAAGGCGTATCGATGACGCGCATGAGCGAACCGTTCGAGGCGTTGAGTTCGGTGATGGAGTTGACGTTCGCCACCCATACGTGTAATCCGATCGCGGCAATCGCGAGGGGTGAATCGAATCCATCAGCTCGGGCTTTGATCACGCGCACGAGCGAACCGTTGGAGGAATTAAGTTCAGTCACCGAGTCCTTGCTCGCCACCCAGACGTGGCCGCCGCTTACGGTGATTGCCTGCGCATGGTCGAGACCATCGGCTCGGCCCCTGATCACGCGCACCAAAGCACCACTTGACGAATCGAGCTCGGTGACCGAGTTGAACTTGATGATCTGGTTGATCTCCTTGGAACGTACGTATTGCACGTATTGACCGTTGAAACTGGTTACCCACACGTGGGGACCGCTCACGGCCATGGCGGTGGCATAGTTGAAATCGTCCGCTGGGGCGCTCACGACGCGGGCCAAGGAACCGTTCGACGAGTTGAACTCGCTGAGCGACTCGTGGTCGCCATTCATTACCCACAAGTGGGGGCCGCTCTCGCCGATGGCTGCGGGCCACGTAAAGTTGAAGAGGTCGCCCATGATGCTGCTCACGCGTAGCACTTTGCCAGTTGAAGCGTTCAACTCGGTGATCAAACCGACCTGGTTGCTCGTTACCCAGATGTGTGATCCGCTCGTCGTAATGTCGTAAGGAAAGTTCAAGCCGTCGGCTCGGTTCTTTATCACGCGCACCACCGCACCGTTGGAGGCGTTGAGCTCCGACACCGATGTCACGCTCGCCACCCAGAGACGCGGTCCACTGAAGGCGAAGGCGACGGGTCCATTGAATCCGCCCTTGCTGGACCTGATGACTCGCACCAGAGAGCCGTTCGAGGCGTTGAGCTCGGTGACCGAGTTGTTGTGGTCGTTGGCCACCCAGACGTGCGTGCCGCGGACGGCAATCGCGGAGGAGAAATTGAAGTCATCGGCGGGGGCCTGGATGACGCGCACCAGAGAGCCGTTGGAGGCGTTGAGCTCGGTGACTGAATCTGTGTTCGCCACCCACACGTGGGAGCCGGCAATGGCGATCGCGAGGGGCGAGTTGAATTCATCAGCAGGGGACTTGATGATACGTACGAGCGAGCCGTCGGAAGCGTTGAGCTCGGTGACCAAGTTGTTGAAGATGTTTGTCACCCGCACATGGGGGCCACTCGCTGCAATCGCCCAAGGTGAGTTGAGCCAATCGGCCTTCGCGTTGATGACCCGAACCAACGAACCGTCCGAGGTGTTGAGCTCGGTGACCGAGTAGCTCGACTGGTTCACCACCCATACGTGAGTGCCGCTGATGGCGATGTTAAACGGTCCGTTGAGGCTGTCGGCTTGCGCGCTGATGTCGCGTATGAGCGAACCGTTGGCCGAATTCAATTCTGCGACCGAGTTGTTGACGCCGTCGGTCACCCATATGTGCCTGCCCCCTGCGGCGATGGCGAGGGGACCGCTGAGGTGCACCACACTTTGTGACGCCGCCGCAGATGGCGACGCGACGAGAAATGACATTCCGGCACTCGTTAACAGTGAACTTGCAACGACCACTGGAACCGCCAAGCGCAACAAGCGGCGCATGTTGGTTCCTCCTTGGCGTCCGGACTCATGACCGGCCGATTGCGCTGAGTTGAGGCCCCCTGGGTCGGATTGGTCCAAGACGACAATTCTTGCAATCACGCGGGTGCGGGCGTTGATCGGACGAAAGCGGAGCCGCTCGTATACACGGGCATTGTCTTCGATCCCTGATTCAAAATTTGCTCTAACTCTGAACGCCGATGCGTCGGGGTTCACGTCGGCCTCGCGGACACTCAGACGCCCCACCCTTCAAGCCGCCAGTCGGAGATTGTGGACGTCGGCCCAGCGACGAATTTGGTTGGATGAGGTGTCCGGGCAGTGGTTCGAAGATCACCAATTGGACGCATTGCGTAGCCGTATCCCGCTCGCATGCATGGTCGTCGACCACGCTTCTCGTAGTGGCGTCAATTCATTCATGATCCGTAATTCGACGTCTGCGCGACGAAGCGCCCCGAGTAGGTCGTCTATACGATCAACTTGCGCAGGTCGTGCAACAGTCTTTGAAACCCACATCCACAAGTCCTCCGAGCGTTCAAATTGATCAGGCGCAAACTCGTAGCGAAAAAGTGTCTGCTGTTCGATTCGCTCAAGCCATTGCCACTCAACATGGGCAATCATTGAGCAGGTTCGGTCACCCCACCACTCCTTGAGGTCTGTTGCCGAAGTTTCCGAGGTGGGCCAAATCAAGATACGGGGACAGTCGCGCGGGAACAGGTATGTAGCTTGAAAGGCCTCTTCGACAGCCCATACCAGCGGACCATTTAGCCACTCTTGGCCCTCCGCTCTGTCAGATGGAACCTCGACAGGCTTCGGTTCGAAAGCCTCAATCGAATCATCTTCACTGAAGTGAAAGAGGCGTATTTCGGCCATGGACTCAGTTTGTCAGACTCTGAAGTCCCATTTGTGGCGTTGACGAACGCTTCAGATTTCAATCCGCCAGTGAGAGGTGGCATTCCTGTGGCGTCGGGCCTCCGACACCACAGGTTTGCTACCAGCGGTCGAGCCGACCTCTTCAAGGGTGACCAGAAATGGCAGTGCACTTGCTAGTTGAACGGTCAATCGGTCGGGGTAGGAACGAACCGAATTGACCAGATCCTCGACGAAGAATCGACGCTCGGTTCGTCCTAGAGGGACTCGAGATCCGTTCGGTAAGCAGTGGCGCATCTTGATCGAACCTGTCGATGGTCCGTTCGATCGCTTAATGCTTTCGCTCCACTTCATCGATCTCATTTAGGGGCGTCGTTCGAAGCGTCGTGATGCGACGGGTCTCATCGGTGGCGGCGTCCCGTCCAGTCTCTTCTGAGTAATGGGGGTCGAGGGGCTTGCCCTGCCTGAGATCCAACGAGGAGATCGTCGTCGCGTCTACGCAGCTCTTGCGCGGAATCCTCGACCTGTGGCGCGGCGGCGAGAACTAGACCAACGTGACCTAGCGGCTCTACGAGGCGGTCGCGCCATCGACAAGCGAGAGGAAGTCCTCATCCTCCTGGGAAGTATGCAGCTTCAATATTGCGTGGAGACCGTACAGTATGCCGCGAAGCTCCGTAATATCCGCGTCATCGACCCCATCAGGTTCGATGTCTTCGAGCAATTGGCCGAGCATACGGATCTGGTGCTTGATCTCAACGTGGGCCCGGCTCATCGTGGCAGCGAGGCTCCGCTGGCCCGTGATTCGACCCAGCTCCGGATAGAGTTCGCGCTCTTCAGCCTGCTCGTGGGGCAAGACCTCGGTGGTAAGCACTTCATACTCGTGAGCTACTGCGGCGAGGGCCGATCGGGCCTCCATGGAGCCTAGATGGTCGGCTACCTCGCGCAGCTCCGCGATGTCTGCGCGTATCGAGACGTGCTCTTCCCAGAATCTTTTCGTGAGCGCGGCATCCTCGTCGCTCAGGCGGGCGCGATTCGGTGTGTCGCGCAGCGCCCTCAGCGCGTTTAGGATCGCCGCTACGTCGATCACCTCCTGGAGCACTGCGCCGTCGACTGCTGGCAGCAGCCCGGCCGCCGCGGCAGTCATGGCCACCAGCGACATCGCCATACCCGCAATTACGCTCTGGCGCGCGATGCGTACCGTGCGCTTGGCGAGCGAGATCGCCTCGCCCAGGCGATCGATCGTGTCGATCGTCAGCACGACGTCCGCCGCTTCGGTCGCCGCTGTCGAGCCTCTGGTACCCATCGCGACGCCGACGTCGGCAAGGGCGAGTGCTGGTGCGTCGTTGATGCCGTCGCCGATCATGATGGTCGGTGCAGACGCCGACTCGATGCGAACGATGTCGAGCTTCTCGGCCGGGGTGCGCTCGGCTAGAACGTCGTCCAAGCCGATGACTGCTCCTACGGTCTCGGCGACCTCGACTCGATCTCCGGAGACCATGACAATTCGTGACACGCCGTCGTGGCGCAGGGCACGTATGGTTCGCGGCGCTTCGAGCCTCAAAGGATCCTCGAAAACGAGGACGCCGGCGGGCTCGCCGTCCAGGGAGACGAGGACAGTGAGTGAGCCGTTCAGGCGGGCGCGCCGCAGCGCGGACTTGGCCCACGCCGGCGTACCGCGGACACCGGTCCACGTGGCGTGCCCGACTGAGACCCGACGGCCCGCCACCGTGCCGGAAATCCCTTCTCCGAGTACCTCGCTCACGTTGCGAGGAATGACGAGGGCCAACCCCTTCTCCAGGGCCGCCTGGACGATCGCGCTCGCGAGCACGTGGGGTGACACTTGGTCCAGCGACGCCGCCGCACTGAGGATCTCGTCAGGACCGAGGGCTCCCGCGGTCACGATGTCCACCACCCGCGGCCTGCCCTGGGTCAAGGTGCCGGTCTTGTCCATCAGCACGGTGGTGCATTGGGCAAGGCGTTCGAGAACCGCGCCGCCCTTGACCACGATGCCCCGTCGTGCGGCGCGCGAGAGCCCAGAAACGAATGCCGCGGGCGCCGCGAGTATGAGGGGGCACGGGGTGGCCACCACGAGCAGGGCGACCGCGCGATCCGCTCCCCCAAGCATCCACGCCAACGCCGCTCCCACCAAGGTCAGCGCGAGGAAGCCGAGAGCGTAGCGGTCGGCCAGTCGGACGAATGGCGGCTGGGACGACTCGGCCTCGCTCACCAGGCGCACGATGCCCGAATAAGTGCTGTCGGCACTGGTGGTGGTCGCGCGCATGTCGAATGGCGCACCGGCATTGATCGTGCCGCTTCGCACGTTCTCGCCACGCAATCTCTCGATAGGCAGTGACTCGCCGGTGAGGGCCGACTCGTCCAGAGTCGCCGATCCCGACGAGATCATCCCATCCACCGGCACCAGTTCTCCGGTGGCGACCATGAGCAGGTCGCCGGGCATCACCTCAACCAAATCGAGAGTCACTAGTTGATCAGCGCGGTGCAGATGAGCGAAGTGAGGAGCTCGCTCGAGTAGGGCCTGCAGGTCACGTCGAGCTTGGCCCGCGGCCCACATCTCGATGGCCCCGCCACTGGAGAGCATGACGCTGACCACGGCTGCGGCGAGGAACTCACGCACCGATAGCGCGCCCGACAGCGCGAGCAGGGCGATAATGTCCACGCCCAGTTGGCCGCGACGAAGGCTGCGCGCGGTGGACACGAGTGAGAAGGCGATGCCGACGACGGCTGACACGATCCAGGCAACATCGCCCGGCCCGGATTGTGACGCGATGTGCAGAACCGCACCCACGATAAGACAAATAGTCGCCAGCGCCAGGGTCGCGAAGGGTAGGAGGCGCGTGCCCGCGGGTGTCGCCGCTTTCGATGTGAGAGGAGACATGCCATTATCTTCCCGCGCGCAATATGCGAAGGGTGGGGTCCAAAGTCATTTCGTATCGCCAGTGTGATGAATCGTCGATCGCGCGCGAGGGTCGCACGCGAAGATTTCAGCCATAAGTACCGTACCTGCAACTTGCTTTCCTTTTCTCGCGAAGACCAACAAGGTCTGGGTAACCACCAAGCGCGCTGGTCGTGCTTCGGATATTCGATATGGCGGTGGTGGTGACAGTATGCGCCGTCTCTACTGGTGGTTGACGAACGCACCTCCTAGGTTCGAACCATCACAAGACGGAACGATGACGTTTGCAGCGTGTGCGGCTGGAGGCCTGACGGCAACAAGGAGAAGGGCAGACGCAGGAACCACTGGCGTGACCGTCAGTGTTCGAACGACGCTGAGAGTCGACTGAAAGTCGAACATGAACCCGTTGCACAACAATGCGTAGAGAATCACGGTTGGGGAAAGAGATCAAATCTCAGACACTGGGCCCAATCCAGCGTTCGAAGCGCCATTGTCCGGTGGATGAACAATAATTTCGGGCTTCCGATGCCACAAGAGCTCCGAGTCAGCAACACTTGCCTAATCGCTGTTCATCTCGAGCACCTTTGCTCACCCGCAGTTTGCGAGAACTGCGATATCGGGAGCGCAGCCTCAAAGCCAACCGAGGGCTTATGAAGACGAATCGCGCGAACTTCGGTCCTTTCATCCGATTAGCGGCGAGGGTTCGGATGACACCTTCGTCCAGCGATCGACGGATCGAAGAGTCCGGTGGTTCTAACTGATTGGTTGACTCTGTGCTCTGCGGCCGTACGCTTGGCACACACTCGGTGTTAGGGCAAACCATCAGATCCGGACCGAAGTGGGACCTCCAGTCACGAAGCCCGGCCGCGAGGTCAGCCACCACCTGCCAAGACAGCGGCGTCGGGGTCCGCGCCGAGGCGTCGCGAAAGTATCCACACCGTGATCATCAGCGCCATGCCGGCGATGCCGATGAGAAGGGTGGCTGCGAGAATTTCGGTTGGCAGTCGCAGCGCGAAGAACGATCGAACCGCGGCAATAGGAAACAACAGGACGAAGCCCACAGCCACCGCCGCAACAATCAGCGCTCGACGCCAGGTCAACGGCAGCGCGACGAGCACCAGTACGGTGAGGCTCAGCATGAGTGCGACGAGCGTGGCGCCCGTGCGCTGCTCTACTAGCGAGAGGTTCTTGGATCGAGCCAGCGCGTAAGCGGCGAACACCGAGGCGGCCACGATGAGCCCGGTCGGGATTGCAAAGCGAAGGACCCGATCGACGAATCCGGGCGTGTAGCGGCGAAGGTTCGGTGCGAGCGCCAGGAAGAACGTGGGAATGCCAATAGTCAGGGTATCAATGATGGTGAGATGGCGAGGCAGAAAAGGGTAGGGCCACAGGAGGACGCTGACCGTCACGGCCAGCATCGTCGCCCAGGCCGTTTTAGCGATGAAGACGTTCGCGACTCGCTCGATGTTGGCGGTGACCCTGCGACCCGCAGCCACGACGTCGGGCAGCGTTTCAAAGCACCCATCGAGCAGGACAATCTGGGCGACCGCCCTAGTGGCTGGTGCACCGGAGCCCATGGCGATGCCAATATCGGCGAGCTTGAGGGCCAATGCGTCATTAACGCCGTCGCCAGTCATGGCAACGGTGTGGCCTCTCGCCTGCAGCGCGGTGACCATGGCCTGCTTCTGACGGGGCGTCACTCGGCCGAAGACTGAGCGCTCCTCGAGAATCCTCCCGAGGGCGTTGGTGTCGTCGGGTAGGTCGCGAGCGTCCACGGGCTGTCCCGCGCCCGCCAAACCTACCCGCGTGGCGATTGCCGCGACGGTGAAGGGGTTGTCACCTGAGATCACCTTGGTGGCGACGCCCTGCCCTGCGAAGTAGGCGAGCGTCGATGCCGCGTCGTCGCGGACCCGCTCGGCGAAGAGCACGAGCGCGGCTGCGTGCACGTCGGGGGGCAAAGTATCGCCCTTAAGGCGGGCGGCGCTGTGGGCAAGCACCAGGACCCGCTGGCCGGTCGCAGCAAGCTCCTCGGCCCGCTTGAGCGTCGCCTCGTCGCCAGCGAGTAGGACCAATTCCGGCGCACCGAGAACCCAGGTGCCGTAGTCGCCGAAGCTCGCTGCACTCCACTTGCGCCCCGATGAGAAGGGAACCGAACTGTCGCGGGTCCAGCCATCTGCAGGCGGGAAGGCCAGCCCGATCGCCCTCAGGGTCGCATTGGCGTTCTCATCATGCGCCAGCGCCCCGAGAGCAGCCTCGACGGGCAACGAGTCTCCGACCAGTTCGATCCTGTCCAAGACAATGGACCCGTCGGTGAGCGTCCCGGTCTTGTCGAAGCACACGACGTCGACGCGAGCGAGCGCCTCGATCGCAGGGAGCTCCTGGACCAGCACGTTTCTGCGGGCAAGCGACACCGCCGCCACCGCGAAGGCGATGCTCGTCAGGAGGATGAGCCCTTGCGGCACCATGCCGACGAGTCCAGCGACGGTACCGCTGACGGCGTCAGTGACGCTCGCCTTTGCGTGCAGCTGACTGACGAGCAATATCACCCCGATCGGAAAAATCGCCCAGGTCACGTACCGCAGGATGCGGTTGATACCGTCGATCAGCTCGGAGCGCGCCGGGGTGAAGCGCCGTGCCTCGGTTGTGAGCCTTCGGGCATAGGCGTCAGCGCCCACCGCGGTCGCCTGGTAGCGACCCGCTCCCGCAACCACGAAGCTCCCAGAGAGCACCTGCTCACCTTGGCTCTTGTCGACCGGCTCGGCCTCACCGGTGAGCAGGGATTCGTCAACCTGGAGCCCAGCGGACGCTCGGACGATCCCATCAGCCACGATCTGGTCGCCCGCGCGCAGGCTAACCAGATCATCGAGCACGACCGCGTCGATCGGGACCTTCTGCTCGGTGCCGTCGCGAACGACACTGGCGGATGGTGCGCTGAGCACGGCGAGGTGATCGAGTGTGCGTTTCGCCCGTAACTCTTGCACAATCCCGATGAGAGCATTGGCGACCAGTACGATGCCGAAGAGTGCATCCTGTATTTGACCCACGGCGATGATCGCGGTGAACAGCGTGCCGAGAAGGAGGTTGAACCGGGTAAAGATGTTGGCCCGGAGAATCTCGCCCACTGTTCGGCTCTTGCGCTCGCCGCCGATGTTGTTCTGCCCCATGGCGACCCGCGCTGCGACCTCGTCGGCACTGAGGCCCGTGGGCTTCGTCTGCTCGATGGCGCCGCTGCCAGCAGCGTCGGTCAAGGGATTCTGGGCGCGACCGTCCTTCATGTCACCGTGCGAAACAGGAAGTACTCAGATACACCATGGATCGGTGCGCTATCCATCGTTTGGACGTCGGTCACCGAATCAGCCTCCTGTTCGCGCTTCCGGCGAGGGACGTGACCTCGCGCTCGGCCGCTCTGTAGCGAATGTAACAGTGATCGGCTTTCCGCTGTCAGCGAGACAGCCACCAACGCATGGAGGCAGAACCTTTGCGTCGGGCCCTCGAAACCGCGAATCCTCGTTGACTGCAGACTGAATTCTCCGTACGGGACGTGCTGCGGGGGCAGCCCAGGCTTCAGCATCATGTGACATTTGCCCCTGTTCGTTTCAACGACAACTGGCAACGTTGAGAGCGTGAGCAAGCGAGTGGTCGCTGTTGTGGTGAGCGCGATGATTGTCGTTGGGGGTAATGGGTGTTGCGGCGGGGCGTCACTGGGGATGGGAGTCAACGTCAACGACATCAGCGAAAACCACCACCACATTTAGTTCGGTCGCACAACCCCAAACGGCAATATGGCCCTTCGCTTTGACAGTGACACGCTTTAGCGATCCAGTTTTGGCGGCGGAGGCATTCGCCACGGACTACCTGGGGTTCACTAGTCCGTTAGTCGGCTTCTTCCAACAGGGCGACAGTCGCTCGGGTGAAGTTCCCGTCAAGGACACGCCGACCGCTCCCGTTACCACCTGGGTGCTCACAAGAAGCCAAAATTGACGCCGAGGCAATTCAGCCGCCTAGTGGTGGAAGGACACGAGGCTGGAGTGCGAGAAACAGGGCAGCCCAGCAATCGCATCAAGAGGCGCCACACCCCAACAAGTCCCATTTCTGACGCCCATGAGCCCGCACCATCCCCTGGAAACTCGTCGCGTTAATTCGCATCAGCGCTCGTAATCGATGGGACTTATGGCTCTTGCTGATTTGCGCTCTCGGCCACATAATTAGGGCAGTTGACTAGGAGACGAAGTGGGCGATCCAGACCTCGCTGTGATGGCGGAGAAATTCGTGGTTGTGGGAGTTGATGGCTCTGAAGCGTCCTTACGAGCCGTCGACGTGGCGGCGGATGAGGCTGGATATCGATGTGCCAAATTGCGAGTAGTGCATGCGAACTTCTTACAGCACGACGCACTCAATAGTCCGATATTCGAGAATGAGGCTAAACGTGAGTCTGCGGTCATCCAAGTCGCCGTCGAGCGGGCTCGGCTGCGTTGCCCCGAAGTCGCCGTGGAAGCGCGCGTGGTTGAACCTCCGGCGGCCGAGTCGCTGATTCAAGCGAGTATCGGTGCCGAGTTACTCGTGGTCGGATCGCGCGGGCTCAGTCGCTTTCAGGAGCTGCTTCTCGGCTCGGTTAGCAGAGAATGCGTGTTGAGTGCACGGTGTTCAGTGCTCGTTGTCCGAGGCTGAAGTTCCTCGTACGGCCCAAATGAGATGTCGAACGAATGTGGCTACGACTGCTCCGACGCTGAGAATAGGCATCGCGCCGACGACCTCAAACTGCCAAACCTAAATCGATGACCAGTCCCCCCGCTCTAGATGTTGAACCTGCGAGATCACATCTAGAGCGTCTCAGGGAGTATCGGTGGCCCAACGTGAACTCGCGCTCTCAGTTCATTGATACTGAAGCGATCGCGATACGAATTCCGGCGCTACTTGATGAGTTCACTGATTGATCCGGAGCCGAAGAACTGCGCGACAGCAATCTCCCTCCGTCCAAAGGCGATCTTAGGGCGGACTCGCGGGATTTCGACTTGCTTCGCATGACCGAGATACCGCTTACGACTTTCGGCGGTGCTCGTGCGAGACCCACTAACGGGGTCTTAAATCGGGTCCAAATGAGCCCAAACCGGGTCTTCTCCAATCATTCGTGGGTCTATCCTGCTTCGAAAGGTGCCGCACCAGAATTAATGGCCTCGACTACTGGACCTACACGATCTTCGAGGGGACGAGTGAAATTCAACGTCTGAAATTCGCCCGCTCTATCTCGGGCGTGCACGTCAGATAATTCCGCTTGGGAGCCTCGGGCGCGGTGTTTGCTCGCATCGTGGCCCACCGGGCGAGGAGGAATGACGCCCGGATTCTTTGTGACCTTTGTCTCTAGTCGCAGTTCTTCGCGTTCGGGGAAAATCAAGAACGTAGGAGGTGCGATCCGACCGTCGAGGTCGCGCAACGAGAGGCGGTGAGGCATGGTCGAAGTCGCATCTCTCTCGACGTACGGGTCACCGGACTTGCGAGCGCGGCCGACCATCGTGGATCTCGCGATGCCAGCGGGTTGCAGACGGATCAAGAGTGGCGCGCCGGCGCGCGACGAAGGAGCCGTGAAACACAGGCGTCTCGTCGAAATTGAAACGACCGACTCACTTCTTGGGGGTCGAGCGAAGTGATCGAGATTTGAAAAGGAGAAATACATCATGAAGAGTTCCACTTACGTCAAGTTTTTCGAGGAGTTCGGTATCGACGATGTTCCCGTGGTCGGCGGCAAGAACGCCTCTCTCGGCGAGATGTACCAGAAGCTCTCCGACCAGGGCGTGCGCGTGCCCAACGGTTTTGCAACCACCGCGGACGCGTATCGTTATGCGCTCGATCAGACCGGAGCGGTGAAGTTATTGCACGAGGCTCTTGACGACCTTGATCCGAGTGACGTCACGGACCTCGCGCGGCGCGCGAAGCGCGCCCGCGAAATCGTGTACGGAGCGGGTCTTCCGGACGACCTCGCCGCCGAGATCATCGAGGGCTACCGCCGACTTCAACAGGAGTACGGCGAAGACGTCCGTCTCGCGGTGCGCTCGTCGGCTACAGCTGAAGACTTGCCTACGGCAAGTTTCGCGGGCCAGCAAGAGACCTTCTTGAACGTGCACGGCGAGGAAAGTTTGCTCGACGCCTGTCGGCGCTGCTTCGCGAGTCTCTTCACGGACCGCTCCATCCATTATCGCGTGGACCAGGGTTTCGACCACTACGAGGTCGCGCTCTCAATTGGCGTGATGAAGATGGT
>ODAK010006338.1_pt1 | contig 11946 bp, 11 predicted proteins | sample 1539591 | NCBI WGS metagenome assembly ODAK01 (sample SAMEA3539303, study PRJEB22396) | soil metagenome | biome: tundra; feature: field; material: soil | place: USA | collected 2010-05 | depth 0.15 m | reverse complement strand
GATCTACACTCTTTCCCTACACGACGCTCTTCCGATCTCAATCCGGCGGGGGAATGGTGCAGGCTGCGTGGGGTTTGATTTCGCTGGACCCTTGGTCCTACATTTGGAAGAATTGCCTTTTCGCGGGCGCTGCGGGGTTTGCGGTGGGATTCGTCATTCTAGGGATCTTGCCGTTCATCGAAAAAGCGTTTCGCATCACGACGAATCTCACTCTTTTGGAATTAGCCGACGCGAGCCATCCGTTGCTGCGGCGATTGGCGATTGAAGCGCCGGGGACATACAGCCATAGCATGCAGGTGGCAACGCTGTCGGAGGCGGCGGCGGAGGTGATCGGGAGCAATTCGGTTCTTTGCCGGGTTTCGTCGTATTACCACGATGTTGGGAAGATCAACAAAGTGGATTATTTCATGGAGAACCAACCGCCTGGGCAGGAGAATCGGCATCTGAACCTCAGCCCGAGCGTCTCGTTCCTCATCATCAAGGGGCATGTCATGGACGGCGTGGAACTGGCGCGGGAGTACAATCTGCCGACGAGCCTTTTCCCGTTTATTCTGCAACATCATGGCACGACGCTGGTGGAATATTTTTACCATGCGGCGTGCAATCAACAGGACAAGCGCGCGGACGAGCCGGCGATCAGTGATACGCAATTCCGTTATCCAGGGCCGAAACCCAAGACGAAGGAAGTCGGGATTCTGATGCTGGCGGACTGTGTTGAAAGCGCGAGCCGGGCGATGGTTGACCCGACCCCCGCGCGGCTCGAAAACTTGGTTCATGAACTCATCATGCGGCGGCTGCTGGATGGGCAATTCGACGATTGTGATCTGACCATGCGCGATCTTGACCGGGTGGAGAAGACGCTGGTGAAAACGCTGCTGAGCATCTATCACGGGCGGTTGTCCTATCCGTCGACCGCGAGCCTGACGGCGTCCGATTCGCAGGCGGTACGAACCGCGTGAGGAAAACGAACGAACGTCGAACGTCCAACGTCGAACGTCCAACGTTGAAAGATAGAGGAAGGGTTTCTCCTGCGTTGGATGTTGGACGTTCACATTTCGGATTGACGTTCCATGCTCAAATCGGTGCGCATTTCATTCCATTCCTTCGGAGGAATCTTCGCAAGGCGCGAGCGATTCTTCGGTTGCCGTTGTCGGAGCTTTCGATTGCTTTGGTGAACGACAGGCGGATGAGTGCGCTGCATGAGCAGTTTCTTGAGGTAGCCGGACCGACGGATGTGCTTACGTTTCCGTTGGATTTGAATGCGAAGGGCGACGCTATATCCGGCGAGGTTGTCATTTGCGTTCCGTATGCGCGGCGGGCCGCCAAAAAACATGGTGTCAGTGTGAAGAACGAACTTCTTCTGTATGCCATTCACGGAATGTTGCACTTGGGGGGTTTGGACGATAGAACCTCAGCCCAGTACAAACGCATGCACCGCATTGAAGACGACATTCTCGCTCAATTGGGCGTTGGACCCGTCTTTGATCCATCGGCTGGCTCGCGAAGGGCTCGTGGAGAGCGATGATGCACGCCTATCTCATCGCCATCGCGGCGGCCCTGGCGGCGCTGGGTTCGCTATTCTTCTCAACCCTGACATACGCCCTGCGCGACTTCGCCCGGCCCCGATTGCAGGAGCGGATGGAGCATTTGGGCAACGCGCATCGCTTTGACGAGATTGCCGACAACGCCGCGGATCTTATTTTCGTCACGGCGGTCGGGCGGTTGTTCGTCAACATTCTCGTGCTGGTTTTTGTCCTGCGGATTTATCACGACATCGTGCAGGAACTGTGGATTCAATATTTCCTGGCGATCGCGGTTGCCGGGTTGGTGACGTTGTTCGTGTCGGTCGCCATCCCCAACGCCGCCGCGAAATATGCGGGTGAGACTTTCATCGCCTGGTGCGCCGGCTTTCTCGCGGCGCTTCGGCTCGCATTAGCGCCCGCAACCCGAGTGATGCATTTCGTGGATGACTTGATCCGCCGGGCCACGGGCGCCCAGGACATCCCGCAAACGCAGCAAATTGAGGAGGAAATCCTGTCGGTTGTGGAGGAAGGTGAGAAGGAAGGGATCGTCGACGAACAGCAACGAGCGATGTTTGAATCCGTAATCGAATTCCGCGACACGGTCGCCAGCCAAATCATGACTGCCCGCCCGGATATGGTTGCCATCGAATTGCCGGGCACGATTGCGCTGGTCAAGCAAACCATCGAAGAAACGGGGCATTCCCGCATCCCGGTGTACGAGGAAACCGTCGACAAAATCGTCGGCATCCTCTACGCCCGGGATCTTCTGAAATTCGTCGGCACACCGCCGGAGCAATTCGATCTGCGCTCGGCATTGCGGCCGGCATTTTACGTACCGGAATCCAAACCGCTTCGGGATCTGTTGAAAGATTTTCGTCTCCGGCGGGTGCAGATGGCGATTGTCCTGGACGAATACGGCGGGACGGCTGGGTTGGTCACGGTTGAAGATATCCTCGAGGAACTCGTCGGCGACATCACGGACGAACACGAACCCACCGAACCGGGAATGCTCAAGAAGATCGCCGATCGTGCGTGGGAAGCGGACGCCCGCATTGGGATCGAGGACCTGAATCGTGCCGTGGGGTTAACTCTGCCGGAAGATGCGGGATTCCAGACGCTTGGCGGATTCATTTCCAACACGGCCGGCACCATTCCGGCGGCCGGTGCCTCGTTTGAACATGGCGCGATCAAGTACACGATCCTCGATGCTGAACCGCAGAAGGTGAATCGCGTGAGGATTGATCTGTGAGCCTTGCGGACGCACCCAAGGAGCATCCCTCGAAGGCTCGGATTTTCATCAATCAGCTTGGTTAAAATCGTCGCATTGATCCCCCATCGCTGGAGGATTGTTCGCTGCGAATCCGCCGGATCTCGCGGCGCGGCAGATTTAAGATTGGAAGTTCATTGAGCAATACTTCCAAGTCTTCCAGCGTGAATCCCAATCATTTGATGATCTCCTCAGCACGGATAGGCGCGCCCTGCTGTGAATTCTGGCATTAAGCTGCCAGTAAGCTTCGTGCCGGCAGAGATGACGTGTTAACCAATCCCCAGATCCTTGGTCGTGAATAGACTCGCGAACACATATCCTGCCTTCTCGATATTCTCTCGTGCTCCTTCGAGGCGGTCGATCACGCCGACGATTTTTTTTACTTTCAAGCCGGCCGCTTCGAGGGTTTTGGCGGCTTCGACGACCTGGCCGCCGGTGGTCATGATGTCTTCGACGAGAATGACGGTCTCACCAGGAAGGAAAACGCCTTCGATTTGTTTGTTGGAGCCGTATTCTTTCTTTTGATTGCGTACGAAAATCGCCGGTTTGCCCGAGCAGATTGCGGCGGCGGCGGCGAGGGGCACGGCGCCCAGTTCCGGTCCGGCGATCCGCTGCACGTCGGCGGTGATGTGCTCGGCGAATAATTTTCCCAATTCCAGCAGAATGTCCCCCTGCGTTTCAAAGCGATATTTGTCGAGGTAATAGTTGCTTTTTCGGCCGCTGCGCAGGGTGAATTCGCCTCGAAGCAATGCGACTTCCGCGATCCGTTTTGCGAGTTGTTCTCGTGTCATTCAAGGAATATCTGCGCAAGGGCGCACTCCGTCAATCTATTGCGGCGGACGCGATCAATTTGAAATTGGGGCCATTGAAACACCAGCAGAGATGGCCGCGGCTCGACTGAGCTCGCCGAAGTCTGAAGCGGCCATCCCGGCGGGGAATCGGCGATCGACGGCGTCATTCAAAGGTCTCAATTGCAAATTTACAATTTTCAATTGTCAATTTTCAATTGATATGGAAAGCAACCTATCTCCCGAGGGATGCCAAGCCATTCGGCTTGACCATCTGACCCCGAGAGATACGATTGTGTTCGCGCGGGCGTAGCTCAGTTGGTAGAGCGTGACGTTCCCAACGTCAATGTCGAGGGTTCGAATCCCTTCGCCCGCTATGCAGCCCACCTGATAACCGAGTTCAGCTTGACCAGGGCGGTTTCATCGTAACCGATTGCCAGGTTGGTGACGGTGTGTTTCACGAGGTCCGGCGGGTCGGTGGTTGAAATCACAAAAGAACCTTTGGGCAATCGTACCCAATCACCGCCCGGGCCCTTGAGCAATTGCTTGAAGCCTTTTTTGTACATCTCGCGGGCGAGTCGGGCGTAGCTGGTCTCGCCAGGGCGGAGGAATTCGACTCGCACGGAATATGCCTTTATTTCAGCCATAAATCGATATCAGTTGTTGTCTCGCTGATCCTCCAGAGGAACAGTACGAAACAAACACGGGCGGGGCAAATCCGGTATTTGCGTGTGTTGTAATGCGTTAACCCGGGGAATGTGGGTAGTTGGAGTCGACGATTCGAACCCTGCGGTCATGTTGGCGGGATCAGGTCGAAAGCAGCGCGGCCAGGATGACGTCGGCGCTGGAGGCTCGGTCTGCATCGGATCCGATGACACCGCAGAAGTCGGCGCCGATGCGAAAGCCTTCGTCGATGGGGCGGCAATGCTTGACGGAGTAAACCACCAGGGCAATCGTTGTGAGTTTCAGTTTCAGGAAGAGATGGATACCTGGTCGAAGCGGGCGCGCCAGAATCAATCCGACACCACGGCGGGAACAATCCGAGAGGGTTGCTTCTTCGAAGCCGCTGCTGACACCTTCTCCGTAAGGCATCACGAGGACCGCTTTGTGCGGCGTTCGCATTTCGCGGCGGCGATCGTCTGGTGCTTCCAGGCCCGAGTCTTTCGGGACGGGAAGGATGCCGGGAGGCAGTTCTTTTGAGGGGTCCATTCGGGCACGTCCTGAAGAACAGCAGGCGATCAGAGCTTCAGCGTAAACGTTGTCATCAATCCAAACATTTCATTGCTCCATTCACCGTCGACCGTGGGGGAGTTCACGTCGTTGGAAACGTGATGGCGCTCGCGATAGATATAATTTCCGGCGACATCGATGCCCCAGCGAGCGGCGCTGTATCCAACCCCAACGGCGAAGAGGTGATAGTTCGAGTCCGGGACGATGGGGGAGAATGTCGAAGTGGGCACGGCGTCGCGGCTGTACGCATAACCAGTCCGCAGCGTCCAATCGTCATTCAGTTTGTACTCGGCACCTAATCGATAGGTGAACCCGCTGTCCCAATGAGCAGGAAGTGTTTGGCCATTGAAATGGGGGTCGGAAGAATTGAATGTCAATTGTTTCACGGCATGCCAATCGGTCCAGATGACGTCGGCTTCGAGCTTGAGGGGTTGAATCGGGCGATAGGCATAACCAACACCCACGCTCTGCGGGAAGGCAAGGGATGCCTTGGCGTTGCTGGGCCCGATCAACGCTGGCCCGGGGACATACAGAGAAGCATGTCCATCGAAATCGAGGCTGAAGGGGGAGCGATAATAGGCTCCGATGGAGTTGCGATCATTGATCTTCCATAAGACGGACGGCGTGACACCGAATGCGACAGCGTCGCCGCGGTAATGGAAATGTGCCTCGGGAACGGGGGGAGCAGCTACGATGACATTGCGCGTGAGCAGGAGGTCGCCGTAGTAGATATTGAACGCCATACCGACGGAGAGATGGTCGTCGATTTTGTAAGCTGCGGTCGGTGCGATGTTGATGACGGAGAGTTGTGCCTCGTCGACGAGGGTGTTGAGCACACCCTTGTTGCCGTAATCCTCGTTGATGCCGTAGGCGTTATTCAAGCCCAGACCGAATCGCCAACGATCGGTCCCAAGATCACTTTCAACGTACAGATGAGGGAGGAAGGAGGGGAGGCTCATGCGTTGATTGCTGCCATTAACACCTTCGAAATGGTATTCGGGTTGAAGGAGGTAGGCGCCGGCGCTGATGTTGGTGCCGTGCAATTGGGTGAGACCGGCGGGGTTATAGAAAATCGCGGAGGCATCGTCGGCCTGTGCGGTGAATGCATCGGCTTGCCCGGCGGCGCTAGCGCTCTGCATGGGGACTTCGATTCCACCACCGAATGCCGGGGAAATCACACCAAGCGATGCTCCCATCGCAACCAGCAACCAATGCCGAGAGAACTTTATCATTGCTCGCTCCGTATGCCGCGTCGCTGCCCCCTGTCGTCGAATCGAACTGATCATTTGCGGTTCCACGAATTGTGGACTGTCTCACTCTGCCTTCATCGGTTGGTGTGGAGGGCGCCCTTACCGGATTTGCGGGATATGAGGATTTCGCGGGCTGAGGGTTGTCGGACGTTTGTCGCGCAAAACGGGGCGTGTTTTCGCGACAGGAAAAATCGCAAGATTGCGACCGCAATGTCCGATAAAAGGTCGACTTAGGCGAAAATAGGGCCACTTCAGAACGGCTTCAGAATAAGAACTCATTAGGTGGCAAATTTTCATTGCGTTACGCTGCATGCTCTCAATACGATGGGCTGCGGAATGTGGGCGTGAAAGTGCTGATGAGAGTCGCATTTATTCTGTCCGAAGGCCGCCGAGCAGGTTCGACCTGAGAAAGCAAGGTGTCAGCGATGTCCGCAATCGAAATCGGTTCGAAATTCCAGGCCGTTCAACGCTCACTCTTCGATAAAACCGCCGGCCAATTCCGCAGACCCAACTGGGCGAAATACCTCAGGAAACCAGCCCGTTTGGATGTGGCGACCGTCACGACTTCCAAGCTTTTGAACCGGGTCCAGGATCGGCTCTCGGGCTCGATCGACGACGTCGGCATTGCGATGAAGGATTTGCTCTCGACGCTGTCGTCAATCAAGTTTGGTGTGACGCCTGACGTGTGGAAGCGGGTCATGTCCCAATGCCTGGCGCATCCCGTTCGCCAAATGATTCATCAGGATCCGTTTGCTTTTCGTTGCTTCACCAAACCGCGCGGATATGCGGGTGACGCGGTGCTGATCGACTATCTCTATTCGAGAACCTACCAAGCCTCCGAACATGACAACGTTTCGGTGCTGGGACAGCGCATCTTCGATTTCACCCAGGAAATCCCAGCGGGGCATGCTGTTCGTAAGCGGCGCGATATCATGGCCTTGATCATTGATGAGCTGTGCGACGCTTCGACCCAGCCGCCGCATATCCTGTCAGTCGCCTGCGGGCACCTGCGCGAAGCGCAGCTGTCCAAATCCGTCGCCGAGCAGCGCACGGGCCGATTCGTTGCGCTGGACCAGGACGAACTCAGTCTGAAACTCGTCGAGCGCGAAATCGGCGGCAAAGGCATCACGCCTTTCTACAGTTCAATTAAAGCCCTCTTCCGCAGCTCAATCTCGCACGATAAATTCGATCTCGTCTACAGTACCGGTCTTTATGATTATCTCGATGACCGTATCGCCACGAAGCTCACTCACCGAATGTTTGAAATGCTCAAGCCCAAAGGCCGCCTTGTGGTGGCCAATTTCCTTCCCCATCTCTGGTGCAGCGCCTACATGGAAGCGCTTCTCGACTGGAACCTGATCTATCGCGATCCGGAAAAGATGCTTACCTTGTGCTCGACGATCCCGGCTGCCGAAATCGCCAAATGCACAACTTTCGTCGAGGAAAATCAGAACATTGTCTTCCTGGAAATGGTGAAGCGCTAATTCGCCACTCGAACAATCGAGTCCGCGATTCGTCCGATAAGGGACGAAGGCAATGGGTTTCAAAGACCCGCGCCAGCTAAGTGTGTACCCTGCGGCTGCGCGGAATTTCGCTTCTCTCCTCCCTTGGGCAAGGTCCACGACCTGCCGATGAACACAAGGTGAAGTCCAAACCGGATACGGACATCCCCGCTGCGCGCCTTTTATGTGGGTATGCCTTTCCTTGTGGGGGTGCGCGCAAATGAGCTCAGCTCACGACCAAAGCTGCTCCGTTTCACTTCTTGATGCATACAAGAAGTTTTACAACCAGCTGCGCGTACGCCAGGCCAAGATCTGTTTCTGCCTTGCCATGTTCCTGGTTCCCGCCTGCATCGGATTGGATTACTTTGTGTATCCGTCGCTGGCGTGGCCCATGTTCAAGGCTCGCCTGTGGTGCGATCTTGCCATGCTTCCCTGCTTTCTCCTGCTCTTCAAGGATTTCGGGCGCAAGCACGTGCGGCTGCTGGACAGCGCGCCTCTGGTGCTTGCCGCCCTGGCGATCTGTTGGATGATCTATCTCGCCGAAGGCGCTCTCTCGCCATACTACGCGGGCCTGAACATCGTGATCGCGGCGGCAATCATGCTCATCCCGTACACTTTGCCGGAAGCCTTCGCCATCTGCGGGTTCATCGTTGCCGCCTATGTCGTGGTCTGCCTGCTCCATCAATACTGGCCGCCCCCGACGGCGCATGACAATTACGATTCAATGGGCACGACTCGCACATTAGTCAACAACTTCTATTTTCTGGGTATGACCGCACTGATCGCGCTGGCGTCCAATTACTTCAATTCCATTCGACGATTTCAGGAGTTTCGCCTGCGACACGAGTTGGACGAAAACAACATCGCACTGGCGACGACCCTGCAAAAACTGAAGGACACAGAGGTTCAGTTGGTGCAAAGTGAAAAGATGAACGCGCTGGGCAAGCTTTCCGCCGGGTTGTTGCACGAGATCAACAATCCGCTGAACTTCACGTTCATGGCGCTGCAGGTTGCCGAGCAGGATGCGGGCGACAATGCAAGCATGAAGGAAACGCTGGCCGATATCGGGCAGGGGATGACCCGGATTCGCAGTGTGATCTCTGATTTGCGCGCCTTCGCGTATCCATCGACCATCACCGAAGAAAACGAATTCGGCCTGGAGGAAGCCTTCACGACCGCCAAACGGTTGACCGCGCACGAGGTCCGGGACGTCCCCATCGACTTTGAGAATCTGCATGATTGCACGGCACTGGGGGCCAAGACACAAATCGTTCATGTCTTTATGAACCTGCTTGTGAATGCGGCCCACGCGTTGCAGAAGAATCCGACAGATCGAAAACCACAGATCGTGGTGTCGGCCAAGCACGAAGGTGCTCGGTTGGTGGTGATTGTCAAAGACAACGGCATTGGTGTACCGGAAGCGAACCTCGCGAGGCTGTTCGAGCCGTTCTTTACGACCAAGGACCCAGGCCAGGGCACGGGGCTGGGACTGAGCATCTGTCACACGATCATCAAGAATCACGGTGGTGAAATGCAAGTAGCCAGCGAAATCGGTCAATGGACAGAGTTGTCGTTTGACCTTCCACTCCCCGCAAAGAAGAGGGCGGCAGCATGAGCGAACCTACACCGTACAATAAATACACGATTCTCTACGTCGATGACGAAGAGCAGGCCCTGAAGTATTTCCAGAAAGGGCTCGGCAAGGAATTTCAGATTCAGATTGCGACCAACGTTGCAGCGGCTCTGGAGATTCTGGCGCGGGACGCGGATAAGATCGGTGTCGTAGTCACCGACCAGCGCATGCCGATTCAATGCGGAACGGAATTGCTCAAGGCGGTGCATGCGCGCTGGCCGAATATTGTCCGCATTTTGACGACCGCCTACTCCGAGGTGGACATCGCCATCGAGGCGGTTAACGGCGGGCAGATCTTCAAATACCTGACGAAGCCCGTGGATTTCCAACTGATGCGGGAAACACTGAAAGCGGCGATGGACCGGTTCCTGAGCCAGGGCGAGCGCGACAGCCTGTTGCAGATCAAGCTGAGCAGCCTGCGGCGAATGGTTGTTGCGGACCGGATCCAAAGCTTTGCCAATCTCGCATACGGGCTGACCCAACATTTGCGAAATGCAATGACAGCGACGAGCTGCTTCCTGGAGGAAGCGGATCCTTTCGCCAATGCCCAGAGCGCCGCCCAACCGCTGTCACTGGATGCTGACACATACGCCAAGCAGCTTTGGAAATTGGCCGCGGACGAACACGATCGGCTGATCAAGATGCTGGCCGACGTGGAAAAATCGGTTGTCGAGCATACATGCCAATTCGGTGCTGAAATCACGGCTGAGCAATTGATCGCACAGGCGGCGGAAGCGGCGGGGAAGGACATTGGGCCCCGGAAAATCTTGGTGGATGTCGCAGCGGGATTGGGCAATTTGAAAGTGGATGCTAACAAGGTTGTCCAGTTGATCGGCATTCTCGTGAATTATGTGGCCCGGCATTGCGCGGGGGAGGGGAATCTGACGCTAGCGGCGAAGAGTGTTGTGCCGCTGTGGAACACGACGGCGCTGCAAATAACTGTTTCTGCCGAGGGAACTCCCTGGTCGGAAAAGGATGTCGCCACGTGCTTCACGCCGTTCGCGTTTCCGAAGAACGATCCATCGGAGCTGGGCCTGGGGCTTCTCAAAGCGTTTTCCATCGCGCACGACCACGGCGGTGATCTGCTGGTCCATCGCGCCGCGCCCATGGGGCCGGGATTCGAGCTTTTGCTGCCAATGAATCCGGCCGAGGTGAAACGGCCTGATTTGCAGGAGAATCTGCTTCAGACGATTTTTAAGTGAGGGGGGAAAATGCCGGCGCGTGGCTAATTCCGCCTGTTCTCCTGCTGGAAAACCCAAAACCAGAAACCAGAAATCCGAATGAAGCCCCAAACCCAAAGCCCGAAACGGACGTTTGTTCTTCTCGTTGGGGTTCCCTTCGGGTCTGAGCCTCAGGGTCGAAGACTGGTTTTGGTCATTCTTTCGGATTTCGGGTTTCGGGTTTCGGGTTTGCATTGTTCATTCAACCTCCCCAGCGGCTATATATAAGAAACGCCATGCCTCCCCCCCCGACCGTTTCCGCGATCCTTCCAGTCTACAACGGGGCGAAGTATCTGCGCGAATCGGTCAAGAGCATTCTCCAACAAACGTTCACCGACTTTGAACTGATCGCGGTAGACGACGGCTCGACTGACAACTCCCTTCGCATCCTGAACGATCTGGCTCGCAGCGACAATCGCATGCGAATCATCAGCCGTCCTAACACGGGTGTTTCCGGCGCGGCCAATGATGGCATCGCTATCGCGCGGGGGCAGTTTCTCGCCCGCATGGATGCGGACGATATTGCCATGCCGATGCGTTTCGAGAAACAAGTTGCTTATCTGCGTGCTCATCCGGAGGTCGTGCTGCTCGGCACGCGCGTGCTTCTCATCGACCCCTACGGCTCGCCACTTCATGAGGGGGATCAGCAACTCGAACATGAAGCGATTGAAAAGGAAATGCTGAATGGCGTTGGGTGGGCGGTGGCTCAACCTACGAGCATGATTCCCGCCGCCGCGTTCAAAGCCGTCGGCTCGTATCGGGCTGATCGTGTTCCGTCGGAAGATTTGGACTTGTTTCTGCGACTGGCGGAAATCGGCCGGGTCGCCAATCTGCCCGAGGTGTTATTGCATTATCGCCAGCACCCGCAGAGTGCGAATCACACGCGGTTTGAGGAACAGAATGCGTTGAAGCGAGCGATTTTGACCGAAGCGCACGCTCGGCGTGGGATCGCGTTGCCGGCTGATTGGATTCCACCGCGGCGAAGCGTTTTGCCGTTGGATGAGGAGATCAACCTCTGGGGCTGGCGAGCGTTGAAATCCGGGCATGTTTCCGCTGCGCGAAAGCATGCGATGAAGCTAGTGCGGATGAAGCCATGCTCGAAGGAATCCTGGCGGTTGATGGTCTGCGCGATTCGGGGATGGTAGCGGGGAGAGGCAACGAATGGGGCGGATGGGACAGCCATTAAGCCACGAGTGGCAAGGGTCGGTCAATCGAATGCCGCGCCTTATTCTCGGGTGCTTTGCCGTTGCTCTTCTTCGTTACTGACTGCTTGCTCATGCCTGATTTCTTCCGTGCGCTTTTGCCAGAATTCAAGCTCCTGCGACGGCGTCATATTCTTAGTAATGCTATAGACGTGTTCGGCACCGCGGCGCTTCATCTCGACGCAATCGAAAGTTTTAGTCTTCATTGGCAGTTACCTCCTCAGGGGAATGAATGGCAATCGGTGCATACCCGAGGCTTTGATTAATCCCATTATACAACGGGATCTTTTGAAAATGGACAATGTGCTTGAAGTTCCAACTGACAATAACT